>Ga0310345_10001704_pt1 | contig 23712 bp, 28 predicted proteins | sample HC15DNA20500_MG_FD_204667 | JGI IMG/M metagenome (GOLD analysis project Ga0310345, IMG submission 204667) | Marine microbial communities from station ALOHA, North Pacific Subtropical Gyre - HC15-DNA-20-500_MG | ecosystem: Environmental > Aquatic > Marine > Oceanic | place: Pacific Ocean: North... | reverse complement strand
GTACTAAATCAGTATTTGCTCAAAATGCCAAAGTAAACTACACTAAAAAAGATATAGCAAACAATCATGGAACAGAAGATTTAGGACAAAAACTATTAAAATGTCTTGTACATTTACGAAAATTAAATATTCAAGGAGTAGTACAAGGAGACTTACTGTTTACTGATGATGACATTGTAAGAAAGAACTTTAATAATGTTCCACATTTAACATTTAAACCTAACACAATTACATACGCAGTACCAGAAGATTCTGATATTGGTAGACAAATAGATACTGCTAAAGTAGGAATTATATTTCATACAACATACAATGGCGAAGTATTTGCTGACATGACAGCGGCCGCAGGAGCAGACACTGAATCATTTTCAAAATTACCCGATGTATTTTTTGACAATGCAACATACAAAGATGTGTCAGGCTCTGCTAAATTTACAGCAGAAGAAACACAAAAATTTATGGGTGGTATTGAAAAATTAGAAGGACTACTTAATAATGTACCACGTAATCTTTCAGACTTATTAGGACAAAACAATGACTTTGTTGGTTACTTCCAATTGTATATTAATGCAATGGTTAAACAAGGACAACTGCCAACTAACGTAAATCAATTCTTACAAGGATTTAAAAAGTTTTACGCAGATAGAATGCAACAACAAATTGCAGGATTAAAAGCACAAAAGGCTTTGACATTAAGACAAGACAAAATGAAACAAATGCCTGCATTCATGGCAAGAATTAAACGACCACTACAAGCGATGCTAATATTTTATAAGTCAGTTCAATTACTAAAAGGTTTTGTACTTAAAAAAATGAATCAAGCAATGGCAATAGGTTCCTTTGCCCAAACAGATAGCGGATTAGAAGTTACTGATCCAGAAGGATTTGTTGCTGTTGATAAGACTGGTAATGCTGTTAAACTTGTCGATCGATTAGGGTTCTCAAGAAGAAACTTGTCCGTTATCAAAAAATTCCAAAAAACTAATTAAAGTTTTATTAACTTCCACACTTAACTTTTCTTTATTAAAAAGTGTATCATAATTATGTTGTCTCAATACAATTGTCTGACGATATATATCTTGCCAATCTTTTGTTCTTAAATCTTTACACAAAGAAACAATAGCATCTATTTTTTTATCTCTATCATGTTCTAAATCATATGACTCATCAAAATAAGAACCAAACGTTTTAAAACCCATCTCTCTTAATTTTTGTAGATATAAATGATTTCCATGAACTACAAATACTTGTTGAGCAATAATAGGTTTCCATATTTTTTCAGTCATGAATACATCTGTATCATTATCATTAGTTTCAGAAACTATTGAGCAAACTGTATCAACATATGGTTGTTCATAAATGTCTTGATCTAGACCATATTGTGGATAATTCTGTGCCCACGGTAGTTCATACTCAGGTGGTAGCTTTCTAGTTGGCCAATTAGTGTATATACTATTTGATAATACATTTTCTTTTAATAATTTATTATATAATATAACTCTGTGGTCTCTTGGTTGCTTATTCAAATATAAAAAATCATGTTTTTTATACCAATAACTTCCAAAATGATCATGGGTAGATTTAAATTTATTATTCAAATGTTTATAGTACATATAAAACCAGAACCAGCTTGTTCCTCCTGTCCAATTAAAAGATTCTACTTCTCCTATATTGTTTGGATATACCTTGCCAGACTGAATATTTTCATGCGATTCCCAAGGAGATGCCATTATAAATTTAAATCCTTGACTATGTAATAAATTAATTCTTGTTAACAATTCTTTTTCATATTCTACATTATTGAATAATCTAACATTATCTATTCGTCTATCAATTAAAGCAAATTTCCTATCATATGAATCTAAATCATAATTGTGTAGAGTATAATATTCTCCAGTATAATCTATTTTTTGATCTGGCAATGAATGGGTATCTAAAAACCGCTCAAACGTCTGATGATTACCAGTTTTCATTGTATCCGTTAAGAAAAAATTACGTTGCATATACCTATAAATATGAGTATGTTAACACCCTTTTTACAGTATGTATCTGAAGCAAGAATCGTAAGACGCCAAAGCGACCTGCAACGATATACATTTCAAGAAATAACAGAACGTATATATCTTAGTTTTCTTACACTATCACTGTTAAAAAACTTCTCACAAACAGCAGGATTTGCCAAGTCATATGCTAACACTACTCTAGCATATGGTGGGTTTACTAAAGTAAGAGGCACAGCAAATGACCTTCATAATATGTTAGCAATAGTGGCAGGAGATCCTGAAGTTGTTCAAAAACTAGCAAACAAAAATGCGGCAATGGCTTTAAGACAAAGGCAGAATGTACCAGTATTAGCAATACGAAGATACCTTAGAAATCTTAAAAACGATTATGAATTCTTAACACAATTAGAATCAGCATTAGGTATTGGTAATTTAGATTATAAAAATTTAAGAAGAGCAATTAGTGATTATCCAAAGCTAGGCGCAAAAAGAAAACAAATAACAGCAACAAGATTAATACAAGCATTAAAAGCCAAACTGTCTGGCACTGACTTACAAAGACAAGCACAAATATTTGCTGACAAACAAAGATTAGAATTAGATAATGTAGTAGATGCTGAACGAACAGTACCAGGAAAAGAGTTAACACCGGATGAGATGTCTGGATACAGATTACTAGTTGGAGCATCAAACGTAAGACGAGCAAAAGTTGCCGCTGATATGGTTAAACAAGGTAGAGCAGTTCCGGCTCCAATAATGGCCGCTTATGCACCTGTTATTACAATGATTGACGATATAACAAAAGGTGGTTATACATTTGTAAAACTATTGCAGACAATTCATGACCGAGCAAGAACAAAAATTAGAAGATCAATTTAACAACCAAAATAAATAATGGTATATGGCAACACCAAACAATTTTAAAGTAACTAATGCAATTGGAACTACTGACAACTTTGCCGGTGCAGAAGTAAAGTTCTTTCATATTACACTAAAAAATGTTGGTGCATCTGCAATTGATGTACGTACAGAATTAGGTTATGATGAAACAATACACAATTTAATTAGAACACTCCTATTACGAGGTACTATACTTTATCAACGTATCGACGATGCGGCATCAGGTAGAATGGATGTTAGTATGGAACGACCAGGATGGACTGCCGCAACACTTCAAACAGCAATACGAGATATGGGTACTACTGTTGGCGTAAACAATGTCGACGTATCAGGCTCAGTCGTTACACTTACTGAACTAAAACTAGATAACTCTTAAAAAATTATATACTAATTCTTTGTAATTAAATAACTTTAATGGAACCTACAGATCATAAATTTTGGGTGCTATATGGACCGCATATCAAACCTACCTTAGTAGAATGCGAAGAAAAAGACAGTCAACCAACCCAACGAAAGACAGCACTAAAGTATGTTAAACGTTGGAGAAACTGTATAGACATAGGCAGTAATGTTGGTATGTGGACTCGTGAACTTGCACAAAAGTTTGAACAAGTATATTGCTTTGAACCTAATCCTAATTTTATAGAATGCTTTAATAAAAACATACATGAAACTAACGTACAATTATTTCAATATGGATTGTCTAATAAGGAACATACAGCATCACAGGAATTTAATTCTACAACATTAACAAATATACCTGGTAATATAAAATGTCGAACACTAGATAGTTTTAATTTAAATGACATAGATTTTATTAAAATTGATGTAGATGGATTTGAAGTTGAAGTTCTTCTGGGTGCAGAAAATACTATTAAAAGAAATAATCCAGTTATTAATGTTGAAATGAAAGATAGGAAACGTCCAAAAACTTGTAAGAGGATAAAAAGAATTCTGCTTCGTTTGAACTATAATTTTATAAAAAGAACTAGATCTGACGAAATTTGGACAAATTTGAACAAAATAGTAATATAACTACTGAATTTACCAGATCATTCACTAAATAGAAACATACAGTCACCTGAGCGGTGACTAAAGCCAAATAATCAGAGAAAATAGGAGGATTAAAAATGGCATACACAGGCACACTAGTCGCAGGCGGTCACGGAAACTTTGTATCACCAAATCTTGCTCAAGAGCATGAAGGTGTACAGGTTGACTTTCTAACTGTTGACTTACTAGCTACGGCAACGGCTGAGGTTACTCATCCATACGCGGCGGCTAACACAGCGGGTCTTCACATGATCAGAGAAGCAATCGAAAACCAAGGCGTTAACATCTTAGGAAATGGTGTTATATCTGCGGCTCACGAACATACTTGGATGGTTAGACGAGACTCATTAGACACATTAAGTGGAACGACAACAGTAGCGGCAATTCAAGCGGCTATTCGAGCGTTAAACTCCAATGCTAAGATTACTTTAACTATATCATCTGCAACAGCGGCTGATAGAGATATGGGTAAACTTACTGCAATGGCGTAATAATAGGTTATAGGAGGAAAATAATATGGCTTATACAGCAGGATCAGTTGCAGGAGGAGAACCGAACACTTCTTTTAATGCAACATCAAAATATGACGGCATGGGTAAAGAATTAGAATTCTTTACAGTTGACTTTGTTGACGCCATGAACGGTCAAACAGCTAAAGACGAAGACCAATACACTGCAGAAAACTGTATCAGAATATACGGTAACATTGTAGCGGCTGGACCTTTAGTAGAATCAAACAAGCAAAAGACTTACATGACTGAAGGAACTGACAATTTTGTTGGTGCTCCGGCAAGTGCAGGTGGATCTTTTACGTTTACTGAAACAACAAGCGGTGGATCATTAGCGACTTTACAAACGGCTCTTAGAGCAGTTACAGGTCAAAATGGTGCCACTACTGCAACACACACGCAATTAGGTATTCTAACTGCGGCAGTTGTAGCATAAGGATAGAGGAGAATAACAGATGGCATTCGATCAAACGAAAGCGGCAGGTGGCGGACAAAACTTCGTTCACGGCACAAATATGGAACTAGAAGGTGTAGCAACATCTTCTTTTACTGTAGACTTTGTCAACTCTATGGCGTCTGAAACTGGAGACTTAAGAACTGGATCTGCAACAGCAGGTTTAGAGGCAGTAAGATCAGTTATCAGTCAGCACATTAACATCCTTTCAGAAGGACCGTTGGTTGACAGTGGAAAACAAAAGACTTACACAGTAAGAACAGACAGCCTAGGTACATTACTCTCAGGTGGTACGCTACAAGCGGACATCAGAGCATTAAACGGTGCAGGTAACGTTACGGCAAACGTTGCGTCATCTGTAGCTACTGCAACAGACATAGGTATATTACTTACGGCAGTTGTATAATAATAAACTAAAGCAATTTGTTTTTGCGATTACCAAAAAGGGCGGAACTTTAATTAGGTTCGCCCTTTTTCAATATTAAATATCCATATGCCAACACCTATAGAAAATACACTAGCAATTATACTCTCACCTGAAAACAAAATGAGAGATAAAACTCCTTATGTATATGATATCCCAGAATCAAATTTGTGTTGGTTGCATAACTGTGGTTCAGCGGCAAAATCAACATTACATTGGTTAGGAAAAGATTATGGTAATATGAGAAAAATGACTACTGAACAATTAAAAGAAAATCAAAAACCTGCATTTGTTTTATTACACGAGCCAGAGTACAGATGGTGGACAGGTATAATAGAATGGGCAACTGGTTTTGAAGATTACGCATGGTTTAGAAATCAAAAAATCATGGAATGGTGGCCACACTTTGATAGATTTACACTAGCACCTTGGGAAGTAATTGAACAAACAAAAGTAGAACACTTTATAAAAGTTGGTCCGGATCTTAATGAGAAAATGCAAGACTTTGCCAAAGAACATAATTTAAAAATGTATGGAAATTTCCCATACGTTAAACCTAGATGGAGACACGTTAAGTACATTACTCAAATGGCAGAAGCATTAAAAATTGAATTAAAAACTGAAATGAGAAGAAATCCAGAATTAAGACAAAAATTAGATACATATCTAGAAAAAGATTATCAGTATTATAATAAGGCCACATAATGTACGAATTTCGTATTCATACTCTAGTTGATATTACTAATAATGGAAATTTAAGAAAAGAATTTCCTTTTAAAACTGAGTCAAATGAAGTTATACATGACAAACACACTTTGGCTATTGCACGAAATCAAAACTCTAACTTCAATACAATGTCGCAATTGCTTCAAATAAGAGGTAACATTACTTGGGAAACTCCACCTATGAAACTTAATGAACCCGTTGCTAATATGCGATTTGGTTCTGTTTATGACGGTAAACAAAACAGTTGGCATTTTACATTTTTTGTTGAACAACCAGAAGTATATGGCAAAATACAAGAACCAACTGCACAATTAATAGATGATTTTCATTTAGTACCTATACTATCATTTTGCAAAGAAACTGTTACATTTCCTACGAATACATTTATAACGACTAATGATCACACAATAAACACGTACTTTTCTTATGCTGGAGAAATTAATAAATAATAATGATTAAGGCATACACAGGCAAACATAGGCAGTTAAGGCATGACACAGGCAGAATACCTAACACTAAAGAAACATCTGGACGATGTAAAACGAGAATTAAAATATATGCCAACTGAGTTAGAAAAAACAAATTTAGAAGCACACGTGGACTTATGTAGTGAACGATACAAAGGACTACATGATAGACTATCCGCTATTGAACATCGTCTAAGTAAAATCAACGACGATATGAAACAAAATCACAAATCACATTCTAAAACAGTTATAACCGCGGCAGGCACAGTTATAGCAGGACTACTTTCAACCATGGTAGTTCTTCTTATAAGATTAAATTAAATTATTCACAAACAATGTATATAAAAATAGCACCTGGTGTACAAGTTTATATTACCAACGAGCAAATAAATTTTATCAACAAATATAAAGATAAAGAATCTTTTCGTAGTATAGATTTATTACCAGAAGAAGTTCAAATAGCAAAAATACTAGGAGACAAGAGTATATTTGTTAGAAAAAAACTTGACATTGGCGTACAATACGCTTTAAATAGACGTATAAGATTTGTGAAAAATGACAAAAAACAATAGATCATTCAAAGAACTAGTAAGACAAATTGAGGCATATGGACTCAAGGAAAAACTTGCGGACCTAGTATATAAAGAAGAAGCTAAACGACCATTTCGTCATTTACCAAAACAATTTTCAAAAGGTATCTTAATAGGCAACATAGCAATCGTACCTAAAAAACATACAGGTACACGTTACATATATGTTATCGCTGATATGATGACTGCTACTATTCTACATGACGACATTAACCTTAAACAAACTGCAATTTTAATTGCACACTATCTAGCAGAAGGTAATGTTCCACCATCTAATCTATTAGAATATGACTTACATTTTGCTTCTAAACTATTTGAAATACGCAGTGCAAAAATAATGATGAAACAAGCAAAAAAAGAAGAAAACGAAGCTATGGAAGAGGCATACGGACAAAGATTAGAAACGGCTAACGACCTAGCAGACGAATATAAAGCTAAAATACAACAAATATTCCAATCTACCTTTAGGTAGAAACGACTAAATAATGATATGCAGAGCATAGAGCTAACAAAACCAGTTACAACAGAGTCTTTACTATCAGAATTTGAATCTCGTTTTAATCAAACAATGGATTTAAGCAGATTTACTAGAGAAGAGTTAGAAGATACTGCAAATAAAGTTAGAACTAAAATTCACAATATTACTCAAAACGAACATTTTGGTGAAGAACTAAGAAACCACGACTATCAAAAGAGTCAAATGATGCTTGATGTATTAAACCAAGCAATTAAAGAATATGTACAAAATCCTGCAGGAGACAACCCTAATCCAATAATAGATAAAGCAAAAAAACCAATTAAAGATAAACTTGGAAAAGGACAAGCATTAAGTCCTGACGAAAGACAAGCGGCGGCAAAACTTATGAACAGTGAAAATGTTAAAGAAGGTGTAGAAGAACAATCAGAATTAATACTTGCGGCTAAAGATATGATGGATAAAGTTACAGGTTACTTAGAAGATTTAGCAACAATGAAAACAGAAAGTTTATTAGAACTTTCAGACAGAATTAGAGATGAAATGGGAGCAGAAAAGGCAGATGCTTTCATGCAAAAAATTCAACCTGCTCTAGAGCAGGCAGAAGCAACACTTTCAACAACTCGAACAGAGTTAGATAACGGTGTAAGAGTACTTACAGGTGAAGAAACGACAACAGACACTATGGGTGCTGGCGACACAATGAATACTGAACCAGAAGCAGATGCTGATTTGGATAGCTTAGAAGGTCCAGAAGCAGATGAATTTGGTGCCGTGGATGCTGAAGCAGGTGGAACAGATCCTGAAGGTAGAGAACAAAGAGAATCCAAAGAAGTATTTGAACAATCTAATAGAATATATTCCAAACTAGCAAGGAAGTAATTCCATGCGATTCACAGAATTCAAAAATAAATTAAGCGAAGGTAATAACAAAGAGGTAGAGTCAGCATTAATCAATACCTTATTGAATATGAAAGGCGATGCTGATGATAAAAATCAATCTACAGAAATAAGTTTTGATGCTGTAAAAGGTATAATGGCTAACACAGGTTATCCAGCATTCTCTTATGATCTGTTTAAACAGATGTACGATAGTGGTGATGCATTAAAAAACGTTGTAGCAGATTTTGATCAAGAAACAATTAAAATTAAAACAGAAAAAGATGCAGAAACAGATCCTGAAATGGATTTTGACAATCAAGGTTCTACAGATAAAGTTAAACAGATGGCCAAATCTGCTATGAACAGAAGAAGATAATTAATTTATTCCACAAGCATAAAAACAATTCTTAAGTCTTTCGGGCGTACCTTTATTAATACCGTTATCTAAAGACTTAAAGAAGTCTCCATTTAATATATCTTCTAATGATGTTTTATTAAGATTTACTAAATCAAAATCTTTTATTAATCTTTTCGATTCATGTACATCTATATCTCCTAACATACAGCAAGGCTGTACATAACCATTAGCACGTATATAAATTTCATAAGTGTTGTTTGATGCCATATGACATACTAATTTTTTTTGTAAATTAAATTTTTCTTCTTCATACACTCGTACTGATTTTATTCTATGATCAACTTTTTGAGACTCTGGCTTCTCAATACCATTCCAGTCTTTGACATCAATAGTTTCCCCTGTTACCCAATTAGATGTTTTCCAACGATCAGAATACTCCGGAGTAAACTCTATAAACCCTAATTTTTTAGACAACTCTCTAGCTTCTTCTATTTGATGTTCATTATGCTTAAAGATTAAAAACTTCCAATATGCTTTACCTCCGGCACTAATAAAAGCCTTAACATTTTCCATTACCTTATCCCATTTAACATTCCTTCTGTAAAGATGATTAGTATCTTCTATTCCATCGAGACCAAACACAACTCCTACGCCAAGCGATCCTAATGCTGACCAAAAACTTATACTCCTTCCACCACCATTAGAATGCATTTCTAATTTACAATTATCATTATTCAATTTAATCCATTCGTATATTTGAAAGCACTCTGGATTCATTAATGGATCTCCAAACGTACCAACTGAATAAAATTTTTTTAATTGTTTAATTACTTTAATTGAAATTTTATCTTTAATTAAAGATAGTGATGTATGATTAGAATTTACTTTTTCTTTGTATAAACTACCGTCCCATTTAAATCTTGAACACATTGGACAAGCCGCATTACAATAATCTGTAAGTTCTACATTTATAACATTTAAATTGTCTATTGTTATATAACTCATAATTCCTTTATCCATTCTGCAATTTGTGGATAAACCTTGGTGTAATCTGTTCCACGTCTACGATCTAATTCTTTTAAGTATATTTTAAATTGTTTTTGTCTTAATAAACTTGGTTCTCTATTTTCAAACTCAATTATGTTACCCTGCATAAACTTTTTATGATTTACTTTAACTGAATCTGGTTCCCCATTATGGTTTACTTCAAATAAATCAACAGCTTCTTGTAGCCCTATATCATTTATTTTTCTACCAAATATTCCAGGATACAAGTATGGTCTTTCTCCTAGCTCATATTGACTAGCTTTCATCATACTCCAATACACTGGTCTAACTTTTGACCAGTTGTTTATCATTTTAACCATTTCTGGCATACCTGGTACTGCTGTCACTGTTAATGCAGAATTTATTCCTTGTAATGTTTCTGTTTCATTTAACACATATTCAAAATTCTTTTGTAATAAAGGTAAATCTATTCCTGTACGCACATACTCTCCTGCTGGTCCCCAAGCATCACATGATGCAATAATCTGTAGTTTATCTAGTCTACCTTCTTTAACCATTTTATCTAATCTACCTACCCAGCTTTTAAATCTATCATGTTCTACATTGTGATTACTAAAAAAGCATAAAGTTAAATCTGGTAGTTCTCTTTTCTCTAAAAATTCTATAAATCTAAATGTTTCTTTTTGTAAAAATGGCTCTCCTCCTAATACAAAAACTTTGTGTAGTTTGTGTATGTTATTCTCAAACCATGCAAATAATCTTTCAGTATCTCTTTCTATATTTGGATTTAAAGTAAAATCTGTATCATCTAATCGCACACCTTCTTTATTAAAATAACCAAAACGTTTTTCTTCTTGATGTATTTGTGAACTATAATGAGCACCACAATATATGCATTTTTGATTACAAGTATTTCCCCAATACACTTCTAGTTGTCTTGGAGTAACATCTACTGCTTCTAAATCATTATCTAACTCTGGTGGAGCAGTCGTACCTTCCATATGTAAATGAACTTGTCTATCTGACGTTCCACCAGCTTCTTCAATATGCTTACAATGTTCACAACCTCTTCCTGGCCATTCACCACGTAACATTTTACGTCTTGCTTCAAGTTTGGCTGGTAAATTATGAAAATTCAATTCACCATTTCTCATTTCAAGTGGATCACCTTGTACTCTATGACAACTTGCACTAAGGCCATCAGTAAGATATATTGTCGAGTGAGTCCATTTCAACTGACATGGTAATCCTTTTTTAATAGGAAATGGTTTTGGCGGTTGCTTTGATATACCCATTATTTCACTCCACAGGCGTGATAACACCCTTGTAATCTTTTTTCTCCACCATTTATGCCATCACTTATATCTCTAAAAAAGTCTCCTTCTAAAATAGTTTTTAGATCTGTATGGTGCAGATTTATCTTTTTATAATCTTTTATTAACTGCTTTGGCTCGTTTCTTTCTACATCGCCAAGTATACAACAAGGACTTACGTATCCATTTGCACGAAGATATATTTCACGTTTAGTTGGTTGACACGCCCAGCAAGATATCTTTCTTGTATGAAAATCGTTTTTATCTTCTGTTTGAAAAACATTTTTACTCCTAGTTAGTTCTCCTTGTGTTCTAATAAACTCTTTTCTCTGTTCTTCTGGCTTTTCAATAATATAATCATCTACTTTAAGTGATGTAATATCTCTATACTTTCCTTCACTATTAAAATCCTGCCATCGTTCACTAAACGCATATTCAAAATCTTTAAACCCTAATTCTTTTGATAACTTTTTAGCATCTTCTATCTGATTCTGATTATGTTTAAAAACTAAAAAACTCCATATAGCATTACCTCCATTACTAATAAAAGCATTTACATTTTTCATTAAACGGTCCCATTTGACATTCCTTCTGTAAAGATGATTAGTGTCTTCTAGTCCGTCGATGCTGAACGTTACATTTACGTTAAGTTCAGCCAATGTTTTCCAAAAATCTACACTCCTTGCTCCACCATTTGTTATCATTCCTATGTTTATATTAGGATTTACTTCTTTTAAATATTTGAATATATCTATTGTTTCAGGATTCATTAATGCATCACCATAAGTTCCTTGGCATACCCAACCTTCTAGTTTAGATATAACTTCTTCGCCAATCCTCTGTTTAACAAAATCTAAAGTAGTGTGATGAGTATTGGTAATTTCTTTTATTAAATTTAAATTCCAATCATATCTATTACACATAGGACAAGCGGCGTTGCAATAATCAGACATCTCGGCCATTATGCTCGTAAGATTGTCTATTGTAATATAAGGCATTATATTGTATAATTATACATATGAAAATATCCAAAGATGATTACCAAATGCATTTTTTTGGGGATAGTTTCACTGCTGGTGACGAGCTATTAGATTATCAATATTATGATAACTATCCTGCTTATTGTAACTACAAGGAATTACTCAATTCAACTTGGTTTGAAACAAATCCTAAAATTTGGAGTAAACTTACAGGACAAGAATACGACCAACATATTATAAAACAAAAACAAAAATCCTATGCTGGTATAATGGGAGGAACTAACCATGGAACTGCTGGAATCAGTTTTCAATCAATGTTAAGAAACATTATCTCTTTATTAGAAAATACAGACAAAAAAATTATTATATTTTTACAGCCTACTGGAATAGAACGTTGGTGTGAATATTTAAATGGTAAATGGAAAGACATTAATGCAACACACCTAGGTACAAAATATTTTAATAAAATGTATGGTGATATGGAATTCGCAACAGACTATTTTAAATTTAAAGTTTCACACAACACTGATTACAGCAATTTAGTTACTTGGTACAATACTTTTATAACATTAATATCATATATAAAAAATCATAAAAATGTTATTGATTGGTGGTTAATTAATAATGGCACATTTAATGAAATTAAAAGTATACAAAATGTACCCAATATGATTGTAAAAAGTATCGACGATTTAGATTCAAAAACTATTTGTTTTCCACAGGTTCAAAATATGGATGCACCTTATTTTTGTCCTGGTGGACACGTAAATCAAAAAGCACATAATGAATTAGCAGAAAAAATAATTAAAGTTTTAAATGAAAATATCTGAAGACGTATTAAAAAGTAAAGGCATAGCATATATACAAAAATATCCTTATAGTAGTCTTTCTAAAACTATGAAAAATGGTAATAGACATTACGAGACTCCTGACGGAAGAACTATCCCTTCAGTGACCACTGTGCTATCTGCTACAAAAGATATGAGACATTTACACGCATGGCGAAAAAGAATAGGTGAAGCAAAAGCACAACAAATTACACAAGAATCTGCAAACATTGGAACAGTGATGCACAACTCTTTAGAGAAACACGTAAAAGGTATTGAAAGAAAACCTGGATCAAATCTTATACATCAAAAAGCACACGCGATGGCTAACGTTATTATCGATAATGGATTAAAAGATGTTAGTGAAGTTTGGGGATCAGAAGTTTCTTTACACTACCCAGAATTATATGCAGGAACAACTGACTTGGTTGGTGTATACAAAGGTGCACCTGCTATAATGGATTTTAAACAATCTAGAAAATTAAAAAAGAAAGAATGGGTAGAAGATTATTATCTTCAATTAGTTGCATATTCTGAAGCACACAATAAACAATACGATACGCAAATTAAATCGGGTAGAATTTTTATTTGCACACAAAACAACGAATATCAAACATTTGAAATAGACAATTACGATCAATGGGTTGGTAAGTGGTATACTAAACTAGAAGAATATTACCAAAAAATACTTTAGTTAAATATTGTTGATGTCTAGTCAACCAAATAAATTTTGCAGTGCACCTTTTAAAACAGCAGTAATAGATACTGATGGCACGTTGGCTCCTTGCTGTGAGTTTATGACTGATAAATCAAAACTTGCTCCTTACAAATTAAATGCTAAAAATACTAAAATGTTCAAAGACTGGTGGGAGAAAGGATTAGAACCATTAAGAAAAAAAATGCTTAATGGTGAAATAGATCCTGGTTGTGAATATTGTATAAGCAAAGAAAACAATCCCGACCTAGGACATCATAGAATTGTAACAAATAAAAAAACTCAAAGTACATTTGAAAATATAAAAAACAATTGGAACAATAAAGAATATCCTTCACACGTTGAATTAAGACTTGGTAATTATTGTAATTTAAAATGTATCATGTGTGGTCCTTATGCTAGTAGCAGTATATTAGCTGAATATAAAATGAATGAAAAAAAATATAAAGACTTGGGTATAGAACAAACTTGGGGAGATCCAAATACTCCTCATGACTGGTATGCATACGATCACAATAAAGAAATAATGTTAGATGTTGTATCAAAAGCTCGTGGAATAAACTTTGGAGGTGGTGAACCTTTTATAAGTCCAATGTTAGTTGAAGTATTAAATGCCATGGATCCAAAAACTATTCTTACATTTAATACTAATATGACACGTATTAATGATAGAGTATTAAATGCACTAAAAAAATTTAATCATATTACAATAGATGCAAGTATCGATGGAGTTGGTCCACACAATGATTATTTGAGAAACGGTAGTAAATGGAGCACTATATCTGAAAATTTTGAGAAACTTAAAAAATTTAACAATATAAAGGTATACATTCATTACATATTTCAACACACCTCTCTTTTTACTATTAAAGATGTTGTAGCATTTGCAAATGACAATAACATTAATATAAATTTAGGTGAAATATATCCTGGATCTGTTGATGGCTCCGGACATCTAACAATACATTCTGCATCAGAAAAAGATGTAGATAACTTCAAAACATGGCTTAATTTATGTACATTTAAACAAAAAAATGCAATACAAAAATGGGCAAATACTTATAAATTTAATCCTGCTCTACATAATAGATTTAAAGAATATGTTAAAATGCTAGACTCAATTAGAAGCACAAATTTTGTTAAAACGTTCAATCCATCCTGGACATAAATATACTTAATATGCCAATAGTACAGATATCAAGAATACAACACAGACGTGGAAAAGCTACTGATCTTCCGCAATTAGCGGCTGGAGAAATAGGTTGGTCTGTTGACAATCAAAAATTATATATAGGAAACGGCACGGTAGCCGATGGAGCACCAGCAGTAGGCAATACAGAAATTATGACTGCTGGATCATCAGCATTTACAACCGCATTAACTTATCAATATAAAGGTTATGACGGAGATGCAACACCAAGTGCTAATCTTACTGTTTCAAGAACATTACAAACAAAATTAGATGAATATGTATCTGTAAAAGATTTTGGTGCTGTAGGAGATGGTTCAACAGCAGACTTAACAGCAATACAATTAGCAATAGAAGAATTATATTCGGACACAGATCAAGCAGAAGTTCAAGCAAGAAGAATTTTATTTTTTCCAGCTGGAACTTATAACATATCAGGATCTATTAAAATTCCACCTTATGCACATTTAAGAGGAGAAGGTCCAGGCAAAACTGTATTTTATCAAGCAGGTGGAAACGCACCTGTGGCAGTAACAGAAGATAACAACACAAATGTCTTTGGAGCAATTACTACAACTACACCTACACAAATTCAAATAGAAGGAATTTGTTTTTATAATGGCGAAGCAAAAGCAGGATTGTCAATTGATTGTGCAACTTACGTGTATCTACGAAATTGTAAATTTGTAGGAACATATGCGGTGAACGGTGTAGATGCGGTTGACTCAAAAGGTGTTACAATTAGAAGTACAAATACTCACAAATCTTCTAACATTATATTTGATCAATGTCAGTTTACAAAATTTGCTAGATTAGTTGATTTAGATTACGACGTTACAAATGTAAAATTTCTTAATTGTGATTTTACAATTGGATACTACGGTGCTAGAATTGGAGAACACACTGATGGTTCTGCAAATGGTTTAACAGTAGGTCCAAGAGATGTTCAATTTAATGGTAATAGTTGGAGCAATATTGGACAACAAGCTATTTGGGTTGAAGGTGCTACAGGAGACATAAGAAATATTATTTCACAAGGTAATTGGTATGGACTAGAGGTAGCAAATAATTTTGAAGGTGTTGGATCAATTCGTGAAGTACCTATAATACAATATGACAGAGATGAATGCAGTTCGGTATTAGACTTTTTTGAAAGAACAGATTTAAGAATAGCACACGGCGGTACAAATTTAAATGCCGCTCCAGACTTACAAGGAATTGGAATAACAACAAAAGCAATTAAACAAGCAACTTTAACAAACAACCAATCGTCGGCCGCCACCATAAACGAATATCCAGCATTAGCAGGAAAAGGTTTAAAAATAACTTATAAAATAGTAAGAGGAACAAAAGATAGAACAGGTGAATTTGTTGTTAGTGCATCAACAAACGGTGTACAATATGACGATACATTTACAGAAAGCGGTGCAGATGTTGGCGTAACTCTTTCAGCAGAAATGTCTCACCAAGATTCTACTGCTGGCGACGAAACATTATTATTACGATACATTACAACTGATGACGTTGTTGCCACACTTGATTACCAGGTTACAATTATAGCATAATAAGAATGACATTATTAATAAATGGTTGCAGTATTGCAAGAGTATGGAATGTCAGTAAAGAATTTCAAAACAAATTAGGATGTACAAAAACTGTTAACATTGGCAAGGATGGCACTAGCTTTCCTAGAACATTACGATCTACTGTTGAATGGATAGCACAAAATGGCAATCCAAAATTTGCAATAATTCCAATTACATATGCTCACAGATGGGAAATGGCAATAGCTAAGAAAGACGACGAGCTTGATGGTACATGGCACCCTGTACTTGAAGAACCAAACCTGGGATTAGACAAAATTGATTTAAGTTTAGTTCCAGAAGATAAATTTAAAAAGTTAGTTCCGTACTATCATGGCTGTGTTCCAAACATTAGAACATACTGGGATAAGATGTTTACTGACATAATACTATTAGCATCTTTTTTTGAAGCTAAAGGAATCAAATATTTGATGTGTGATATGATTAACAACTTTGAAACAAAACATTTAGCAGGATACAAAGGGTTTTCAAAGATAAATTTAATAAAAAATAATAAAAATATTATTGATTTGTTTTCTTTTTGTGGTAATAACTTTATGTACCATAAATTACCTGAAAACGAACGTGAAAATGTTGACCCTTATCTATGGCATCATAAGGATCGTGAATATAGACACTTTGAAGAGCACTTAATCAACTACTTAAATCCTAAGTTGTAGGTAGACAAAAAATGTTTTTATCATTATAATAGCATAATATAAAACAACAAAACGATGGAATGGTTTATACCGTATGGTAGGATGAAAAAAAATTGAAAAAAGACAATTAGACATGATAAAACAGGATACGATAAATACGCATATAAAATCCAAACAGAAAAAAGAGAAAAAAATATATACAATGACAACTGCCAGCACAATGAACATTTCAATCACTAAACGTGATGGCAGAAAAGAATCTCTAGATATTAATAAAATTCATTTCGTAGTTGAAGAAGCTTGTGAAAATCTTCCTGGTGTCTCGGCATCACAAATAGAAATGAATGCCAACATACAATTTTATGACGGCATGACTACAAAAGATATTCAAAATGTTTTAGTACGTTCAGCAAATGATTTAATAACTCTCGAAACTCCAAATTACCAATATGCCGCGGCAAGATTACTTTTATATGATGTAAGAAAAGAAGCACATGGTCAATACGAATATATGCCATTATCTAAATTAATTGAACGAAATTGTAAACTTGGTGTCTATGATAAAGAAATAACAGAAAAATATTCTAAAACAGAATGTAAAAAATTTAATTCATGGATAAGAAGAGAAAGAGATTTAAAATTTACTTACGCAGGATTAAGACAAGTCTGTGACAAATATCTTGTACAGGACAGAAGTTCAGGAGAACTATATGAAACTCCACAAGATATGTATATGATGATAGCCGCCACATTATTTGCTGACTATCCTGAAAAAACAAGACTATCCTACGTTAAAAAATATTACGATGCAATCTCTTTACACAAAATTAACATTCCAACTCCTGTTATGTCTGGTGTACGAACACCTATTAGACAATTCGCAAGTTGTGTCTTAGTCGACATTGATGACACACTCCCCTCTATATTCTCAGGTGATATGGCAATTGGTTTGTACGTTGCCAGACGAGCAGGAATAGGAATTAATGCAGGACGTATTAGAGGAATTAATTCTAAAATAAGAGGTGGTGAAGTTCAACACACAGGGGTAATTCCTTTTCTAAAAAAATTCGAATCAACTGTAAGATGTTGCACACAAAACGGAGTACGTGGAGGTAACGCAACTGTCCACTTTCCAATATGGCATCCAGAAATAGAAGACATACTAGTATTAAAAAATAACAAAGGTACAGAAGACAACAGAGTTAGAAGAATGGATTATTCAATCCAACTTTCAAAATTATTTTATGAAAGATTTATTAATGATGAAGAAATAAGTTTAATATCTCCGAATAATGCACCAGGATTATATGATGCATTTGGTACAGAAGACTTTGATGATTTATACGAAAAATATGAGGAAGATAAATCTGTTCCTAAAAAATTAGTTAAAGCACAGGACTTATTTTTTGATTTATTAAAAGAAAGAGCAGAGACAGGTAGAATTTATATTATGAATATTGATCACTGTAATACTCACTCTTCTTTTAAAGATAAGGTATCAATGTCAAACTTATGTCAAGAAATTACATTACCGACAACACCTATACAACATATAGATGATGACAAAGGAGAAATTGCTTTATGTATTCTTTCTGCAATTAATGTTGGAACCTTAAATGATGTAAGTGAATTACAAAACTTATGTGATATATCTGTAAGAGCATTAGATCAAATTATTGACTATCAAAGGTACCCAGTTAAAGCGGCAGAAGTAAGCACTAAAGCAAGACGTTCTCTAGGTATTGGGTATATAGGTATGGCACACTATCTAGCAAAAAATGGAGTAAAATATTCTGATCCAAAGGCTTGGGAATTAGTTGATAGACTTTCTGAAACATTTCAATATTACTTGTTAAGAACAAGTTGTGATATTGCAAAAGAAAAAGGTAAGTGTACTGCATTTGACAGAACAAAATATGCAGATGGATTATTACCACTTGATCATTATAAAAAAGAAGTAGACAAAATTATACCACACAAACAAAGAATGGCGTGGGAAAGTTTAAGAAAAGATATTGTAAAATATGGATTAAGAAATTCCACACTATCTTCTCAAATGCCAAGTGAAAGTTCTTCCGTAGTTAGTAACGAAACTAACGGCATTGAACCACCAAGAGCATTACTATCAATTAAAAAATCTAAAAAAGGTCCACTAAAACAAATTGCACCAGGCTATCCTAAACTTAAAAATGATTATACTTTACTATGGGATATGACTAGCAATGAAGGATATATGAATATTGTAGCAATAATGCAAAAATATTTTGATCAAGCAATTAGTGGTAACTGGTCATACAATCCAACACATTACGAAAACAACGAAGTACCTTTATCAATAATGGCTCAAGATATGCTTAACGCATACAAATATGGTTGGAAAACCTCATACTATCAAAATACATATGATTTTAAAGGAGAGGAAGAAGAAGTACAACCGGCAGGATTAAGTGCTACCATTGACAACGACGATGGTGAAGACGTAGAATTACAATTATCAGATAGACAAATCGTTAACGGTCATGCTAAAGTTAATACTAGTGTAGAAGTTACTGCTAGTGTTAATAATGAAGATGACTGTGATGCCTGCACAATATAATATAATTAAATACAACTATAATGAGTAAGACTATTTTTAATCAGTCTAATATAGACTTTACTAAACAACCTATGTTCTTCGGTGATGATCAAAATGTACAAAGATTTGACACTTTTAAATATCCTACATTTGATAAACTAACACAAACACAATTAGGATACTTTTGGAGACCTGAGGAAGTATCACTACAAAAAGATAGATCAGACTACGCACAGTTTCGTCAAGAACAAAAACACATTTTTACATCTAACTTAAAATACCAAACACTATTAGATAGTGTACAAGGACGAGGTCCAGTAATTGCATTTTTACCATACTGTTCGTTACCAGAATTAGAAAGTTGTATTGTTACTTGGGACTTTTTTGAAACTATACACTCAAGAGCATATACGCACATTATGAAAAATGTTTATGCTAATCCTAGTGATGTACTTGATAAAATTATTGATGACAAAGAAATAATAAAAAGAGCAACATCAGTTACAAAATATTATGATGACTTTATTGAATACGCAAAGAATTGGGACGTTAATGGAAAAGGCTCAACAAGAGTATTAAAGAAAAAATTATATCTAGCAATGGCAAATGTTAATATGCTTGAAGGATTAAGATTCTATGTTTCATTTGCTTGTACCTTTGCATTTGGTGAACTTAAACTTATGGAAGGATCTGCTAAAATATTATCATTAATTGCACGTGATGAATCACAACATCTAGCAATTACAACACACGTTATTAAAAATTGGATGAATGGTGATGACAAAGAAATGAAACCACTTATAAAAGAATGCAAAGATGAAGTAATTAAAATGTGGAAAAAATGTGTTGAAGAAGAAAAAGCATGGTGTAATTATCTTTTTAAAGATGGCTCAATAATCGGACTTAATGAACGATTACTATCTAACTATGTAGAATGGATTGCAAACAAAAGACTAAGATCATTAGGCTTTGATCCATTATATGATATTCCAGCAAATCAAAATCCATTACCTTGGACTACACACTGGTTAAGTTCTAAAGGTATGCAAGTAGCACCACAAGAAACAGAGGTTGAAAGTTATATTGTAGGTGGTATCAAACAAGACGTTGAAAAGGATCAATTCAGCAAATTTAAGTTATAATATTAGCCGTTTTCTACTACTATAAATAATAACATTATGCCAGCAGTAGCAAGAGTCGGAGATAGAGAAATAGTACACTGTTCAATGCCTAAGAGAAAAGGACATTTTGGATCAGTATATGCCAACGGAAAACAAATGAGTGGTGTAGGACATTTGAACACTCTACACTTAAAACCTTGTCCTTGTCCAAAATGTTGTTGTTTTCACCAAGTACCATTAAAAAGTGGATCACCAAATGTATTTGCTGAAGGTATATCAATTGGTAGAGTAGGAGACCCAACCTGCACAGCAGTTGCTCAAGGCTCACCAAATGTATTTGCAAATGGTGGCGGTCCTAGTTCAACGAGTTTGTATGGTTCATCAAGTACAAGTATAGCAAGAGAAGAATCTATATACGATATGGGTAGTACATAATGGCAGTTAATAAAGGTTTAACATCGCTGGTTAATGCAGATCCAAACTTTTCAAATCAGGCTCTAGAAAATGCAATTAATGATATTAAAAGTGTTGATAAGGACGATGGTTATTCTTGGATTAAATCTTCTATTGACGTAGACACAGCCATTGAAAATAATACTGTATTAACTGCATCACAAAAAAACGATTTAAAAGATACTATTAATAATCAATCTTATCTAAACGTAGGTAGATATCTTAATGACCTAGTTAGACACACCAACACAATACTAGATGGTACAATAGTTCATCGTGACGATCCAGATGTTGAAGATACTGCATCATTTTTAGAAATATTACAAACAGTTCAAAGCATACAAACTTTGATTCCAAATTTATATAATGTTACAGCAGGAGAAAAAAATAGAGATGTAAATGATCATCTAGGTACAATTAACAATAAATTTTTAGAAACAGAAGATAGTTCTAAACCTGTTTTTACAAGTTTGAAAGATACACTTTCATTTTTGGACGCAAGGGCAAGAACAACCAGTAGTTTGGCAACTGCCACGGCCGCCGTAAGATATTCAAACACCCAGTTGATAACCTTTTTAGCATCAGTGGTAGCAGACTCAACAGACTTTCAACAAACACTGAACACATATGGATCTCAACTAGCAGGTAACATAACCAACTTACACAACCAACTAGCTTCTGAACCTTACCTAACAAAAAGAACACAAATGATTACTGATAGAGATGCAATTAATACTCAAGTTAATTTAGAAACTGCTAACTTGTCAGGCATCAGAGCATATACACTTTCTCTTACTGAATTTATAAGTTATACATCACTAGCAGAGGATAGTGAATTAAGAAAACTTATGTCTCGTGTATCACAAAACGCAAATTGGCAAGCCTATTTTAATGATTACGTAAAAAATTCTGCTTATCTGAATCCTATGTACAACACAGGTACTGATTCAGATAAAGCATCTATAATTGATAGAATACTGAGACAACAAGGATTACCAGATGTTACAGATTTTGTAGAGCTTGATTTAGTGGCTCAAAAAGCTATAAAAGATAATAGAATTGATACAAAAGATTTTGATTTTTATGATACAGAAACAATTATAAAAAAATGTTGTGAGCAATTAGGTATTACTACTTCTAATAATACTATCTATAATCAAAGTGAATTATTATTGAATAACTTAAATCAACGAGATAGAGATTTAATTGCTGAAGCAATTGACTTAAACGAATCTGCTAATACTTTAAGTTAAGATTTTATTCCAACAACTCGTGAATACCGTAATATAAAAAGTAAATTGCTAGTGTAGTGAATATCCAACGACTAGCTCTAAATATTTTAGCAATTGGAATTTTTTTGATTTGTTTTGATGCTAACATACCAACTATAAACAACGCACCCAACCCAAATACAGCACCTAATCCAATACTCATTACAGATGTACCTGCATAGATTAATGCTGTAAGAAATGCTACAATCTCTGCACCTTCTCTAAACACTGTAAGAAATACAATTAATGCTAATGCTAGTATCGGTCCGTTACTTTTTAAATTAGCTTGAATAATTTTTGTATGTTGTACTGCTCCATGACAAAACCATGCTGTCCAAAACAATAATCCAGAGGCGGCTAATGCCGTCCACCCTTCTACTGCTTCAAAATCGTTTGCAATAAATTGTTGAGCAAAGTATCCTAGTATCGTTGCACAAACAAGTGCTAATGCTGTTGACCCTAGTATTGTTATTTTTTGTCTATAATTGGTTACCATCAGCCAAGCCATCTGTATTATTAGATATGCTTCAAGGCCTTCTCTAAACCAAATAAATGTAGGTGCTAATGTTCCTGTCATAATGTTAGTATATTGCGAATAGTACGCATTCGCAAGTACTTATTTCTGTTTTGGTAATCTATTTTAAATGTGAGTTATTTTAATTCGACAGTTCCGCCGGCTTCTTCTAAAACTTTTTTAAGTTTTTCTGCTTCTTCTTTATCTAAATCTTCTTTAACTGCGTTTGGTAAGTCTTCTACAAAGTTTTTAGCTTCTAGCAATCCTAAATCTAATATAGGTCTAACTGCTTTAATCATAGGAATTTTGGATCCTTCAGAAAATCCTGTTAACATTACTTTAAACAAAGCCGATTCTTCATTCTCTTCTACCGGTGCTGGTGCTGATGCACCTAAGTAAGCATTAAGGTCTAATCCCCACGCTCCTTCCAGTCTTTTAGAAAGCTCGCCTGCTTCTATTACTGTAAGTTTACAAAGTTCTTCTATTAAATTATCTATCTTTGTCATCGTGTTTGTGTCTGCCCATATAGTGCTCACTCGGTTCGTAATTCCATCTCATACCCTTGTGCCCTCTTATTTCTGCGTACCACATTCTCAATTTACAAATCAATCTCTTGATTTTATAAGCCACTTTGTCTTTACTTTCCTATCTTTTTCTTCCTAC
>Ga0310345_10001703_pt1 | contig 23715 bp, 15 predicted proteins | sample HC15DNA20500_MG_FD_204667 | JGI IMG/M metagenome (GOLD analysis project Ga0310345, IMG submission 204667) | Marine microbial communities from station ALOHA, North Pacific Subtropical Gyre - HC15-DNA-20-500_MG | ecosystem: Environmental > Aquatic > Marine > Oceanic | place: Pacific Ocean: North... | reverse complement strand
GCTTGATTACACTCAAATAACATCAAGCTCCATGCAATTTAATTAAGTCTTGCATATCAAGTCCACCTTTTTTGGCCGCTTCCTTCGTCAGGCTAATATCACGGCCTTTTCCTTCCGCTTCTATGCCTGCAGTCTTCAAGTCTTTACTGGTAGCGCCAACTACAGAGGCTGCCTCGTAGTCTTTGCCCAAGTTGCCCATTTTATGTTGCAGCTTTTCAGCATTCTTTTGTCCTTCGAGGAATTCCACTAGCCTTTCGGGTTCTTCGTACAAATCGTCGGTGGGTTGATTTTTTGCTTGGGACAGCAAATTCTTAAAGTATCTGGCGTACCCAAACATTTCTGCCTGTAAATAAGTAAGTTTAATGACGGGCTTTCCAAAAAAGGTCATAGGATTATCATCACACAAATAAAAATAATTTAAAAAAAATGGAGATAATGAGATTCTTTTTAGATTCATTTCTATATAATATTTGGTTGCTTCATTATACTTTGACATTAGTTCATGCAACCCCCGAAAAGATACATCTTCAAAGTCTTTCTCGCTAAAAAAAAGATTTTTAAATTCCTTGTCTTTATAAAGAGAGGTATACATATAAAATTCATTTAATTTTTTGGACGCGTAAGCTTCTGCAGTAAAACCCATGAGTTCCATTTTTTCTTTTCTTAAATCGTTAGCCTTTCCAACGGCCTCGTCTATTTCTTTGTTAATTTGTTCTATCTGGGAATCTAAATAGAGTTTACCTTTTGTTGACCGCATTCCTCTTATAGACAAGTCTAAGTCGGTTAATTTCTGTTCTTCTTTTTTCGTCCATATTTCTTCTTTTTGCAGGAACTCGGTCTGTTCTTCTTCAGTGGGCAGGCCTTGACCTTTAGCCTTATCCAAGTGCTCTTGATAAACGTCATCCACTTCACCAGAAGCCCATGTATCTATGTGCTTGATATACATTTGACCAAAGGATGTTTCAATTTCAGTATATCCATTTATTATTTTTATATAAATAGATTTGAGCTCCTTTTTTGGCGCTTTGAGCGCGTCGTCTTTTATTTGTTTCATAACAAAGAAGCCCCACCCCGTTAAGGGCAGGGCTTGGTGAGATTAAGGAGCCTTGTCGCCTATACGCCCGCTTCGCCGACCGGTTCCTGATCCGTTTTATTTTCTACTTTTTCTACTTTTTCTTCCGATTTATTATTCTTTGACTTTTTCTTTTGTTTCTCTTCTGGAGCGACCTCCTGAGGAACATCCTCGAGCGTTTTTGGCTCTTCTTCCGGCTTCTCTTCCGGTTCTTTAGCGGTGTCCGCATCAAGATCTAGCGCTTCCTCCTCTGGCTCTGGGGCCTCTTCGTCAAGAGATTCACCTGCGCCGCCGTATTCAGGACTTTCTGAAGCTTCTATAAGCTTCTCAAATTCGTCTTTGTTGTTTGGCTTTGTGATATACCAAAAACTTACATAATAAGAAAACTTTCTAAGTATTTCTAACGAGGAGTCATCATCCCCCTCATCAATTTCATCATACCTATCTAACCTTTCTTCAAAATCTCCATCACCAAAAAATGGAACGTATTTCTCTTCGTCAAGGATATGTTTCTTTTCGTGGGCCAGTTGCAAAACCCACCAAAGGATAGCCTTATTTCTGGCTCTATTTTCTGCGGTTTGGTCGAAGAGGCTTGCCTGAGCCATTTCAAATTCTTGAATCTCTTCGCGAGCGGAAGTCAACTCCAGAATCAACTCTTTATAACGTTCTTGCTCGTCGGAGTTTCTTTCAGCTTCAGTCTTGACCGAAAGCCTTTGAAGTTCTGCTTGTTTTTCAAAAAGACCCATGTAAAGATCAGAAAATCTTTCTCTCTCTGTATCGCTTAAAACTCCTCCATCATTATTGAATCTTTTCGCAAGCAGGGCTCTAGTAAGTAGGCCGGCTTTGATCCCTTCGGAAAGCTTTACCCCATAAAAGAGTTCGGCCTCATCATACATTTTTCTAGTGGGCCTTCTTAAGGCAAATTCAGCCTCAAAAGGCTCTTTGACTTTGGTGCTTGTGGTTACCTCTTCGCCCTTGTCGTTCTTGACGGTTTGCGTCTCTTCGACCTCCCGTTCTTTCGAAGATTTAAATTCGTAAAGAGTTTTCATATTTTATCCTTTTACCTTTCTATAATAAATTATTTAAGAAAAACCTCAAATTTTTCTAAGTTTTCTTCTAGCTCACGAATGGTATCGTTTCCGTAATCTAGTATCCTTTTTCTTGATTTTTCGTAAGACTCGGAAGATATGCCTTCTTTTTCATCTCTCAAATCCTCTAAGATAAAAAGAAACTGTTTGTAAAGATTAGTGATTTTGCGGCGCTGCTGAAAGTACAGAAAGTCCTTAGCCTTGCCTTGCGAATTGATATCCATATCCCTTTATCCTTTTACCTTAATTATAACTACACTTCATTGTTTTTCTATGAAATAAAAAAAACCCCCGATTTTCATCGGGGGTGTGATAATTAAATTTATTTATTTAATTTACTTCTTACCACTCATGAACAACCCTCTGTCATTTTGCAGAGCGGAGCCAATCTGAGCACTGAAGTTCAGAGAGATACTCTTGTTGTCGCCAATAGTCGAGCTATAAGCGTGGCTGTCTAACTTAGCCTTCTTGAGGACATAAGCGCAATGCTTTGTCGAGCCACTGTCCAAGTTAACAACGGCGTCCCAATCGGAATCGTTATTAACGAGATTAGCCAAGTTGCCGGTTTCAAACTCGCCCACGAGAGCATCTACAGAGAGGCTCACGGTTACGGGGAATGAAATTTCCCGAGCGAAAGCGAACTTAGTACCCAGCCTGCTAAGCGGTTCCCGAGTAAGATCGAAACTCACATTGTAGTTTTGAATCTTAATACCCACGGTGCCAGTCTGATCAAGATCAGCGCCAAGCATGTGTGAGTTCAAGTTGTTTCCCCAACCAACACGATAGAAGTCTAGGGTGATGTCTCCCGGTTTCAACGTGGAGAGACCCTTAACGTCGGCAGTCGTGCTTGCATGACGTTCCGTGTCCGGCAAAGCATACTTAAGAGTGTCCTCTGCTGAGCCATCGGCCGGATCAACTTGCGGAGCAAGGTTACCCGTAGTTCCAACGTCAAACTTGATGTTCAATGCTTCAACACTCAAGCTCGCGGTCGGGAAGTCCCCAACGGCAGCTTCGGTGCTGTAAGAAGAAACGAATGCGTTACCAATGGCAACCACATCGTTATTAGTCGTACCTGTGTCAGTATAACCAACGGCATCTACGCCCTCTTTTACTACTTTAATGTAGTAATTTCTCTCATCAGTATTTCTCTCCAACATGCCGGAAATACAAGACACAAGATTGCCCCATGCAACGGCCGCGCCGTTGATGTGGAAACCTAGGAGGTCTTCATTTGCAAAGTTTGAAAGATAGTATGAGAAGTCAAGAGATACGGTAGGAGACTCGAGGATGACCCTGTCGATCGCAGCGAGCTCGCCGAATTGGTTAACGTCTGTACGTGTTAAGTCGAAGCCATAGTTTACGTTTTGAACGCGTGCCAGATTTTTTGGTCCTTGAGAAAGGTGAGGAAGCTCACTTACGTAAGTTCCTGCGGCGGCAGCGGGTCCAGCGTAAAGCGCTTCACTCTGGTAGATAATTCTATTTTTAGCCATAATTTAAATCCTTTTTTCGAAAAAGTTTATATAGTTCTAGTTACAGTTTGTTAATATTTTTGGGAACTTCTATTCCTGTCTAGGAAGTCTGATTTTCTCAACATCAAAGTCGATTATGGCGCTAAAAACGTCTGGGTTTTGGCTTTTAATTTCGCCTATGTAATCTATATTGAATTGGGAAACATTAACATCTTTGATCCAAGCATCGTCAGTTCCGTTAACGAGCCCAGTATAATTATATACACTAGTATCCCCATTGAACTGCCATAAATCTGACTTATATCCCCCCAAGGTGTTAAAAGGATAATCTCCTTCCTCTATAATGGGCAAGTTGGTTTTGTTCTGATCCTTAAAAATAGAGCAAACCGCGTCCAAGTTGAACTGAGAATCAGACAGCACGATAGCCCTAATATTCATTTGAGTACTGTCTTCGCCGCCCAAGGCCCAAGGCTCGTTGAACCCTCCGTTGTTTTTTAAAAAAACCGCTGGGTATACTAATTGATTAGTGTTTAACGCGGTTGGATTTTCGGAGGTTTTTGGTCTTAAATGGACCTTTGTTTCAAACAGAAGCTCTTGTTCTAGTTTATTAGTTAAATAAATATTAAAATCTTTTACAGCATAATCACCGCTAATGACATTAGATCCTTGGTCGGCAGAAAAATATGCGTGACCATTAGCATAGTCTATATCGATAAAATTATTTACTCCTTTTTTTACGAAAGTCCCGTTAACATATATCCCTGTCGGAATTTGGGGGTCTGCGGGCGCATTCGAAGGCACGGAAAAGTCAGAGACGATCTGCTTGAACGGAAGACCATATGTATAGTAGCCATGCCACTGGCCTTCTACCGAGTAAAACAGGGACTCATGATTCGTATAGGCTTCTCCCTTTTTTGTAAGGACGTGGTCAAACCACAAAACCATACTAGACATTATTTTGTTTTCAAATTGTCCTTTCATTTATATCTTTACTCCCGCTTTAAGTTTAGAAAACATACCCAATAGGTATGGCTGCCTTCTAAACATTAGCCCGGCGATGTAAGGAGTGCTGGTTTGTACACCTCCCCCTGACCTCGCTCCTTCAGTAGCCTTGTATATATAATAGCTTAAACCAGAAATTCCTCTAGATATACCCGTCGCCCAACTTCTGCCTCTTTCCCAAGGCATCGGAGCTACTTTAACTAGGTCTCTTTCGTCGGGCGTATAGCATTTGAACGTGTATGTCGCACCATATTTTTGCTTGATCACATGAGGGTTTTTTAGCATTCTTATAGATCGATTCAAGTATTGATACAGGGGGTTGATCGGGTCTGAGCTTTCCGAAAATCCGATGAACGTAAATAAATTACCCCTGCCCGTTAAGGTGCCGCTATAGTTATCAGAGTTCGGGCCAGACAATATTTCCTGAGTTACAGGATGGCCAATAAAGTCTGATAGAAGCTTCTTTTTTCTTTGCTGGAACTCGTTTTCTGCGCTTTCGCGCATCCTTCTTCTTACTTCTGCCGAGTCCATTGCCTTAGAAACTTCTTTCAAAAACTGCATTTTGTTATATCGAATAGCCATATTACATTGTTTGTTCTAAGTAAAACACATACCACTTCATCCCAAAAAAGTACTTTACGGTATCATAAGTGATGACATTGAAAGCTTTACCGTCTAACAGCACTTTTTCGGTGGTTCCTTTCATTATATATTCTTTGGCGTCTTCAAGGACTTTTATTCTTACCTTGCCCCTGCGTACGTCTAAATTTATGTCGCCAACTCGCTTGTCTGACTGTTGACCTATGCTGTCCAAATAACTTACCAGCCCCGGAAAAGTTTTGCTTTCAGGAATATATTCTATATTTGCGGGGGCAGAAGATTCTGCGTATCCAGCATATAGCTCTATAGCAGGATTTATTATTTTCTTTTTGGGCTCTTTGTGAATGACTATATCGCGCTTAAACGTGTCGAATATGTCTCCTAACACGCTAATAAAAAAATCTTTATCTGTCTGACTTAGTAGGTCTGCCATTCTTTGTGTCCCTATTGGTTAGCTCGGTTGCTTTCTTTATACGAACCAGTTGCGCCAGCGATGGTGTCGTCTCCGGCAACCTGAGAAGGAGAAGACTTGGTAATTTTATAAGCAGAAATAAGATCCATCAGCTCTTGATATTCTTGCCTCTTAAGAGAAGCGTAAGTCTTACTTTGCTCATTTTTGTTGATTTTTTTTACGCGCGTATCGTCTGACTCAATTTCGATTACGGTGTCAAGGCTGGCCGCGCCCATCGTGTTCCTTACTAGATTGTTGTAGTGATAGACCATGTACATTTTTTTCATGATGGCTTTTTCTTCTTCTCCTACCTCATGATCTGAGTCGCCCTCAGTTTTAACGATTTCCAAGTCTGTATTTATGAAATATTCTTCATGAATATGACTATTTAACGCCCCCATGTTAGCTCTAATCCAAAAAGTTAAAACAGGAATGTTCAAATCGCTTGGGCTACCCAGCTCTCTGTAAATTTCATCAGCTATATCGACAACCTTCATCTCAATTACATATTACACTGTTGATTAATCTTATCAAGGGCAAATTGTAGATTCTTTTTGATTCTCTCTTTTTCTTTTTCTGGAACTGTCTCTTTTTCTAACAGTTTTTGAAATAATTCACGACTTTCTTCATAGTTTCCCACCCAATAAGAGCATATAGACAATTCGTCTTCGAGCTTGTATTCGCTTATTTCTCTATCTATGAACAAAATGTCTCCTTTTGGATATGGTTTTTTTATAGCTTCTTTAGCTAGACCATAAGCGAAGTTATACATTTTTTCTTCTCTATAGAATTTGATTATTTCATATATGGCCTCTAGTCTTTGGGGCCTGTAATTGTAAGCTTGTACAAAAGCATCCACGGGGAATTCTTTCAGTTCGTAAGACAAGCAAGTCGCCCTCCTTAGAAAAGAATAATATACCTCCTCCTCCCAACCACCGTCTTCTATCCTTTCTTCGTACCACTTGATTGCTGAGGCGTAGTCTCCCGTGTCGTAATAAGATTGTGCCAGATAAAATTTATATCTAGAGTTGTCCGGCTCATCCTCTAACCCCTTTTCTAACAGTTTAATATCATCAAGGAATTTTTTTGGTCTTCTCGCTCCGTCACAAAAATGGAGGAAAGAGACAGAATAGCAAACCCCGACGTTCTTTTCTTCTTCCGAATGTATATGCTCGTGGGTCACCCCTTCGTAATGCCAATCCAGACTTCCTTTTACGATCCTTTTCTCGGAATAGTCCAAGGGTCCTTCGTTTCTCACAAAATGAGAATCTGCAGTCAGGTCATTTTTAAAGTTTTCTGCATGGACCTTTAAAACCATGTCCGCATCTAAAAGGAGTAGATAATCAGCCTTCCCCTTGGCTAGAGCCATCAGCACAGAGCGGTTTTGCCCGAAGTTAGACCAAGGCGTTTCATGGAGTTCGCCGGGTAAATCAGAGAGTTCCTCTAAAATAATTTCTTTCGTGTCGTCTGTGGAACCCGTATCACAAATAACCCAATAATCTATGTGGGGCTTTATGCTTTCCAAGCACCTACGTATGATTTTGCTTTCATTTTTTACAATTAAAGCAGCGCAAATAGTTTTCATAAACTTATTATACGCAAAAGATAGGAAAAATTAAATAAGTTCGTCTTCGCTCACTTCTCTGACGTGCAAATCCTCAAGAAATTCTGCCCAAGCACCCCAAGTTACCTTATCTTCTAAGACGTCTGCGCTGAGAGCATATTTATCATTTTCTATTTCCACGGGTATAAGACCCCTGTAAAGATGAGCATTCTCGTCGTTTAATTTGTCGAGCTCCGCCTTATCTTCTTTTTTCAAAATTATCATTTTCATATTTTTTTGACTCCTTTTTTAAAAAATTATTTAATAAAACCAATTTATCGGAGACATAACGTTTCCGGAAACGGAGTAATTCGCTTTAGCGAGTTTAACTTGCAGCGCCTTAAAAGCGTCATTTATGACGCTTGCTTCTTCTACGCTTAAAAAATCCCCCACACAGTAGAAAGACATCGTGCCCAAATAACCCTTTTTAATATAATTGCTATTGCCATAGGCCCACGCGAACAATTTTAAGGACGATTTTTGAGCGACGAGAGCAGGAACTTCCTTAGAAGCTCTCTCGTTCATGCTTATGTTTGCGCCTTCTACGGATGGATTTTGCACGTATATACTTGAGGCACCGGTAGTCGGACTTTTAGTTATGGCGATAAGTCCTCCGGCAACCGCATTACGCGTTTCTGTACTGTCAAACGATGTACTTGCAGCATCAGTAGAGGTGGTACTAATGTTTCCAAAGATAGAAGTAGAAATTCCGTTGTCAGTAATCATAACACGGGTCGTTCCTTTCGTGCCCGTATCCGATGTTGCGGGGATAATAGAGAGGGGTATGCTTGTCCCCGTTGATAAGACTTTAGAAATGTCAGGAAGACTCATCATTATATGGCCAGCGTTATCCACCAATTTGCTCTTGCTGTCAGGAAACAAAGCCGTATCTATCCACTTCGTTGCTTGCAAAGCAGACCAATTCCCGTCATTGGTTTCTGGGCTGCCAGAACTTATTCCGGGGAAAGACCCGGGTCCACCTACGCTAAAATCAGAATTCGTAAATCCGTGGCTTAAGTCTATCGGTCCCCCGGCGTCAGAAATCAATGGCACAAGCGCGGCATCTATATTTTGCCCTATAAACAAATTACATCTAGAAATTTTATTCCTTAATCCCGAAACGGATTTTATTGACAACATAAATTCATTAACGGCCTCCACTTGGGAACCAGTAAGCATTCCTCCGTTATTGGGGACTTTTTCGTTTGCCCACTCGTTGACCTCCTCGTCAAAGGCGCCCACGGCGCCCGCTACGACATGCTGGTTTCTTCCGAGGTCCTTATCTAAGGTGCCTAGCGCATCGTTCATAATGTCCGGCTTAAACGATCCCGTGTTACCTGCAGAATAGAATGACATAGTTATCTGTTTGGTATAAGCAGATACGATATTATTCATAGAAAAACCAAACAAGGACAAGTTCTCTCCGGAAGCAGCAGTAAGTTCTGACAAAGTATATCTTAGCTTCAAGCCCCCATCGTGGTGCAAATTCGCCGTTTTTCCACCGTTCGTAGTCGACAAGGAGTATAGTCCGCCACCTTTGGTTATGTCGTCTGTGCCGAGACTTAAGCTTATGATGCCATTCATGCTGTTCTGTAAAATTGAAGACATCGAAGTAGAGCAAAATCTATTTTTGTAATTGGCATTGTAAAAGACATTCAAGCCCTGATTTTTCCAATCGGTTCTATTTATAAAATCGAATACAGTATCTGAGGCTCCTAAACCTCGACCAGTTCTTTGCAGCCAGTCTGAAACGAGTCCGTCTATACTGCCTTGAGAAATAATCATGTTGACATCAGCAGGGTTAATGTAATTGTATCCTCTGCAGCTATATAGATTATTTAGATAGAAGGCTAAAGTTTGATTTGGGGGAGGTATTACATTTGTTATCAAGGAAGGGATATTACATGCGTAATATTTTGTGGCGTCGTATTGGCAGTTTAAAGTAGGCCTAAAAGTCTCTACGCTTTGATATGTATCGTTACCAATAAAGAACGAGGTGTCCCTGTATCTAGAGCCAAACCCTCTGAACTTGACTCCAAATTGATCTCCTCCACCCGCAATCAAATTTGGACCAATCGAGGTTTCCAAATCGTCGGAATGACTGCCAATTAATTTTATCGCCATATGGTGGTCCCCGTCCCCCAAAAGAGAGCTGATCGGAGTAAGGGTGTTCAGATATTTCCCACCCACCCCAGTATTGGTTAATCCTGCGCCGCTACCCATGGGAGAGTAATCGCTTTCTACAAAATTAGCCACATAGTCTACGTTCGGGCCGCTGTCTGCTATTAGAGGGACTAAAGCGGCTTTTAGATCTAACCCACAAAACAAATTCATCCTTTTTATGTCATTTCTTATCCCGGCTGCTTTTATGGATGTCATGAATTTATCTACAGAGTCTACTACTCTTGAAGAAAGCTTGCCATTATTTAAATCTAAGACCTTATCATGTGCCCAATCCCAAACCTCGTTATCGTTCGATATGAACCTACCCCTACGTAAACTCTTGTTAAGCGTCCCTAAGGCCGCGGCCAATTTCGTATTCTTCGTCGCGTCTAAAGATCCAACTCCGACCAGATAAGAAGCTATTCTGCCTTCATATTGCCCCAGACCCCCTCCGTCTGGCTTAGTTTTACCAAAAATTGTTATGGGGTGATCAGATAGACCCGGGTTGCAAATTGGACCAGCGTAAGTAGCGGCCCTTGCCCCATCTTGTATTTCTGTCCCTTGATGATCCTTTACAAAAGAAAGCATGACTTGCCCACCAGAAGTCAACGCTCCGGCAGCCGTGATACCATAAGGATACAAGTACGCTTTAGAAGACCAGCCTACGGAAGAGTTAACTATCGGGTTGTCGTCATGCGCCAAACAGGTTTCGCTAGAACCAAAGGAAATATCGTCTGTTTTAAAAGACAGATTTAATACCCCGTCACCTAATACGATGTTTCTATTAACTGAAATAGGGGGCTCTAAAAAATTAACCACATAAGACAAATCGGCATCGATTCCGGGCATAGAACTTGGCTTCAAGCCCGTATCAATAAACTTGTCCGTCGACCCATCAGAATAAATTCCTTGGATAAAATCTTTGTAAGTAAATCCGAAGCTTTTATCTACATCATGACCGAGCTCTTCCGTTATGAGAGGCACCATTGCGGCCTTAAGGGCGAACACTTTTCCTATATCGCTTTGGGTTGTGTCGTCCCCCACAAAAGGATTAAATCTTTTAATGAAAGGCCTAATGCCCTCGGCCTTGATAGTGTTCATCCAGTCATTAACGCAATTAATTGAATCTTCAGTAAGAGTGCCTCCGTTTTTGGGTACTCTCGTATAGGCCCAATCATAGACCTCTTCGTCTATGTTCCTTTTCAGTTTTAAATCTAAATTAGAAAGGGCGTCGCTCACAGCTGCCACTTCATCCGGACTCAGGCCTGCCCCCATGGTGTAGTAACCCATCCTAGCAGAATTGTCATGAGAATTTAGATGAAAGTCGGGATACTTTGTCATGATATGAATCATGTCGTTGCTAGTAACTATCTCGGGGTCTACGGCATTAGAAGAGGTAGCTTTCGCTACTTTGTCTAAGTAAAGCGCAGCAGAATTAGAAGTGGTTCTATTAGCGGTCCACAATCCCTTTACTGAGGAATCCCCCCCCTGCACAGAATAAATTTTGAATTCTCTAATGTGTATTTCTTGGTCTGAATCATATGGGGATTGCTTAACCCACCAAGGGCTATTGTATAAACCAACGGCAGGCTGATTACCCGTGGACATTCCTCCGCCTGAGGTGTTATCTCCAGTAGAGCCTCCTGCTACTCCCCCAGCCCATTGGATTTCGATTTTGTCTCCTGCTGAAAGGTCAGGAATTACGATGCCGTAGTCTCTTGGGCAGTGAAGCGCCGGCAGGTTAACGTTTGAGCCTAGCAACTCAGAACACGGAGTGCCGTCATTAGCTACCGTTTCTGGGCCCGAAGCTCCCGTACTGTGATCTCCGGTTAATATTACTTCGTCGTTTTTAAGAACTCTCCAAATCAGACCCCATTTGCCTTTCGTTATGAATCCTTCAAAATTTATTTTATGCATCCCACTGTTCTCAGCCGTATATGAGAACACTTCGTCAGTAACCCAAGCTTGCGAGGCAGTCGAAGAAATAGCGAAATCAGATGTCAAATATGGAAGGGACATTGGTGAATACATCACGGATTCTATCCCGCCCACACTAGTAGAATAATTTAATGCGTCGTGTCCCCAAACATAAGCCGATACAGAGTCCGAATTAAAATCTATGGAGTATCTAGGCTTACTTCCCCCGCCTTCTACGCCATGAGCAAAAGTCCTTGACCCTATCGAATCAAAATTAGCATAGTTTTTTATCGAGAAATGACCGCTTTCATCTGTTATAATATCTGATATTTTGGCGCCCGTATCTAGGTGCCCCCCAAGAGAGCCTTTTAGACCTAAGTGCGAAGCAGCACTAAAGGAATTAAAATTATAAATTTTATCTACTTTATGTCCCATGGAATTAATTATGGGTACAGTTTTGGCCGCTAGATCTTGTCCCGCAAACAGATTTGCTCTATCTAATTTTTCCCACAAACCAGCAGTATTTTTAATTTCAGTTACCCACGCATCGACGGCATCTACGTCTCTCCGTCTAAGGATCCCCCCATTAGAAGGCACTCTGACATTAGCCCAATCCCAGACTTCCTCATTCTGAGCGCTAAATACCGTTTTATTGTCGTCGTTTGTTTCTAAGGCCTTGCTCAGAGAAAGGACTTCGGAAGCAGTCAAGCCTTTGCCAAGAGAATAAAAAGAAATTCTTTGGTCTGAATGTTTAATCCTCTTGTTCAATGATTGGTCATACCTTGCGAAGAGAGAGAGCCTAGAAACGTCTGGCAATAAGCCGCTATTTTTAGATACCTTTTCTGCCTTTTTGGTTCCTCCGACATAAAGAGAAGAGGAGTTTTGATTTAACACGGAAATGGTCATAAGGCCCTTGCTCTCGGCGGAAGACAGCAAAGAACGCACCTCCCCGCCCATGCCCAAATTGGCGGAAACCACTTCGGCGCCCACGTTTAAATAAGCACTATGTCCCGCAGAAGAACCAGAGCAGCCCATTAAAGTGGTGTCTAATTTACTAGCCACTGTTTCAGTTTTCACAGAAAAATGTAAATTATTTTGTAGCAAGTCTTCCGAAGGGTTAATATTTAATTCTAAGTATTTAGAAAAACCGTCTCCTTTTAATCCTTCTTTCTCATAATTATCAGCCACGAAATTATACGACGCATCATATCTGCCGCCCACTTTTGAAATGATGGGTACTAAAGCCGCTTGGTAAGCGTAATAACTACTGTCCTTAGCTAAAAATAAATTAAGTCTAGTTAGTTTAGATTTAATTGGATCAATTTTTTTGATGAATTCGTCTGCGGCAGCAACAACGGCTTGATCCATGTAAAGGTAAGGGTCACCAATTTTTTCAACAGTTTTTATGTTAGCCCATTCCCACGCCTCACTGGTTTCGGCCGCATAATATTCTCTTCCTAAAGTTTTGTTCAGGGCGTTAAGAGCAGAGGTCAAAACGTTTACTTCGTCATCGGTAAGGGAGGAGCCAATAGAATAATAATTAACCGACTTCCTGAAAGCCCTATTAAGCATATTATCTGAATTGTTTACTCTGAATAGATAGACGGATCCTGACGGCAAATGGGATGAAGTGGAAATGGTTTCATTATAACCGAGCTCTACTCCATTATACCACAAAGAAATGCGGTTTGTTTTTGCGTTGCCTAAGTAAAAACCCATCGCGGGATTATAATACTTAGTGTTAGTATGATATGCCGAAGCGCTATTATCTGCCCAGCCAAAAGTAGACCTTCTCGATTTCAATCCAGAGACCATCTGCCCCATCCTAGTAGACGAAGTGCCGCTAAAGCCTTCTCTACCCGCCGCCCCAAGGAAAGGAACCCAGCTAGTTCTTTCATATGCGCCCATCGTATTTATTGCAAGGTGTCCGTTAATGTTTGTCAATCCAGCCGAACCCAAGACTAGCCCGGTATCTAAATGTTTGTATGTGCCAGACACGACGCCTCTATCTTTTAAGCCGGCTTCTTTGCCAGAAGGTGAGTAGTCGCTAAGCGCAAAACCGTTATTTTGATCTATGCTATTACCATGATCTTTAATTATCGGAACTAAAGCAGAAAACAAATCGTTTCCAGCAAAAAGATTTACTCGTTTTAATTTTTCTCTTAATCCATTTGAAGACTTAATGGCAAGCATCCATGAATTAACCGCGTGTATGGTTGCCTCATTTATTGATCCACTGTTATCATGAACCCTAGACACCCACTCGGTTACTTCAGGATCGAAGCCGCTAGATTCGGGCTGAGCACTCTCTTTCATGTTAGACACCACGGGCAAAATAGCATTTCTGCATACTCTTTCCCTCGTTTTGGGCCTAAACTTTAAAGATCTCTGCTGTTTAACGTTCCTCATTTTATTAAACTAATGTTAATATGCAATTATGAGGACGAGTTAATAGTGTTTACATAACCATAAACAAAGACTTTGTCCGTAGTGTTTGGCGTTATACCATTCACGGATTTACCATCTTGTAAAATTAACCCCGGAACGACCAAGTATAATCCTGATTGAGCGGTTATCAATTGCGTTATATCATAATCCGTGCCTGCGCTACCGCCATATTGAATGGTTAAACTCTGGGTATCCGTGCTTGAGTTATAAGCATAAAGCCACAGTTCGTGCCAATCAGACGTACCGGTAACTGAGGTGTGAATTAATGTACTGGTATTCGCAATCTTAATTCCGGTTCCTCCATCGGATTGACTTAATTTAATTTTGCTATATGTTGCCATAATTTTTTATCCTTTTTTTAAGTAAATATTTGTAGTTCTAATACTGTGATTGCCGCTATCCCAATTGGACCCTGCGGTCCGAGGCCTCCCGCGTCTCCTTTTGCTCCGTCAGCACCCGTTGGCCCCGTGGGACCCGTGGGACCCGCATCACCTTGAGCGCCATCTATACCGTCACTCCCATTTGCTCCGGGAGGACCGACAGGACCTATTGGGCCAGAAACGCCGACACAATCTTCTTCGACTTGTTTAATGAATCTAGACATGATTTTATTTTTATGTTGTTACGTCCATAAAGGTTACCGTGGCAGAAACCTTTCCGCCATCTCTTCCGTTAATAATCAATTTTTCAAACTCGCTCAGCAAGAACTTCTCGTATCCAAATTGAAAAGTGTCTCCGGCCTTAACCGTTAAATCTTTTACAATAATAGTGCTGTTACCAGTAGTGCTTCCGCCGCCAACCAAATGAATAGTTACTTCTTCGTCAGAGGCAGTAGTATTGCACAAATAAAGTCCTACGCCAGCGAGCTCTGTGTCTTCGGCGGCTTCTAATACCGTAGTATCTCCGTTTGTTACTAAAACATTGTTAACCATAATTTCACCTTTATTATTTTAATAAATTCTTTTTATTCTATTTTTTTTAACCAAACGCTATAGACCACTTTATTACGTCGGCAGCGGTCATGTTCCCTGAGGATTCCTTTCCTCGTGTTCCTGTTGGTCCGGCGAGACCCTGCATCCCCCTCTTGCCTTGTTTTCCAACCACGCTTACTACGCCAGCAAACCTTAGGGTGACAATGCCGTTTGGCTTTTTTACGTTGCTAGAAGTAAAAACTACCGCTAGTTTATCGCCCGCAGCTACAGCGATCGTAGACGAATCAGAACCAGAGGCTTCATCAGTAAATACACTCGATCCGACAGCACCTTCCATATGTAACAAAAGTTTAGTATAACTATTTGATGTGTATGGCTCCGTAGGGACGGAAAAATTATCTACTGTCCACTCTGCTATGTCCTTAAGCACTCTTATTTCGTCTATATTTCCTTCAAAAAAGTCGCTTTGGGTCGCGCCGCTTGGAGAAGGATGGCTCCCAATAAATAAACTGTTATTTGAAAAACCGCCAATCTTAGTATCGCCCGGAATAGTTTCATTAATGACTCTGCTTCCATCTACGTGAAGATTTAATTTAGAAACAGGGCTTGAGCCATCAGAATCCACCATTCTAATCATAGCGATATGGTAGAAGATGTCTGCGGCCGGTGACCAATCTGCCGACAAAGTATTTACTGTCCCGTTTTGGACATAAAACACTTCAAGCCTTGAAGACAGCATGCTCTCTGTCACAACCGTATCTAGAACCAATGCGTTTGTTTGATTACAGGTATAAGATATGACATTACCTGACACCAAGCCGGTTAAAATAGTGTTTTCTAATTCTACGGGAGATGAGTGTATGTCTGTGTTTGATGCCTCATAGGAAGTATTAAGTATTCCGTTTACATAAATTTTAATTTCTATATTTACGTCGTTAAGAGGGGTACTGCTGCTGGCTTTTACAGATACAGAAACGTCGCCAGTATTTTTTACCACGTGAGAAATAATAGGCGTGTCGCTTGTTCCTTCGCCGGAATGAAAATATTCGTGCGTGCGGCTTTCGTTAGTAGAAGCGGATATGTATTTTACTCCCCAATCGTTATTACTAAATAAAGTTTGACCACTTCCCGATACGGCAAGCCCATCACTGTCAAAACTAAATCTCCCTTCCACGGTAAAGTCTTCTTTGTCAAAAATCCAATGAAACACATCCTGATCGACTATTAAGCTCTGTGAGCCATTAAGGCTTACGCTGGAATCCCCAAGAGCGGATGGAGAAACCAAGGAGGGGCTACCTACAATAGAGACGGGGTGCCCGGATGAGACAGAATCAGCCTTTTTTAAAGTGCGGATACCTACCGGGGTATCTTTAGTAATAGTAGTTGATATGTTTGTAGGTTCATTATTTTTATAAAGCTCTGCAACGACCCATTCTGAAGAAGAGGTGTTATTATTTTCTATAAGAAGATTCAAATAAAAATTAGTAGGCTCAGCAAAGAAAGCTCCGATTTCGTTCAGTTCTGTTTTGGAAATGCTGCCCGTTTTTTCAATACTGAGAGAAGGGTTTAAGACGCTGAATGCTTGTCTTGTCGTATTTAACCCAAGAACAAATTCTCCCGATCCTGACACTATCACCGTAGATCCCACCCCAGTAACTCCCGGTTCGCCCCGCTCTCCAGCAGGGCCTTTGGGTCCATCACTCCCTCTATCCCCCGCTTCTCCTTTCCCTCCATCGGCTCCCGGAGCGCCAGCAGGGCCTTCGTCACCGGTTTCGCCCTGTAGCCCTATTGGTCCGGCTGGGCCAGTATCTGAAAGTTTAATTCTTTGGGGAACGCCATTACCCAAGTTCGAATGCATATATATATCGCTTGGCGTGTTATTTGATAACGGCGCAGTGAAAGAAATTATTAAAGGGTTATCTGCGTCGCCCGCAATCCCTCCATCGGCAGCATTGTCACTATATCCCTCCGTATAAGGTTCGCCTCCAGCTATATCTGTCGAAAAATATATTGTTCCCCCGGCGGTAGAATCATCACTCATAGTAAGAACATTTTTCGTCCCCTTGATGAAAAATTTTGGTTCGTTCGGGTCAGCGTCATCCCCATCCATATTTAACTCCCCATTGTTAATTATGACACTTCTCTCTATTTGTCCGCCAGCACCAGCGATACCTGCCAGCCCCTGAGGCCCCTGCTCTCCCGGAGGCCCCACTGCTCCCTGAACTCCCTGTGATCCCGCTGGCCCTTCTATCCCTTCACCGCCACTCAAAGCAACGTCCCAAGACGTGCCGTCACCAAACGTTCCAGCCCCCTCGCTAGATGTTTGATCAAAGTCTAGTACGCCAAACCCATCATCATAATTATTAATTTTACCATGAATAACGGCCGCTTTATCACCGTCTGCACCCCGATTAGACAATATAATTTGCTGTCCCGGTTTAAACGATAAGCCTTTATCTACTTTTATTTGTTTTCTATTAGCCATGATATTTAAGTTGAATTAGATAAGTCTGCGAACCCTCCTTGGAGATCTTCCATATTAAGCAATAACATTGTGCTGTCATCAGCTACGAAAGCGTCTTTAGCAGGAATATCTCTTACGGCGTTAGATATACGAACTTCATCCAGATAACCCTCAAACAGCAGGCCTTGTCCTGTCGCTGAGTTTGGATCAACCGAATACCTGCCCCCGATATAAAGATTAAAAGACCCATTTAGTTTTTCTTCCGAAGGGATACCGGTTGATTCATCTTCGTTTGTTCCATCTATCCAAAGCTTTACCTTGGAGCCGTCATTTGTAATTGCTATATGATGCCAAGTGTCTGCGGTTAACACGCTTGACGCTTTAACTTTTAAAGTCTGAGGACTACCCAAAGCGCCAGAATGATATTGATAATACAAATGATTTACTCCCGCTTGGTCTTTTTGGATATACATAACCCAGTCATATCCATTGGCATCCCAAGCGCCAGAATCTCCTTCATTTGAAATAATATCCATTTTCATGCTAGGGTTGACATCATCAAACTTGGCCCAAAACTCTAAAGTTTTAAAACCAGAAAGGTGCCAGTTGCTGTTTGGGTCTTCTGGTATACTGGGGATTATAGCCCTGCTTCCCTTGCTAAAGAATGCAGAGCTACCGAATCTACCATTTTCTATTTTAGTTTCAGTAGAAACGGGCTCATGCCTATCTCCCAAGTTAGCAGTATTTTCAAAATTTTCATCGAAGTGCCACAAGTGCTTGGCGTCTTGATCGTCATCTAAGAAGACAGAGACTGGGGGATCAAAGACTTTGTCTCCCGCGTTAGCGTCACCATCATGATACCTAGCTATCTCCGACAGTCTGATGTCGTTTTGTAAACCATGCACTCCGGAAGTTATGGCATCACCAATTCGAAAAACAGGATTCTGGTAAATAGAGCTAGAGTCTATTACTTGCATGTCTATAACCCCATTAACATAGGCTCTATAAGTATTACCTTTTCTTTCGAACACAATATGGTGCCACGAATTTAAATCCATCACCTCCCTACCTATAGATTTCCCAATCTGGCTTTCCGGATAAGTGCCCACGTGGGCAATATAGCTTTCATCTGGCTTTATAAGCCGCCAGAATAATCTCGGAGCAGTCTTCGAGCCCTCTTGACCCTTGCTGAGCTGCATATACGGGGACGCCCAAACTGTTATTCCTTCGGGCGGAGCCGGCTGGCCCGTGTGGGGACAGCTTGCCAAAAGGGTATCCCATTGCGCGCCGCCAAAGCCCCCGGTGCCAAAACTATCATCCCACCTATACCAACCTTCTACCGTCCAGTCTCCCCCATAGTCAAGAATATGGGTTTCTACGCTGCTACTGAAACCACTGCGATACAACCAAAGCGCAGACTTCTCGTTGTCCGAACCCAAAGCGCCATTTTGCCATTTTCCTGAGCCTTTTATTTTTGTGCCGTGCACCGTTTGGGTTATTGGGTCCTCTGACGGAGCGAAGTCCCTAAATGCATCATTGAAATGCAATAACAATTTAGTATTACCATCCGGTACGAATTGGCTATTAAATAAATCTTCTTTGTCTTTAGTATAGCGCGCTTTGTCAGAAATACGCACTTCGTCAATTGAACCCTTGAAATGCTCCACGGCCCCTTCTTTGTTCAACACTCCAATTGCTATCGGGTTGGGCGACTGCACGAAATAGGGAAATGCTATTGAATCTTCTTTTATTCCATCTACATATAGAGCTATTTGCCCGGTTCGTCTTACCACAGCAATATGATGCCACTCCGAATCTGTTATTGGGGTAGTTCCATTGAGATTGCTCCAAGCTTTCCCTGCTCCACTTTGAAGCGCGCCAAACCGTGCAAGGTGGTCGTCGCCAACAATGCTTAAGTGCCAATGTTTATGGGCCGCAGTAAAGTCGGATATTATATGGGTCCCCCAATTCTTCTCGTAGACAAGTCCGTCTCTTTTTATCCAAGCCTCTATGGTAAAATCTCCAGTACCAAAGGCCCAATCTGGATGGTCAGGAACAGTTAAATGAGAAGTCTCCCCATTGAAGATGGCGCACCCCTTGCCAAATTTACCGCCTACGATCTCAAGATCTCGGCTCTTTCTTATCTGATGAGCATTAGCGCTCATATCTATAATTTCATCAAAGTGCAATAACAGTTTTGTTTTTGGTTCGTTTCCAAATCTCCCAACGGGAGGTGTAAAGTCGGCGGTATAAACAGCGGACCTTGTGACACGAACACCATCCATCGTGCCTTCAAAAAAGTGCTGCGCATCCCGATTAGAGCTGCCGCCAGTGCTATAAAGGGAGCCAATGGCCAAATTAAAAGGCGCTTTCTGCATGAGGCCTTGCACCTGCGAGCCCACACTTTTACCATCAATATAAATTGTTAGTGTCCCATTATGCCTTACTGCAGCGACATGTTGCCACACACCCACAACGACCTTACCACCATAAAAACGTATTCCACCCGAGTTGCCAATCGCATTGCTCCATCCCAAATGCCCATCTGTGTACAGATAAAATGACCAACCATTCATCGCGCCACCAGCAAAAAGTCCTCCAAAACTTGACGGAAGGGAACCGGGCTTAATCCAAGCCTCAAGAGTAAAGTCTTCCGTGCCGAATTTCCAATCGTCATCTTCAGGACATTGGAGGTATCCAACCTTAGGATAAGGGGCGGCGTTGCCTTTGCCACTAAACTTTGCGGCCGAGGCTCCTATTTTAGGTATTATATATTTATCAGGCCCTATGAGTTCCTTGTTTTCCATTAAGGCTGCTATCTCGTTAGTGTTTGCTGCGGCTTCGTAAATGCGAACTTCGTCCATGCTCCCGCTGAATTCATAATTTCTTGATCCGATGCAAAAATTATCTGGTGTTTTACCGAGCGTCCCAGCGTAAGTAAAGCTGTGAAAAACTTCTCCGTTGCACCAAAATTTTATTAGATTTGCCGCGTCTCTTGTTAAAGCTACATGATTCCATTCGTCTTTTTTAAATGGCCCCGTGCCCGATGTTCCCGCATCCGGGCTTTTCTGATATAAGACGGTGGTTTTTCCATTATATACCTGCATCTCATAGCCGGCAGATTCTTTGCCTAATAGTCTAAAAACCCAATTACCATCATAATTTGCAGTATAATAATTTAATGATGAGAAAATATCATTCCCTTCGCCATTTCTCCCTGCTAGGTCGCTATTAACCCATGCGGCCATAGTAAATTCTCCATCAAAAACAAAATCGTCATGAGCAACGACAGTGATGTAGCCTTTACGGCTGCTCGGCCAAGCTAAAGCCCGCCCAAACCTTCCTTCTACGGTGTTTTTCGATGCCGACCATCCTTGTGCTGCGTGAAGCATTGCAGTGCCGGGATGGACTTCGGTAGTTTCTTGAACACTCATGCCGACAATGTTCTCCATCGTCCAGCGAGCTTTAAGCCTTTTTACCCATTGCGGATCTTTTAAATCCTTGTCGCCCGTGTCGCTGCTAGACAATACTTTTATGTGCTCTGGAGTAAGAGCGAGGTTATTATATATTCTTAATTCGTCTATTTCTCCGGCGAAGTACTGCTGCCCACCGCCGGTTGGTGAACGCCCTATCGTCAGCGAATACGTCGGGTCCCCAAACGCAGTGGTGTGGCCATGGGTAAACGACAATTTACCATTAATAAATACCTTAGATCCATTACCTTGCCTAACGACAGCAAAATGTCTCCATCCTTCGTCGGTGTCGACGGTTTTCTTTACGGTTTGTCCACCAACAACGAACTCAACCTCATTTTTTGCTATAAAACATACTACGCCTTTAGTATAGCCCCCCGCAGACGCATTTCGCCACCCGAACGCCATAGCGGTAGCTTCCGAGGACAGCTTCGAAGTTTTAGCCCAGAAAGAAATTGAAAAATCTGCATTTCCGGGTTGGAACACTGCGGCCGTATTTGCAGCAGAGACATGAGCCCATTGAGTCCCAGAAAGTTTTAACGATTTTCCGAATTTGCCATCCACGAGCGTTCCGCTAACGGGGTCCGCATTTGGTCCGTGCTTTGCAACTAAAGTAGTACCACTTATGCTTGCCATGTCAAAGTGGACCGTTGGTATAAATGCGCCTTCTACGTTGGGCGACGCCCCACTACTAATCAGGCTGACCGGTAAAGAATTTGCGGAAGCATTTAAAAGATTGATCTCGCTTTGCTCCAAAGCCCTTCTATAAACCCGGACATCCTCGACGGAACCTTTAAAATAATTCGGATTCCCCGGAGACGCAGAGGCCCAACCTATAGAGAGGGGCTTATTGGGGCTGTTTAATCCATTGGGCATTGAGGCAGTCGGGGCTGATGCTTGCTTTACGCCATCGACATAAAGATTAGATGTGTCGCCCTCTCTTCTATATACATAATGATGCCAGTCGGTATCCGCTATAGCAGAGTCACTATACGTGTTTATCACCGGCCCGGCAGAGCTGCCGGTGGCCATCCCAACTACTTGAACCCTAAATTTATTGTTGTCATCGAAAATTATTTGGATGCAACCTACAACATCGTTACCGTCTACAGAGTCATCAGATGGATCACCCCAGCCCAAACCTATAACTCCTTCACGCCCAGTTCTTTCCCTCTTGATCCAGAACGCCATTGTAAAGTCTTTTTTGAAATACCAGTCGTTATGTATACCGCAATCGACGTAATCATTAACGCCATCGAACCGTATGGCTCCACCAAACTTACCGGCAGTCATACCATGAGGAGGCGCAAAATTCTTTAATGTGGCGGGATGATTTCCGTTTTCGTCCAGCATAAGATTATTACCATATATGCCGTCCATTTTCCAATGGGAAATAAGTCCTCTACTTCCAACTTCCAAAGCTACGCCGTGATTTACAACTGTATGACCGTTATCAATTGTTAAAATCGAACTAGATTGACCTTCAAATTTACTGGTCTTTCCCGCAGGCCCTTGATTGCCCGGGTTACCCGGTTCTCCTTTAGCGCTTTTTATGTTAATTACTCCTCCCTCACCAGTATGTGAGGAGCAATAATAATATAAGACATCAACGTTTATATCAGCGGGGACGGTAAACAACGCCTTGCCTGTTGAACCCGGAGAACCAGAATAGTCCCAACCAGTCGAGTATTCGCTATCACTAGCGCCATCAACCTTGGTTGCTATTTTTATTGGGTGGGTACCGTTTGATGCGTGCTCTTGGTTAAATTCATAGGTGTGCCCTTTGACTAAAGTTAGTTCAGCGTTTGCAGTTTCATTTATATGTAACTCATTAACGTCATTCAGTTTAGCGATGGTAACCGTAAATTTTCCTGTAGGCGTCGGCTTGGGCGCGGGTCCCGCGGGCCCCTGAGTTCCCTTACCGGCGGGAGCAAAAGTTAATGCAATTTTTTTATCTTTATCAAATTGGCCATAGTGATGTATATATTTGACATTGAAAATTATAAAACCTTCGCTACTTTCGTCTGCGTCTTCAGAAATCTCACCAACCCAAAAGTATTCGGGCTCTTCTTTATTTATGAGTTTAATTCTTGAATTTTTTACTTCATCAAGGGAGCGAAGCCAGAGCTTACAATCTACGTTGTCGGAATTTTTATGACTTACTATAATTTTTGTTACAAGATGTTCTCGCCATTCGTTAAGTTGAAGTTGTCCGTCGTTTATTGTATTGACTGTATTTTCTGGGCCCACGACAAAGGACTGAGTATCTCCGCCGAACGGCCCGTCGACACCAGCTTCCCCTTGTTCTCCCCGCTCCCCTCTTAGAGAAGTGCTCCAATTGCCGAAATTTCCAGAGGCTTCTTGAAAACGAAGCTTGTATAAGTTGCTTGAAGCGCCCCATTCGTGTGACGGGACAGGACCAATAGGGCCAAGTTGACCGACGTTTCCTTCCTTAGCCAGAAGAGACCAGAAAGAGCCGTCGGTTGGCGGCTGTTTGCTGGTTGTATCTTTTATACATATATAAGAACTTCCTTCGTAATATACGCCCAAACCGAGAGTATAATCACTATCTGTCCATTCACTATCCCAATCTATACCAATCTCTCCTTGCGGTCCTTGGCCGCCGGGTAAACCTTGCACGCCTTGAATCCCCTTGGGGCCAGTATCGCCCACGCCGCCCTGAGGTCCGGGATCACCCTGAGTTCCTTGTGCGCCTTTCTCTCCCTCAGGTCCTGCTGCGCCGACCTCAGAAACAGTAATAGGGCCGCCCATATAATCATGAGTTTCACAGCCATACCATAGGTCATCTGGGGCGTTAAAAGGTACTTTGAATATCAATATCCTCGGATCACTTACGTTTCCTAACGCTCCTTGAATGGTAACGCCTTTACTTCCGTCGGTGTCATATTTCGTTTGGGTTTGTCCGCCTTGAGACGAAGTATATATATTCATGGGGTGGCCGCTGTTACCTCCCGAAGACTGATTAAAATAGTAAGTGAAGCCTCTAATTAGATGTATAGAGGTATATTCTGT
>Ga0310345_10001702_pt1 | contig 23727 bp, 18 predicted proteins | sample HC15DNA20500_MG_FD_204667 | JGI IMG/M metagenome (GOLD analysis project Ga0310345, IMG submission 204667) | Marine microbial communities from station ALOHA, North Pacific Subtropical Gyre - HC15-DNA-20-500_MG | ecosystem: Environmental > Aquatic > Marine > Oceanic | place: Pacific Ocean: North... | reverse complement strand
GGCGGCGACGCAGCGGCGGGGCCGCGCGCCGCGCGAGCCACACGAGCAGTAGCAGCCCGGCGAGCCCCGCCCCCGCCAGCAGCGCCAGGCGCAGGCGGGCCGCCGGGTCGGCCGGCCCCGACCGCGCGGGGGGGCCGTCGACGGAGATCGCCAGCGCCGGAACCTCGGCGACCTTGATCCGGCCCTCGTCCAGATCCCACCAGCGCAGGGCGATCGCCGGAAGCTCCCCGGCGCCGCCGCCCTTGGCCAGCAGCGACAGCCGCTCGGTCCGGGTCCCGCCGAGACGGCCGCGCTCCTCGGTCTCCACCAGCTCCGGCGCGTCGGGATAGGCGGCGAGGCCCTCGATCTCCCCCCCGTCCGCCAGCGGCGGCAGCAGCATCGGCGAGGCGCCCGCGATCGTCGCCCTCAGCGTGACCGAGAGCGCGTCGCCCGGGGCCATGCCCTGCGGCTCGCCCTCCACCTCGCGGGCCAGGGTCAGGTCGGAGGCGGCGATGAAGGGGTCGAGGTCCGCGGCCCCCTCCGGCACGACGGCGCGAAACGGCAGGGCGGGCGTCTCGACCATCGAGCGCAGCGGCGGGCCGCCCGGCGCCGCGGGGTCGGCCCAGGTCACCTCGATGCGCGCGGCGGGCAGGGCGAACGCGCCGGGAACCAGCGGCGTCACCTGCCAGCGACGGGAGACGCCGGACCAGGTCTCGGCGCCCACCCGGGCGCTGACCGGGTTGGTGGCGCGCTCGGGCAGGCGCACGCGCAGGTTGGGCGCATCGAAAGAGGGCCAGACCGGGGGGCTGGGCAGGAAGCTCGGGACCAGCACCGTCATGCGCAGGACCAGGGGCTGGCCGGGCAGGGTCTCGTCCGTCTCGAACTCGACCTGGAGCTGCGGGGCCGGGGGCGTACCGGCCTCCTGCGCCCGGCCCGGCCCGGCGGCCGCCAGCGCCAGCAGGACGAGGAGGAGGCGCCCCGGGCCGATCAGGGGGCGGATCACGGCTCGCTCCCCGCGGGGCCGCGGGCCGCCTCGAGCGCGAAGCGCTGGCGCAGGAAGTCGCCGGGGCTGGAATCGACCGTGCGCATCCACTGGTCGGCGGTCAGCAGGCCGCCGGCCGCGTCCTCGTCGCGGGGCATGCGCACCTCCTGCCCCCGGTTCTCCTCGTTGTCGTAGGTCACGTCGTCGGCGCCGAGATCCGGCTGGTCGCCGGGGTCGGAGGCCTCCTGCTGGGTCTCGACGTAATCGACGATGCGGCGGGCCAGCGCGAGGTTCTCCGCCGCGCCGGGAAACGCCGGGTCACGCTCCAGCGCCGTCTCGAAGGCTCGAACGCCGTCGCGATAGGCCTGCGCGCGGATCGAGGCGAGGCCCTGCACGAAGGCCGCCTGGGCGGTGTCGAGCCGGGACATCGTCTCGACCGCCGCCGGGTACTGGCCGTCGCGGTACTGGGCGTAGCCCCGCCGCCAGGGATCGGCGTAGAGCGCGGCGGCGCGGTCGTACTGCCGCCGGCCGGCGGCGATCTCGCCCTGCTGGTCGGGGGTCAGGAACCAGCCGGCCAGGGGGCCGCCCAGGTCGAACAGGCCCGGCGCCTCGGCCGCGGTCTCGGCGCGCAGGTTGCGCGCGCCCTCCTGCGCCTGCGGAGCGCCGGGGAGCAGCAGCGCCAGCGCCGCCAGCGCCGCCCAGCGCATGGTCCAGCCGCGGCGGAACCAGATCAGCGTCAGCAGCGCCGCCGGCCAGGCGAGCCAGCGGCCGCGGTCCTCCCACGGGCGGCTCTCGTCGCCCAGCTGCGCGCGGGCCCAGGCGGCGTTCAGCAGCCCGTCGATGCGCCGCAGGTCGGCGTCGTCGGGGGCCGCGGCGATCACCGGCGCGTCGAGCGCGTCGAGCCCCCGGTCCCGGACGCCGTCCGGCAGGGTCGCCAGCACCGCCATCGGGATGGCGGAGGCGTTCAGCGCCGCCGTCTGGTCCGGCGCGACGGCGTCGGCGACCAGCAGCACCGCGCCGGCGGCGGGGGCGCCCGGCTCGGCGGCCAGCAGCGAGGCGGCGAGCGCCAGGGCCTCGGCCGCGGCGTCGCCCTCGCGCGGCATGGTTTCGGGGGAGAGGGCGGCGAGATAGGGGGCGATGACGCCCGCGTCCTCGGTCATCGGCATCGCGACATGGGCCGAGCCCGCGTAGGCCACCAGCGCCGTGCGGGCGCCGGCGCGCAGGTCGAGGAAATCGCGGATCTTCTGCTGGCCCCGCTCCAGCCGGGAGGGGGCGAGGTCCTCCTGCGCCATCGAGGGCGTGACCTTCAGCACCACCACCGCCGGCGCGGCCTGGGCGGCGAACGGGTCGGCGGCCCGCGTCCAGGCGGGCCCCGCGGCGCCCAGCGCGCAGCAGATGAGCGCCAGCGCCACCCCGTCGATCGGCTGCGCCCGGCGCCTGCGGGCCGCGTCCAGCGTCAGCGCCGCCTGCAGATGCGGGGCGATGCGGGCGGCCTGGGGCCGCGGGCGAGCATGGGCTCGGCGCACCGCCAGCCACAGCAGGCCTACGACCGGCAGCGCCAGCAGCCACAGCGGCCGCAGGAAGCGGAACGCCTCCAGGGCGAGGGAGAGCGCCTCGAGGTTCATGCCGCGCGCCTGCGCGAGGCGAGGTGCAGGAAGGCGGTGGTCCCCAGCCCCACCGCCAGCGCGCCCGCCATCGGGATCCAGGCCAGCGAGCGGCGGGGACGCCAGGACAGGGTCTCGACCTGCCGCGGGGCGAGCGCGTCGATGCGGGCGTAGACCTCGGCCAGCGCGTCGCGGTCGGCGGCGAAGAAATAGCTGCCGCCGCTGCGGCGGGCGATGTCGCGCAGCGCGTCGAGGTCGACCCGGTCCTCGCCCGAGGCCTGGGGGTCGCCGACGCCGATGGCATGGATCTCGACGCCGCGGTCGGCGGCGATCTCGGCGGCGTTGACCGGGCTCATCCGGCTGGCGGTGTCGGCCCCGTCGGAGAGCAGGATCAGCAGGCGCTGCTCGACCTCGCTGGTCTCGAAGGTGCGGATGGCGAGGCCGATGGCGTCGCCCAGCGCGGTGTGCGGCCCGGCCATGCCCACCTCGGTCCGCTCCAGCAGGGAGGTGATGGCGGTCAGGTCCTCGGTCAGCGGGGTCTGCAGATAGGCCTTCGAGCCGAAGACGATCAGCGCCAGCCGGTCGCCCTGCCGCCCCTCGACGAAGCGGGCCACGACCTCGCGTACCGCGGCGAAGCGCTGCTGGACCTCGCCGTCGGGGGTGCGGAAGTCGCGGGTGTCCATCGAGCCGGAGATGTCGATCGCCAGCGCCACGTCGCGGGCGCTTTTGGTGATCTCGACGGGGCGTCCCAGCCGCTCCGGCCCGGCCAGCGCCAGCGTCAGCAGGATCCAGACCAGCGCCGCCGCGGCCATCTGCAGGCGGGAGCGGGCGCGCACCACGGCGCCGCGGCGCGGCTCGGCCCCGGCGGCCTCGGCCACGCGGCGGAAGAAGGGGACGCGCAGGGCGGGCGTCGGCTCGCGGTGCGGGGGGACCAGCCGCCAGACCAGCAGCGGCAGCGGCAGGAGGGCCAGCGCCCAGGGGAAGGCCAGCGAGATCATCGGCGCGTCGCCGGCCGCGCCCGGCGCACCCAGCGGGCGGCGAGCGCGCCGAGCCCCGGCGCCGGCGCCCCGCGGCCGTCGTATGGGCCGGCCGCCAGCGCCCGGCCGGGCCCCTCGGCGAAGCCGGGCCCGCCGGCGCGGTTGAAGCCGGGCCCGCCGGCGTGGTCGAGGAAGCGCAGCCAGCGCTCGCCGGTCAGCCCCGCGACCTCCGCGCGCGGGTGCAGCGCCAGGGCGGCGCGGCGCAGGATCGGAGCGACGGCGGCGGGGTCGTCCCCGGCCTCGGCGAGGGCGGCCAGCGCCTCCCGCCGCCAGGCGTTCGCGCGCCGCCGCCGCCGCCAGAGGAGCGCGCCCCAGGCCAGCAGCAGCAGCAGGACCGCCCCCAGCACGATCCAGCCCGGCGTCTGCGGGGTCATCGCCACCGGCGCCGGCGGCTCCGGCTGGCGCAGGGCGTCGAGCAGGTCGAGCAGGGTCGTCGGCTCTCCGGCCGGCGCGTCGGCGGCCGGCGTCCCAGGGGCCGGCGTCTCGGGGGCCGCCGTCGCGGCGGCCGGATCGGCGGCGGGGGCCGGGTCGGGGCCGGCGCCGGCGCCCGGCGTGGCCTGCGCCAGAAGCCGCGGCTCGCCGGCCATGCCCGCCCCGGGGCCCGGAGGCGCCTCGCCGCTCATCGGGGCCTCGCGGCGGGGCCGAGGCCCATCAGGCGGCGGAGCTGGGGGACCGTCTCCTCGGCCGAGCTCAGGGGCAGGACCGGCACGCCGAGGGCGCGCTGCCAGTCGAGGATCTCGGCCAGCCGGCCGCGGGTCATCTCGCGCAGGCTGCGGTGGGCGGCGCGGTCGGCGGTGTTCACCTCCGCCTGCAGCTCCCCGTCGGAGACCACCAGCGACACGCCCTGCGGCAGATCCTCGGCGAACGGGTCGGAGACGAGGCCCAGCACCAGGTCGTTGCGCCGCGACAGCGTCGAGACCAGGCGCCGGGTCTCCTCGTCCACCGCGTCGAAGTCGGAGAGGACCAGCACAAGGTGGTTGCGCGGCGCGATCCGCGCCACCGCGCGCAGCACCCGGTTCAGCGGCATCGGCGCCGCGTTGGGCGCGTCGGCCGCCAGCATCCCGTTGGCCTCGGCGAGCGCCGCGAGGAACCGGTCCAGCGAGGCGCGGGTGCGGGCGGGGCGGATCTCGGCCACATGGGCGTCGCCGAAGACGATGCCGCCGACCCGGTCGCCCTGGTCGCGGATCCGGAAGGCGGCGAGCGCCGCGGCCTCGGCCGCCGTCACCGCCTTCATGTTCAGGACCGAGCCGAAGAACATCGACATGCGCTGGTCGACGACGATCAGGGCGGGGCGGTCGCGCTCCTCGGTCGTCACGCGCACGAAGGGCTCGCCGGCCCGCGCGGTGGTCTTCCAGTCGATGGCCCGCACGTCGTCGCCGGGGACGTAGGCGCGCAGCTCCTCGAAGGTCAGCCCCCGCCCCCGCAGGCGGGAGGCGTGGCGGCCGTTCATCGCCGAGCGCGCCGGCTGGCGGGGGGCGAAGCTCAGCGTCCGCGCCCGCCCCTCCAGCGCCCTGAGGCCGGCCAGCGAGACATGCACCCGCGGATCGTCCAGCGCCTGCGGCCTCGCGGCGACCAGCCCGGCGCGCAGCCGGGCCCGGGCGGAGGGGGAGGGCGAGGCCATGCGCGCGCTCAGGGCAGGGCGACGGCGCCGAGGATCTCCTCGACCACCCGGTCGGGGGCGACGCCCTCGCCCTGGGCTTCGTAGCTCAGGCGCAGGCGGTGGCGCAGCACGTCGGGGGCCACGGCGCGCAGGTCCTCGGGGTCGACGTAGTCGCGGCCCGCCAGCCAGGCATGGGCCCGCCCGCAGCGGTCCAGGGCGAGGGACGCTCGCGGGCTCGCCCCGATCTCGATCCAGCGGCCGAGGTCCTCGGAGAACGCCGCCGGCGTGCGGGTCGCCTGCACCAGGTCGGCCATGTAGCGCTCGATGGCCGGGGCGGCGTGGATGGCGGCGATCTCGCGGCGCGCCTCGAATATCGCCGATTGCGGGATCGCGGGGGGCGGCGTCGGGCGCGGGTCGGAGGCGTCGGCCTGGGCGGCGATTTCCTCGGCGCGGACCATGCGGATCACCTCCACCTCCTCCTCGACCGAGGGCCAGGAGACGAGGACGTGCATCAGGAACCGGTCGGTCTGCGCCTCGGGCAGGGGGTAGGTGCCCTCCTGCTCGATGGGGTTCTGGGTCGCCATCACCATGAAGAGGGGCGGCAGGCGGTGGGTCTCGCCGCCGACGGTGACCTGGCGCTCCTCCATCGCCTCCAGCAGGGCGGCCTGCACCTTGGGGGGGGCGCGGTTGATCTCGTCGGCCAGCACGATGTCGGCGAAGATCGGGCCGGGCTGGAAGCGGAAGCTGCCGCTCTCCTGCGCGTAGATCTCGGTCCCGGTGACGTCCGAGGGCAGCAGGTCCGGCGTGAACTGGATGCGCGAGAAGGCGCATTCCAGGTTCTTCGCCAGCGCCTTGATCGCCCGGGTCTTGGCGAGGCCCGGCAGCCCCTCGACCAGCAGGTTGCCGTTGGCGAGCAGGCCGATCAGCAGGCGGTCGATGACGCCCGCCTGCCCGACGATCGCCTCGCCCATGCGCGCGCGCAGCGCCTCGACCGCCTCGCGCGGGGTCATTCGCCGCTCCAGACCCGGGACCATTCGGCGGCCATGTCGACGATCACCCAGCCGCGGGCGTCGGCCTCCGCCAGGCCGCGGTCGAGCACGCCGATATGGCCCTCGCGGTCGTAGGCGAACTCCCGCTCCGCGTCGGTGTGGTGGACCAGCAGGCCCAGCGAGGGCCCCTCGCCCGAGGTCACGTAGTCCAGCATCTGGAAATCGCCGTCGGAGTTGCCGAAGGCCAGGATCGGGCGGACGCCGATCTGCTGAGCGATGCCCACCGGCTTGCCCTCCTTGTCGTCGATCAGGGTCACGCCGCCGGTCTTCATCACGGTCTTCGAGACCGGGTCCCAGGCGGTCCCGCCCCGGGTGCCGACCACCTGCCACGGCGGGATGCCGTAGGCCGCCTCGGCGAAGCCGCGGATGAAGTCGACGCCCCCGCCCGAGACGATCCAGGTCGAGAAGCCGTTGTCGCGCAGGTAGTCCAGCAGCTCGACCATCGGCGCGTAGGTCATCTGCGCATAGGTGAGGCCCGAGCCCGGGTGCACGGCCGTCGTCGCCCAGTCCCGGGCGCGGGCCTGGAAGGCCTCGGTCGAGAGGCCGGCGTGGGAGACCTCGATCACCTCCAGCAGCCCGTCCATGCCGGTCGCGGCCAGCGCCTCGAGGTCGCCCGCCGCGCCCGCCTTCAGCGCCGGGGAGGTCAGGATCGCGGGGTCCTTCTCGGCCTCCGCCTTCAGGACGTCGAGCGCGAAGAAGAGCTGGAAGTAGGCCGGCTGCTCGGACCACAGCGTGCCGTCGTTGTCGAAGACCGCGATGCGGCGCGAGGGCTCGACATAGCCCGCGCCGCCCTCCTCGGTCACGCTGTCGACGAAGGCGACGATCCTGGCCTGGGCGCCGGCGTCGTCCCACGACGGCAGCGGGTCGGCCAGCGCCGGGACGGCGAGCGGCGCGCAGAGCGCGGCGACGAGGATGGGGCGGGACATGGCGCGTCTCCTGGAAGCGGACGGGGCCTGCGGGGGCTGCGCAGAGCTTCGCCCGGCGCGCGGCCGCGCGAAATCGGCCTTTGGGGCGCCTTGCGGCCCGGCGGGCGCCATGAGGGGCGGCGGGCCCCCCGCGCGCGGCGGGTCGGGACGCGCCCGGACGGGCGCGTCCCGGGATCCGGCGGCGCCGGACCTACTGCTTGGGGGTGAACGATCCGGCCTCCTGGCGGGGCGGATAGTCCTCGTAGGTGGCCATGTGCGTCTTCACGAGCGCGACCGTCGGCGCGATCACGAACATCCGCCGCACGATCCAGTCGTCGTAGTAGGAGGACGTGATCGGCGCCATCTCGAACGGATCGGCGCGCAGGTCGATGAAGATCGGCGCCTTGTGGGTCGTCTGACCCTCGAACCAGGCGTCGACGCCCTCATGCTCCTGGGTGGAGAAGTTGGCCTTGAAGCGGCGGTAGCGCACCGCGCCCAGCGTGCCGTCGTCGACCCAGGCGAAGAAGGTCTCGCGCGGCCAGGGCTCGTCCTCCGCGGCCTCGCCGGTGAGGTGGGGCAGCAGGTTGTAGCCGTCGAGATGCACGTTGAAGGTCTTGTCGCCGGCCGCGTGGCCGTCGAGCAGCTTCTGCTTGATGTCGGGCTCGCCCGCCGCGGCCACCAGCGTGGGCATCATGTCCTCGAGCGAGAGGATCTCGTTCGAGACCTGCCCGCCCTCGATCCGGCCCGGCCACTTGATCATGAAGGGCACGCGGATGCCGCCCTCCCAGGTGGTGGCCTTCTCGCCCCGGAACGGGGAGGTGCCCCCGTCGGGCCAGGAGAACTTCTCCGCCCCGTTGTCGGTGGTGTAGATGACGATGGTGTTGTCGGCCGCCCCGATCTCGTCGAGATGATCGAGCAGCTGGCCGATCATCCCGTCATGCTCGACCATGCCGTCGGCATAGATCCCCAGGCCCGTGGCGCCCTCGGACTCCGGCTTGAGGTGGGTGAAGATATGCATGCGGGTGGTGTTGAACCACACGAACCAGGGCGTGCCCTCGGTCTGCTTGCGGTCGATGAAGTCGATGGCGGCGGCCAGGAACTCCTCGTCCGCGGTCTGCATGCGCTGACGGGTGAGCGGGCCGGTGTCCTCGATCTGGCCGTCGGCCGTGGACTTGATGACGCCGCGCGGGCCCCACTGCTCGCGGAAGGCGGGGTCCTTGGGATAGTCGGGGTTCTCGGGCTCCTCCTCGGCGTTGAGGTGGTAGAGGTTGCCGAAGAACTCGTCGAAGCCGTGGTTGGTGGGCAGGAACTCGTCCAGGTCGCCCAGGTGGTTCTTGCCGAACTGGCCGGTGGCGTAGCCCATCGGCTTGAGGATCTCGGCGATGGTCGGATCCTCGGGCTGCAGGCCGATGGGATCGCCGGGCATGCCGATCTTGAGCAGGCCGGTGCGCTTGGGCGACTGGCCGGTGATGAAGGCCGCGCGGCCGGCGGTGCAGGACTGCTGGCCGTAGGCGTCGGTGAAGCGGATGCCTTCCTCGGCGATCGAGTCGATGTTGGGCGTGCGGTAGCCCATGATCCCGCTGTTGTAGGCGCTGGTGTTGAACCAGCCGATGTCGTCGCCCATGATCACCAGGATGTTGGGCTTTTCAGCCTCCTGGGCGGCGGCGAGCCCGGCGGCGGCCACCACCGCGACGACGGCGGTCGCGGTCCGGCTGAGGTTGCGCAAAAGCGGGTGCATCGGGAACTCCCTGGGTTCGCAGCCGTCGCGGGGGGCGCGCCGGACGGGGAGGCCGGCGCGCGACGGGGAAGGCGCGGGCCGGCGACGACAGCCTGCGCTGCGGAAGTCTGCGCCGCCTGCCGGAGGGAAATCAACCAGATTTTCCGAGACGATTTCAAGACATTGGCCCGCGCGCGGGGCTCCTCGCGGCTGTTGCGCCGCACAACCTGCGCGGGTCCGGGCGACTCAGGCTTCGGCCGTCTCCTGCAGGCGCTCGAACAGGCGCGCCACCGCCTCGGCGCCGGGGTCGTTGTGGCCGGCGAGGCTCTCGGCCGAGAGGTAGCTGGCGCGCCCGGCGCGGGCGTGGGTGATGGCGGCGGTGGCGTCCGCGCCCTCCCGCGCGGCGCGGGCGGCGGCGCCGAGACCCCGGGGCAGCGCCTCCAGCGCCGGCTTCAGCGCGTCGACCAGCGTGCGGTCGCCCGGCTGGGCGCCGCCCACCTGCTGCACCCGCTCGAGCCCCGCGCGCAGCGCCCCCACCAGGTCCTTGCCCGCCGCCGAGCCGTCGCCCGCGGCCGCGAAGAAGATCGCCAGCAGCACCCCCGAGGAGCCGCCCATGGTCTGGCTCAGCTCCTGCCCGATGGCGCGGTGCAGCTGGGTCTGGTCGGCGAGCGGCAGCCGGTCCATCGCCCCCGCCAGCGCCCGCGCCGCGGTGGCCAGCGTCGAGCCCGTGTCCCCGTCCCCCGACTTCGCGTCCAGCGCGTTCAGGTCCGCCTCCGCCTCCACCAGGATCGCGCAGCACCGCTCCAGCAGGGCGCGCACCTGCGGGTTCTCGGAGGGGATCGGCTGGATCGGCGTCAGCCCGTCGGGGAGGTCGAGCACCTCCACCTCCCCCACCGCCCGGCAGCCCGGCCAGGCCCAGGGGGCGCAGGGGGCCTGCAGGGCGGCCTCATGCTCCCGGCTGGCGGGCAGCAGCGACACCGAGAAGCCCTGCATGTCGAGCGAGGTCATCAGCGGCGCCGGCCCCACCATCCAGCGGATCTGCGGGCCGAGGCGGGAGCGCGCCAGCTCCTCGGCCAGCACCCCCATCTCCAGCGGCGTGGCCCCGCCGAGGTTGTTGAGCAGCGCCACCTGCGGGCCGGGGCCGATATGGGGGGCGAGGCGGTCGACCACCTGCTCCATCGCGTCGCGGGCGCCGGCGAACTCCACCTGCTCGATGCCGGCCTCGCCGTGGATGCCGAGGCCCAGCTCTGCCTTGCCATGGGCGATGCGGGTCTCCTTGGGGGAGCCCGGGATGGTGCAGGTGTCGAGCGACATGCCGATCGAGACGACGCCCTCGATCACCTTCTCCGCGGCCGCCTGCACGGTCTCGAGATCCGCGCCCTGCTCGGCCAGCGCGCCGGCGATCTTGTGGACGAAGAGCGTGCCGGCGACGCCGCGGGCCTGGGGCAGGTCGGGCAGGGCCACGTCGTCGTCGACGATCACCATGCCGACCTTCAGCCCCTGCGCGCGGGCCCGCTCCGCCGCCAGGCCGAAGTTCAGCCGGTCGCCGGTGTAGTTCTTCACGATCAGCAGGCACCCCGCCTTGCCGGTGACCGCCAGGATCCCCGCCAGCACCGCGTCGACCGAGGGCGAGGCGAAGACCTCCCCGCAGACCGCCGCCGTCAGCATCCCCTGGCCGACGAAGCCCGCGTGCGACGGCTCGTGCCCCGAGCCGCCGCCGGAGACCAGAGCCACCTTCGTCCGGTCCCAGTCGGTGCGCACCACCACCTTGATATGCGGATAGCCGTCGAGCCGCGCGAGCCGGCCGCCGGCGGTGCGCAGGGCGCCGTCGATGGCCTCGGTCACCAGCCGGTCCTTCGCGTTGATGAACTGGTCCATGGGGCTGTCTCCTGTCAGGCGATCCGGGCGCCGGCGGCGTCGAACCAGAGCGGGTTGCGCGGCGCGACGGGGACGGCGTCCCCGGGCTCCAGCGTCGTGTGCGGATCGGCCAGCGTCACCAGCGCATGGCCCGCGAGCGTCAGGTGCAGGCGGGTCTGGTCGCCCAGCCGCTCGACCCGGATCACCTGCGCCTGCGGCCCGTGGTCGTGGGCGATATGCTCGGGCCGCAGGCCGATGACGGCGGCGCCGGCGGGCGCCCCGGGCCACAGGCCCGCGGGCAGGGCGTTGATCCGCGGCAGGCCCAGACGGCCGGCGACATAGAGGCTGACCGGGTCCTCGTAGATCTCGCGCGGCGTTCCGAACTGCACCAGCCGGCCCGCGTCCAGCACGCCCACATGGGTCGCCATGGTCATCGCCTCGACCTGGTCGTGGGTGACGTAGAGCAGGGTGGCCCCCAGGCTCGCCTGGATGCGCTTCAGCTCGATCCTCAGCTCGGCCCGCAGCTTGGCGTCGAGCGAGCTCAGCGGCTCGTCCATCAGATGCGCCGCGGGGTCGCGCACCAGCGCCCGGCCGATGGAGACGCGCTGCATCTCGCCCCCCGAGAGCGCCGTCGCCTTGTTGTCGAGCTTGTGGGCGATGCGCAGCACCTCGGCCACCTCGCCGATCTTGCGGGCGATCTGGGTCTCGGGCGTGCGCAGGATCGGGGAGCGCAGCGGGAAGGCCAGGTTCTCGCGCACCGTCATGTGGGGGTAGAGCGAATACTGCTGGAACACCATCGCCACGTTGCGCTGCGCCGGCGTGTCGCCCAGGACCGAGCGGCCGCCGATGCGGATCTCGCCCCGGTCCGGCCGCTCCAGCCCCGCGATCAGGCGCAGGGTGGTGGTCTTGCCCGCCCCGGTCGGCCCCAGCAGCACCACGAAGGCGCCGTCGGGCACGGTCAGGGAGACGTCGGTAAGCGCCTGCGTCTCCCCGAAGGCCTTGGAGACGCCGGAGAGCTCGATCTCAGCCATGCAGCACCCCCTCGTTGAGGGCCGAGCGCAGGGCCCGCCCCGACTGCGCGTCGAAGACCGTGGTGGTGCGGCCGTCGAACTCCAGCCCCACGGTCTCGCCCGTCCGCGCCGGCTGGTCGGACGCGATCCGGGCCTTCACCTCGCCGTTGGGGGTGGCGAGGGTCACCACCTGGGTGGTGCCCAGATACTCGCTCGCCAGAACCTCGCCGCGGTAGGGGGCGGCGTCCGAGAGGCGCACATGCTCGGGCCGCACGCCATAGACCATGTCGCCCTCGAAGGCCTCGCGCAGGGCGGGCAGGGCGGCGGGAACCTGGTGGAGCCGCGCCTCGGCGGCGCCGGGGGCGAGGGCGCCGTGGAAGCGCAGCAGGTTCATCGGCGGCGAGCCGATGAACTGCGCCACGAACAGGCTGGCGGGCTTGTCGTAGATGTCCTGGGGGGCGCCGAACTGCTCGATCACGCCGTGGTTCATCACCACGATCTTGTCGCCCATCTGCATCGCCTCGAGCTGGTCGTGGGTGACGTAGATCGTGGTCGCGCCCATGCGTTCGTGGAGCGCGCGGAGTTCTTCCGCCATGCGCTCGCGGAACTCGGCGTCGAGCGCGCCCAGCGGCTCGTCCATCAGAAAGCAGGCGGGGTCGCGCACGATGGCCCGCCCCAGCGCCACCCGCTGCCGGTCCCCGCCCGAGAGCCCGCCGACGGGGCGATCCAGGATCGTCTCGATCCCGAGGATCCGGGCCGCCTCCTCGACCTTCTCGCGCACCTGCGCCCGCGGCATCCCCTGCGAGACCAGCGGATAGGCGATGTTCTTCCTCACGTTCAGATGCGGGTAGAGCGCGAACATCTGGAAGACGAAGGCGATGTCGCGCTGCGAGGCGGGCTTGCGGGCCACGTCCTCGCCTCCGATCAGGATTTCGCCCGACGTCGGAAGCTCCAGCCCCGCGATCATGCGAAGGGTCGTGGTCTTGCCGCAGCCCGAGGGGCCGAGCAGCATGAAGAACTCCCCGTCCTCGACCTTGAAGGAGGAGGACTGCACGGCGGTGAAGCTCCCGAACTCCTTGCGGACGTTGCGGATGACGATCTCGGCCATCAGCGATCCTCCGGGAAATGGCTGACGACGATGAACAGGACCGTGCCGGTCAGCAGCACCAGGAACGACCAGGTGAAGGCCGCCAGCCAGAACGGCTGCATCAGCATCACCACGCCCAGCCCGATGGCGATGGAGGCGACCATCTCCCACGGGCCGCGGCGGAGGCGGGCGAGGCCCCTGACAAACCGGGTCATTTGCGCACCGCTCCGAAGGTGATCCCGCGCAGCAGGTGCTTGCGCAGCAGGATGGTGAAGACCATGACCGGCAGCAGGAACAGCGTCGCGCCGGCCGCGACGGCGGGCCAGTCCTGGCCGCCCACGCCGATGATCGTGGGGATGAAGGGCGGCGCCGTCTGCGCGGTGCCCGAAGTCAGCAGCACCGCGAAGGCGTATTCGTTCCACGAGAAGATCAGGCAGAAGATCGCCGTCGCCGCGATGCCCGTCGCCGCCTGCGGCAGCACCACCTTCCGGAACGCCTGGAAGCGGGTGTAGCCGTCGATCAGCGCCGCCTCCTCGTATTCCCGCGGGATCTCGTCGATGAAGCCCTTCAGCAGCCAGACCGAGAGGCTCAGGTTCACGGCCGTGTAGAGCAGGATCATGCCCAGGTGCGTGTCCGACAGGCCGAGGTTGCGGAACATCAGGAAGATCGGGATCGCCACCGCGATCGGCGGCATCATCCGCGTGGACAGGATGAAGAACAGCAGGTCGTCCTTCAGCGGGATCCGGTAGCGGGAGAACGCATAGGCCGCGAGCGTCCCCAGGAACACCGAGAGGAACGTCGACCCGAAGCCGATGATCACCGAGTTCAGGAACCGCTCCCCGAACCGGGAGGGCCCCGCGATCACCATGCCCTTCTCGTGCACGATCTCCTCGTACCAGGTCTGCGGCGGGTTCTCGGCGAGGTATTCGGGCGTCTGCCGGGTCTGGGCGGTGAACAGGTTCACATAGCCCTCCAGCGAGGGCTCGAAGGCGATCTTGGGCGGGTAGGCGATGGAATCCGCGGAGCTCTTGAACCCGGTCGAGACGATCCAGATCAGCGGCAGCATGGTGATCAGCGCGTAGGCGATCACCAGCGCCCCGGCGACGGCCTTCTGCCGCGGCGACGGGTCGGTGATTGAAAAACTCATCGCTCCTTCACCTTGTTCAGCGCCTTCACGTAGATCGAGGCGAGCCCGAAGACGGTCACGAACAACACGATGGCGTAGGCCGAGGAATAGCCCGTGCGCCATTTCTCGAAGGCCTCGCGCTTGAGGTCGATCGAGGTCAGCGTGGTGGTGTTGCCGGGGCCGCCGCCGGTCAGCTGCACCACCAGGTCGAACATCTTGAAGTTCTCGATGCCCCGGAACAGCACCGCCAGCATCAGGAACGGCAGCACCATCGGCACGGTGATCGTCCAGAACTGCCGCCAGGGGGAGGCCCGGTCGCACTCGGCCGCCTCGTAGATGCTCTCGGGGATGGATCTCAGCCCGGCCAGGCAGATCAGCATCACGAAGGGCGTCCACATCCAGGTGTCGACGATGACGATCGCCCAGGGGGCGAGGGAGACCTCGCCGATCATCGAGAAGCTGGTGGCGGGGACGCCGGTCAGGAACTCGACCGCGTAATTGAACAGGCCGATCTGGGGTTGGTAGAGGAAGGTCCAGAAGTTCCCCACCACCGCCGGCGACAGCATCATCGGCAGCACGATGATCGTCGTCCACAGGTCGGAATGGCGGAACTTGCGGTTGATCAGCCAGGCCAGCGCGAAGCCCAGCAGCACCTGGAAGAAAAGCGTCCAGAACAGGAAATGCGCCGTCGCCTGCATCGTCGCCCAGACGTCGGCGTCGGTCAGGATGCGCTGGTAGTTGCGCAGGCCGACGCTCTCGACCTCGGCGTTGGGGCGGTTGGCGCGGAAGTTGGTGAAGCTCAGCCGGATCGTCCAGATCAGCGGGAAGATGTTCACCGCCAGCAGCAGGAAGATCGTCGGCGCCACGAAGATCCAGGCGATCGCCCGGTCGGAGAGGCCGCGGATGCGGCGCGCCATGCCCGGCGGCGTCGCCTGCGCGACGCGGCCCATCGCCGTGTCGGTCATCGGAGGTCCTTCATGCATCAGCTCGGGAGGGGCGCTCGGCCCCGCCGGTCCCGGGGGAGGAGACCCCGGGACCGGCGGGAGGCGGCGGGGGCGCGAGGAAGCCCCCCTCCGCCGCCGCCCCGCCCCCGTGTGGAGGGGCGGGCCGGCGCGCCGGCGATCGACCCGCGGGGGTCAGATCTTGCCGTCGTCCTCGAAGACCTCGGTCCAGTCCTCGACCAGGCCGTCCATCGCCTCCTGCGCGGTCCCCTGGCCGGCGATCACGTAGGCGTGCACCCGGTCCTGCATCGCCAGCAGCAGCGAGGCGTAGGAGGGCTCGGCCCAGAAGTCCTTCACGATCGCCATCGAGTCGAGGAAGGCCTGCGCATAGGGCTGCGAGGTCGCGAAGCCCGGATCCTCGACCACCGCCTTCAGGGCCGAGTAGCCGCCGAGGCTCCACCACCGCTTCTGCACCTCGGGCTGGGCGAACCACTGGATGTACTCCAGCGCCGCCTCCTGCTGGTCCGAGTAGCTGACGACCGAGATCCCCTGGCCGCCGAGCTGGGCGAAATGCCCCGCGGGCCCGGCCGGGTTGGCGAAATAGCCCGACTTGCCGCCGCCCACGTTGGGGTCGGCCTCGACCCCCGGCCAGATGAAGGCGAAGTTCATCTGCAGCGCCACCTGGCCCGACTTGTAGGCGTCGATGTTCTCGGACATGTACCAGTCGGACGAGCCCGGCGGCGTGCAGCAGTCGTAGAGGGCCTTGTAGAACTCCAGCCCCTCCACCGCGCCGGGCGAGTTCACGTAGCCGTCGAGGTCGTAGGGATTCTCCGGGCTGCCGTATTCGAACCCGTAGTTGTAGAGGGCGTTGGTGACGCCCATGGTGATGCCTTCCGAGCCGCGCTCGGTATAGATCGCGGCGCCGTAGACGGTGCGGCCGTCGATCTCGCGGCCCTGGAAGAACGCCGCGATGTCCTTGAGCTCTTCCAGCGTCTTCGGGGGCGCGAGGTCGCGGCCGTATTCTTCGCTGAACGCCTGCTGCAGCTCCGGCGTCTCGAACCAGTCCTTGCGATAGGTCCAGCCGACCACGTCGCCGAAGGCGGGCAGGGCCCAGTAGTTCGGGGTCCCCTTGGGCCACTCGGCGTAGCCGGTGACGGTCGCCGGGATGAAGTCGGCCATGTCGATGCCGTTGGCCGCGAAGAAGTCGTTGAGCTTCACGTAGTGGCCGGCCTCGGCGCCCAGGCCGATCCACTGGCTGTCGCCGATCATCAGGTCGCAGAGCTGCCCGCCGGAGTTCAGCTCGTTCAGCATCCGGTCGGCGAAGTTGGGCCAGGGGACGAACTCGAAGCTCATGGTGTGGCCGGACTTCGCCTCGAAGTCCTTGGAGAGCTCGATCAGCGCGTTGGCCGGGTCCCAGGCGGCCCAGCACAGCGTCAGGTCGGCGGCGCGGGCCTCTGCGGCGCCGAGCGCCGCGACCAGGGCCGAGACGGACGCCAGGTGAATGGTCTTCATGGGGGATCCTCCCGTGTCGAAGGCGCGTTGTTGTTCTGCGCACCTCCGATGCGCGCGGGGTGCCGGGGAGAGTCGTAGATGAGGAACGTGCCTCACGTCCACTGTTTTGAGGCACGTTCCTCATTTCCGCGGGGCGGGGCGGACGCTGCGTCCGCCCGGATTTCGGGGCGCAAGCGTCTCGCCCGAAAGGCGGAATCGGGCGCCGTGGCGCGGGCGCGGGGCGGTGGGGATTTTCTCAGGGTCGGCGGCGCGCGGGCGGGTGGAGGGCGCGCGACGCGCGAATCAGGGCAGGTTTTCGCGCAGCACGATCTCGATGCGGATCCGCTCCTGCGCCTCGAACACCGGGGCGGCGTCGCAGGCCGCCCGCAGCACCCGCAGGGCGCTGCGCGCCAGGTGCCCGACGTCCTGGGAGATGACGGCGGCCATCTCGTTCTCGATCAGCGCCCGCCGGGTGGCCGGCGTCAGTTCGTGGCCGATCACCACCAGCTCGTCCAGCCGGCCGGAGCGGCGCAGCGCCCGCAGCAGCGGCGTGTTCCCCGAGCCCATCGAGTAGACGCCGACCAGCTTCGGCCGGCTCAGCGCCGCCTCCAGCGCCACCGCCTCCATGCGGGCGGGATCGTCGTAGGACTCGGCCGTGGGCAGGGCGCGCAGGCGCGGGAAATCCTCCGACGCGACCCGGTCGAAGCCCAGCCTGCGGTCGAGACTGTCCCGCGATCTCAAGGAGTTGGTGACCACCAGCACCTCGCCCCCCTGAGGCGCGAAGCGGCCCATCAGCAGGGCCGCGGTGCGCCCGGCGGCGACGTTGTCGATGCCCACGAAGCGGTCCCGCGGCGCGTTGGGCAGGTCGGAGACCAGCGCCACCACCGCCAGCCCCTCCTCCTTCAGCCGGGCCACGGCGTCGCGCACCTGCGGCGTCTCGGGCGCCATGATCGCCACCCCGTCGAGCCGGCGCGGGTTCAGCGCCCGCAGCGCGCGGACCACTGCATGGGGGTCCTGCGCCGGCGTCGTCACCACCTTGACCGAGGCCCGGTCCGCGACCTGGGTGGCCGAGGCCTCCAGCAGGGCGGCGCGCAGGGTCTCGACGAACTGGTTGGGCCCCTCGGGCAGCACGAAGGCCAGGCGATAGAACCGCCCCCGCGCAAGGTTGGCGGCCGAGGCGTCGCGCACGTAGCCCAGCCGCGCCACCGCCTCCTGCACCCGGGCGATGGTCTTCTCGCGCACCCCGGGGCGGGCGTTGAGCACGCGGTCCACCGTGGCGAGGCTGACGCCCGCCTCCTTCGCGATGTCGTGAACCGTCGGTCTCATCGGGGCGCCTCCGACCCCGAAACCTAGTCGGCGTTCTGAGGTACGTCAATCAAGCGCGGCTTCCCCGCCGGGCGCCGCCGCGCGACCGTAGCCGGACCGCCGCCCCGCCGCTAGAACGACCGCGGGAGACGCCTGCAGGAGACCGCCATGACCCGCCCCATCCCCGCCTGGCCCCAGGGCTGGACCCCGCAGCGCCGCTTCGGCGAGGGCCGCGTCGCCTATGCCTGCGACGAGCACGGCGTGGCGGTGCTGGGGATCGACGCGCCCGAGCGGATGAACGCCCTCGACGCCCTCGCGCTCGCCGGCCTCGTCGCGGCGCTGGAGACGGCCGAGGCGGAGGCCCGGGTCGTGGTCCTGACCGGCCTCGGCGGGCGGGCCTTCATCTCGGGCGCCGACCTCTCCGGCTTCGAGGAGCCGTCGCAGGCCACGCATGGCGGGCCGACCTTCCTCGAGGGCCAGCAGCGGCTCGCCGCCTGCCCGCTGCCGGTGGTGGCGGCGATCCGCGGCTACTGCCTGGGCGGCGGGCTGACCATGGCGATGAGCTGCGACTTCCGCCTCGCCTCCGCCGACGCCAGCTTCGGCGTGCCGGCGGCGAAGCTCGGCCTCGCCTTCGGGGCCGAGGGGCTGGCGCGCCTGGTCGAGGCCATCGGCCCCGGCCGCACCCGCCGCCTGCTGTTCGTCGGCGACCGGGTCGACGCCCCGACCGCCCTCGCCTGGGGCCTCGTCGAAGAGGTGCACGCCCCCGACGCCCTGTGGCCCGCGGCCATGGCGCTCGCCCGCCAGATCGCCGGCAACGCGCCGCTGTCGATCCGGGCCACCAAGGCCACCGTCGCCGACCTCCTCGCCGCCCCCGAGGCCCGCGACCCCGAGGCGGTCGCCGCCCTCGCCCGCGCGTGCCGCGACAGCGCCGACGTCGCCGAGGGCCGCGCCGCCTTCCGCGAGAAGCGCGCCCCCCGCTTCGCCGGACGCTGAGACTGGCCCCACGCGCGCCGGAGCTCCTGCAACCGGCGACGAGAGGCCCCGGATCGGGTCCGGGGCCGCCCGCCGGCGAGCCTCAGCCCTCCAGCACCTTGCCGGGGTTCATCCGGCCCTCGGGGTCCAGCGCCCGCTTGACCAGGCGCATCACCGCGATCTCCTCGGGCGAGCGCGTGTGCCCCAGGTAGGGCCGCTTGGTCGTGCCGATCCCGTGCTCGGCGGAGATCGAGCCGCCGAACTCCCGCACCGTGTCGTAGATCGTGCGGTCGAAGCCCTCGCGCGGCTGCTGCGTGCCGCAGGCGGCCGAGCGCACCATCAGGTGCAGGTTGTTGTCGCCCAGGTGCCCGTAGGCGAGGTGCATCGCGTCGGGCCACTGCGCGCGCAGCCGCGCGGCCGAGGTCTCCACGAAGCGGTCGGTGACCCCCGCCGGCAGGCCGATGTCGTAGGAGACGAGCGGCCCCACCGTCTGGCGCAGGTCGCCCACGATCTCGCGGATCTTCCAGAACTCGGCCGCCTCGCGCTCGGTCTGGGCGATCAGGGCGTCCTCGATCAGCCCCGCCTCCATCAGCTCGCCCAGCGCGTCGGGCAGGCGGTTCGGCTCGCCGGCGCCGAAGCGGGAGATCTCGACGATGGCGTAGAACGGGTGGGCCGCCTCGAAGGGCCGGCGCAGCGCGAAGGTCGACGTGATGGTCTCGAGGTATTCGTCCCACATCGCCTCGAAGCTGGTCAGGCCGGGCCCGAAGCGGGCGCGCAGCGCCGAGAGCAGCCCCAGCAGCGAGGCGTAGTCGGGCAGGGCGCAGAGCGCCACGTCGAGCGCGGCGGGCTTCGGCTGCAGCCGAAGGGCGACGCGGGCGATCACCCCCAGCGTCCCCTCGGCCCCGATGAACAGGTGCTTGATGTCGTAGCCGGTGTTGTTCTTCACCAGCCGGTTGAGCGCGTTCACCACCGTGCCGTCGGGCAGCACCACCTCCAGCCCCAGCACCTGGTCCCGCGCCGACCCGTAGCGGATCACCCGGTTGCCGCCGGCGTTGGTCGAGACGTTGCCGCCGATGGAGCAGGACCCGCGCGAGCCGAGATCCAGCGGGAAGAACAGCCCCGCCTGGTCGGCCGCCTGCTGCACCTGCTGGAGCGGCGTGCCGGCGCGCACGATCATCGTGGCGCCCTCGACGTTGATCTCCTCGACCCCGGTCATGCGTTCGAGCGAGATCGCGACGCCCCCCGCCACCGGATGGGCGCCGCGCACCAGCCCCGTCAGCCCGCCCTGGGGCACGACGGCGAGCCCCGCCTCGGCGCAGGCGCGCAGCACCGCCGAGACCTCGGCGGTCGAGCGCGGCCGGGCCAGCGCCAGCGGCCGGACCGGGGGCTGGCGCGACCAGTCCTGCAGGTTGCGCTCGGGGATCGCCTCGCCGAAGACCAGCAGGTCGGGGGGAAGCGTCTCCCCCTGGCGGGCCAGCGCCGCGCGCAGCGCCTCTTCGGCCTGCGCGGGGGGCGCGCCGGGTCGGTCGAGGGACGGGGTCTCGGTCATGCTGCGCCTCCCATGCGCCTTGCGCCCGGGGCCGCGGCCCGGGCGTCGTTCGGGGTCTCCTGACGATGGCCGGTCCGCCGCGCCTCGCGGGCGGGGGCGGCGCGGCGGATCAGCGGTCTGGCGGGACCACGCAGCCCTCGGCGGCCAGCGCCTCGATCTCGTCGTCGGCGAAGCCCGCGGCGCGCAGGGCGGCGAGCGTGTCGGCCCCCACCTCCGGCGCCGGCGAGCGGATCGTGCCGGGGCTGGCCGAGAGGCGGGCGATCAGGCCGGCGATGGGCAGCTCCGGCGCCCCCGGGCGGGGGCTGAGATGCCGGAACACGCCCGAGCCGAGCACGCCCGGATCGTTGATCGCCTGGATCGGGCTGAAGGCGGGGCCCGAGGGGATGCGCGCCTGCGCCAGGACCTCCATCGCCTCCTGCATGGTCAGGGGGGCGGCCCATTCGCCGAGGATCGCCGACAGCTCCGCCCCCGCCGCGCCGCGCTTCTCGTCGGTGTCGAAGCGGGGGTCGGCGGCGAGCTCCGGGCGGCCGATGGCCTCGCACAGGCGCCCGAACATGGCGGGCCCCACCACCTGCACCACCACGGCGCCGTCCTTGGTGGGCACCAGCTCGGCGGGGCCCGCGTAAGGGCTGCGCCCCTCCGCCGGGGGGCGGTCGATGCCGGTCGAGGCCTCGAGCAGCACCGCGTTCATGAAGGTCAGCGCGGTCTGCAGGAGCGAGGCCTGCACCTCCTGCCCCTCGCCGGTGGCGCGGCGGTGCATGATCGCGGCGAGGATGCCGATGGCGGTCCCCAGGCCGGTGCCGAAGTCGACGTAGTTCGCCGCCGTGCGCACCGGGCGGCCGGGCCAGCCGCTCATGTAGGCCGCGCCGCTCATCGCCTGGCCGATCAGGTCGAAGCCGTTGCGCCCCGAGAGCGGCCCCTCGGGCCCGTAGGCCGAGACGTTGGCCGAGATGATCGCGGGGTTCGCCTCGCGCAGGGAGGCGTAGTCCAGCCCCAGCTTCGGCAGCGCCGCGGGGGGCATGTTGGTCAGCGTCACGTCGGCGGAGGCGACCAGGCGGTTGAGCACCTCGCGCCCCCGCGGGCTGCGCAGGTCCATGGTCAGGGACTTCTTGTTGCGGTTCAGCGCCAGGAACTGGGCGCCGTCGCTCAGCCCGTCGAGCGTCAGCAGGAACCGGTCGTCGGCGCCCCCCGGCGGCTCGATCCGGATCACCTCGGCGCCGAGATCGCCCAGGATCGAGCCGCAGTAGGGCCCGGCGATGTAGCGGCTGAAATCCAGGACCCGGATGCCGTTCAGCACCCCCTGCGCGGGCGCCGCCTGCGCGGCCTCGCGGTTGAAGCCGTCGTCCATGCGGCCCTCCCCTTCGATCGCGGCCGATCTGGAGCGTCGGCCGTCGTTGCCGCGGACTCTACCGGCCGGTCGTCAGGTTTCCAATCGATTCCGACCCGTCCCCTCCAGGACCGCCCGGCCGAGGCGCGCCAGCGGCCCCGGCGCATGCCGCGCCAGCACCCAGGCCTCGCCCCCGTCGGCGAGCGCGACGCGCGCCGTGCGGTAGCGGTGGCCCCGGCGCAGCCGGTGCAGCTCCTGCAGGGTCCGCTCGATGGCCGCGCGCTCCTCGGCGAGCTGGGCGGCGGTGCGCGGCGGGTCGCCCTTGCGGCGGCGGGCCCGGGCGAAGCCCTCGGCGACGGCGTCCACGCTCAGGGGCGCCGCTTCGGAGGCCGCCAGCCGGGCGATCACCCGTCGGGGCAGGGCCCGGTGCAGGGCGACCGGCAGCTCCATCGCCAGCAGGCCATGCTCGATCAGCGCCGCCTCCAGCGTGCGCAGCGCGATCTCCGTGACGCGGGCGCGCCCGCCCAGGGTCCAGGCCGCCCAGGCCGCCGCCCGCCCCAGCGGCCCCGGGCGCATCGCGGCGAGCTGGGTTTCGCAGAGCGCCTGCAGCCGGCCCCGGATCGGGCCGGCAAGGGCGCGCAGCTCGGCCACGGTCATGCGGGGCCACTCGGGCTCTGCGATCGGCTCGGCGAGCTCCGGGGGCAGCTCGACGATCGGCCGTTCGCCCCGCTCGGTGCGGGGGCCGTCGGAGGCGCCGAAGACCGGGTTCGCCGGGTCCAGCGCGAAATGCTGCTGCAGGAAGCGCTGGCAGTTGCGCTGGCCGAGGATGAAGTCGTGCTGGCGGAAGCGCAGGTCGAGAAAGCCCGAGAACCCGCCCAGCGCCCCGCAGGCCAGCAGGCTGGAGCTCGCCAGCGCCTCGCTCCCCTCCGTCTCGGGCCGGCTCGGGGCGATCATGAAGCGGGACTTCACCCCCGGCTCGGCGGCGGCGGCGAGCTCGGCGGGCTTGAAGCGGGCCTGCGAGATCATCGCCCCGAACAGCGCCCCCAGCACCCCCGGCAGCCCGGCCGCGGCGACGTCGAGCGGATCGTCGGGCGAGGCGGCGGCGAAGGCGCCGCCCTCGGGGAAGGCGTCGATCATGATCACCGCCCGGTCCGCCTCGGCCGCGCCGCGCGGATTCGGGGCCAGCCAGTCGGCGCCGCCGGGACCCGCCTCCTCCGCCTCGGGGCGCAGGGTGAAGCGGGCGAACTCGAAGGGCTCGTTGTTGGTCACCCCGCCGTCGAGCGCGACATAGGCCGCGTCGCCGCCGGCGCCGGGCGCGGCATGGCCCCAGTCGGGCGTCGGGAGGGCCGCGCGGGGCAGGTCCAGCGGCCAGGCGCCGCCGCGGGCGACCGGCTCGCCGTCCTCGCCCGGGAAGGCCTGGTGCTCGGCCATGGTGGCGTGGACGAAGCGGGCGGGCAGGCCGACCGGGAAGGCGCCCGAGGCGACCGCCGTCTCGCGCAGGTGGGTCCCGGCGGTGGCGAGGCGGGTGCGGCTGCGCGCCCTCAGGTCCACCGGTCCCCCCTCCGGCGGCAGGCGCAGGGGCAGGCCCTCGTCGCGCCAGGCGCGCAGCCAGGGGGAGGCGTGCGCGTGCGCGCCCAGGCCCTGCACCGCGAAGTGGCGGGCCATGGCGTGGCGCGACATCAGGTGGCCCGAGCCGCGGTCGAACTCGGCCCGGTAGACCACGCCCTGCATGTTGGTGGTGGTGATGAAGAGGTCGAGCGGATCGGCGAGGAACCCGTAGGGCGCGCTCCCCGCCCAGCGCACCCCCTTCAGCGCGCGGTTGGCGGCGCGGTCGATGGCGACCCCGCTCAGCAGCGAGGGCGCGGGCAGCCCCCGCGCCCGCGCCGCCGCGAGGTCGGCCACGCCCAGCAGGCCCTCGGGCGTCTCGTCGTCCTCCGGCAGGGGCTCGGGCAGGGGCGGCGCCTCGGCCGGCGTCGTCCGGGCCGGGCGGCGCGGGTCGACGGTCAGCCCCAGCTCGGTCACCCAGATGTCGTGCAGCCGCCGCAGCGCGAAGCTGTAGTCCCGCGCCCCTGCCGCCCCGGGCCCGGCCTCGGGGTCGAGCCGGTAGTCTCCCGGGTGCAGCGCCCCCTCTCCCGGCACGCCGTCGATGAGCGAGGCGACCGCGAGGCTCGCCGAGGTGCCGCCGCCGG
>Ga0310345_10001701_pt1 | contig 23729 bp, 17 predicted proteins | sample HC15DNA20500_MG_FD_204667 | JGI IMG/M metagenome (GOLD analysis project Ga0310345, IMG submission 204667) | Marine microbial communities from station ALOHA, North Pacific Subtropical Gyre - HC15-DNA-20-500_MG | ecosystem: Environmental > Aquatic > Marine > Oceanic | place: Pacific Ocean: North... | reverse complement strand
AGAGAAGAGTAGCCATCATACTTCCACCTAATAACATCCAATGCATACTTCGGCCACCCAGTAAATACTCCTCCCTTGAAGTCTGACGTCGTGAAAAATAAATCCCTATACTTGAGATCAGCGCCATATAGAGGACAATCACTACTACATCTAAAGTCGTTAACTGCATAAAATTTCTCCAGGGCTCTTTAGTTTGCTAGGCACAGTATTAAGTCTAGGCAGCACCATGATTTTGTCGCTATTAAGATTGTTTTTTTGCCACTTTTGAGTGAGCGTCATGGATTTCCTTTACTAATTCTTTAGAACGATGTCTTACAATTCCTGAGATTTCTGAACAAATGAAAAACGAAAACCCTCGGTTAATCCAAAAACTCGCCTGTTCAACTGATCCAACAACCATTCCACAGTTCTTTCCAATAGCCCCCGCATCCTTTTTAACCTCATCTATCGCTGCAACGACCTCTGGATGTTCCATCTCTCCCCAACGACTTAAATTCAAGGAAAGATCATAAGGACCTAACATGGCTGAATCAATCCAGTCATGAGAAATTAGCGACTGAAGATTATTTATGCCTATTGGACTTTCAAATTGAGTCATAATAAAAAAACTAGATTCTATTTGATCCCAAGCAGAACGATCTAAGCCATTATTGGCAAAGATTGCTGGCCCGCCTGGACCGCGGCGGCCTTTAGGAGGAATAAAAACTCCCTGTCGGATAGCTTCTATTTGTTCCTGATTTTCTAACCAAGGAACCATTAAACCAGCAGCACCCATATCCATATATCTCCGGATCAAATGATAAAGAGCGGCTTCTGGACGAATCAGTAGTGGCAGATCTAGTAACCGCGCTGTCCGACATAATTCCTCGGCAGTGCGAAGATCAGCTGAACCATGTTCCATATCTAAAACGACAAAATCCATACCCTCTGCCTTAAATATTTCCAAGAAAACAGCTGAAAAATCAAAGGTTAAAAGCACACCCAAGGTTAACTCTCTATTCCGGACTTTAGATTTTAATGTTTTAGCAAGCAATTGAGCCATCCTTTCATTAGTTCTTCATAAATAAGAAATTTTTGTAGTTCCCTGTCAAAAATAAGCATTAATTAATGAGAATGATACCTTTTTCTGTAACTTGTTTTTTAAAATAGATAATTAGTCAAAAGATTGTACTGTTTAACTTTTGTACAATCCTTAGGGCAGTTTAATAGAACTTGCCATATTCTATCTAGTTTGCACAATTAGGTTCTAGTCAAATACAATATGAATTTTTCTAAAAGATCTTGTAAACTAATCGCCAATTATTTGAGGTTAACATGAGTATACTTGATAAATTTTCTCTTACAGGACGTATTGCTCTTGTGACAGCAGGAGCTGGTCCGTTATTTGGCAGCAGCCTTTCCGAAGGCCTTGCTGAAGCCGGAGCAAAAGTCATTGTAGCCTCTCGCTCCTTAGAAAGAAATCTTCGCTTTGCAGAAAAATTGACAAAACGCGGTTATGACGTACATGGAATGCAATTAGACATTCGTAACAGTGAGTCTATTGAGAAGTTACATTCCCAGATTATAAAAACTTTTGGTCGACTAGACATTCTGGTCAATAGTGCACGACCCCAGGTTGGAGGTGGTTTTGAAACTCAGACTAACGATGATTGGATGGAGAGTGCCAAAGGTGATATGGTTGGTCTTCTGGCTATTTGCAGGGCCTTTCTTCCAGATATGGTAACAAATCAACGTGGCTCTATAATTAATATTTCAAGCATTTATGGAGTTGTAGCTAACGATCCTACTCTTTACGAGGGCACTGACATGAAACCGTCACCCACCTATAATTTTGTAAAAGCAGGGATGATTAACTTTACCCGACATATAGCCAACTATTATGGAAAAAAAGGAATTCGAGCTAACTGTATTTCTCCAGGAGGATATTTAGAGAATCAGGCAGAACCATTTTTAAAAAACTACTGCAAAAGAGTTCCCATCGGACGAATGCTAGACAATGAAGACATTAAAGGAGCTGTTGTATTTCTTGCCTCTGATGCCTCCTCTTATGTAACTGGAGTTAATTTAATGGTCGATGGTGGATTTACCACCTTGTAGCCATTACAACAACCACAAACAGGGAAAAATTATGACTCTAAAAAAATCTGCTCAGTTATTTGAAAAAAATAAAGAGGTACTAGCCGGTGGAGTTAGTAGTGATATCCGTAAGGCTGAACTACCTCACCCCCTCTATTTTGAATCAGGTCAAGGTTCCCGAATAAAAGATATTGATGGAAATGAATATATTGACTATATCCTTGGTCAGGGTCCACTTCTGTTAGGTCATAATCCCCGCCAGGTAATAGATGCAGTCCACGAACAATTAGAGAAAGGTCTCATTTTTGCAGGACAACATCAAGCGGAGGTTGAACTAGCTCAATTAATGACTACTGTAATTCCTTGTGCTGACCGAATTCGGTTTAATAGCACTGGATCTGAAGCTGTGATCACTGCCCTTCGAGTTGCACGAGCTTACCGGGATCGTAATTTAGTAGTAAAATTTGAGGGACAATGGCATGGATGGTATGACAGTCTATTTATATCCACTGCCCCTGATTTGAAAAAAGCTGGGAATCGAAAGAACCCAATCCCCTCTTTACCTAGTAAAGGTCAGGTAGCTAACGCGGCTGACAACTTAATAATAATGCCTTGGAACGATCTTGACGTATTGAAAGAGCTCTTTGAACAGCGAGGCGACGAAATTGCCGCAATACTCACTGAACCAGTCATGTGCAATGCGGGTACGATTCTCCCGAAACCTGGATTTTTAGAAGGATTGCGTCAACTTTGTGATCAATATCAAACAGCTTTAATCTTTGATGAAGTTATTACTGGTTTTCGGCTTTCACTTGGGGGAGCTCAGGAACATTACCAAGTCACCCCAGATATAGCAACTTATGCAAAAGGAATTGCAAGTGGATTCACTCTAAGTGCTGTCGCAGGTAAAGCCCACTTTATGGATTTAATTTCTAGTGGTCAAGTTGTTCATGCTGGTACCTATAATAGCAACCCAATAGTGATAGCAGCAGGTCTAGCTACATTAAAATTTCTTAGGGCGGAAGAAGATAAAATTTACGGTCACCTTAATACGTTAGGAAGCCGTCTCCGCAATGGATTAACCCAATTACTTCAGGATGCTGAAATTCCTTCTATAGTGAGTGGATTGGGACCAGTCGTCCAAGTCAGTCTTACAGATCAAGATGTAATTATTGATTATCGTGATTGGGCTAATCGGGACAATGCAACTTATCAAAAATTGGTTACAGATCTAGTTTTCAAAGGTGTCCGAACTACAGGTCGGGGTAGTTGGTATGTTTCCTATGCACACACCGCGGAAGATATCGACATTACTTTGAACACCTTTAAAGAAGTACTAATAAAGTTTAAACAATGAAACATAATTAAATTGTTCCAGTAAGATTGGCAGAAATCTCAAAACATGTACTACCGTCGCCGACAAATTTTAAAATCTTTTCTTAGCTCTATTGCGTCCCTAGAAGCTCTTAAATATCTTGGTTTTAACCTATTTGCTGGTCCAAAAATAGGGAGAGAATCCCTTTCTAAATTAATAGAACATACTCATCTCAGTGATGGTTTTGACCTAGGGGATGAATGGGAAGGACTCAATCCAGGGTACTGGCGAATTCATAATGGAGTTCTAAGACGAGCAACATCTGCAGTTGGGGACAGAGCAAATAATACAGGCTTTCCCTTTCACTATGAGAACAAACCAGCGCCCCAACAAGAGTTAACAAGGAATTATGATCCATCGTTGCCATTGGGAATCCTCTGGAATCGCTACTGGAATCTTTCCGGTGAATATAGCCTATCAATCAAAGCTACAGTAAAAGGGCTAAGTCCTGTGTCGCCTCAGGGAGAGGACAATCCTTCTTGGTCTATGTATCAAGCTGGGTATGGTTTATTTGGTCTCTCTTTTGGCAGCAAAACACAATTTGAAAGTTTTTACCCCTCACAAGAGTCCTCGCCACTATTCATAATTAAAGAAGATGGGACATATGGTCTGATGCGGTTCACCAAATGGGACCCAGAGCCTATCAACAAGAAAACAATTCGCCAAAGCTCTGCACTCAATTTGGGGGACCAAATTAGTCTAAATATTAGAGTTTCTCAAGGAATGGTTAGGGCTCAACTGTCGATCAACGATATAGCTAAACCATTCCTTAAATGGCATGCAAAAAAACATGAGACAGAAGGCTTTTTTGGTTTGGCTGCTCGTGGTTACCTCGACATTACAATTGAAGATATAGCAATTAATCCGGTTTTAAACAAAAAGCTTCATGCCCCTTTAAATGATTGTCATGTATGTTATCCACTTGGAGATACTCTAAAAAAAACGGATAAAGGCTGGAAAGTCCGCTATATGGCACTCTTTAGATCTAGAGGACAAAAAGCCGAAATTCGCATAACAGATAGACCTGATCCTAAAGACGGATGGGAAATAGTTCCAGTTGCAGGATCAGCAGCTATCATTTCTAATGATTTCCGCCGAAATACGGCAGCAATAGACGTAATTCTACCTCAAAGTCCAAACAATAAAACACTCTACTATACGATTTGGAAAGATGGAGTAAATGTAACAGCAGATCCCCGCATTGGCACAGACAGTGTCGGTTCTGGAACAGGTTTAGTTGGAGGTGTTCCTCTAAATGGTAGTTATGTAGGTCGCCTACCAAAACTCGAAGCACCCTATAAAATATGTGGGCTTTCTTGTCATGCAATTCATACTTCATCAAAAGCTGACTTGCCAGATTCAGGTAGTGGCGATTGCGCACCCCGCACTCAAGCTGTTCCTTCTAGTACCTGTAACATTTCTCAAGCTTTTTATGTGCATGACCAGCCCTGTTATGGTGCTTTTAAAAACCTTGAAGATTTTAACTATCAGATTATGTTGTGGGAAGATGATGTGTGGTACTTGGAACTTCTTTTCTATCCTCCCTCCACTGATGATGCCTATAAGATAATAACAACAACAATCGCTGGTCCTACAACACGCTGGCAAATGATGCGACATTGGAATGTTTTAAACCCTGGCGACCATGATCATGGTATGGATGACGTAAAGGGACCGGAACAGTTACTAATTCGCACCAGAAGTGGTCTCGGTCAGGACCCGACTTATATGGTTCGTAATTTCCAGATTGTCTCTCACTTAATGACAGGAAAAGAAAATCCATCCGGCAGAGACAATCCGAAGCGCTGGCGAAAATGGAAAATGCCTGACCACGATTTCACCTTGTTAATTATGGACTCGCGACTTTGGCGTACAAGCCAAGACCCTGCTATTTGGACTGATCAGGGCTGGGGGCATAACAGAGAACTTTATAGCCGTACTGATCCAACTCGTGTGCTTTTAGGTGAAGAACAGTTTGCATGGTTACATCAGCAACTAAAAACCGACTCCTCACCTTTAATCTGTCTGACAGGCATTAATGTTCTCCACACTATTTGGGGAGGACATACTGGAACAGCATGGACTGACAAATTAATTACGAGAGATAGAGTCTCAGCGGACTACGCCGGTTGGGTAAAAGCAGGTGTTGACCGAATTCTTGAACTTTTAAGTGCGAGAAGTGGTGTTATCAGTATATATGGCGACGTGCATGCTGGTATGATTCTTCGCAATCGAGACAAACGAATCTATGAATGTTCTTTTGGTCCAATAGGACGATGGGGCAGCCGATCTTTAATTAAAAACTTCGGACCAAGGATGTCCGATTATGATAACCGACCAATAGAAATCATTGCTCTCTATCACCATAAATATAGGAATGCTGATCTTGATCTACAAAAAACAATTCAATATTGGAACGTACTAGAAGCTGAATTTGATCCCTCCAAACAAGATCCAGAAATTGCCCTTAACATCCGCAATATCAAAGACTCTAAAACTGCCAAACCACAGGGAGGTGGATCAGTTATTATCAAGGCCTCTGAGACAGGGTGTACACCTACTGCCCTCCTTCCTAATTTAAAAACATTAAAAAATGCAGACCTTCTTTTTCTAACAAAGGATAACCTACCCATTCGCGGGGCACGTAGCATGGAGGATGGCAGCACCTCAGTCACTGCTCTAGCAGGAGTCGCTCCTGGCGAACATATTATTTTACTATCCACCAAGAATGGAAAAACAAAGAGTCAACTAATTAAGACACAGCCATTACTTTAATAAAATTAGGATTCACTGAAGCGTCAAACTAATACTTTAGAACCTTCCCTTCATTCTAAAAAAGTCAATGGGAAGGGAAGTTTTTTCAGCGGTTACAAGATCAGCCAATGCTTCTGCTATTACAGGAGAAAATTTGAATCCATGACCAGAAAAACCCGTTGCAAAGATAATTTCTTCATTGTGGGGATCATGATCAATTATACAATGTCCATCTGGAGTCATTACATATAGGCATGTCTTCGCCTTAACTATTTGTTTAAAAGGGTTCTGGCCTGTATTGATTAAACCCGGCACAAATTTTAAAACATCATTGATTAAAGGGTTCAAATCTTTTTCATCAACGGGTAGCACTTCAACTGGATAGCCTAATAGACTGTCCCCTCTCTCATGATGGGCAACTTTGACACCTTTACCGCCAATATCAGGAAACCCATAAAAACCGCGAGGAGCGAATGCAAATATTGGTAAGCAGTCGGGTGAAAACAACTCAGACCTATAGGGCTTAAACCAAGCAAGGACTTGTCTTCGAATGACTAACGGTAAATCTAATGAAGCCAAAATCTCGTTAACCAGGGCTCCTGCAGTAACAAGTAATTTTTTGGCAGATATTGTTTCTTGGTTGGTATCTATAAAAATAGTTCCTTTATCAGAAGTCCAGTTTAGGGCCGGCTGATTGGTTCTCAAGTCAGCCCCTAACTGGCGAGCTTGTTTTAAAGCATTAGTTATGGCAATTGAAACATCTATCAAACCAGCTTCCCAGTCAATCAGTCCAATGAATTCTTCAGGCGGTTTTAAAGCAGGAAATTGTTTGTGGATCTCAATAGAATTTAGTTTCTGCAACTCTAGATTATGAACCGAAGCGCTTTGGATTATACCCTTAATTAATTCACTCTGAGGATCACCAATGCTAATTACTCCAGAACGGGTGAGTAGAGGCAAATCCCATTCTGCAGCCAGGCTATCCCAAATCTGAAGAGAACGTTTAATTAATGGCACATAGTTAGGATGTTCTGTATAAACCGTCCTGAAAGCTCGAGTGTCACCTCCGTGGCTCCCTTCTTCATGGGGAGGGGAATACTTGTCAAAACCAATTACTGAGAGTTTTCGTTTGGCTAGTTCTAGGGCGGCAAAACTCCCCATACTCCCTAAACCTATAATGGCGACATCAAATTGTTTCATATTAATTCAGATAAATAGTTAGCTTTTCAGCAGGTTAACAAAACGCTATGCGAACTCCCAAGTTCTTAAGGGTTGCCTGATCAAAAATACTTTTAGCAACCGTTGTATCCTGTACTCCCAAGCCGATACCATCAAAAAGTGTGATTTCCTCATCACAAGTTCGGCCCTTAACGTCTCCAATAATAACTTGTCCTAAACTCCCAACATAACAATCCTTAGATAAAACACCACTTTTGATCGCCTGACTAGATTCACCCCTTTCCTTGCAATGTTCCACTTTATCCGCAAAAAGTCGACAACGGGGTAATAAGCTTGGTTCACATTCGATTTTGGTATACAGGTCTGCTCCCATACAAGAAAGGTGTGTACCTTCCCTTACCCAGTCACTTCTTACAATGGGCTCAGAACTATTCGTAGCTGTACATATAACATCTGCTTCTCGGCATGCCGTTTCACTATTGACAACCTCAATCGGTATACTAATCTCAGGAGTTAATTCCTTAACAACTTTTTCCGCTTGTGATTGACGCATATCGAAAAGGAAAATCTTTTTAAAAGGACGCACTGTACTCACAGCTCTAATACACTGTTGACCAAGCTGGCCAGCACCAATTACAGTTAAGGTTTCAACTTCTTCTCGCCCTAAATGCTTAACTGCTACTGCAGCGGCGGCAGCAGTTCTATACATAGTGGCTAAAACTGATTCAACAATTAGCAATAATTCACCAGTATCTGGATCATAAAGATTCATCGTACTGAAGATTGTCGGTAACCCTCGTTCTACATTACCCTTCCGTTCTTGTCCCATTTTCATTGAAAAAGTATTCGTAGCTTTAGTATAGCCAGTCAAACAAGCAGCAATACCCCCTGGAAGATCAACAATGTATTTAGGTGGCAGAAGATCCTCGCCTTTTTCAAATTCAGCTAGACACTTCTCAATTGATATAATGATTTCTTTTAAATCAATTTCCTTCGCAACTTGTTCCCGACTTAAAACGATTGTTTTTCTAACCATGGGATCATCCTTTCAAAAGCATTTTCAATCCTGTCGAGAGAAGTCGCATAACTCAGTCGAAAGGCATTTCGACAAGATTTACCAAAAGTATCACCTGGAGTCGCACAAACTCTTATTTCATGGAGCATTCGAAGAACAAATTCTGAACCATCAGTTCCCTTTGGAAGTGACGGCATAATATAAAATGCTCCTTGCGGTCGATAACTCTGAAGATGACAGCAAGATTTCAGAAGTTCGACAATTCTATTCCGTCTCTTGCTATACTCTCCAACCATCTCATGAACACAGGTTTGATCACCTTTTAAGGCTTTAATTGCAGCCCATTGTCCAGGTGTATTTCCTACCGTAGTTGTATAGGTATGATAGCGTCTTAGAGTCTTAACGTTCCTAGAACTAGAAATTAACCAGCCCACTCTCAACCCCGGAATGCTATAGGTTTTTGAAAAACTACTAGCAATAATCACATGGTCTAGATCAACGTCAAAATCAAGGACGCTTGGAGATGGCAATTCATCAAAAACTATACGGTCATAAACTTCGTCACTAATTATAGTTACACCACGATTAGCAGCTTCGTAGCAAATTGCTTGTAACGTTGCAGGAGGATACACTGTTCCCGTTGGATTACCAGGAGAATTAAGAATGATGGCACACGTTCTGGGCGTGATTGCATCAATTACTTCGTTTGGGTCAACCTGATACCCTTGCTCTGCAGTTGTTATAATTCGACGCACTTGTGCACCCGCTAGTTCAACTAAAGGCTGGAAAAGCACAAAAGAAGGCTCAATTACTATAACTTCTCGTCCCGGAGCAGCTAAGCTTGTAACAGCTAAGAAGATAGCCTCCCCAGCTCCAGTCGTCTCCAAAAAATTTTCCTCAACCAGGTTTTGTTTAAACCGTCCTCGATAATGATGTCTTAGGGCCGTCAACAATTCCGGCAATCCCGCATCCATTGTATACCGAGTTTTGCCCTCACGAAGAGCCTCAATATGAGCCTCAATAATGTGTGCTGGAGTTGAAAAGTCTGGCTGGCCTATAGAAAGATGTACTACATCTTCTAAGGTTGCAGCCAAGTTAAACATGCGCCGAATACCAGATGTAGGAAGTGCTTCGAGATTTGGATTCCACCGAGCAGAAACATTCATAGTCTATCCTTAGTCAGAAGTGCATTACTGTAAAATGTCTTAACAATTACTATCTATTTTATTTAGTAATTTTGTTATCGGATGACTTAATCTCTAGAATTTTGTTCAAGGTAATCACACAAGAAAGATTCATGTCACGTCTGTTGAGATGAAATCACATTATTCTGGAGAACACCAACTCCTTCGATCTCAACTTCTACCTTATCACCAGGATTAAGAGGACCTGTTTTTCCAGAGGTGCCTGTAAAAATCAAATCACCTGGCATCAAAGTTACGTACTGACTAATGAAACTAACCACGGTTTGACAATCAAAAATTAACTCTGAAGTAGACACCTCCTGGACTGTTTGTCCATTCAGTCTAGTTTTCATCATTAAATTTCCATAATTTATTCCACTGGCAATGTATGGGCCTACAGGGGCAAAAGTATCAGCACCTTTGGCTCGCCACCATTGAACATCTTTTTGAGGACCATTTTGCCAAATCCTTTCACTGATATCGTTCCCACAAGTCACTCCAAAGATTGATTTTTCTGCATCAACAATAGATATCCGACGAGATTTTTGACCAATAACAATCACTAATTCTCCTTCATAGTGGACCTCCTCCGCTTCTTTGGGGAGGATAATTGGGTCTCCTGGATTTTGCAAAGCCGAGACAGGCTTATAAAAAACTTCTGGATTTTTAGGTGAACTAGGATCATTACGGTGACTTCTGTAATTTCCAGCCAAAGCCAAAATCTTTGTTGGAAAACAGGGACTCAGCACTTTAACATCGTTCAACTGATGCGTAACATCTAATCGCTTTATCTCACCAAAAATGTCTCCTTCAATTTGCGTAACAACATCACCTTCCAAAATACCGTAGTATTCCTTTCCATCTTTTTGAAATCGAATGTATAAGGAATCTGCTGATTCTTTTCGAGCTTTCAACTGACAACTTACAGCCAAAATCGTTGCAAAAGAGATCAGCGCCTGTCTACGTGTGATTTTCATACCCTGTCTTTCCTTTTCAGATCTTATTTTTATTAAAGTAAAAAACTAATTAAAAATTCTATTTGGATAGATGATCTAATCGTTCTGAACATCTTTTCATCCTTTGGAAAGCCTCAATCAAATCAGTGATGTCATGTCCAGGGCAAACCATTCGGAAACCTTGCGCTGCCCTTTCCTCAGCTTCGTCTGGGCTATTTGTAACATAACCGGCTGCAACTCCCGTTTCATTAGATGCTTTTAGTACTTCCTGTACTAGCTCCTCAGCTGATGCAGATGGCCGGAAAGAACTTGCTGGCTTATCGCCCATTGATTCTCCGGCAACTGCACGCTCAAGATCAAAAGGTCCAATAAGGACACAATCTACACCTTCTATCCCCATCATCGCCCTTACATTTTTCACTCCTTTAGGTGTTTCAACCATGACTATCGTAAGAATTTGATCATTAGCATTTTCAGTATAGTCAAAGTAATTATGGTTGGCATGATAAGCAGTTCGGAGACCTGTCGCAGATCGCCTTCCTTCAGGAGGGAATTTGGCAGCATTAACAATACTCTTGCATTCTTCAACTGTTTCAACCATTGGAATTATTACACCTAGAGCTCCTAAATCTAATACTCTTCCAATCCAAGCTGGGTCAGAACCTAAAGGTCGCACCAAAGGAATTGTATCCGTATTTACAAACGGAGCCATTGAAGCATTGATACTAGACTCAGACCAAGCACCATGTTGCCAATCTATCCAAACAAAATCAAAGCCATGTTGAACTGCTTCTTCTGCAATTTCCGGGGAAGGATAATATAAAGACGGTCCTGAAATAATTCCTCCCTCTAAAAGTTTCTTACGAGCCAAATTAATCTTCATTTTTAACACCGCCTTTTTATGAATTTTACTAATTACATAACGCCTATGACATAGGTGTCAACAGCTAACATCCTTACCCTCGGAACCAAAAACTTCAAGCCGATATTCATCATTTGTATCTTGACTACCTTGAGAAACATAGTGAAACTGAACAGCCCAACGTTGACTATCTGTTTGATTGGCTGGAGTCCCATGAGGTAACAATGCATCAAAAAAAAGACAGTCCCCAGGACTCATAGGAATTCCCAACCGACGGAATTCTAAAATTTCCGAATCACATATTTGCCAATCTCGCCGCATGAAATGCAACTTGGGACCCTTTTTATGACCATTTTCAATGACCTGCATGCATCCATTCTCAACCCGTGCATTATCCAGAGCAATCCATACTCCAACTATTTTAGATTTTTCAGTTAGATTGAAGTAAGCCCGGTCTTGATGCCATGGCTTTTCCCGGCCTCCTGGGGGTTTAATAAGTGCCATATCCTGGTAGAGTTTTGGGTTACCCCTAATCAGATCACTGACCACTTTTAACATATCTTTACAGTCAGCTAAATGTTTCAGGGCAGGATTTTCTACTCTGGTAAAACCCATTACCTTTCGAACAAATTTAGCTCTGACTGAAGGTTCTAATAAAGGTAATTGATTTTCAGTATTCCCTAGAGCTAAATTTTCTAACTTATAATTAGTTGTAGGATCCGAGGTGGTTTGTTTAATCCCTGATATTAAATTCCGGATTTTTCCTTCGTAATAGATTGATTCACAGGATGGTTGGTTACTTGTGGTTAAATTATAAAGCTCCTTCTTAGCACTTTTAACTTGAATGGAAGAAAAAGCCTCTCTTACTAGTAAAAATCCGTTTTCATGGTAAGTAGAGATCTGTTGCTCATCAACAGCTTCAAAACCAGTAATTCCACAATCGACTATTTCGCACTCATAAAGATTAGGATCATAGGACTCTACCTCTGGTTCAAAGACAACTCTTAAGTCTTGTTCTTTCATTAACTACGTCCTCAATTCGTCATTAAGACTTTCTCCCGCACATTCAAAGATAGTCGGCAAAAGATTTTTTAATTAATACACGAAACTAACAGAATTAACATCCCTAATTAGTAAATCTATTTTACAATTTATGAGATTCCATGAGGTGTTTTTCCAGTTGAGATCTTTCTGGAGTGCAGCCAATTCCCGGTCCAGGTTGGGGTTTAACTTGGGCTTTTCCTGAAATCTCTATTTCAGGAAAACTAAGATCCTTCTCATAAAATCTCCTTGATGGAAAAATGTCAGCTGGATATTTCATATTAGAAAGAGTCGCTAAGGCAATACAATGGTTACCACCAACGGCTGACTCCAACATTCCACCAATCCAGCAAGGAATATTCCCTTTCTTTGCTTCAGACAAGACTTTTAAAGTTGGAGTAATACCACCAATTCTAGCTGGTTTTAAGTTAAACCACTGACAAGCACCAATGTCAATTGCCTGCCGAGCCCTATCTACCGAACAAATACTCTCATCTAAACAGATCGGAGTTGCAATTTGACGTTGGAGCTCCGCATGATCTAAGAGGTCATCATGGGCTAACGGTTGTTCAATCATTGCTAACCCAAACTCATCTAGACTTAAAAATAAATCTAGATCATCCAACCTGTAGCTACTATTACAATCAACATGAAAAACTAGATTCGGGAAAAACTCTCTTACCGTTCGAACCATTTCAATATCCCAGCCTCGTCTAAATTTTAGTTTAACTCTTTTAAAACCTGAATTGACAGCCTCCTGGATCTTTTCAATTAACGATGAAAGGTTTTCCATAACACCAAAATCTGCTCCGATATCAACAATCTCATTTTGACCACCCAGGACTCTCCACAATGGTTCTCCTTGAATCTTAGCTTGTAGATCCCACCAAGCTAAATCAAGACTAGCCTTAGCCATTGGATTACCCTTAAACATTGACAATTGCTTCTGTAAAACATCACCTGACTCAATTTCTTGACCGAGAATCTGAGGACCCAACCAATCTCTAACCAATGCAAAAGCTCCAACCGCCCATTCTGAAGAATAAAGCGGTGATTCCCAAGGGGTTGCTTCCCCCCAACCCTCTAAGCCCTGACTCGAAATTTTGACAAGAACACTTTCGATAACGTGTCCATCACCATAAGCTGTGCGGAAGGGATAAATAAGAGGCATTGAGACCCTATAAAGTTCAATTGATTCTATTTTCATTTTGATCCTATAAACTTTGGCAACGAGTTTTTTTGGTTAAATATTTTTTAACCAATCAAATGGTCAACTGTAGAGAACTTGTCATTAATCCACTTGACTGATGTCCAAAATACAGTATTCTGTCCGCGATTTACAACCCCATAATGTAAATCCATCAAAAAATACAAATTGGATTGTTTTAGGAATATGTCACTACGTCTATCTGCCCTATTTCTTCCACTTTATCTGTGTCGGCTGGTTCTAATGGAGCTCACGTATGAACAACCTTCAATTCCTTAAATCTTTAATTTTGATTTCGGTTCTATTGTTACCTTCCACAATCATTTTGAGTGAAGAAACCATTAAGTGGACTGATGACTCATTCGAAGATTTTGTCAATGGACATCTAGATGCATCTGGTCAAAATCTCTATGTAAGTCATGAGGGTTCAATACGTAACATCCATCGTTTTGACCTTAATCATGACAGTTATTTAGACTTGATCTTCAATAGCACCCATGACAACTTCACATACATTCCTGCAACTTTAGCTCTAGTCGATAATAGCCGTAAAATTAACCAGTTTAAACTTTCTGTGGAGGGAAGTCTTCAGGTAGCTTTAGATGATTTAAATAAGGATGGGCATTTGGATGCCGTCTTTTGTCCAAATAATAGTGGACTTCAAAACCCCCGTCGATTTGTAACTATTTTGTGGGGAGGAAAAGATGGTTGGTCCAATAACAGAAGTAATGGTCAGTTACCTGTTTATGGTGCATCTGATGTTACTACTGCAGACCTAAACCAGGACGGCTGGCCTGACATCGTAACACTCAACAAGACTGCCTGGCTTCCCGGTCAACCTAAAGGAAACATTCTTAGAATTTTTTGGGGAAGTGAATCAGGGTTTTTATTGAATGAGAACACTGATTTTGGCATCACGCAGGCTATTGATATAATTGGCCAAGATTTTGACGGGGACGGTCATGCTGAACTCGCGATCTTGACTGGGACGGGCACTATCTATGTCGTCTACAGTATCTCTCCGTCATTTGCTTCTGAAACGTTTAAACACCAGAAAATAGCTTTACCAAACAAAGATGGATTGTGCCTTACAAGTTTGGATGCAAATATTGATGGCCATATGGACCTACTCATTGGCACAAACCATGGCCGGCTATATCTGATAACAGGAAAATCCAACTCATCATGGAATAGGGCTAAAATTGTTCCAGCTCCGAATGCTTCCCAAATTGCATCAGGATATCTCAACAATGACCAGTATCCTGATATCGCTTTAACAAATTTTTCTTCGACCCAAGCAAAAGGAGGCGAGGCAGCAGGAGTTGGCCAAATCCAAAATGATTCTATCAACATCCTATGGGGGTCTTCTTCTGGTTATAACCCTATCAATGCCATTAGTCTTTCTATTCCCTTTGCAAAAGCATCAGCCATTGGAGACATAGATGGTGATGGTAATGGAGACCTCGCAGTCGCCGTTCACCAAAACTCCAAACAATTTGAGACTAATTCTTTGATTTTTCTGGGAAACAAAGATGGTAAGCTGAAAAGACAATCTGCAGGTATTCAAACATTTGGAGCCAATCACACAGTCATTGTCCCACCTACAACTTCTTTGCCTGGACGAGTTATTTTTTGTAACAGCTTGGGTGGAACTGTAGGGGAGGAAGTGCCACTTTATGTTTACTGGGGAAGCCCTAAAGGGTTTTCTCCTCAAAATCGCTGGGATATTCCATTCCGCAGTGGCTATGAAGCTAGTGCTGCTGACATCAATATTGATGGGTATGTTGACTTAATCACTTTAAATTCCCAACATGCTGGTGATCTTGCAATAAATGATCCAACTGCAGGCGCTAATATCTTCTGGGGCAGTAAAATGGGATTTAATATAGAAAAGAATAGAACAGTCCTAAAGGAACGCAACTTAGGATCTAGCAATGTAGCTGATCTAAATCGAGATGGCTTTTTAGATTTAGTGCTCGGGGCTTTTGAAGATAAACAAGGTAAAGCCTCACTGGTGATCTACTATGGATCCGCTGCAGGTTTTGAAATGCATAACCGAAAAATCATGAGTTTTGAACAACGAACAATAGGAAGTTTAGTTGCTGATTTTAATCGAGATCAATGGCTTGACATTGCATTTGTTTCTCCTCATAAAAATCGCCTCAACATACTCTGGGGCAGCAAACAGGGATTTGATCTAAAACACAAAAGTAACATTAAAACCCCCTTTCCTATCAGTCTTGAAGCTGCTGACTTCAACCAAGACGGTTTTCTCGATATAGTCGTTGGAAGTTATATGGATAAAAATGACCACCATCATGACACTGGTTTGACAATCTATTGGGGGAGTGTTAACGGTTTTCGTTCATGGGATAGCCAATGGCTTCCAGGCTTTACCCCTATAGGCATGGTCGTTGCAGACTTTGATAAGGATGGATATTTGGACCTATTTTCTCCTCACTATTTAGCTGATTTAACCCGAGAGTCACTGCCTTCTTATCTTTACTGGGGAAGTCCTAACGGATTTTCTCCTCGTAATCGAAGTATTCTCATTACTGATTCAGCTCATGACGGCATGGCCGGTGACTTTAATAAAGATGGAAAATTAGACCTAGCCGTTTCCTGTCACACCCTAGATGGCAACCATACTACTGTATCCAAGGTTTTCTATAACCATGGAAATCGGTTTAAAAGTTCCACAGTCGTTGAACTCCCAACAATAGGGACTCATTGGATGTGGATTCAAGATGTCGGGCATATTTATGACCGTAAATGGAAACAGACCTACGATAGTTCTATTTTTAAGTGGGATAAACCTGCTTCTGAAGGAACACTTACTTTCCAAGCAACATCGTTAAAAGGGACTTCAGTAATTTTTGAAGTCCGCTCTTCAAAAAAGCACAATTTATCAAAAAAAGTGTGGAAACCTGTCAAAAATGGAGTGTTTAAATTAAAATCCAACAATCGTCAACTACAATATCGTGCAAAATTAATTTCAAAAAATGGTGACCTCTATCCTGTTTTAGACCGGGTTACAATCCAATTAAAGACTAATATGACCAAGAGGAGGTCAACTAATGAAAACTAATTTTAGGTTATGGTCGACTTTTTTTTTAGGCATTTGGTTTCTCTACTTTTCTGTCAGCTGTTCGAATATTGATAAAGTTCCCTCAAAAACTCTTCAATTACAGTGGAAAAAATCGACTCCTCTTCCCGAACCAAGAGCTGGACATGCAGCAGGCATCCTCGACGAAAAACTTATAATAGCTGGTGGCACCTATTGGGAAGGAGAAAAAGGAAATTGGACTCAAAAATTATTTTCTTCTAGTACCCATGCCTTTGATCCTAAAAATCAAACCTGGGAACGCCTTCCTAATGCACCGATCCCCTTTGGATATGCAGCGTTTACCGTGGTTAATAACACTCTTTATGTATTAGGAGGATATGATGGAAAACAGGAAAGCCGTAAAATATTAAGCCTGAAAAAACAAAACGGCCAATACAAATGGGAGATTTTTGGTGAACTGCCTCAAACTCGATTATTTGGCTGGGCTGGGACAATAGATAATTCTATTTATTTGCTTGGAGGGGTGGTTCGTTTTGAGCCTTTAGATGAGATTGGCACCTGCTGTACTTCTAAAACAGCTACCAATCAACTCTCTATTCTAGATACTGAAAACCCTGATGATGGATGGAAAACTCTTAATCCCTATCCTGGAAGTAAACGTTGGCTATTTTCAGCAGAAACTGATGGCAAAAATCTTTGGCTGTTTGGAGGCCTTGATTCTAGCAAAGACGCTAAGAACCCCACCAGATTTAATGATGCCTTGCGTTATGAAATTGATGAGAATAGATGGCAACAAATGTCTCCTTTACCTGAATCTACAATGAAAGCAACACCCTTAGTGCCACTATATGTCGATGGTAAAATTCTTTTTATGAGCTTCTCTAAGACCGTTTGGCAATTAGACCTTAAAACAATGATCTATAGTGAATTGACCTCCTTGCCTGAAGAAGCCTTTGTTGATCGGTTTGTTTGGCTAGACAATAAAATCATTGGAGCTGGGGGAGAAAACAAAATTGAATCCCGTCGTCGAAGATCGGAATGGACATTTATTGGAGAATATAAATGAAATGCTAAGGATTTCTTTTATTTAAATATGTTTTACTGGAGAATGCCCTTAAAATTATCCATTTATAGTCAAACAGCTTATGAAACAACTTATTCCACCAGTGCTGCTCAAACAAATCCAGCTGGCAATTAATCACAAGCGCTTACTAAAAACAGCAATTAGCCTTATAGAAGTGCCGAGTCCAACTCTAAGCGCTGGATTAGTCGCTAACCGATTGTCTGAGATTCTAAAAACTGAAGACTTTGAGGTAGAACGTCCAATAGCTGGCTGGCCTGATTCACCAGCAGTGGTTACCAGACTTGAAAGTGGAAAACCTGGACGAACACTACAATTTGACGGACATTTAGACACTGTTCATCTACCGTTCGTACCTCCCCGATTTGAAAATGGTTTCTTATATGGATCTGGATCATCGGACATGAAAGGAGGTATTGCTGCCTTTGTAGAAGCTCTTCGAGTACTTCGAGAAACAGGTACTTTAAAAGCTGGCCGTATTCTCCTTACTGCCCATGACCACCATGAAGGACCCTGGGGAGATGGTCGCCAGTTACGTGCCCTCATCGATAAGGGCTACGTGGGTGATGGGGTATTATTACCTGAGTACTTGGGAGACCGTCTTCCATTATCAGGGCGAGGTGCAGGTATTTTTGAAATTAAAATTAGTCGAAAAGAACCTCCAGTGCATGAAGTGCTCCGGTCACCAAATTTACCTGATGTTCTAGGCACAGGCGTTGAACTCGTTTCAAATTTTTCTAAGTGGCACAAAGAACTGTCAAAAAACTCCCACCCTTATTCTGGCAGCGACTCTGTTTTTATTGGTCGACTTGAATCTGGAGAAATTTATAACCAATCTCCTCAGGAATGTTTAATTAACGGAATGCGAAGATGGATAACTCCTAATTCCAAAGAAGTCGTAGAAAAAGATTTTCGCAGCAGGCTCCAAGTTTTGGCGAAATCAACAAAAACAGACATTGAAGCTAAATTTCTGCTGCAGGCGGAAGCATTTCACATTGATCCCGATGATCCACTGGTATCAACTTTCCAAGCAGCTTACACAGCCGTGACAGGCAACCCACTAAAAGTAGGAGGGAAACCTTTTGTTGATGATGGTAATGTGTTTTCAAGCCGGGCTAATATTGCTGCTTTAACTCATGGTCCCCAAGCAACGGGAGCTCATACGATCAATGAAAAAGTGTCTTTAGACGAACTAGTACGAGTTGCCCAGCTTTATGTGCTGACTGCCATATCCTATTGTCAAAACCATTATTAATACTGACTATTTCTGGGCTTAATGACTTTCAGTTGGACACTGATGACAGTAGGTATTGCTCCTTTTTAGAACGATCTTTACCTTAGTTGCATCCTATAAAACCCCAAACAATTCTTGTCTCAGGAGATTATGAGCAACACAGCTAAATACTAATCTCAAGTCTATGGGAGCGAATTCTCCCCTGGCCTTCTTCAATAGTCCAATAGGCAGCTAAAAATGTTTCATCTTTTAGATGGAGTAGAGATGGTTGTCCAAACCGTAGAGATTGAAACATCTCATGAATAATTTGTCCCGATTCAGTGGCAGCAACATCGCTAGCTTTCCAAATAAACTTTTCCTCCAATAATTTCCACTGATTTTTCGAAACATCAACGATCCTAACACAAACACCGAGATCACCTTCGCGGTGACAATGAATAGTCAAAAGTAAGTCATCTCTAAGCCATATTAAATTTGATGCCTGAGCTAAATGACCAGTGTTAATGGGAGAAGACCAAGAGAGTCCATTATCGTGAGACAACACAACGTAATTTGGAAGATGCTTGTTAGTAGACAAATCATAAACCCAAGTAATTGCTACTAAACGTCCTGCTTGCATTTCACAAATCCTCGATTCCCAAGCTGTTACCTGGCCACTAGGCATTTCAAAGAATCGACCTCTATCATCCCAAGTTTTCCCTTTATCCTTACTTCTCAGCAAAACACCAAATTGTCCAGAAGGATTAGTTCCATCGGGCATTTTAAAAATACCGGCTACAGCTAATAAATCACCAGATTGAGTCTCAACACAAGGACCAGAAATCTCCTGCAGTTCCGGAGTACTCCTGGGAATAATTTGAGGAATCGTCCACGTTTTTCCCTCGTCTTCAGAAAAGGAGACGATATCATCACCCGGAAGAACACCTCCCGTTTCCTCTATACTAATTCCCTGCTCAGGATCATGCCGGTGAAATCGATATCCAACTGCCACTAGTCGACCGTCTCTAAGCAATGTAGCTTTAAAGCAATCACTGGTTTCAACGTCTGTACCAGTGAATTTATCATGGAGAGGACCTTGTAATTGCCAGCTTTTTCCTGAATCTTGGGATCTTGAAATCATTGTTGTCATGTTGGGTGACTCAAAAGCCTCACCTTGAACAAACAATGCAACAAGCTCCCCGCTAGGAAGCTTCACTAGACCAGGGAAGGTGCCATGTCTACTGTGAACTTGAGGTTTTGGATTATCATAAATATCTATTTCATCTATTACTTTAATCATGACCGCTAAGTCTCCTATTCTATAGAGGTAATTATAAAGATTCTTTTTGAATATATTTTACAATCAGTTTTCTGATTTCTTTTATGAAAGAAAATTGTTCTCAACGTTAGAATCGTGTATTGTTCACAAGTGAGTCTTTAATGAAGTATTAAGTCTAGGGCTTATTACATGTTAGCAAAATTTCATTATATTTTTATCATATCATTGTTCCTCCTAATTAAAATTAATTAGATAAACTAACACTAGGGAGTTGCCAATGACAGAGTTCACTCAAAATTTGGACCAATTTTCAGACGATGGATTTATCAACCTTAAAGGTTTTCTGGTACCTTCTGAAGTTGAGGAACTGGAACACCATTTACAGCAGTATATTCATAATATAGTCCCCAAATTACCACCGACTGACGCCTTTTATGAAGTTGAAGGGAAACCAGAAACATTAAAACAACTACAAGCTATGGGGCAACATGATCCTTTTTTTTACAGCTTAGCTGAGAATTCTAAATTTTCAGCTTTAGCTGAGAAACTCTTAGGCGGAAAAGTTACTATTAAGGAAAGCATGCAATTTTTCAATAAACCTGCCAGAATCGGCAAAGAAACACCTCCGCATCAGGATGGATATTATTTTTGCCTCCTACCTAGTGAAGCTGTAACCCTTTGGCTACCATTAGATAGAATAGCTGAAGAGAACGGTTGTATTCGATATGTGCGTGGTTCTCATAAAAAAGGTATACGCCCTCATAATGTATCTAACATCCTCGGTTTTTCACAAGGAATCGCTGATTGGAATAAGGCCGATGACCAGGGAGAGGTTAAAGTTTTAGCTGAACCAGGAGATCTGTTAGCCCACCACTGTGACATCATCCATCGAGCTGGAGAAAATACCAGCCCTAGATCTAGGAGGGCACTAGCTATTGTCTTTCAGTTAGCTTCTAGCGTCGAAGATACGACGGCAATGAAACGCTATTTAGACTCTGCAACTCAGCAACGATTAGAGATACAAGCGAAGTAAGTTAGACAAGTAATTCATTTACAATCCTAGCATGCTCAACCCCAGTCAGTTTAGCCTCCAAGCCCTGGTGTTTATGGGTAAAGCGCTCATGATTTATACCGAATAAATGTAGAATTGTAGCTTGAAAATCTCTTATGTGAACTGGGTTTTTGACAATGTTGTAAGAAAAATCGTCTGTTTCTCCATATACAACACCACCTTTAACACCACCTCCAGCCATCCAGATGCTATAACATCTCGGATGATGATCACGTCCGTAATCAGTAGGAGTGAGCTGACCCTGAGAGTAAATGGTTCGACCAAACTCACCACCCCAAATAACTAGAGTATCCTCTAGAAGACCGCGCTCTTTAAGATCTTGGATTAGAGCCCAGGAAGCCCTATCCACATCTCTGGCTTGGGCTGGAAGTACTTCAGGTGCAAATCCATGGACATCCCAACCTCGATGATAAATTTGAACAAACCGAACACCTCGCTCTACAAGGCGTCTTGCCATTAATGCCGCATTTTGAAATTTTCCAGGCTCTTTAGCTTCTTCACCCCAGCGTTTAAAAGTACTCTTAGGTTCACTGGATAAATCACCCATCTCCGGAACAGAACTTTGCATTCTAAAGGCCATCTCAAATTGTTCAATCCTCGCTAATGTTTCTGGATTTCCAATTTTTCGATGACGAATCTCATTAAGCTTGCTAAGACCATCAAGCATCTTTCGACGAGTAGTTGTAGAAACACCTTTAGGGTTTTTCAGATAAAGTACTGGGTCTAATCCCCCACGAAGACCAACCCCTGCATAACTAGGAGACAGAAATCCTGAGCTCCATAACTTTGCCGAGATAGCCTGTACACCTGATTTTGGATGACTCTTTTCTGCATTCATTACAACAAAGGTAGGTAAGTCGCGATTCATACTACCTAAACCATAAGAAATCCATGATCCAATGCACGGCTGTCCCGCTACTTGTCGTCCTGTTTGAATAAAGGTAATAGCTGGTTCATGATTGATTGCCTCTGTTTGTACCGAGCGAACAATAGCCAGATCATCGACCATTTTTGCAGTATAGGGCAACAACTCTGAAATCCATGCCCCGCTTTGTCCGTATTGTTTAAATTTGAATACAGATGGAGCAATTGGAAAGCGTGCTTGCCCCGAGGTCATCGTAGTCAGTCTCTGACCACGCCGCACTGACTCAGGAAGATCCCTATCATACCAATCCTTCATCTTGGGCTTATAATCTAACAAATCCATTTGTGGTGGCCCACCCATCATATGGAGATAAATACAGCGTTTTGCCTTTGGAGCAAAATGAGGCAGATAAGATAAACCACCCAGAACATCAGGATCATCAGAAGTCGCCCAGCTACTTTCTGACAACAAATTTGCCAGAGCGATTCCAGCTATCCCTTTAGCACCCTTTTGAAAGAATTGTCTTCTGGTTTCATTCAGTATTACTTCCTTCTGTAGATCCATTGCAAGACTCCTCTAGTGTTCCAACTATGGGAACATCAACACTATTATTTATTCAAGACTTCATCCAAATTCATTATTTGACTTGCAACCATTGTCCAAGCAGCAGATTCTGGGACTGGCAGTGCCTCATCATACGAAGACTCACCGACCATGAGAAGCTTATCTGCCTCTATCACATTACCATTATAAAAATTGATTAAATGCTTATAAGTTTCTTTAATAATAATTTTTTCCTGTCTACTCAAATCACGTGCAAGAAGTCGAGTACTTAAATAATCTAGCCTACGATCAAAGTCATAGCCCGCCTCTCTCATTGCTTTTTGAGCCAAATACCTTGAAGCTTCAACAAATTGAGTGTCATTCATCGTAACAAGTGCTTGCATTGGGGTATTTGTTCTTTCTCGATGCACAGTTGAATGTTCCCGAGTAGGAGCATTAAAAATTTCCATCGATGGAGGAGGAGCTGACCGTTTCCAGAAAGTATAGAGACTTCTCCTATAAAGATTTTCCCCAGTATCCTGTTCGTAAATTCTGGTATTACTTGAGGGCATTGCAACTGTCTTCCATACTCCATCAGGTTGATAGGGTTTAACACTTGGTCCACCAACTTTCCGGACAAGCAAACCACTGGCTGCCAATACATAGTCTCGAATCATTTCACCATCCATTCGAAAAACTGGTCCTCTAGAAAGCAAACGATTCTCTGGATCTTTATCCATTTTTTCAGCTGTCACTTTTCCAGATTGGCGATAGGTAGAGGACATTACCACTTCTCTAAAGAATTTTTTAATGTTCCATCCTGAATTCCGAAATTGAACAGCCAACCAATCTAGTAATTCAGGATGGGATGGCGGTTCACCTTGTGAACCAAAATCATCGCTAGTCCTAACCAGACCTGTACCAAAAACTTCTTGCCAGTAACGGTTTACAATGACTCTG
>Ga0310345_10001700_pt1 | contig 23759 bp, 20 predicted proteins | sample HC15DNA20500_MG_FD_204667 | JGI IMG/M metagenome (GOLD analysis project Ga0310345, IMG submission 204667) | Marine microbial communities from station ALOHA, North Pacific Subtropical Gyre - HC15-DNA-20-500_MG | ecosystem: Environmental > Aquatic > Marine > Oceanic | place: Pacific Ocean: North... | reverse complement strand
GCGCACTGCTCTACCAGGGGCCGTGGGTGGCCGAACGGCTGGTCGAATTCGGTGACTTCCTTGCTGCCCAACCGGATTCGATCCACCCGGTGGTGCGCGACATCCTGCGCAGTGGCCACCGCTACAACGCCGTCGATGCGTTCGCCGCGCTGCAGAGACTCCAGGAGCTCAAGGCTGTCACCGGTCGGCTGTGGCGGCAGATGGACGTGCTCGTACTGCCGACGATCGGCACCACCTTCACCGTCGACGAGGTGCTCGCCGCGCCGATCGACTGCAACACGAAACTCGGCCATTACACGCATTTCGGCAATCTCCTCGACCTGCTCGGTGCCGCCGTCCCGGTCGGGGTCACCGCCGACGGACGGCCGTGCAGTGCGATGGTGCTCGGGCCGGCGCTCAGCGATGACACCGTGCTGCATGTCGCCGCCCAACTCCTCGACGAACCACGCCGCACACCCTGGCCGTCGGGTGTGCCCGCCGACGCCGTCACCCTCACCGAGGAGCACGCATGAGTGCAACCGCCGAGATACCCGCCGAGCCCTCACCGTTCACGCTCGCCGCCGACCGAACCGCGTTGATCGTCATCGACATGCAACGGGACTTCCTGCTTCCCGGAGGATTCGGCGAGAGCCTCGGCAACGACGTGGACCAACTCGCGCGGGTGGTGCCACCGCTGGCCGCGCTGATCGGTGCGGCCCGCGACGCCGGGGTGATGGTCATCCACACGCGGGAGGGGCACCGCCCCGACCTGTCGGACTGTCCTCCGGCCAAATTGCGCCGCGGTGCCCCGTCGAAACGCATTGGTGACGAAGGGAAGTACGGGCGCATCCTGATCCGTGGCGAATACGGTCACGACATCGTCGACGAGCTCGCCCCGGTAGCCGGAGAAGTCGTCATCGACAAACCCGGTAAGGGTGCGTTCTACGCCACCGAGCTGTCCGAGCTTCTCACCGCTGCCGGGATCACCCAACTGCTCGTCACCGGCGTCACCACCGAGGTGTGCGTGCACACCACCACCAGGGAGGCCAACGACCGCGGATACGAATGCCTGGTCGTATCCGACTGTGTCGGTTCCTATTTCCCGGAATTCCAGCGGGTCGGCCTGGAGATGATCAAGGCCCAGGGCGGCATTTTCGGATGGGTGGCAGACAGTGCCGTCGTCATCCCCGCACTCACTCAACTCACCACGCCAGCAGACCGAGAAGAGGCCCGATGAGCACCGACGTCACCAACGCACCCGCCGAACCGCCCACTGCCCGCTCCCTGTCCCTGCCCTGGTGGACGCGCGGCGACACCAACGCGTTCTTCGGCCTGGGATTCAACATCCTGGTCAACGTGTTGACGCTGACCGGGTTGATGGTGGCCGTGGTCGCCGTGCCGGCCGCCGATGTGCTGGGCACGGTCCTCCCGGCGCTGGGGGTGGCTCTGATCCTCGGGAACCTCTACTACACGTTCCTGGCCCGGCGACTCGCGCGGCGGGAGAACCGAAACGACGTCACCGCCCTGCCGTACGGCCCCAGCGTGCCGCACATGTTCATCGTGGTGTTCGTCGTGATGCTGCCGGTCTATCTGGCCACCGACGATCCGATGCAGGCCTGGCAGGCGGGACTGGCGTGGGCGTTCCTGATCGGCGTCATCGTGATGATCGGCGCATTCGTCGGTCCCTACATCCGCAAGCTAACCCCGCGGGCGGCGATGCTGGGCACGTTGGCCGGCATCTCCATCACGTTCATCTCGATGCGCCCCGCCGCGCAGATGTGGGAGGTCGCCTGGATCGGTCTGCCGGTGCTGGCCATCATCCTGATCGGTTTCTTCACCGACGTGAAGCTGCCGGGCAACATCCCCATCGGATTGATCGCACTGCTGGTCGGCACCGCCATCGGCTGGGCGGGTGGCTACATGTCGGCACCCGACGTCGGGCAGGCGGTCAGCGACATTGCCGTCGGGGTTCCGGACCTGCGGCTGGACATGCTGATCAGCGGCCTCTCCGATCTGGCGCCGCTGTTGGGCACCGCGATTCCGCTGGGTGTGTACAACTTCACCGAGGCGATGAGCAATGTCGAGAGCGCGGCGGCGGCCGGTGACAGCTACAACCTGCGCAGCGTGCTGCTGGCCGACGGGGCCGGCGCGGTGGTCGGCTCGGCCTTCGGCTCGCCCTTTCCGCCTGCCGTCTACATCGGCCACCCGGGGTGGAAGGACGCCGGAGGGCGCGCGGGCTACTCACTCGCCAGCGGTGCCGTCATCGGATTCCTGTGCTTCATGGGACTTTTCGGTGTCCTGGCCGCGCTGCTGCCGGTGCCGGCCATCGTGCCGATCCTGCTCTACATCGGCCTGCTGATCGGCGCCCAGGCCTTCCAGGCGGTCCCGCGGCTGCACGCGGTCGCCGTCGTCGCGGCCCTGCTGCCCAACCTGGCGGAGTGGGGTCGCGGCATGATCGACAACGCCCTCAGCGCGGCAGGAACCACGGCGGCCGAAGTGACCAGCGACGCGCTCAACGGCGCAGGTGTGGTCTACGACGGGCTCAAGACCCTGGGTGAGGGCGCGGTGCTGGTCGGCCTGATTCTCGGCACGATGGTCACCTTCATTCTGGACAAGAAGTTCCGTTACGCGGCGGTCGCGGCACTGGTGGGAGCGGCGCTGTCGTTCATCGGTCTGATTCACGCCGCCGAGGTGTCGTGGGCGGCCAGTCCGCAGGTGGCGCTCGGCTATCTGCTGTTCGGCTTGGTCTGCCTGGTGTTCTCGGTCGTCCCCGGCGCCAAGACCCCGGTCACCCATCCCGACGAGGCGGACATCGTCGCCGGACACTGACGGCGACCGCCGCGGCACGGCACCGACGCCGACCGCCGCGGCGCGGCACTCACGGCGACGGCGGTCGCAGGGCGCTGACGGCGACCCCGGTCACAGGGCATCGCCCGACCGGCAGACATCACCCGCAACTTCGTGGACAACTGTCTACGAAACCGCCTAGCGTGGGCACGTGCCCCTTCGCAGCCACAGCGTCGACCCCCGCGCCGAACGCGTCCGAAACCGTCTGCGCGTAGCGGCGTTCGCGTTGGCACAGGAGCGGCCCGTCGACCACATCACCGTCGGTGACCTGGTGACCCGCGCCGACGTGAGTCGGCAGGTCTTCTACCGGCACTTCCGCGATCGCGACGACGCGGTGGCGGCGGCGATCACGCACGCGTTCACCGAGGCGGTCGCGCAGGACCCCGGCTCCGAGCCGCGGGCCCAGATCCTGCGCGTGTTCGACTTCGCCGCCGAACACCACGCGATGTACCGCAACGTCGTGCCCAGCACGGTGACCCGGCATGTGGTCAACACCTTTCGCGAGGCGCTGTTGCCGGCCTGCCAGCAGATCGCCGCCACCGGCACCGCGAGGCTTTCCACGGCCGGGGCCGTGGGCGCCCCGCCGGCACCCGAGTCGGTCGCCCGGTTTCTCGTCGGCGGCTTCATGGAAGTGCTGCGGTCCTGGATGGAGGACCCGGACGCCACCGATCTCGCCGGCCGCGTCAATGCGGCGCTGGACACGGTCGACGCGCTGCTGGGCCAGTCGACACCACAGAAAGGACCTCATCATGGGTAGACACCACCGCCCCGAAGACCCCGGGCACTCCCCCGCATTCCGCGACCGCTCCGCGCTGCGGACCACCGCGCTCGCGCTGGCCGGTCTGACCCTGTTCGTCGTCGCGATGGTCGCCAGTTACGCGGGCGCCTTCGCCAACCCGGTGCTGCACCACATGTCTGTCGCGGTCTCGGCTCCCGAACCTCTGATCGACGGACTACGGGCGGAGCCGGGTCTGCAGATCACGCAGGTCGCCGACGCCGAAGTGGCCCGTGCGCAGGTCTATCAGCGCCGCGTCGACGCTGCGTTCGCGGTGACCCCCGAAGGAGGCCTGTCGATCTATGTGGCCGGCGGCGGCGGCCGCAGCGTCGCGGCCGCTGCCGAGAAAATCGGACGCACCACCGCCGGGCAGGCCGGACTACCCGCGGTCGTCGAGGACGTCGCCCCCACCTCGTCCGCCGACCCCTCCGGAACGGTCGAGTTCTACGCGGTCATCTTCATCTCCATCGGCGCCTCGCTCGGGGCGGCCCTGCTGGGGCGCCTGATGGGCAGCGTCCGCACGCCGGCCACGCTGGCGCTGCGCACGGTTTCGCTGGCGGGGTTCTCCGCCGTCCTGGCCGGCGTGGTCACGCTGTACGTGGGTCCGGTCCTCGGTGCGCTCACCGGCCACCCCGGCCAGGTGTTCGGCGTGCTGTGGCTCTACGCGATGGCCGTCGGCGGCGCGGTCACCGGCGTGGCAGCCGCATTCGGTACAGCCGCGTCGATCGTGCTGGGGCTCTTCCTGGTCGTCGTCGGCAACGCGGCAGCCGCCGGACCCGTCGGTCGTCCGCTGTTGTCCGGCTTCTACTCCACCTTCACCACGGTGGTGCCGCAAGGGTCGGGAGTCTCGTTGTTGCGCAGCGTGTCCTACTTCGGCGGTAACGGTGCCCAGGCGCCGTTGCTGACCCTGGCCGCCTGGGCCGGCGCCGGATGCCTGCTCGCAGTGGTGGCCACCGCGGCGCGGGTGAATTATCGTGCCCGATATGACCTCTGGTCTCAGCGCGGCAGGCAGCGGGGACTACTACGATCTCGGCTCCTACCATCGTCGAACTGACACGTCCGCCCCCGAGGCGCAGCGCTGGTTCGACCGCGGCATGGTGTGGTGCTACGCCTTCAACCACGACGAGGCGATCCTCTGCTTCGAGCGGGCCCTCGAGTTCGACGAGGACCTGGCGATCGCCCGGTGGGGTATCGCGTACGCAGTCGGGCCGAACTACAACAAGGGTTGGGACGCCTTCGATCCGGTCGACCTGGCCCAGTCGTTGAGCCGTGCCCGTGCCGAGCTCGCACAGGCCTCGCAAGGACGGGCCTCGGCCTGCGAGCGGGCCCTGATCGCCGCGCTGGCGCTGCGCTTCGTCGCCGATGACCCCGACGACGAGGACGCCCTGCTGGCCGGGCACCGGGCCTACGCCGACGCGATGACGCAGGTGGCGCAGAGCTACCCCGACGACGTCGATGTGGCGGCACTGACCGCCGATGCGCTGATGAACGTGACCGCCTGGGCGTTGTGGGACAGTCGCACCGGTGAACCGGCCCCCGGATCGCGGGTCGTCGAGGCCAAGCAGATCCTCGACACGGCACTCGCCACGGTGGCCGGACGGGCACATCCGGGAATCCTGCACCTGTACCTGCACGCCATGGAGATGTCCACCACCCCGGAGGTGGCGTTACCCGCAGCCGATCTGCTGCGCGGGCTGGTGCCCGATGCCGGACATCTCGCCCACATGCCCAGTCACATCGACGTGCTGTGCGGCAATTACCGGGACTCGGTGGTGGCCAACCTGGCGGCGGTGCGTGCCGACCGCCGGTTCGTGGAACGATCCGGTCCGCTGAACTTCTATTCGTTGTACCGGGCGCACAACCTGCACTTCATCGTGTACTCGGCGATGTTCGAGGGAAACTCGTCGGTGGCGATGCAGGCTGCCGACGAACTCGCCGGTCAGCTGACCCCCGAGTTGCTCGCCATCGAGTCGCCGCCGATGGCCGACTGGCTCGAGGCGTTCGTCCCGTTGCGGATCCACGTCCTGGTCCGGTTCGGCCGCTGGGAGGACCTGATCGCCACCGCTTCGCCCGCGGACCCGCGGCTGTACTGCACCACAGCAGCCACCATCCACTACGGACGGGGCGTGGCGTATGCCGCCACCGGCCGACTTTCCGAGGCCGAACAGGAACGCGAGGCGTTCTCGGCGGCATACGACCGGATCCCGGAGAGCCGCTACCTGTTCAACAACACCAGCCGTGACATCCTCGCTGTCGCCGCCGCGATGCTCGACGGGGAGATCGACTATCGCGCAGGTCGTTTCGACCAGGCCTTCATCCACCTGCGGCGCGCTGTCGAGTTGGACGACACGCTGCCCTACGACGAACCCTGGGGCTGGATGCAGCCCACCCGGCATGCCTATGGCGCATTGCTGCTCGAGCAGGGCCAGGTGGAAGAGGCCGCGGCGGTCTATGCCGCCGATCTGGGACTGGATCCCACGCTGAGCCGGCCCTGCCAGCATCCGGGCAATGTGTGGAGCCTGCACGGCTACCACGAGTGCCTGACGCGCCTGGGTCGTGCCGAGGAGGCCGTCATCATCGGCAGACAGCTGCAGTTGGCGGCGGCCCGCGCCGACGTGCCGGTCAGGGCATCGTGCGCCTGCCGACTCGAGACCTGCGACTGAACCGCCGGGCCGCAGCTGCGTAGACTCCGGCCTGTGCCGATCAGCGACGACGACCTCGCGCACCTGCGCCGGTGCGTGGAGCTCGCCCGCGTCGCGCTCGGCGAGGGTGACGAGCCGTTCGGCTCGCAGTTGGTGGGCCAGGACGGCACCGTGTTGTTCGCCGACCACAATCGGGTCAAGGACGGTGATCACACCCGCCACCCCGAGTTCGCCATCGCGCGCTGGGCGGTCCGCAACCTGGGAACGGAGCAGCGGTCCCGCGCCACGGTGTACACCTCGGGAGAGCACTGCCCGATGTGCTCGGCGGCGCACGCCTGGGTGGGGTTGGGGCGCATCGTCTACGCCGCCTCGGCGGCGCAACTGACCGCGTGGCTGCAGGAGTGGGGCGCGCCCCCGCCGCCGGTCGCGGGGCTGCCCATCGCGACCGTCGCCCCCGGCATCTGGGCCGACGGGCCCGCGGACGAACTGACCGAGGAGATGAAGGCGTTGTACGCGAAAGCATTCGCCCGATGACCGAGCCGGACTGGGTGCAGCACGCGATCTGGTGGCAGATCTACCCGTTGGGATTCGTGGGGGCCTACCCGGCCGACCCGCCGCCCGCGGCGGAGGAACACCGGTTACGCAGAATCGTCGACTGGCTGGACTACACCGTCGAACTCGGAGCCTCCGGGTTGGCGCTGGGGCCGGTGTTCGCGTCGCGCACCCACGGCTATGACACCTCCGACCACCATCGCATCGACCCGAGGCTGGGCACCGACGACGACTTCGACCACCTGGTGGCGGAGTGTCGCGCCCGCGGGTTGCGGATTCTTCTCGACGGGGTGTTCAACCACGTCGGAACCGAGTTCGACCGGTTCCGAGAGGCGCAGGAGGGCGGCGACCGGTCCTGGTTCCGGACGCGCGGCCGCGACTTCGTGACATTCGAGGGACACGGCGGGCTGATCACGCTCGACCACTCCAACCCCGACGTCGTCGACTACACCGTCGAGGTGATGTGCCACTGGCTGTCGCGGGGCGCCGACGGGTGGCGTCTCGACGCCGCCTACGCCGTCCCCGATCGGTTCTGGGCGCAGGTGCTGCCCCGGGTGCGCGAACGCTTTCCGCAGGCGTGGTTCGTCGGCGAGGTCATTCACGGCGACTATTCCGCGATCGTGCGTGACTGCGGTTTCGACTCGCTGACTCAATACGAGCTGTGGAAGGCGATCTGGAGCAGCCTCAACGACACCAACTTCCACGAACTGGCCTGGTCGCTGACCCGGCACAACGACTTCATGGACACGTTCGTGCCTATGACGTTCATCGGCAACCATGACGTCACCCGGATCGCCAGCCAGCTCGACGATCCCGAGCACGTCGAGCACGCGCTGACGATCCTGATGACCACCGGCGGCACCCCGAGCATCTACGCCGGGGACGAATCCGCCTATCGGGGCGTCAAGGAGGAGCGCTTCGGCGGTGACGACGCCGTGCGGCCCGAATTCAGCTCTCCCGGTGAGGGTGTCGGTGAACACGGCCAGCAGGTGTATCGGACCCATCAGCACCTGATCGGTCTGCGCCGTCGGCACCCCTGGTTGCACGAGGCCCGCACCGAGTCGCTTCGGGTGACCAATGAGGGCTTGGTGTACGCCGCTCGCAGCGGTGAGCACATGCTGGTGGTGGCCCTCAACATCGACGACGCACCGATGCCGGTGTCGCTGCCCGAACTCGGCATCGAGAGCGGCGCCGTCATCGCCGGTTCGGGAGCACCGCCCACCGAGCAGCTGACCGACGCCGTGGTTCCGCCGCACGGGTGGCTGGTGATCGCTCCGCGCTGAGCGCGGACTACAGCATCTGCAGAGTCGCGGGGTCTTCCTGGCCGTCGTAGAACGCGTCGAGCACGTCGCGGAACACCGCGTCCTCCCCCGCGCGGGCGAACAGCGTCATCGACGAACGGACCTTGAGATCGTCTGGGTGACCGAGGATTTCGCGGGCCGACCGATCTTGCACGGCGAGCAGCAGTTGGGCGCATTCGCGCAGCCGCGGACCGAGCACCTCATGCCCGAGGTAGGCGGTGGCCTCGGCCAGGGAGCTGATGCCGAACCGCTGTGCGGTGGGGCTGTGCCCCAGTCCGCGCAGCTGCGGGAAGACGAACCAGATCCAATGGCTGCGCTTGGTGCCGGCGCGCAACTCGTCGAGCACCGTCGGGTACACGTCGTCCTGCGCGTCGACGAAGCGCTGCAAGTCGAACGGATCGTCGGCGCCGTTCGGCTGTGTCTGTCGGTCCACCATCGCCATGCCAGTCTGGCAGTTGGAGGCACAGGACGAAACCCCGCACAGGACGGAACACCGCGTAGGACGTAACACCGCGTAGGACGTAACACCGCGTAGGACGTAACACCGCGTAGGGCCGAACACCCGGTCGGGCTCGCCGTCACTGTATTCACACTGGTCACAGTCGGTGACCGAGGACGCGAGTCCGTGGCGAGTCGCAATCGTTAGCCAACCGCGATGTCGAATCGCTGTGTCGCGCAGACATTCGGCTCGCCGAAGCCGGTTTCATTACGCGTGAAAAGCGACGGCAAGTTTGCGAGACATGGTGGACATGTACAGAAAGGTGGGTTGGTTGCCGTTATGAAGTGGAAAGTGAAGTGGCGAGACGCCACAGACGCAGCATCGTGGCGGTCAGCGCTGCGCCGGATGGCCGTCGTCGCCGCGGCCGCAGTCGCGCTGCCCGGCCTGATCGGCGTCGCCGGGGGTTCGGCGACTGCGGGCGCCTTCTCGCGGCCCGGCCTGCCCGTTGAGTATCTGGACGTGTTCTCCCAGGCCATGAACCGCAACATCCGGGTGCAATTCCAGGGCGGGGGCCCGCACGCGGTGTATCTGCTCGACGGTCTGCGCGCTCAGGACGACTTCAACGGCTGGGACATCAACACCCCGGCGTTCGAGTGGTTCTACCAGTCCGGTCTGTCGACGATCATGCCGGTGGGCGGCCAGTCCAGTTTCTACACCGACTGGTACCAGCCGTCGCGGGGTAACGGCCAGGACTACACCTACAAGTGGGAGACCTTCCTGACCCAGGAGCTACCCGCCTGGCTGGAGGCCAATCGTGGTGTCTCCCAGACTGGTAACGCCGTCGTCGGTCTGTCGATGGCCGGTAGCGCGGCCCTGACCTATGCGATCTACCATCCGCAACGGTTCATCTACGCGTCGTCGCTGTCCGGGTTCCTCAACCCGTCCGAGGGCTGGTGGCCCATGCTGATCGGACTGGCGATGAACGACGCCGGTGGCTTCAACGCCGAGAGCATGTGGGGCCCGTCCTCGGACCCGGCATGGAAGCGCAACGATCCGATGGTCAACATCAACCAGCTGGTGGCCAACAACACCCGCATCTGGATCTACTGCGGCACCGGCACCCCGTCGGAGCTGGACTCGGGTACCCCGGGCAACAACCTGATGGCGGCGCAGTTCCTCGAAGGATTCACGCTGCGCACCAACATCAGTTTCCGGGACAACTACATCGCGGCGGGCGGCACCAACGGTGTGTTCAACTTCCCGTCCACCGGTACCCACAGCTGGAACTACTGGGGTCAGCAGCTCCAGCAGATGAAGCCGGACATCCAACGGGTGCTGGGGGCTCAGGCCACCGCATAACGACCACCCACCCAGGGAGCCTGCCGTTACCCCCGAACGGCAGGCTTCCTGCCGTTCGGGACCGGTGCTGCTACAGCCGGGTGCGCATGGCGATGTCCTCGTTGAACTCGTCGAGCATCGCGTCGGTCAATGTCGGGCGGGTGTCGGCGACGGCGGCGAGGAAGTCGTCGGTGCGGGGCGGCTCGCCGCGCCGGAATTCGATTTCGCGTTCGAACGCGCATTGCGCACCTTTACGCGCGGCGAATTCGATGTCGGCCGGGGTGAACATCGCGGTCGCCTCGACGAGCTTGTCGACCTCCACGCCGTCGGCCAGGGCACCGAGATAGCGGTTCCAGATCGCTTTGCGCGCCGCGTCGTCGGGCGGCCCGACCGGGATGACGTAGTCGAACCGTCCCGGTCGCAGGAATGCCGAGTCCAGCGAGCGCACGGAGTTCGTGGCGCAGATCAGCAGGCGCTCGTCGTGCTGGCGGAACGTCGGGATGAGTTTGAGCAGTTCGTTGGTGACGCCGTGGGCCGGGTCCGACGGGATCCCCGAGCGCGAGCCCGCGATCTCCTCGACCTCGTCGATGAACACCACCGCGGCGTCGAGTTCGTTGAGGTCGGCGAACATGTCGCGCAACGCGTTGGGCATCGTGACATCGGGCGCGGTCAACCGGGACGGGAAGATCTCGATGAACGGCCAACCGAGCCGTCCGGCAACGGCTTTGGCGAAGCTGGTCTTCCCGGTCCCGGGCGGCCCGAACAGGATGGCCGCCTTCGGTGGCGAGACTCCGTATCGGGCGGCGAGATCCGGTTGGGCCAGCGGCAGCACGATGCGGCGCTCGATCATACGCTTCTCGGCCTCCATGCCGGCCATCTCGTCCCAGAGGCGCTGGCCCATGATCCGGCCGCCGAGTGCGGTGAGCAATCCGGTGTCGGCGGGTCCGACGTGGTCGATCCGGTCGAAGTAGCGCAGATCCGTCCGTTCGGTGTACCCGCAGTTGAGAAGTGCGGCGGTCCCGGTGGCGTCCTCGGGCAGCAAGGCGCTGACGCGCCGCGCCCCCAAGGCGCGCACCCGCTGCTCCAACTCGGTGAGCAGTGCACTGCCGATGCCGCGGTGACGCCACCGACTGCTCAACGCGATCATCGTGATCCAGGCACGTTCGCCGCTGATCTGGGCGACCGCCATGCCGACGAGTTGATCGTCGACGACCGCCACCACGGCGGGCTGACCGCCGCGCGCGGCGGAGACTACCTCCGAGACCGGGAAGGCGGGGGAAGCCTCGGCCGGCTCCCGGCTCTGATCCCAGACCGAGATGGCCTGATCGAGGTCGTCGTCGTGGAAGTCGCGCAAGCGCCAAGGGGGCATGGCACCGATGATCCGGTTCGGGGCGGCGCGCCCACATGCCCCCATCGGGTGGTTGGGCGGGGGATGTGCACGGGTGGTTGGGCGGGGGATGTGCACGGGTGGTTGGGTGGGGGATGTGCCGGTGGGCTCCCCCGGCTCAGCCCTGCACCGTCGGCCTGATGGTCAGCTCGCCGATCTCCACATCGTGGGGTTGCTCGATGACGAACGCGACGGCCCGGGCGACAGCCTCCGGTGCCAGGCCGTAGGCGTCCATGGTCGACCGGATCTGTTCCCGCCGGGCACTGTCGGTGATGCCGGAGGCGAGCTCGGTGCGCACGAAGCCCGGCGAGATGGAGGTGACCCGGATCGCGCCGTCGGTCGATTCCTGACGCAGCGCCTCCATCACCGTGCGCACCGCGTTCTTGGTCGCGGCGTACACACCCATGTCGGGAACGATCTTCAACCCGGCGGTCGACACCGTGGTCACGAAGTGACCGTGGCCCTGCTGTCGGAAACCGGTGCGGCGGCAGCGATCCCGTGCAGGACTCCGCGAAGGTTGACGTCGATCATCGCGTCCCATTCGGTCACCTGGCCGTCGGCGAGCGGGCCCAGACTGCTGATACCGGCGTTACCGACCAGCACGTCGAGTCTGCCGAACGCCTCGACGGCGGCGTCGACCAGTCGTGTCACGTCCTGGGCGACGCGGACATCCATCCCGACTGTGACGACTTCGGCGCCGCGGGAGCGCGATTCGTCGGCGAGGGTCGTCAGCCGATCAGTGCGCCGGGCGCCGAGCGCCAGCCGGGCTCCGCGTGCGCCCAGCAGTGTGGCCGTAGCTTCCCCGATGCCGCTGCTGGCTCCGGTGATGGCGATCACCTTTCCCCTGATCGGGTCTGAGCCTGCTGCTTCGCGAGGTGCGGGTGCGGTCATCGCGGTGCGATTCGGTTCATACGGGAGGTAACCGGGCTCACCACGTCGCTGTTCCGCTGCGGGCGATATTCGTGGCGGGAACAAAGCAGCCCACGGCAAGGTTGAGCGCAACAGGTTCAACTTTGGAGGACATTGATGCCTGAAGCTCTGCAAGTGCCGGTCCTGTTCGTCAGCGAACCGATCGTGCTGCCGGGAATGGTGGTGCCGATCGAGCTCGACGACGCCGCCCGCGCTGCCGTGGACGCGGCGCAAGCCAGCGAGTTCGGCAAGTTGCTGATTGCCCCGCGACTCGACGACCGCTATCCGACCTACGGCGTGCTCGCCTCGATCGTGCAGGTGGGGCGCCTCCCCGGTGGCGGCGCAGCCGCGGTCGTGCGCGGTGAGAACCGCGCGCACATCGGCTCCGGCGCAACCGGGCCCGGTGCTGCGCTGTGGGTCACCGTGCAGGAGGTCGCGGTGGCCGAAACCACCGACGAGATCAAGGCGCTGGCTGCCGAATACAAGAAATTGCTGCTGGCGATGCTGCAGCGTCGCGAGGCGTGGCAGATCGTCGACGTGGTCAACAAGATCAGCGACCCGTCAGCGCTGGCCGACACCGCCGGCTACGCGTCCTACCTGAGTGACGTGCAGAAGCGCGAATTGCTCGAGACCGAGGACGTGGCCGCGCGGCTGCGTTCGCTGATCGACTGGACAGGTGATCACCTCGCCGAGGTCGAGGTCAACGACAAGATCGCCGAGGACGTCCGGACCGGAATGGACAAGCAGCAGAAGGAATTCCTGTTGCGCCAGCAGTTGGCCGCGATCCGCAAGGAGCTCGGTGAAACGGGACCAGACGGCGCCGACGAGTCAGGTGATTACCGGGCCCGCATCGAAGCCGCCGATCTGCCGGAGAAGGTCCGCGAGGCTGCGCTGCGCGAAGTGGGCAAGCTGGAACGCGCCAGCGAGCAGAGCCCCGAGGGCGGGTGGATCCGCACCTGGCTGGACACTGTGCTCGAGCTGCCGTGGAACGTCACGACCGAGGACGCGACGGACCTGAAGGCCGCCCGAGAGATCTTGGACGTCGACCATCACGGACTCGACGACGTCAAGGACCGCATCGTCGAGTACCTGGCGGTGCGTGCCCGGCGCAGTCAGCGTGGCCTGCAGGTCGTCGGCGGCCGCGGATCGGGCGCCGTCATGGCGCTGGCCGGTCCCCCGGGCGTCGGCAAGACGTCGCTGGGTGAATCGGTGGCCCGTGCGCTGGGCCGCACCTTTGTGCGCGTGGCGCTCGGCGGGGTGCGCGACGAGGCGGAGATCCGTGGGCACCGGCGCACCTACGTGGGCGCACTGCCCGGCCGGATCGTGCGCGCGATCGGTGAGGCCGGCTCGATGAACCCGGTCGTGCTGCTCGACGAGATCGACAAGGTCGGCTCGGACTACCGCGGCGACCCGTCGGCGGCGCTGCTGGAGGTGCTCGACCCGGCACAGAATCACACATTCCGCGACCACTACCTGGATCTGGATCTCGACCTGTCCGATGTGGTGTTCCTGGCCACGGCCAACGTCGTCGAGAGCATCCCATCGGCCCTGCTGGACCGCATGGAGCTGGTCACCATCGACGGCTACACCGAAGACGACAAAGTGGCCATCGCCCGCGACTACCTGCTGCCCCGCCAGCAGGAACGCGCGGCGTTGTCGGCAGACGAGGTGAGCGTCACCGATGCGGCGCTGCGCAAGATCGCCGCGGACTACACCCGCGAGCCCGGTGTGCGCCAGTACGAGCGGTTGCTGGCAAAAGCCATGCGCAAGGTCACCACCCGGTTGGCCGACGACCCGCGCCCGGTCGAGATCGACGAGCCGGATCTGGTCGAGTTCCTGGGCCGGCCCCGGTTCATCCCGGAGTCCGCCGAACGCACGGCGGTGCCCGGGGTGGCCACCGGCCTGGCCGTCACCGGCCTCGGTGGTGACGTGCTCTACATCGAGGCCGGCGCCACCGACGGTGAGCGCGGCTTGCAGCTGACCGGACAGTTGGGCGACGTGATGAAGGAGTCGGCACAGATCGCGCTGTCGTACGTGCGTGCTCACGCTGACCAGTTGGGCGTGGACCCGGCAGCGCTGGACCGGCAGATTCATGTGCACGTGCCGGCCGGTGCCGTCCCCAAGGACGGTCCGTCGGCCGGGGTGACGATGGTGACCGCCCTGGTGTCGATGGCCACCGGTCGCCAGGTGCGCGCGGACGTGGGGATGACCGGCGAAGTCACGCTCAACGGCCGGGTCCTGCCGATCGGCGGGGTCAAGCAGAAGCTCCTGGCCGCACAGCGGGCGGGCTTGTCCACGGTGTTCATCCCGCAGCGCAACGAGGCCGACCTCGACGACGTGCCCGCCGACGTGCTGGCCGCGCTCGACGTCCGACCGATGACCGACGTGGCCGACATCGTCGCGCTGGCGCTCGTGCCCGCCGAGAACAGCGTCACCGCGGCGGCCTGACCGGCGGACGCATGTCGGGCCGCGGCGCTAGCGTGAGCCGGTGGCATACGACCGCGAACTGGCCGACCGCGTCCGCGAACTCCTCGCCCCGCGCGGAGCCGAGGAGAAGCCGATGTTCGGTGGGCTGGCGTTCCTGGTCAACGGCAACATGTCGGTGGTCGTCAGCGGGCACGGCGGACTGATGGTCCGCGTGCCCGCCGGCGACACCGACACGCTGCTCGCGACGGCACACGTCGAACCGATGATCATGTCGGGGCGGCAGGTGCGTGGATGGGTCCGGGTCGGCGCGCCGGCGCTGGGGACCCGACGCCGGCTTTCGGCGTGGGTCGAGCGTGGGGTGGGCGTCGCCGCCGCCCTGCCCGCCAAGTAGGGCACGTTTTCCGGGTTCGGCATGGGGTAAGACGGTCACATGGTCTCAACGACATCTGAGCGCGTCGTCGAGCGGCTGATGGAGCGCGCCGGCACCACCTACGCCGAGGAGGCGGGTATCCGGCTCCGGGACAAGCCCATGCCGCTGTTCCAGCTGCTGATCCTGTGCATGCTGGCGAGTAAGCCCATCGACGCGGCAATCGCGATGCGCGCGGCGCGTGAACTGTTCCGGGCGGGCCTGCGGACCCCGCACGCCATGCTGGACGCGCAGCGCGCCGATCTCATCAAGGCGTTCGGACGTGCGCATTACGTGCGCTACGACGAAAGTTCGGCAACCCGTGCGGTGGACATCGCCACCACCGTCAAAGACGAGTACGGCGGGGACCTGCGGCGCCTGGCGACCGCATCCGCGCGCGAGATCGACACGGCCAAGGCGTTGTTGGAGAGATTCAAGGGCATCGGCGACACCGGCGCCGACATCTTCCTGCGTGAGGTGCAGGACACCTGGACTTGGGTGCGACCCTTCTTCGACGACAGGGCGCGCGACACCGCGCGTGAGCTGGGGCTGCCTGCCGACGCCGACAAGCTCGCCGCGCTCGCCCCGCGTCACAGCGCCACGCTGGCGGCCGCGCTGGTGCGGGTGTCCCTGGACGACGATCTGCGGTCCGACCTGAAGACCGACCTGCGGTGAACCTCGCGACGGCAGCGGCGCTGTCGGGCAGCGCGTTGCTGCTCTGCGCGTGCTCCGGTCCGACGGTGATCAACACCGAAGAGCGCACCACGACCACCGCGGCGCCTCCGGCGGCGCCGTCGACCACCGTGGCCAGCAATGCGCATCTGGTCAACGCGTTCGACTACGCCGCTCAGGTCGACGGCGTGACCGGCTATTACTTCACCAGTCCCAGTGGGCGCTGGCAGTGTGCCATCAAACCCAGGGTCGAGGCGGGGTGCCAGAACGCGGACGCGTCCGCATCGGCCATCCGGATCACCGACGCCCCGGACGACGTACCGGGCCCCGAGGGTGAGCCGGAGGCACCCAACGCGATTCGGGTGGACCGCGACCGCGCTGCCGAATTCGCCGTGGTGCCCGCGACCGCCTATGGCCTGGAGCCCGAGCCGGCGCAGGTGCTCCCGTTCAACCGCGTCCTCGCGGTGGCGGGATTCCGCTGCAATGTCCAGGATTCGTCCGGCATTTCCTGTCTGTCCGAAACCAGCGGCGCGGGGTTCACGTTCTCCGCCGACGAATACGCGACGAGCTACGTCGACGTGCCCCCGGACGCACCCTAGGGTCGGTGGCATGACACATACGCCGCGCCCCACGCCGGTGACCGTCGTCGTCACCGGTGCGGCGGGCCAGATCGGATACGCCGCGCTGTTCCGGATCGCGGCCGGTGCGATGCTCGGGCGTGACACGCCGGTCTCGTTGCGGCTGCTCGAAGTACCTCAGGCCGTCCGGGCGGCCGAGGGCGTGGTCATGGAACTCGACGACGGTGCCTTCCCGCTGCTGGCCGGTACCGAGATCTACGACGATCCGGTGAAGGCGTTCGACGGCGCCGCGGTGGTTCTGCTCATCGGCGCCAAGCCCCGCAGCGCGGGCATGGAGCGCGCTGACCTGCTCGGTGCCAATGCGCAGATCTTCGCCGCCGCCGGGCAGGCACTCAATGCCGGAGCGGCCGGCGACGTGCGGGTCCTCGTGGTGGGTAACCCGGCGAACACCAACGCGTTCGTCGCCGCCGCGCACGCCCCGGACATCCCGGCCGAGCGGTTCACCGCACTGACGCGGCTCGACCACAACCGTGCGGTCGCAGCGCTGGCGCGGCATTCGGGGGTTCCCGTCACCCAGATCAACCGGATGACGATCTGGGGCAACCACTCACCCACCCAATACCCCGACATCTTCCACGCGGTGGTCGGGGGCCGCTCAGGTGCTGACTACGCCGCCGACACCCATTGGCTCACCGACGATTTCATTCCCACGGTGGCCCGCCGTGGCACCGCGATCATCCAGGCGCGCGGGGCCAGCTCCGCGGCGTCGGCGGCCAACGGCGCGATCGACCACGTCGACGACTGGCTGCACGGCACCCCCGACGGGGACTGGACGTCGGTCGCGCTGCCCTCCCCCGGCGTCTACGGCGTCGATGAAGGTCTGGTGTGTTCGTTTCCGTGCCGGTCGGTCGGCGGCCGGTGGGAGATCGTGACCGGCCTCGACATCAACGCGTTCTCCCGCTCCCGCATCGACGCGTCGGTGGCCGAGTTGCGGGCCGAACGCGACGCCGTGGCCGCGCTGGGCCTGCTGCCCTGAGAAGGCGCGTGCGACGCCGTCAGGACAGCGACGCCGATCCGTCGGGGTGCACGCGCACTGACGCCCCCGCGACGTCCTCGTTCACCGTCACCTCGGCCTGCCCGGCGTCGTTGATCACCGCCAGCACCCGCGCGTCCTGCGGTGTGCGCACCGCCAGGAACGCCTTCTCCGGCTTCCCGTCCCGGTCGAAGGGCGTCGTCCACGACTCGATCCGGCCGTCGCCGCTCCAGTCGACCAGGGCCGTGCGGGTCGGTTCCCGGTCGACCACCGGTTGCACGTCCTCCCAGCGGAATTCGCGGCCCGGCGGCTCGGTGCCGTACACCCCGAAGCTGTGTTTGGTCAGGTAGCCGCCGTTGGCGGTGATCAGACCCGTCCGACCGGGCTGGGCCACCAGCTGCTCGGCCATCGTCGCGATCGAGTGGGTGACGTAGTTGTTCCACGGTCCACCCGCGAAAGTCAGACCGCCGGTGACGGTCAGCGGGCGGCTTCGGTCACCGACCGGCAGCCCGAGCTCGTGGGCCGCCACCTGAACCGCTGACGGGAAGCACGAGTAGACGTCGACGAGGTCGACGTCGTCGATGGCGACGCCGGCCAGCTCCACCGCGCGGCGGCCCGCGATCCTGATCGCCGGCGAGCGGTGGAACTCGGCGCGTTCACCGATGGCGTAGGTGTCGTGGGCATCGGTGCCCGCGTACGGGAAAACCCAATGGTCGCGCGGAATCTGGAGATGCTCGGCGTTGGCGGCCGAGGTCAGGATCAGCACCGCCGCCTGGTCGACCATGTTGTTGGAGTTCATCAGCTTGGTGTAGGGCCAGCTGATCATTCGGTTGGCCGGCGCGGGTTGCCAGATCTGCTCGGCGGGCACCTCCTCGCGGCTCCAGGCATGCGGATTCGCGGCGGCGACCGCGGAGAACTGCGACCACAGTTCACCGATGCGGCGCCGGTGCGCGTCGGGGGCCTCGCCCGCGGCGATGCGCACGGCCTGCTCGAACATCGGATACACGTAGGCCGGTCGGTCCAGGTTGATGCGGATCTCGGCGGGACCGGCCATCGGCACACCCTCGTCGGCCCCGGAAGCGACCGGCACCGACTCGTCCTGCTTGGTCCAGTCCGGTTTGCGCCCGGTCGCCCGGAGCTTGGATCGGGTTCGCCAGGTCTCGGCTCCGGCGATCAGGATCGTCTCCGACCTGCCCGCGGCGATGTCGAGGCAGGCCAGGTTCACCAGCGTCTGAGGGACGTTGCCGCCGATGCCGGTGTAGCGGGTCACCGCCTTGTCCGCCCTGATGCGTTGGGCCAGGGCCAGTCCCGGGTCCCGGTAGCGCCACGACAACAGGTTGACGACGCGCACCGCGTCGACCGCCTCGAGCACCCGCGGATCAGCGGCGGCGCGCGCGGCCTGCTCCATCAGCGCGACCGGCTCCACGTCAGGGCTTTCGGTGTGCTGGTTCACCTGGCCGTATCCGACAAGAACCGGTGTCCTCGGATCAAGGGGCATGACGCAGTGCCTTTCGGGTGGGATCAGGTGAACGGCACGCGCACAGCGATCGGCGACCGTCCATCGGCCACGGCCACAGTATCGGGACGAAAAAGATTAACCGCGCTGCCATCGGCTACAGGTTGGGTAGCCGGTCCCGGCGAGGTTGGATGGAGAGATGACCACAACGACTGCCGACAATGCCGATGCCGTCACGACCGCCGCATGGCGGACCGTCGACCGCACGCCGCTCAGCGACGACACGGTCAGCCGAATCGACCGCTGGTGGCGGGCGGCGAACTATCTGTCGGTCGGGCAGATCTACCTGCTGGACAACCCGCTGCTGCGCACGCCGCTGGCCCGCGAGGACGTCAAACCGCGCCTACTGGGGCACTGGGGCACGACGCCGGGGCTAAACTTCCTCTACGCCCACCTCAACCGGGTGATCAAGGAACGCGAGCAGTCCACGATCTACCTCACCGGTCCGGGACACGGCGGCCCCGGCCTGGTGGCCAACGCGTACCTGGATGGCACCTACAGCGAGATCTACTCCGACATCACCGCCGACGCCGAGGGGATGCGCCGGTTGTTCCGGCAGTTCTCGTTCCCCGGCGGTATCCCCTCGCACGTGGCACCCGAGACTCCCGGCTCGATCCACGAAGGGGGTGAGCTCGGCTACGCGTTGTCGCATGCCTACGGGGCTGCGTTCGACAACCCCGACCTGCTGGTGGCGACCGTGATCGGCGACGGTGAGGCCGAAACCGGCGCGCTGGCCACCGGATGGCATTCCAACAAACTCAGCAACCCCACCAAGGACGGCGTGGTGCTGCCGATCCTGCACCTCAACGGCTACAAGATCGCCAATCCGACGGTGCTGGCCCGCATCCCCGAAGAGGAGTTGCGGTCCCTGATGGTCGGCTACGGCCACAAGCCGTACTTCTTCGAGGTCCCCGACGACGCCCCCGACCCCGCCGCGCCGGACGACGCGCACGCCGATGCGCACCGGCGCTTCGCGGCGCTGCTGGACGACGTGCTGAACGACATCGCCGACATCAAGGCGCGGGCGGCCGGTGGCGACGACTCGCGCCCCGCGTGGCCGATGATCGTGTTCCGCACCCCCAAGGGCTGGACCGGTCCGGACCACATCGACGGCAAGAAGACCACAGGGTCCTGGCGCGCGCACCAGGTGCCGCTGTCCAATGCCCGCGACACCGCCGAGCACCTGAGTGTACTGGCGGACTGGCTGGCCTCCTACCGCGCCGAGGAGTTGTTCGACGACAACGGCACGCTGCTGCCCGACATCGCCGAGCTGGCTCCCCCGGGGCAGCTGCGGATGAGCGACACCCCCCACGCCAACGGCGGTCTGCTGCTCAAGGATCTACGGCTGCCCGACTTCCGTGAATTCGCCGTCGACGTCCCCGCCCCGGGGGCCACGATCGCCGAGGCCACCCGGGTGTTGGGTCAGTGGCTGACCGAGGTCGTCCGGCTCAATCCGGACAATTTCCGGATCTTCGGACCCGACGAGACCGCGTCCAACCGGCTGCAGGCCGTGTTCGACGGGACCGACAAGCAGTGGAACGCCGAGCTCATCGGTCCCGAGGTGGACGAGCACCTCGCGCGAGTGGGCCGGGTGGTCGAGATGCTCTCCGAGCATCAGTGCCAGGGCTGGCTGGAGGGTTACCTGCTGACTGGCCGGCACGGGCTGTTCAACTGCTACGAGGCATTCATCCACATCATCGATTCGATGTTCAACCAGCACGCCAAGTGGCTCAAGGTGACCAACCACATTCCCTGGCGGCGCCCGATCGCGAGCCTGAATTACCTGCTGTCCAGTCACGTCTGGCGGCAGGACCACAACGGCTTCTCCCACCAGGACCCGGGCTTCATCGACCACGTGGTGAACAAGAGCGCCGACGTCGTGCGGGTGTACCTGCCGCCGGACGCCAACACGTTGCTGTCGACCTACGATCACTGCCTGCGCTCGCGCCAGTACGTCAACGTCGTCGTGTCGGGCAAGCAGCCCGCACCCAACTTCCTGACCATGGAGCAGGCCGTCGCGCACTGCACCCGCGGCCTGGGCATCTGGGAGTGGGCCGGCTCGGAGGTGTTGGGCACCGACCCCGACGTGGTGATCGCCGCGGCCGGCGACGTTCCCACCCTCGAGGCACTGGCCGCGGTCGATCTGCTGCGGATCCATCTGCCGGACCTGAAGGTGCGGTTCGTCAACGTCGTGGACCTGATGCGTCTGCAGGACAACACCGAGCATCCGCACGGCCTCACCAGCGACGCTTTCGACATGATCTTCACCACCGAGAAACCGATCATCTTCGCCTACCACGGCTATCCCTGGCTGATCCATCGGCTGACCTATCGACGCACCGGGCACGCGAATCTGCATGTGCGCGGATACAAGGAGGAAGGCACCACCACGACCCCGTTCGACATGGTGATGCTCAACGACCTGGACCGCTACCACCTGGTGATGGACGTCATCGACCGCGTCCCCTCGCTGGGGTCGCGGTGCGCGACGTTGCGTCAGCAGATGGCCGACAAGCGCATCGCGGCGCGCGAATACACCCGCTCACACGGCGACGACATCCCCGAGGTCAAGGACTGGGTGTGGCCGGCCGCCCGCAAGCTCGGCGTCGAGGCTGCCGGAATGTCCGACACCGGCGGCGACAACGAATGACGGGTCCGTCCGAGCGCTGAACCGGCCCACGAATCGCGGAAAAGTCGCCCTGTGCGCGGAGCCGGTACCCTGGAGCGGTCATGACCGACGTCAGCGCCGCCTCAGAAGGCGAACACCACCCGTTGCTCGCGCAGCTGTCGGCGCTCAACCACGCCCGGGTCTACGTCGACGTCGCCGTCGTGATCGTCGTGCTCGCGTTGACCAACCTGCTGGCCCACTTCACGACGCCGTGGGCCAATGTCGCCGTCGTGCCGGCGGCTGCGGTCGGGCTGGTGCTGCTGGTGCGCCACCGCGGCTTGGGGTGGGCCGAACTCGGGCTGGGACGCGAACACTGGAAATCCGGCGCCGGCTACGCGGCAGCGGCGATCGCGCTGGTCGGCGCGGTGATCGCGGTCGGTGCGCTGCTGCCGTGGACGCGACCGATGTTTCTGAACAACAACTACGCGACGTTGTCCGGGGCGCTGCTCGCGTCGATGATCATCATCCCGCTGCAGACCGTCATCCCTGAAGAACTGGCCTTCCGCGGAGTGCTGCACGGTGCCCTGGACCGGGCATGGGGGTGGCGCGGGGTGGCCGCGGCCGGTTCGCTGCTGTTCGGTCTGTGGCACATCGCCACGTCGATGGGTCTTACTGCCAGCAATGTCGGATTCACCAAGATCCTGGGGGGCGGCGTCTTCGGCATGGTCGCCGGTGTGGTCGGTGCGGTGCTGGCGACCGGAGCCGCCGGGTACGTGTTCGCCTGGCTGCGGCGCCGCAGCGGCAGCCTGATCGCTCCGATCGCGCTGCACTGGTCGCTGAACGGGCTGGGGGCCTTGGCGGCCGCGCTGGTGTGGCACCTGTCCTAGAGGTCCTAGAGCGACAGAACCGCCGCGCCGGCGACTCGTCCCGCGCTCAGGTCCGCGAGCGCCTCATCGGCGCTGTCGAACGGGTACGGGCAGGCGCTGACCTCGATGCGGTGGGAAGCGGCGAAGTCCAGGAACGCGTGCGCGTCGGCGCGGGTGTTCGACGTGACCGACCGCACCTGCCGTTCCTGGAACAGATGCCGCTGATAATTCAGCGCAGGGATGTCGCTGAGATGGATGCCGGCGATCGCCAGCGTCCCGCCGCGATCCAGGCCCTCCAGCGCCGGTAGCACCAGCTCACCGACCGGCGCGAACAGGATGGCAGCGTCCAGCGCCACCGGTGGCGGATCCGCGGCGCCCTGGGTGGACGCCGCACCCAGCGCCAGCGCGAGCTCGCGGGCCTGCTCACCCCGGGTCATCACATGCACCTCGGCGCCGTCGGCGAGGGCCACCTGAGCGGTCAGATGGGCGCTCCCACCGAAGCCGTAGATCCCCAACCGACCGCCCGGGGGCAGCGCGGCGCGCTGCAGCGCGCGGTACCCGATGATCCCCGCGCACAGCAGTGGCGCGAGTTCGGTGTCGCGGTATCCGGCGGGCAGCGGAAGCGCGAAAGCGGCCGGTACGGTCGCGAACTCGGCGTAGCCGCCGTCGGCGTCCCAACCCGTGTAGCGGGAGTGCGGACAGAGGTTCTCCTGGCCGCGCAGACAGTAGCGGCACTGACCGCAGGTGTGCCGCAACCACGCGATGCCCACGCGGTCGCCCGCACTGAACCCGGTGACGGCGGAGCCGACCTCGACGACCTCTCCGACGACCTCGTGGCCGGGAACCACGTCGGGCCGGTGCACCGCCAAATCGCCCTCGGCGACGTGCAGATCGGTGCGGCAGACCCCGCAGGCCAGGACCGCGACGAGCATTTCATCAGGCCCGGGCCGGGGTACGGGCACGCTCGCGCGGGTCAGCGGGTGGGTCTCGACAGGCCCGGGTGTATGGACCTGCCAGGCGCGCATCAGAGAGTCGCTCACGCTCTCACGATGCCGCAGTCACTGACTCGATGCCAGGGGTCCGCCGCCTCCCCGACTGCCGGGGTGCAAGGGGCGCAGCTGGTTCGGCGACGCGGCTGGTCCGACGACGCAGAACGGGCACGACCACCAGGTGGTCGTGCCCGTTCAGTGCCGGGTCAGGCCGGCGGCATCATCTCCGGGGCTGTGGCCGGGTCGATCGGTACCGGCACCCCGACCGCGGCGGGAGCCGGTGGCGGTGGTGGGGCGTTGGGATCCGGCGGCGGCGCGTTGGGGTCAGCCGGCGGTGGCGGCGCGTTGGGGTCGGCCGGCGGTGGCGGCGGGGGCGGAGCCGGCGCCCACGGCCGGATCGAATTCGCCAGCGCGATCGCCTGATCCGTCGGGATCGGGTTGTCGGCGGTGCCCAGCCACACCACGAACCAGCGCTCCGGAGCGCGCTGTCCCCGC
>Ga0310345_10001698_pt1 | contig 23767 bp, 23 predicted proteins | sample HC15DNA20500_MG_FD_204667 | JGI IMG/M metagenome (GOLD analysis project Ga0310345, IMG submission 204667) | Marine microbial communities from station ALOHA, North Pacific Subtropical Gyre - HC15-DNA-20-500_MG | ecosystem: Environmental > Aquatic > Marine > Oceanic | place: Pacific Ocean: North... | reverse complement strand
GCGAGTTTCCGGCTGTCCTCTTTCGGCCGGAGCCGCGCAGGGCACCGATGCGTAGCATCGGCGCAAGACAGGGTGCCTTTTGTTTTGGTTACTTTTATTTGGGCAAGCAAATAAAAGTGACTCGCACTGCAGTGCGAAACCTCAAGCCAAAATTCACTCGCGCAGTTGATTCGAGAATCGTCAGCGTAAGGCGGCAACTCTCAGCGCACTTCCAAATGAGCGTAAGCCTTAATGGGCGCGGGCCCACCGACTTGCATCGGCTTGACCAAACAGAAGCCAGAAAACAAACGACGACGTCGTCACCGGCCGATGCCGCAGGGCGCGCCAGCGTCGTCGTGCCACGGGCCTCGCTACATAAAAGCGCCCGAACCCACTCAGTCAGCGCAAGCTGATCGGACTCTTGCCACGATCCGCACGCTTCGCCCGGCTGCGTTCACGGCGGCGCGTTTCCATCGCCTCCGGTGTGAGATGTTCGCTGAAGAATGCGACCTGATCGGCGCTGGACTGGCGAAAACCCGCGTCGCGATAGATGTCGAAATGGCCGATCTTGTAATGCCGTTCGCGGCCGCGCTCGCCCGCATGAAGCGCGGTAGCCTCGGCGGCCCAGGGCGGGGCGACACTGTCTTCGTCGCAGATCTGGATCAACGCGGGACAGGGCAGGCGGTTGGCGCGTTTGCCGGGCCGATAGAGCGCGAGCGTAAGGGCAAAGCGTGCGGCGATCTCGTTGCGCCAGCCGGGCGGCGTAATGGCGTGATAGCCGTCGTAGGCATCGTCGCTGCTCATCGCGGCGAGTGTGCCCGGGCGGCCGACGATCGGGATCAGATACGGATCGGCGCCGGCGAGATTGTTGATGGCATCGCGGATACCGGCCCAGGTGAGCTTCAGAAGATGAACGATGCCGGCATAGGATGCGAGGTTCGTGACCGCGGCGAGGCCGTCCATCATCGGCCCCTGGGCGGTGACGGCGGCGACCTGGCCGTCGCGCGCGGCGGCGGCGATCACGTGGCCGCCGGAAAACGAGCTGCCCCAGAGTGCGACGCGTTCGGCATCGACGTCGAGCTGGCGCCGGGCGACGCTGATCGCGACCCGCCAGTCGTGCAGCTGTCGGCGCACCGACAACAGCTGGCGCGGCTCGCCGTCGCTGGCGCCGAAATGGCGATAGTCGAACAGGAACACGGCGAATCCCGCGCTGGCGAAGCGCTCGGCATAGGGTTCGAGGCCGGCGTCACGCGTACCGCCGAGCCCGTGGGCCATGACCACGCAGGGCACGCCCTCGGTCGTGCGAAAGGCATCGGTACGCGCGGGATAGAACCAGGCCCGGCAGGTGGTGCCGGCACTGACGAAATCGATATCCAGGCGTTCGTGCATCGAATCCTCGCAGATCTGTCGGGCATGACGGGCGGTACGGCGCACGCCGACACGCACACATCGTGCGTTGGCGTACGCGTGGCCGCACGGGCGCGTGCATCGTCGAAATACAGGCCCTAGTATGCCGGTTTGTCCCGATCCGACGTAATCGCATGGCCCGTAACAAGACCGTTTTCGTGTGTGAATCCTGCGGCGCGAGCCATGCCAAATGGGCCGGCCAGTGTAGCGATTGCGGCGCCTGGAACACGTTGGTGGAAAGCGTGGCCGCGGCGCCGGCCAAGCCGGGCGCGAGTGCGCCGGCGAGCTTTGGCACGGCCGCACCGCAGGTCGAGCGTCTCAATGCCATTCGCCCGGCCGAAACGGCGCGCACGCCCACCGGGCTTTCCGAGCTCGACCGCGTGCTCGGCGGCGGGCTGGTCCCCGGATCGGTGATTCTGATCGGCGGCGACCCGGGCATCGGCAAGTCCACGCTGCTGCTGCAGGTTCTCGCACAGCTGTCCGCGGCGATCCCGGCGCTGTATGTCACCGGCGAGGAATCGCTCGAGCAGGTGCATCTGCGCGCCCAGCGCCTGAGTGTGGATCAGGCCGAGCTGGCCGTCCTGGCAGAAACCTGTGTCGAACGGGTACTGGCGCTGGCCAAGCCGCAGGCGCCGCGTCTGGTAGTGATCGATTCCGTGCAGACGGTGTTTTCGCAGGCGGTCACGTCGGCGCCGGGCAGCGTGTCGCAGGTGCGCGAATCGGCGTCCATGCTCGTTCGCTTTGCCAAGGCGACCGGCACCGCGCTCATTCTGGTCGGTCATGTGACCAAGGAGGGCACGATCGCCGGTCCACGCGTGCTCGAACACATGGTCGATACGGTGCTGTACTTCGAGGCCGAGGCGTCGAGTCGTTTTCGCGTGATCCGTGCAGTGAAGAACCGTTTCGGCGCGGTCAACGAGCTTGGCGTGTTCGCCATGTCCGACGCCGGGCTCAAGCAGGTCACCAATCCCAGCGCGATCTTTCTGTCGCGCCACGAGGAACCGGTGCCGGGCAGTGCAGTGATGGTGACGCGGGAGGGCTCGCGCCCGATGCTGGTGGAAGTGCAAGCGCTGGTGGACGGTTCGCAGTTGCACAATCCGCGTCGCGTGGCGCTGGGGCCGGACAGCCAGCGCCTGGCCATGCTGCTGGCCGTGCTGCATCGCCATGGGGGCGTGCCGCTGGGCGATCAGGACGTGTTCGTGAACGTGGTCGGCGGCATGCGCGTGACCGAGACGGCGGCCGATCTGGCCGTGATTCTGGCCGCGCTGTCCAGCTTTCGCGATCGGCCGCTGGGCGAGCGGCTGGTGGTGTTCGGCGAGATCGGTCTGGCGGGTGAAATCCGCCCGGTGCCGGGCGGCGAGGAGCGGCTGTCGGAGGCCGCCAAGCACGGCTTCACCCGCGCGATCGTGCCGCGGGCGAACGCGCCGCGCAGCAAGCGCATCGGCGAGATGGAGATCGTCGCCGTGGCGCGACTTGGCGAGGCGATCGACGCTATCGCCTGACGCGGCAACCGCCGGCTCAGCGGTCGACCGACTGCCGCCCGCTATCCGCTTTCTTGCCGTTGCTGCCGCTCTTGTCGCTGGCGGTGTCGGCGTCCTCGTTCGCGGCGCGGCGCGAACGACGCTTGGGCGGGCGCACGCGTACCGTCTGCACCAGGTTGGCCCGGGTCTGGGCGATCTCGAGCACGTACTTGCCCACCTTGAGCTTGGTGCCGGGCTGCGGAATCGTTTCCAGGTGTTCGGTGATCAGGCCGTTCATGGTCTTGGGCCCGTCCACGGGCAGCTTCCAGCCCATCGCGCGGTTGATCGAGCGCAGCGTGACCGTGCCGTCGACCAGATAGCTGTCGTCGGCGTCCATGTAGACGTTCTTGACGCGGGTGGCGGGGTCGGTGGTGAACTCGCCGACGATCTCCTCCAGGATGTCCTCGAGCGTGACCAGACCCTGGATATCGCCGTATTCGTCGACCACGAAGCCGATCCGGCGCTGCTGGTTCTGGAAATTGAGCAGCTGCTGGTTGAGCGGCGTGCCCTCGGGCACGAAATAGGGCTCGCGCGCCAGGCCCAGCAGGGCGTCCTTGTCGAGATTGTCCTCGGACACCAGCGCGAGCACGCGGCGCATGTGCACGATGCCTTCCAGCTCGTCGATCGAGCCGTCGAAGATCGGCAGGCGCGTGTGCTGGTTGTGCACCAGCTGTTCGAGAATCTCGGGCCAGGACTTGCTGATGTCGATACCCACGATCTCGTTGCGCGGGATCATGATGTCCTCGACGGTGGCATTCTCCATGTCGAGAATCGACAGCAGCATCTGCTGATGTCGGCGGGGGATCATGGCTCCCGCTTCGGTCACCACCGTGCGCAGTTCCTCGGAAGACAGCGAATGCGCCGCGGCATCATCCGCGGACACGCCGAACAGTCGCAGGATGCCGTTACCCGCGAGATTGATGATCATCACCACCGGCCAGGCGATACGCAGCAGCGGTGCATAGACATAGGACGCCGGAAACGCGACCCGCTCCGGGTGGAGGGCAGCAAGTGTCTTCGGCGTGACCTCGGAAAAGATCAGTACCAGCACCGTGAGCGACACCGTCGCCACCAGCACGCCGACATTGCCGAACAGACGGATGCCGATCACCGTGGCGACCGCCGAGGCCGCGATGTTGACGAGGTTGTTGCCCAGCAGGATCAGGCCGATCAGCCGATCCGGGCGATCGAGCAGTTTCGCTGCCCGCGATGCGCCGCCATGGCCCGTTTTGGCCAGGTGCTTCATGCGATAGCGGTTGAGCGTCATCAGCCCGGTCTCGGAGCCCGAGAAGAAGGCCGATAACACGAGCATCAGTATCAGTACGCCGAACAGTATCGGCAGCGAAATGGCGTCCAAGAAGTCAGCTCGTAATCAAATGGAGGCGCGCGTTTATTGTTCGTTAAGGCCGGCTGCGGCGGGCGTATTCGGCAGGCGCACTACCAATGTTCGCCCAGAATCAGCTCAAGCACCAACTTGCTGCCGAAATAAGCCAGGACAAGAAGGCTATAGCCGGCGACCGCGCCGCGCACGGCAACGCGCCCGCGCCAGCCGTAGCGCCAGCGTCCGTAGAGCAGCACGGCGAAGAACAGCCAGGCGAACAGCGACAGCACCGTCTTGTGCACCAAATGCTGTGCGAACAGGTCGTCGATGAACAGGGCGCCGGTCGCGATCGCCAGACTGAGCAGGAAAAAGCCGCTGCCAATAAGTCGGAACAGCAGCATTTCCATGGTCTGCAGCGCAGGCAGCCGCGTGAACAGACCGGACGGCGGGCGCCGGCGCAACTGACGATGCTGCATGGCCAGCACGATCGCCTGTACAGCACCGAGGGTCAGCAGGCCGTAGGCGAGTACCGACAACAGGATATGCAGCTGCAGGGGCCAGGCGAGCGATTCAGTGGCGCTGTGCGCATCCGGTACGAGCAGGGCGGTGATCGCGCAGAGCCCGGCCAGCGGATAGATCACCAGCCCCAGCGCGCCGACCGATTCGCGCAGCGAGAACAGCCACAGCAGCAGCGCGGCCTGCCAGGCAAACAGCGACAACGCCGTACCCAGGCCGATCACGAGCATGCCCGACTGTAGACTCAGGTGGGCCAGTGAGCCGATTTGGGCGACGAGCCCGAGCGCGGCCAGCGCGGTGACATGCCAATAGGCCGTGCCGCTGGCCAGATGCCGCCACACGGCCGCGGCGGCCCCGGCGTAGGCCAGCGCAGCGATTAGAACTTCGATGATGACAAGGGCCATCTAGAACGGCTGGGGCTCGAACGTCATAGACCGCCATTGTGCCGTATTTGCGAAGCCGGTAATAAGACAGCTGCGCCGGCTTGCATGCAGGGCGCGTCTGCACCGTTATACTGGGCGGCCTCAAAGCCCTTATCGATCGAGCGCCACGCATGTTCGACAGTCTGAGTGATCGGCTCAATCGCAGTTTTCAGACCATCCGCGGCCGCGGCCGGCTGACTGAAGACAACATCAAGTCCACCCTGCGCGAAGTGCGCATGGCCCTGCTCGAGGCCGACGTGGCACTGCCCGTGGTCAAGCAGTTCGTGGACGATATCCGCGCACGGGCGGTCGGCAATGAGGTGATGACCAGCCTCACGCCCGGCCAGGCGCTGATCAAGATCGTCAAGGACGAACTCACCGCGCTGCTCGGCGAGGCCAACGAAAGCCTCGATCTGCGTGCCAAGCCGCCGGCCGTGGTGCTCATGGCCGGCCTGCAGGGCGCGGGCAAGACCACCTCCACCGGCAAGCTCGCGCGTTATCTCAAGCAGCGCGAAAAGAAATCCGTGCTGGTGGTGTCCACTGACGTCTATCGCCCGGCCGCCATCGACCAGCTGGCGCGGGTGGCCTCCGATGTGGGCGTGGATTTCCACCCGAGCCAGTCCAGCGACAAGCCGCTCGCGATCGCCAAGTCGGCGATGGATGCCGCCCGCAAGGGCTTCTACGACGTGCTGATCGTCGATACCGCGGGCCGGCTGGGTATCGACGACAAGATGATGGCCGAGATCAGCGGCCTCAACGACGCCCTGAACCCGGCCGAGACGCTGTTCGTGGTCGACGCCATGACCGGCCAGGACGCCGCCAACACGGCCAAGGCCTTCGGCGATGCGCTGCCGCTGACCGGCGTGGTGCTCACCAAGGTCGACGGCGACGCCCGTGGCGGCGCGGCGCTGTCGGTGCGACAGATCACCGGCAAGCCGATCAAGTTCCTGGGCGTGGGCGAAAAACTCGAAGCGCTCGAGCCGTTTCACCCGGATCGCGTGGCCTCGCGCATTCTCGGCATGGGCGACGTGCTGTCGCTGGTCGAGGAGGCCGAGCAGAAGGTCGATCGCGACAAGGCCGAAAAACTTGCCAAGAAACTCAAGAAAGGCAAGGGTTTCGACCTCAACGACATGGCCGATCAGCTGCGCCAGATGCAGGAGATGGGCGGTCTTGGCGCGCTGATGGAGAAAATGCCCGGCGGCGCGCAGATGCCCAAGGGCATGGCGGGCGCCGCGGACGACACGCAGGTCAAGCGCATGCTCGCCATCGTGAGTTCGATGACGGCGCAGGAACGCGCGTTCCCGGACGTGATCAAGGCGTCCCGCAAGCGGCGCATCGCCGGCGGTTCCGGCACCCAAGTGCAGGACGTCAACCGCCTGCTCAAGCAGCACATGCAGATGCGCAAGATGATGAAGAAATTCTCCAAGGGCGGCATGAAGAAGATGATGCGCGCCATGCAGGGCATGGGCGGTGCCGGCGGCGGCATGCCGCCCGGCATGGGCGGCGGTGGCGGTCTGCCGCCGGGCATGGGCCGCTAGCGCTAATTTCGGTCCCGCTGCGACAATTCGGCGATCAGGGCGCCGATGGCTTTCCTTTTTCAGCCAATGGCGTACAATGCGCGATCTTTGTACGAGCGTGAACCTGTAAAAGGCGCGCGGCGTTCATTCATATCAACGGCATAAATAAACGGCTATGGTCAAAATTCGGCTGCAGCGCGGCGGCGCTAAGAAGCGTCCCTTCTATCACATCGTGGTGACCGACATGCGCAATGCGCGCGACGGCCGCTATATCGAACGCCTGGGTTTCTTCAACCCGGTCGCGATCGGTGGCGAAGTGCCGCTGCGTCTCGATATCGAGCGTATCGAATACTGGAAGGGCCATGGTGCACAGCTCTCCGAGCGCGTGACCAACCTGGTCAAGAGCTTTAACCGGCATGGCGAAGGCCAGGCGCCGGCTCGTGCCGCGCCGCCCGTGAGCAAGGCCAAGGAAGCGCCGAACCAGACGGTGCCGGCCGGCGGGACGGGCGATCAGTCCGTCGAAGCCGCCCCGGAAGCCGAGGCGCAGTCCGACGAAAACCAGGCCGGCGCCGCGGAATAAGCCGCCCGGCCTGCACGCATGGCGGATCGACCTGTCGTTCTCGGCCATGTGAGCGGGCTGTTTGGTGTCAAGGGATGGATCAAGGTCTATTCCTATACCCGTCCGGCCGTCAATCTGCTCGAGTACGAGGATTGGCTGATAGGCCGCCAGGATGCCTGGCGGCCTTTTCGCGTTCTGGATGCGCGCGAGCAGGGCAAGACGCTGGTGGCGCGGATCGCCGGCGATGACGACACGCCGCTGGCCGATCGCGACGCGGCCGCGGCGCTCGTGGATCTACAGATCGCCGTGGCGCGGGATCAGCTGCCGGTGCCTGAATCCGGCGAGTATTATTGGTTCGATCTCATCGGCCTCGACGTTTTCAATCGCGAGGGCGTGGCACTCGGTCGCGTCAAGGCGATGATGGAAACGGGTGCCAACGATGTGCTGGTGCTCCAGGGCGAGCGCGAGCGGCTGGTGCCGTTCGTGGTCGGCGAAGTCATCGACGAAGTCGATCTGGATGCGGGGCGCATCGTGGCCGACTGGGATGCGGACTTCTAGAACCGCGGCACCCAGATTCGTTGTAGCAGTTCGACGCTTTGCGCCACGGACGGTGCGACGTCTGACAATGGGTGCCGCTGTTTGCGTTGCCCGGGCGTGATGTGGCGCGAATAATCACTCGAAATTCATGTCGTCAACAAAGGTGACAGGGCACTAGCCGCACGATCTGCCATGCGTATCGATGTCGTCACGCTGTTCCCGGAATGGGTCGGCCAGCTTCAGGAGTTTGGCGTGGTCGGGCGCGGCCTGCGGGAATCGCGGCTGGAACTGGCCTGCTGGAATCCGCGCGATGATGCCGACAACGCCAGCGGGCGCATCGACGGTCGCCCCTACGGCGGCGGCCCCGGCATGGTCATGCAGGCCGCGCCATTGGCAGCGACGCTGGATCGGGTGCGTGCGGCGCGTAAGGCGCGTGCGCCGGTGATCATGCCGTCTCCGCAGGGGGAGCGCTTCGATCAGCGCTGGGCCGAGCGGCTGGCCGCCGGCGACGGGTTCGTGCTCGTGTGCGGGCGGTACGAGGGCATCGATCAACGGTTTGTCGACGCCCATGTCGATATCGAACTGTCCGTGGGTGATGTGGTGCTCTCGGGCGGGGAACTGCCGGCGATGATGATCATTGACGCCGTGGCGCGCCTGTTGTCGGGCGTGCTCGGCGACAGCCGCTCCGCGCAGCAGGATTCTTTTGTTGACGGCCTGCTCGATCACCCGCACTACACGCGTCCGCCGTCACTGGCCGCTGCCGATGTGCCGGAAGTGCTGCTCAGCGGCGACCACGCGCGCATTGAACGCTGGCGCGAAAAACAGGCGCTCGGCGTGACCTGGCAACGACGCCCGGACCTGCTCGACCGTCGGGCACTGACGGCGCATCAGCAGGCTCTGCTGGACGAATATATCGCCGAACAGGCCGCCTCTGGCGATGCCGATAGGCCGCCCGAAGCGTAAAAAATGCAGAAAACCCGCCCGCGGGTGGCGAAAAACGCGATCAGTTCCGGTATACTGCCGCGTCTTTCAACGCCCCCGTGGCCTTCAAGAACGCTACAGAGACTGACCATGAGCAACATCATCGACGAACTGGAAGCCGAGCAGCAGAGCGGCAAGAACATTCCGGATTTCTCGGCCGGCGATATGGTGGTCGTGCAGGTGCGCGTGAAGGAAGGCGAGCGTGAACGCCTGCAGGCCTTCGAAGGCATCGTGATCGCCAAGCGCAACCGTGGCCTCAACTCGGCCTTCACGGTTCGCAAGATTTCGCACGGCGAAGGCGTGGAGCGCGTGTTCCAGACCTTCTCCCCGAACGTGGCCGAGATCAAGGTGCTGCGTCGCGGTGACGTGCGCCGCGCCAAGCTCTACTTCCTGCGTGAGCGCAGCGGCAAGTCGGCTCGAATCAAGGAAAAGCTCTAAACGCTTTTTCACAGCGCGCCCTGACTGGCACGCACATGAAAACGGCGCCCTCGAGGCGCCGTTTTTGTGTGCGGCTTTTAAGTTCGCGTGTTTATTGCGGTAACTGGCGCACGGCGCCGACCATGCGCTGCTGCCAGAACTCGTCGTCGGTATCGAACAGGGCCACGCCGCTCTTGGCGCCAAAGCCGGGGCTGGCCATGAGCATTTCGCCGGCCTGCATGTAAAGACCCACCACGAGCGTGTCGTCACCGCGGCCGTCTTCGACGCGAAAGAACAGCAGATCGGCCGGTTGCGCGGCGGCCAGCTCGATCGGCTTGCCGGAATCCAGTTGCGCCTGCGTCGCGCGCGGCAGCGATGCGCCGGCGCCGCGGTAGGCGTAGTAGGCCAGGCCACTGTCGTCGAATGCTTTGGGGCCCGACGCGCCGCGTTTGTAGGGCGCGCCGAGGCGTTCCAGGGCCTTGGCGGCGATCGCGCTGCGGCTGTCGGTCGTGGGGGCGATGAGCCGGTCCATATCCGGCGCACTGCTACAGGCCGCCACAGCGAACGCGGTCGCGGCCACCAGACAAAGAGCGCGGCCGTGCCGCGCGATACGGGTTCGAACTGTCATCGCCTCATCATGCCTCAAGCGCGGCACGGCCGGCCAGCGCCGGCCGTGCCGAGGCGCGACGTTTCAGACTTCGCGATGGGCGACCTGGCTTTCGACATGCGCTTCGCGGGCCGTGTCGTCCTCGGTGAGCGCGTCCAGATACTTCTCGGCGTCGAGCGCGGCCATGCAGCCGGTGCCGGCCGAGGTGATCGCCTGGCGATAGACATGATCCATCACGTCGCCGGCCGCGAACACGCCGGGCTTGCTGGTGGCCGTGGCGTTGCCCTGGCTGCCGCTCTGCACCTTGATATAACCGCTGGCCATGTCGAGCTGGCCATCGAAGATATCGGTGTTCGGCTTGTGGCCGATCGCGATGAAGATGCCGTCGACGTCCAGTTCCTGCGTCTCGCCGGTATTGCGATTCTTGATACGACCGCCGGTCACGCCCATTTCGTCGCCGAGCACTTCGTCGAGTTCGTGTTCCCAGACGATAGAGACGTTCCCGTTCGCGGCCTTGTCGAAGAGCTTGTCGGCCAGAATCTTCTCGCCACGGAACTTGTCGCGCCGATGCACGACGGTCACATGGGTCGCCAGATTGGACAGATACAGCGCTTCTTCGAGCGCGGTATTGCCGCCGCCGATCACGGCCACGTTCTTGCCCTTGTAGAAGAAGCCATCGCAGGTCGCGCACGCGGAAATGCCCTTGCCCATGAAGGCGGTCTCGGACTCGAGGCCCAGATAACGTGCGGTCGCACCCGTGGCGATGATCAATGCATCGCAGGTATAGATGCCGCGATCGCCTTCCAGCCGGTAGGGCGGCTTGGACAGGTCCGTGGTGTGGATGTGGTCGAACAGGATCTCGGTGTCGAAACGCTTGGCATGTTCTTCCATGCGCTGCATGAGGCCGGGGCCCTGCAGGCCTTCCACGTCGCCTGGCCAGTTGTCGACATCGGTGGTGGTCATCAGTTGACCGCCTTGTTCCATGCCCGTGATCAACACGGGATCCAGATTGGCGCGCGCGGCGTACACCGCAGCGGTGTAGCCGGCCGGGCCCGACCCGAGAATGATCAGGCGGTGATGAACGGGGTTTTGCTCGGCGTCTTTGCTCATGATCGATCCTGGCGCAAAATGGGCGGGATAGATGGCCTTTGATGCGGTGTCCAACCGCCGAATTCAAGTCGCGAGGCGTTACGCGAGCGGCTACACTGCCACGCGTCGCACGCGTTTGCATCCATCGTCAGTTCCTGTGCGATCCGGCCCGTTCTCGCGGTCTCGATCGACGCCCACGGAGTTTTTGTGGCCAAGAAACCTTCGCTGATTCGTCGTTTTTTCCGGGGCATCTGGCGCACGATCGCGCTGATCTATGCCCTCGTGCTGATCGTGCTGCTGCTGATCGTGCCGGTGGGCATCTATTTCGCCTTCTTCGACGGGCCCGGGGTGGTCGTGGAGCAGGACAGTGCACTGGTGTGGGCGCCGACCGGCGATCTGGTCGAACAGCGCAGTCGCGGCGTGGGCAATCTGGTCGGGTCGCTGGTGTCCGAGCCGCAGCGTCAGTCGGTAGTGCGCGACCTGATCGAGTCGCTCGATCGCGGCGCGGAGGATGACCGCATCAAGCTCGCCTTTCTCAAACTCGACGAACTCGGCGGCGCCCAGCCGGGGCAGGTGCAGGATCTGGTTGCCGCCATCGATCGCTTCAAGCAGTCCGGCAAGCCCGTGTTCGCCTGGTCGCCGTCCTACGGTCAGGCGCAGTACGCGCTGGCCAGTCATGCCGATACGGTCTATATGGACCCCTTCGGCTATGTCTTCATCCCCGGTTACGGTGTCTATCGCAATTACTACAAGGACGCGATCGACAAGCTCGGTGTAGAGATCAACGTGTTTCGCGTGGGCGAATACAAATCCTATGTCGAGCCGTTCACCCGCAACGACATGTCGCCCCAGGCGCGGGCGGCGAACAAGACCTGGATGAATTCCCTCTGGCAGACGTATCGTGAGGAGGTCAGTGCGCAGCGCGACTTTGAAGCCGAACACGTCAGCGACTATGTCGACGGTTTCGCGCAGGCCCTCGAGCGGGCCGGCGGCGATGCCGCGCAGGTGGCGCGCGACGCGAATCTGGTCGACGAGGTCGCCTCACTGGCTGATGTCCGCGATGCCATGCGCGAACAGGTCGGCACCGACGAGTCGCACGGCAGTTTTCGCCAGATTCACCACGTGGACTATCTCAACGCGACGGATGCCGAGCAGCCCGCGCCGCGAACCGACAGCCGTATCGCGACCGTGGTCGTGGAAGGCGCAATCGTGGATGGCGAAAGCGTACCCGGCCAGGCGGGCGGCGACACGATTGCGCGCATGATCGCCGACGCGCGTCGCGACGATCACGTGGCCGCGCTGCTGTTGCGGGTGAATTCGCCCGGCGGATCGGTCACCGCTTCCGAGCGCATTCGCGAGCAGGTCGCGCTGACCCGCGAGGCCGGCAAGCCGGTGGTGGTGTCGATGGCCGGGGTCGCGGCTTCGGGCGGCTACTGGATATCGATGAACGCCAACGAGATCTGGGCCGAGCCGGCGACGATCACCGGCTCCATCGGTATCTTCGGCATCGTGCCCACCTTCGCCAAGCCGCTGGAGGATCTGGGCATCCATACCGACGGCGTGGGCACGACGCCGCTGTCCGGCGCGCTGCGCCTCGATCAGCCGCTGTCGAAGCCGGTCAAGATGATGCTGCAGGCGGGTGTCGAACACGGCTACGACCAGTTCGTCGGCCGGGTCGCGCAGGCGCGCGACATGCAGGAAGACGCTGTCCGGCGGATTGCCGAAGGGCGCGTGTGGAGCGGCTCGGACGCCGAGCGGATCGGCCTGGTCGACAAGCTGGGCAGCTATGTGGACGCCGAGAAGGCCACGGCCTCGCTCGCCGGTTTGGGCGAGGGCGACTATGCACTGCAGGCCATGCAGCCGCCGGCCGACTGGCGTACCGCGGTACGTGAGTTTCTTTCCTCGCACGTCGAGTCGGCACTGGTGCCGGACTGGATCTCCCAGACCACCGATCTGTCCGCGTTCGACTGGCTGCGCAGCGGTCTCAGCGATCCGCGCCATCTCTATGCGCACTGTTTCTGCGCGCTGGATACGCGCGCGCCGGCGACACGCAGCGTCGCGGCGCCCCGTCAACCCGTGGAGTAAGCGATGGGACTTCTCGTCGAAGGGCAATGGAAAGACCAGTGGTACGACACCGAGTCGACCGGCGGCCAGTTCGTGCGCGAGTCGGCCGGCTTCCGTGACTGGGTGAGTCCAGATCCGGACGCACGCTTTGCCGCCGAGCCCGGCCGCTATCATCTGTACGTGTCGCTGGCCTGTCCCTGGGCGCACCGCACGCTGATCATGCGTCGGTTGAAGGGGCTGGAAGACGTTATCGGCGTGTCGATCGTGGACCCGTACATGGGTGAATGGGGCTGGAGTTTTTCCGATGCCCCGGGCGCGATCCCCGATACGCTGTACGGACTCGATCATCTGTTCGAGCTTTATCAGAAGGCGGCCAGCGGCTATACCGGTCGCGTGACCACGCCGACGCTGTGGGACCGGCGCCACGAGACCATCGTGTCGAACGAATCCGCGGACATCCTGCGCATGTTCAACAGCGCGTTCGACGCTTTCGCTCGGCATCCGGAGCTGGATGTCTATCCCGAGCCGCTGCGTGCCGATATCGATGCCGTCAACGAGCGCGTCTATCACGACGTCAACAACGGCGTGTACAAGGCTGGGTTCGCGACCACGCAGGCGGCCTATGAAGAAGCCTTCGAGGCCCTGTTCGCGACGCTCGACTGGCTTGACTCGCGCCTGGCCGAGCAACGCTATCTCGTCGGCGATCGCGTGACCGAAGCCGACTGGCGGCTGTTCGTGACGCTGGTGCGCTTCGATGCCGTCTATGTGGGCCACTTCAAGTGCAATCTGCGGCGTATTGCCGACTATCCCCATTTGTCGGGCTATCTGCGCGAGCTCTACCAGACGCCGGGCATCGCCGAGACCACCGACTTCGACCATATCAAGCAGCATTACTACCGCAGTCACGGCACGATCAATCCGACCGGTATCGTGCCGGTCGGCCCGGCGCTGGATCTCTACGCGCCGCACGGGCGCGAAGCCGTCGGTCTCTAGCGCGGTTCAGGCAGGCGCTCGGGCGCGCGTGGCATCGAGCGCGCGCTGCAGGCGCAGCGGGTGATTGGTGAAAATCCATTCCACACCGCGGGCAATCTCGCGCATCAGCACGCCGGGCCGGCTGACAAAGCCCGCGCCCACGAACGGGCGGGCCGCCTGTAGCGCCCGGATCTGGCGCTGGCGCATGAGCAGATGCGGGCCGGCGAGTCCGGCGCAATCGTGGCTCAGCGTCCAGCGCTGGATCTCGCCGAGATTGAGCTTGGCCACCGGCAGGTGGCAGGCCGCAGGCAGGGCGGCCACGGCCTCGAACAGCGGCATCTCCAGCGACAGCACGTGGAAATCGCGTACCGGCACGAGCGCGGCGAGGCGATCGGTGAATCGCTGCTCGGCGCGCGCGCTGCCGCGCGTCTTGAGCTCGGCCATGAAATGGGTGCGTCCGCTGTAGCGTTCGATCAATTCGTCCAGGTGCGGCAGGTTCGGCGCCTGCCGGCGAAGGCGTTTCCAGGGTGTTTGCGCAACCACGTCCGGCAGGCCGAATACGCGCTTGAGATCGGCATCGTGAACGACCACGGGTTCGTCGTCGCGGGTATAGCGCACGTCGAACTCGATGGCGGCCACGCCGGCCTCGATCGTCGGGTCGAAGGCGGCGAAGGTGTTTTCCTGCACGCTCACGTCGTCGCGCTCACCGCGATGCGCGACGATTCGCGCGCGCTCCAGGCGCGCGGCATCGGGTGTACGCCGAGGCAGGCAGGACAGAAGCCGCTCGGCGGTGTGGGACAATAGATCTTCGACGCGAGAATTCACTGGCTTATCGGCTGGTTTTGGCCCGGGCAGTATAGACGTCTCGCCCGGCGTGCAGGCCAGCTTCTAGGAGCGCATCGTCCCGACATGAAAAGAGCAACCCGCCTCGTGCACGCCGGCCGCGATCCGGCGGCCCAGCAGGGCATGGTCAATCCGCCCGTCTATCACGCGTCCACCGTGCTGTTCGAATCCCTCGACGCGCTCGAGCAGGCCTCGAAAAACCCGTTCGAAGGCATGTACTACGGCCGCAACGGCACGCCGGTACAGTTCGCCTTCGAACAGGCGGTCGCGGAAATGGAAGGTGCGTTCGGCGCGGTCACCACGTGTTCGGGGCTGGCCGCGATCACCGCCGCGCTCATGAGCGCCGCAGAGCAAGGGGCGCATTTTCTGGTCACCGACAATGTCTACGGCCCGACGCGCAAGCTCTGCGACGGTCTGCTGCGCCGGCTCGGGGTGACGACGGAATATTTCGACCCGACGATTTCCGCCGACGCGCTGGAGCAGCGCATCACCGCCGACACACGGGTGCTGTTTCTCGAGGCGCCGGGTTCGCTGACGTTCGAAATCAGCGATGTGCCCGCGCTCGCCGAAGTCGCGCATCGCCACGATGTGGTCGTCATGGCCGACAACACCTGGGCGACGCCGCTGTATTTCGACGCGCTCGCCCACGGCGTGGACATATCCATTCATGCCGCGACCAAGTATCTCGTCGGCCACGCGGACGCCATGCTCGGCGTGATCAATTGCGTCGAGGCCCAGCACCTGCGGGTGCGCAAGACGGCTGCCGGCATGGGCTACTGTGCCGGGCCGGACGATATCTATCTTGGCCTGCGCGGTCTGCGCACGCTCGGTCAGCGGCTGCCCGTGCACGAGGCGAACGCGCGCGCACTGGCGGACTGGCTGGCCGATCAGGCCGGTGTGGCACGGGTGATTCACCCGGCCCGCGCGGATCATCCGCAGCACGCGCTGTTCGCGCGCGATTTCACCGGATCGAGCGGGCTGTTCTCGGTCGTGCTCGAGCCCGTCGATCGCTCGCGCCTCGCGGCCATGCTCGATCATCTCGAACTGTTCGGCATGGGCTTTTCCTGGGGCGGCTACGAAAGCCTCGTGCTGGCCGTGAACCCGGAAACCATGCGCAGTGCCACCGCTTGGCAGGCCGCGGGGCCGACGCTGCGTATCCACGCCGGCCTGGAGGATGTCGACGACCTGGTCGCGGATCTCGATGCCGGATTAAGAAGATTGCGCGGCTGACGATATAGCCCCGAGGCCGCGATTCGCGTGGCCGTCACCAAGCGGGGTTGTCGATGAACAAGTGGAAGGGGTGGGCCGCAGCGGGCCTCGTGTGTGCAACGGGTGTGGCGCAGGCCGCGAGCATTGGCGCAGGCGTCGTCGCCGGCACGCTGGGCGTGGGCGGGCAGGTGTCCTATGCCTGGACCGAACGCGTGCAGCTGCGCGCCATGGTGGCCGGCGCGAGCGCTGACCTCGATTTCGAGGCCGACGGCGGCAGCGATCTAGAATACAGCGGCAATATCGATCTGCTGCACGGCGCGTTGCTGGTGGATTATCACCCCTTTGCCGGCGCCTTTCGGGTCACCGCGGGCGTGATGATCAACGACGACGAACTGCGCGGCGATGCCACGTGCATGCAGATCGCCTGCGATCTCGGCGATAGCGAAGGGATTCTCGTGCGCGGCGACCGGCTCGACGCCCGCATCAGCTATGACCCGGTGTCGCCCTATCTCGGGATCGGCTGGGGCAAGGCGCCGGGCGCCGAAGGCGGATTCGCCCTGACGGCCGACCTCGGCGTGTTCTATCTGGGCAACCCGGACGTGGAAGTCGATCTGAGCGGGCCGTCGACCCTCAACCCGATCGCACAGGACGCGGTACGCGAAGAAGAACGCGCCATCGAGGACGATGTCGACGCGCTGCCGCTCTATCCGGTAGTGATGGTCGGCGCAACCTGGCGATTCTGAGCGTTCGGATCGGCAGACGCAGTAGGCCGGTCGCGTGTCTACTGCGTCTGCATGCGCATCGAGAAATCGGTGGCCTTGATGTGCTTGGTCAGGCCGCCGATGGAGATGCGATCGACGCCCGTGTCGGCGATCTCGCGCACGTTGCGCAGATTGATGTCGCCGGATGCCTCGATGACGATATCGCGGCGAAAGCGGCGTCGATGCGCATCGGCCATGTTCACCGCGCGAGCGAGCACATGGCTCGGCAGATTGTCGAGCAGCACGCCATCGATACCGGCCTCCAGGGCCTGCTCGAGTTCTTCGAGGGTTTCTATTTCAACCTGCACGAACAGGCCCTCGGCCGTTTCGCGGGCGCGCTGCACGGCGGTTTCGATCGAGCCCGCCGCCATGATGTGGTTTTCCTTGATCAGAATGGCGTCGAACAGGCCGAAACGGTGATTGATCCCGCCCCCGCAGCGCACCGCATAGCGCTGGGCACTGCGTAAGCCGGGCAGGGTCTTGCGGGTATCGATGATCTGCGTGTTCGTGCCCTTCACACGTTCGACGAAGTCGGACGTCGCGCTGGCCACGCCGGACAGCAGCTGCAGAAAATTCAGTGCCGTGCGTTCGCCGGTGAGCAGCGCGCGCACCGGGCCTTCGATTCGGCACACGGCCGTGTTGGAGCGGATACGCTGGCCGTCGCTATAGGCCCATTCGATGGATACACCCTTGTCCAGCGCCGAAAACACGCGCTCGAACCAGGGCGAGCCGGCGAGAATCGCGTTCTCGCGCACGACCACGCTCGCCGAAGCCCGCACTCCGGGATCAATCAGCGCGGCATTGCGGTCGCCGTCGCCGACATCCTCCGCCAGTGCCTGATCGACCATCGGCCCGATGTCCGCGGGGAGCGTGAGATCTATTGGCGGCATTCGCTCATCCTGCCTGTGTGAAACGCAACGCAGTATAGGTCATTACTTCCCACGATCGCTGTTTCGGTTCAGGCGCGTGCCAGGCGCAGGCCGGCGAAGACATGACGATGCGTGGGCGGATAGAAATTGCGAAAGCCCGGGCGGCGTACATCGATTTCGGTGTGCACGCTCGCGCCGCGGGCGACGAAGTGCGCGCCGTCGAACCAGGGCCGCGAATAGCCGTCGTAGGGAAAGGCCGTGAAGCCGGGGTAGGGATGAAAGGCGTCGTCGCACCATTGCCATACCCGCGCGTCGTCGGCGAGCACGTCCGTTCGGCGAGCGGCTTCCCACTCGATTTCGCGAGGCAGGCGTTCGCCGGCGTAGCGGGCGAATGCCCGTGCCTCGTACCAGCCGATGCCGTGAACCGGGGCGTGCGCGATATCGGTATCGATATCGGCGGGAATATCCCAGTCGTCGGCACCCGCGGCGCGCCAGTGTTGCGGGTGTTGTATGGACTCGGCCACGCGCCAGGCCCAGCCGGCGTCGTCCCAGAATTCCGGCCGGGCATAGCCGCCGGCCTGCATGAAGCCGAGCCACTGGGCATTGCTCACGCAACGCGGCGCGATATCGAACGTGGGCAGATGGGCGGTGAATACCGGCTGTTCGTTGTCGTAGGCGGCGATGTCGCTGCTGCCGATCGCCATGTCGCAGGCGTTGACCGTCTGCATCGCGGTGTCCGGCGCGGCCGCTGCGATGCCACTCGGCCGGGGCGCCGGCACGCGCGCCAGCGCGAGCTGGGCACGCGCCAGCCGCATGGTCTCGAGGTGCTGTGCGTAGTGCTGGCGCAGAAAAGCTGCGAGATAACCATGGTCGAGCAACGGGTGGTCGCGATCGGCGGCCTGGCGCCAGTAGGCGTCGTTGTCGCGGCTGACTTCTGCAGCCCACTGCTTTAACGCGGCGGCATCCGGCAGGCGCAAACTGCGCTCGTCCTTGGCACAGATTTCCGGGAAATAGAGGTCGCACCAGGCGTCGGTCACACGGCGGTCGCCGAACACGCGCTCGGCGAGCCAGTATGTCTCCATGAAGAACACATGGCCGACGTGCCAGAGCATGGGGCTGAGTTCGGGATGACTTTGCGCGCGTTGTTCGGCCGGGGTCAGGCCGTCGAGCATCGCCAGGCTCGCATCGCGCAGTTGCGCGAGCCGGGTCGGGGCGTTCTGGGTCATAGCTTTTCCCGGGCCGGCGCCGTGCCGGCCGTCACCACAATCATTTCGCCCGACTTTACGCCTGTCCAGCCGTTCTGGTTGTCGAACGCTTCGGAACCGATGGCCACGCCGCCGTGCCAGTCGGGGTGGAAATACAGCGATGGCGCATCGCCGTGCAGCGCATCGCGGGTGGCGACCATCTGCCGACCATCGCTGACGATCACATTCAGCAGAGCCCGTACATCGTGCGCGTCGGCCAGCCATTCGCGCACCAGCGCGAGGGCAGTGCGCACACGCTCGGCCAGCGTGCCGCGCTGCTGGCGGATCAGCGCGAACAGATATTCCGAATCGGTATTGCCGTTGATGGTGATTTCGATGTGCGGCTCGAGCGCGGCTCGCAGGCGTGCCCGGAGGGTATGCGCGAAGCGGTCGATGAAACCGTTGTGGGTGAACAGCAGTTCGCCGTCATGGAACGGCTGGGTGTTCGCATAGTCGGTGCCCAGCCCCGCGGTGGCGCTGCGCACGTTGGCCAGCCACACGCGCGATCGCAGACTGCGCGCGAGCGCGTCGAGATTGACGTCGGCCCAGATCGGCAGGATCTGGCGATAGCCGGCGGGCCGGCCCTGATCGTCGAGCCACGCCGCCCCCCAGCCGTCGGCATTCACCGTGGCGCTGACCATTTCCCTAGCGGCCCAGGATTGATGGGCCAGACCGTGCGGCGGGTAGCACACGAGTTCGCCGAGCGTGAGGGGCGGGCCGATGAAACCGGCAATTCGGCACATCCGTAAATGTCCGGGATATGAGGATTACTTTGCGATGATAACCTTCGCTGGCAACACGCCCAATCGGCCCGCAGAACGGGTCTGCTGACATGCGAAACCCCGAGAAGGCGGCGCGCCTGACCAGCGCCGCGGTCGCGCCGGCCACGCCGGTGTCGACGCTGGCCGAGGATGTTCGCGCCGGTCTGTTGTCGCGTCCGCGCTGGCTGCCGCCGAAATATTTCTACGACGACCGCGGCTCCGAGCTGTTCGAAGCCATCTGCGAGACGCCCGAATACTATCCCTCGCGAACCGAGGCCGCCCTGCTGGCCGCGCACGGGCGCGAGATCATGGAATACGCGCGCTGCGACCACATGCTCGAGCTCGGCAGCGGCAGTTCCCGCAAGACGCGCCACTTGCTCGACGCCTGCGATGCCCTGGGCCAGGCCTGCAGCTACTGGCCGTTCGACGTCTCGGCGCAGATGATGCTCGATGCCGGCGCGGCGCTGGTACAGGACTACCCCTGGCTCGATGTACACGCGCTGATCGGCGACTACACCGGCGGGCTGAGCAACCTGCCGTTGCCGGCAACCGGCCGCCGTCTGATCGTGTTCCTCGGCGGTACGCTGGGTAACTTCGAACCCGGCGCGGCACGCGGGATGCTCGAACAGATCGCCGCGCTGATGCGCGACGACGACCTGCTGTTGCTGGGCGTGGACCGGGTCAAGGACAGCGCCATACTCGAGGCGGCCTACGACGATGCGGCCGGCACGACCGCCGCATTCAATCGCAACGTTCTGCGGGTCCTCAACCGGGAACTCGGCGGCGATTTCCCGGTGGACAGCTACCGCCATCGGGCGGTGTTCGATCGCGCGCATGCGCGTATCGAAATGCGCCTTGCCGCGCGCCACGCGCATCGGGTCACGCTTGCGGCGCTGGATACGGCGTTCGACATGGCCGCCGACGAAGAAATCGTGACCGAGTTCAGCCACAAGTTCACGCCGCAATCCCTGGATGCGCTGCTTGTCGATGCCGGCCTGGCGCTCGATCGTCATTTCGAGGCGCCGGCAGGCGCCTACTCGCTCGTGCTCGCGCGTCGCCGGGCGTAACGACGCGCCCGCCGCGGCATCGGCCGGTCTAGTCTGCGGTCAGCAGGTCCAGCAGCAGCGCCTTCTGGGCATGCAGGCGGTTTTCCGCCTCGTCCCAGACCACGCTGTTGGGCCCGTCAATCACTTCCGCGCTGACTTCCTCGCCGCGATGGGCGGGCAGGCAGTGCATGAACAGGGCGTCGTCCTTGGCCCAGCTCATCAGGGCCTTGTTGACCTGATAGTTGGCGAAGTCGGCCAGGCGCACCTCGCGGTCGTCTTCGTCGCCCATGCTGGCCCACACATCCGTGAGCACGAGGTCGGCGCCGTCGGCGGCCTGCGGCGCGTCATCGCATATCACCGCGCGCTCGCCACAGGTCTTGAGAATCTGCGGGTTGGGCCCGTAGCCCTCGGGCGTGGCGATGCGCAGGTCGAAGTCGAGCAGACGGGCGGCCAGCAGATAGGAGTGACACATGTTATTGCCATCGCCGATCCAGGCCACGGTCCTGCCGGCGATGTCGCCGCGGTGTTCCTTGAAGGTCTGGAGGTCCGCGAGCACCTGGCAGGGATGCAGGCGGTCGGTGAGGCCGTTGATCACCGGCACGCTGGAATAGGCGGCGAAGCGCTCGAGCGTCTCGTGCGAGTGGTTGCGGATCATTACCGCATCGACCATGCGCGAGAGTACACGCGCGGTGTCCTCCACCGGTTCGCCGCGCCCGATCTGGGTGTCCTGCGGCGACAGGAACAGCGCATGGCCGCCGAGCTGGGCCATGCCCGCCTCGAAGGACACGCGCGTGCGCGTGGAAGCCTTTTCGAACAGCATCGCCAGCGTGCGGCCGGCCAGCGGCGCCTGTCTCGGCGGCTTTCGCTTGAGCGCGATCGCGTTGTCGATGACGCGGTGGATGCCGTCGGTACCCAGATCGTCCAGGCTGAGAAAGTGTCGCAGGGTCATGATCAGTCAGCTTGCATAGTTTGAGTTGTCGTCATGCTCTCGATGAGATGACACACGCCATCGACCAGCCGTTCCACTTCGGCGGGGCCGATGATCAGCGGCGGCAGCAGTCGGATGACCGAGCCTGCCGTGACGTTCAGAAGGATGCCCTGTTCGCGCGCAGCGTCGACCAGTTCGGCGCAGGGCTCGCTCAATTCGATGCCGATCATCAAGCCGGCACCGCGGATTTCGACGACATGATCCAGCTCGCCGACACGTGCCTCGATCTGCTCGCGAATGGACTCGCCCATCGCGCCGGCGTGAGCGAGCAGGCCGTCGCGCTCGATGGTGTCGAGCACGGCGAGCGCGGCGCGACAGGCCAGCGGGTTGCCGCCGAAAGTCGAGCCGTGGCTGCCGGGGCCGAACAGTTCGCCTGCCGCGCCGGCGACCAGCGCTGCGCCGATCGGCACGCCGCCGCCCAGGCCCTTGGCCAGGCACATCACATCCGGGGTGATGCCGGCGGCCTGATGCGCAAACCAGTGACCGGTACGGCCCACGCCGGTCTGTACTTCGTCGATCATCAACAGCCAGTCGCGCTTGTCGCACAGTCGGCGCAGCGCGGGCAGGAAATCGGCGTGCGGCACACGCACGCCGCCTTCGCCCTGGATGGGCTCGACGTGCACGGCGACGATGTTGTGATCCTCGAGTGCGGCGATCGCGTCGATGTCGCCGTAGGGCACGCGCACGAAGCCTGCCGGCATCGGCTCGAAGCCTTTCTGGGCGTTCGCGTTGCCGGTGGCGGCGAGCGCGGCCAGGGTGCGGCCGTGAAAGGCGCTTTCCATGACCACGATCACCGGCATGTCGATGCCGCGGTTGTGGCCGTGCAGGCGCGCGAGCTTGATCGCGGCTTCGTTGGCTTCGCTGCCGCTGTTGCCGAAGAATACCGCGTCCATGCCCGACAACGCGCACAGTCGATCGGCGAGTCGTGTCTGTACGTCGATCTCGTAGAGATTCGATGTGTGCAGCAGCGTGCTGGCCTGGTCGGTGATGGCCTCGACGAGTGCGGGGTGCGAATGGCCGAGCGCGCTGACTGCGATGCCGGACAGGGCGTCGAGATAACGGTTGCCGTCGCCGTCGAACAGCCAGGCGCCATGTCCACGCTCGAAGGCGACAGGCTGGCGCTTGTAGGTCGGTATCAGATGCGAATTGGCCATAAGGCGTCCTGACGGGCGCGTGTGCGCGCAAGGAAATCCATCCCCGCGAAAATCACGGCCCCAAACGAAAAACAGCCCCGCCGCAACGCGACGGGGCCGTATTCTAGCGCAACCGGCGCGGTCTTAGCCGACCTGCTCGTCGTAGCGCTTGGCGATGCCGTCCCAGTTGACGACGTTCCACCAGGCATCCACGTATTCCGGCTTGCGGTTCTGGTACTTCAGGTAGAAGGCGTGCTCCCACACGTCCAGGCCCATCACCGGCTTACCGGATTCGGACACCACGTCCATGATCGGGTTGTCCTGGTTCTGGGTGGACACGATCTTGAGCTGGTTGCCCTGCGGCACGAGCCACACGAAACCGGAACCGAACAGGCCCGTGGCGGCGTTCGTGAACTGTTCCTTGAAGTCGTCGAACGAGCCGAAGCTCGAATCGATCGCCGTGCCGAGGCTGCCCGTGGGCTTGCCGCCGCCGCTCGGCGACATGCTGTCCCAGAACAGGATGTGGTTGAAGTAACCACCACCCTGGTTGCGAACGCCCGGGCCATGCTGGCCAGCCTTCGCGAGAATCGTCTCGAGGTCCTGATCTTCGAGCTCGGTGCCTTCGATGGCCTTCTTGAACTTGGTCAGGTAAGCGTTGTGATGCTTCTCGTAGTGAATCTCCATCGTACGACCGTCGATATACGGTTCGAGCGCGTCGTAGTCATAAGGTAGATCGGGCAGTTCAAATGCCATGACGTATCCCTTGTATTGAGATGAATGAATCAACGCCGACTAGTTATATAAGGTTTATTAAGCGCTTTTCAAAGCACGGCCTTTGAACTACGGGTATTTACCCACGCCGCGCACCGGGTTTCACGCTGATCTTTGACCGCCGCGTTGCTAGGGCCTGTTGCCGTTTCGTGCGAGTCCGCGCCAAGGGCTGTTTTGCGGCAAGACAAGGCGTAGCACGCGCCGCGCAGTCATTCTGCGCAAGCGTGCTAGAAC
>Ga0310345_10001697_pt1 | contig 23779 bp, 20 predicted proteins | sample HC15DNA20500_MG_FD_204667 | JGI IMG/M metagenome (GOLD analysis project Ga0310345, IMG submission 204667) | Marine microbial communities from station ALOHA, North Pacific Subtropical Gyre - HC15-DNA-20-500_MG | ecosystem: Environmental > Aquatic > Marine > Oceanic | place: Pacific Ocean: North... | reverse complement strand
GCAACGGCTACGACCCGGAGTTCTCCACCGGGACGGTGGCGGCGGCGGGGACCATCGGCGCGCTGATCCCGCCCTCGATCCTGCTGATCCTCTACGGGATCATCGCGCAGGTGCCGGTGGGGGCGCTGTTCATGGGCGGGGTGGGCGCGGGGCTGCTGACGGCGCTGGGCTACGTGCTGACGGTGATCGTGCGCGCGAAGCTGAACCCCGCGCTCGCCCCGCAGGTCCACGACCACCCGACAGCGGCCGAGCGGTGGGGGGCCGTGGCGGACACCTGGCCGGTTCTGGTGCTGATGGCCGGCGTGCTGGGGGGCCTGTTCTTCGGCGTCTTCACCCCGACCGAGGCCGGCGGCGCCGGCGCGGGCATGGCGGTGATCATCGCGCTGATCAAGCGCTCGCTCAGCTGGCGCGGGTTCCGCGACAGCCTGCTGGAGACGCTGCAGACCACCGCCGCGCTGTTCGTGATCGCCATCGGCGCGAACATGCTGACGCGGTTCATGGCGATCAGCGGCGCGGGCCGGGACCTCGCGCACCTGATCAATGCGCTGGGCGCGGACCCGACCCTGCTGCTGGTCGGCATCGCCGTCGTCTACCTGGTGCTGGGCATGTTCCTGGAGCCGATCGGGGCCATGCTGCTGACCCTGCCGGTGCTGCTGCCGGTGCTGACGGGGGCCCATTACGACCTGCTGTGGTTCGGCATCGTGCTCGCCAAGTTCCTCGAGATCGGGATGATCACCCCGCCCATCGGGCTGAACGTCTTCGTCATCAAGTCGGTGGTCGGCGAGCTGGTCACCACCGGCGGCATCTTCCGCGGCATCCTGTGGTTCCTGCTCGCCGACCTGATCGTGGTGACGCTGCTGGTCGTGTTTCCCGACATCATCCTGTGGCTGCCCGCCATGATGCAGCGCTGAGGAGGAGACCGCGATGACCGAGCTCGCCCCCTGGATCCGCGCCGTCCTGCAGACCTGCGTGGTGGTCGAGGACCTGGACGCCACGATCCGCGAGTTCCACGCGCGGGCCGGCGTCGGGCCCTGGTACGTCTGGGTCCCGAAGCTGACCGGCATGCGCATCCGCGGGCGCGAGGTCCCCTACTCCATGAAGCTCGCGCTCGCCTGGACGCCCGACGGCGTGATGTGGGAGGTGATCCAGCCGCTGGAGGGCCCCAGCATCTACCGCGAGTTCCTCGACCGCCGCGGCGAGGGGATGCACCACGTCCTCGTCGATGCGGGCGAGGGCGACTACGACGCCCTGATCCGCGACGCCGAGGCCCGGGGCCTTCCGCCGATGATGGAAGGGACCTGGGCGGGCGCGCAGTTCGCCTATCTCGACGGCGAGGGGCCGCTGAAGATGGCGATCGAGGCCGTGCGCCGTCCCGCCGACTTCGTGCGCCCGGACCCCGACTACACGTATCCCGCCGGGCTGGGGAGGGCGCCGCGATGACCCTGCGCATCGGCTGCGGCTCGGGCGGCGCGCCCGACCGGGTGGCGCCCGCGGTGGCGCTGGCGGAGCGGGGGGAGCTCGACTTCCTGTGCTTCGAGTCGCTGGCCGAGCGGACGCTGGCGCTCGGCCATGTCGCAAGGCGCTCCGGCCGCGGGCCCGGGCATTGCCCGAAGCTGGAGGCGCGGATGCGCGCCGTCCTGCCGGCCTGCGCCGCGCAGGGCGTGCGGATCGTGACCAACATGGGCGGCGCCGATCCGCGGGCCGCCGGCGAGACCACGGCCCGCATCGCGCGCGAGCTGGGCCTGCGCCTGCGCGTCGCGGTGGTCGAGGGCGACGACGTCCTGCCCCTCGTCTCCCCCGACACCCTGCTCCCCGAGACCGGAGAGCGGGTGCGCGACCTCGGCGCCCCCGTCGCCGCCAACGCCTATATCGGCCACGAGCCGCTGGTCGAGGCGCTGGACGGCGGCGCCGACGTGGTGATCGCGGGCCGCGCGGCCGACCCGTCGCTGTTCCTCGCGCCCTTCGTGCATGCCAACGGCATCGCGCCGGACGACTGGGCGCGGCTGGGGGCCGGGACGCTGGCCGGCCACTTGTTGGAATGCTCGACGCAGGTGACAGGCGGCTACTTCGCCGATCCCGGCGTGAAGGAGGTCCCCGGCATCGACGACCTGGGCTATCCCATCGCCGAGATCTCGCCCGACGGCTCCGCCGTGATCGCCAAGCTGGCGGGGATCGGCGGGCTGGTCTCGCCGCTGACGGTCAAGGAGCAGATGCTCTACGAGGTCCACGACCCCGCCGCCTACCTGACCCCCGACGTGAGCGCCGACTTCTCCACCACGCGGATCGAGGCGGTCGGCCCCGACCGGGTGCGGGTCTCCGGCGCCGGGGGCCGCCCGCGGCCCGACACGCTGAAGGCCCTCGTCGCCTTCGACGGCGGCTACCTGGCGGAGGGCGAGATCTCCTGGGCCGGCCCCGGCGCGCAAGAGCGGGGCGAGCTGGCGCGCGAGATCGTGCGCCGACGGATGGTGGAGCGCTTCGGGTTCAACGGGCCCCTGCGGCTGGAACTGATCGGTGTCGCCTCGCTGCATCTCGACGGGGGCCATGCCGAGACGGCCTCGCAGGACGTGCGCCTGCGCGGCGCGCTGCGCAGCCACGACCGCGCCTGGGCGGAGCGGCTGCTGGAGGAGATCGAGGGCCTGTGGATGGCCGGCCCCGCCGGCGGCGGCGGTTTTCGCGGGCGGATCACGGAAAGCGTCTTCACCCGGGCGCTCTACATCGACCGCGACCGGGTCCCCACCGGCCTGCGCTGGATCGCGTCATGAGCGCCCCGACCCGCGCCGTCCTCCTTCGCGCCATCGCCTCGGCCCGGGCGGGCGACAAGGGCGACGCGCTCAACGTCTCGGTCTGGGCGCTGGAGCCGCGCTGGTATCCCGCGATCCGCGACCAGCTGACGGCCGAGCGGGTGAAGGCCGCCTTCCCCGAGGTCTTCCGCGGCGAGGCCCGCCGCTACGAGCTGCCGGACCTGCACGGCCTGAACTTCGTCTTCCAGCGCGCGCTGGCGGGGGGCGTCAACGCCTCGCTGAATCTCGACGCGCACGGCAAGTCGTTCAGCTTCCTCCTCCTTTCGCTCCAGATCGAACTTCCGGAGACTGGCGGCGCCTAAAGGTCTTACCGTTTGACAAAATGGCGCGGCGGGAGCAGAATCCCTTGCGCGGCCGGCCCTCGGCCCCTGGCGGGGGGCGGGGCGAACAAGGAAAGGACCCGACCCATGCTCGACTCCCCCGACGACCTCCAGGCCCTGCGCGACGGGGTCGCCGCCGTCTGCGAGCGGTTCGGCGACGACTACTGGAACGCCAAGGACGACGCGGGCGAGTTCCCGCACGAATTCCACCGCGCCATGGCCGAGGGCGGCTGGCTGGGCGTGACCATGCCCGAGGAATACGGCGGCGCCGGCCTGGGCGTGCAGGCCGCGGCCGCGGTGATGCACGAGGTCGCCCGCCACGGCGGCGGCATGGCGGCCGCCTCCTCGATCCACATCAACATGTTCGGCCCCCACCCGCTGGTCGTCCACGGCACGCCCGAGCAGAAGGCGGAGTGGACCCCGCGCCTCGTCTCGGGCGAGGACCAGGTCTGCTTCGGCGTGACCGAGCCGGACGCGGGCCTCGACACCACCTCGATCAAGACCTTCGCCAGGAAGGTCGACGGCGGGTGGTCGGTCAGCGGCCGCAAGATCTGGACCTCCACCGCGCAGGTGGCGAACAAGGTCCTGCTGCTGACCCGCACCACGCCCAAGGAGGACTGCCGCAAGCCCACCGACGGGATCACGGTCTTCTACACCGACCTCGACCGCGCCCGGGCCGAGGTGAAGAAGATCCCCAAGCACGGCCGCGCGGCGGTGGATTCGAACCTCGTCTACTACGACGACTATTTCATCCCCGACCATCACCTGATCGGCGAGGTCGGGCGCGGCTTCCACTACCTGCTCGACAGCCTGAACCCCGAGCGGGTGCTGGTCGCGGTCGAGGCCATCGCCATCGGCCAGGACGCGCTGGCCCGCGCCGCGACCTACGCGCGCGACCGCCATGTCTTCGGACGGCCCATCGGCAAGAACCAGGGCATCCAGCATCCGCTCGCGGAATGCTGGGCGAACCTCGAGGCGGCGATGCTGATGGCCGAGAAGGCCGCCGCGCTCTACGACGCGGGACGCCCCTGCGGGGCCGAGGCCAACGCCGCCAAGCTGCTGGGCGCGCGCGCCGGGCACGCCGCCTGCCAGCAGGCGGTCTTCACCCACGGCGGCATGGGCTACGCCCGGGAATACGTGGTCGAGCGGCTGCTGCGCGAGGTGCTGGTCACCCGCATCGCCCCCGTTTCGGAACAGCTGGTGCTGTCCTTCCTGGCGGAACGGGTGCTGGGCCTGCCGAAGTCCTACTGATCCGGTCGCCGCGCGGAGGTCCCTGCCGCGCGCGACCTGCCGGCGCCCGACCCTCCCGTCGCGCGCCGGCGCCGTCCCCGGCGCGGCCGTCCTCCCACGGCCTGCGCTGGGGATCTTCTCGTTCGGCGGCCTCCGCGGGCTCAGAGCTTCGCGGCCATCTCGCGCCAGGCCTCGGCGAGGGCCGGGCGGTGGGCGGGGGCCGCGACCTCGATCAGCCGCTCCGCCCGTTCCATCGTCGACAGGCCCCGCAGGTCCGCGAGCCCGTGTTCGGTCGCCACCACCTCGACGTCGCCGCGGGGCAGGGAAGCGAGGCCCGCGAGCCGCGGCACGATGCGCGCGACGCCGCGCCCGGATTCGGCCGGCAGCGCGATCACGCTGATCCCCTCGGGGTCGAGCGCCGCGGCCCGCGCGAAGTCCGGCGCCCCGCCCACGCCGCTGATCGCGCGGGTGCCCAGCATCTCGAGGTTCGCCTGGCCGAACAGGTCGACCTCGATCGCCGAGTTGATCGCCACCAGCCCCGGCACGCCGGCCAGCGCCTGCGGCGTGTGGGTCGCCTCGCAGTCGACCACGGCGAACTCCCCGCGCCCCGCCAGCCACTCGTAATAGGCGCGGGTCCCCACATGCACGCAGCTGACGGGCCGATGCGCGGGGTCGAGCGCGCCCGCCTCGACCAGCCTTCGCGCGCCGTCCGAGAGCATGCCGGAATGCAGCCGCAGCCCGCGGCGGTCGGTCAGCCGCGCCATCAGCGCGTCCGGCACCTTGCCCAGCCCGATCTGCACCGCGGCGCCGTCGCCCACCAGTTCCGCCACCCGCCCCGCGATCGCGGCGGCGGAGGCGGAGGGCGCGCCCACGTCGTATTCGGGCGGGGGCGTCGTGATCTCGACCGCCGCGTCGGCGGCCTCGATCGAAACCCAGGCTGCGCCGGGCAGGGCGGGCATCGCGGGATTGATCGCCAGGATCAGTCGGGCGGAGCGGGCGCGCGCCAGCGGCGCGAACTCCACCGCCAGCCCGAGCGAGCAGCGCCCCTGCGCGTCCGGCGGCGCCACGGTCATCACGCAGGCGTCGAAGCGCGCGGTCCGCCCGATCCAGCGCGCGGCGGCGGCGTAGGACAGCGGCAGGTGGCGCAGCGCCCTCCGCGCCTGGTCGCCGGGCGCGTCGGCGGCGGCGAACAGCGCCGCATACTCGGTTCCCGGCGGCAGCGAGACGAGCGGCGAGCGGTTGATGCCCGGTACGTAGCTCGACGTGATCCGCAGGCCGGGGCCGCCGCGCGCGGCCAGCGCCGCGACCAGCTCGGGCGCCTCGGCCGCCGAGCCGGGCAGGAACAGCCGCTCGCCCGGCGCGATCAGGTCGGGGAACCGGTCGGCGGGAAGCGCGCGCAGGCGCGCGATGGCGGGAGCCGGGCTCCGGGGCGGCGGGGGCGTCGTCATGCGGTCTTCCTGGCGGATCGCCCGAGTCGGCGGGCGGGACGGGTCGCGACGATTATGGCCCAACGAGGCGCTCGTTCAAAGGTCAAACAATTAGCTTGCGCTCGCCTGCCGACTCGCGCAAAGCTGCTTGCCAACAAGAGGAGCTCCACGCAGTGTCAATCCCTGCCGCCTGTCCGTCCGCCTCCGCCCCCATGCGCGCCGCCATGGCCGCGGACGGCGATCCGGCGCCGGCGGAGCGCGCGGACCTGCCCCCCGCCGCCTCGACCGAGGCGCTGACGGACTGGGCGGCGGAGGCGGCCGGCGGCCGGCTGACGCGCTGCACCCAGATCTCGGGCGGCAACCGCTGCCGCTCCTGGGCGGTGGACGTCGAGACGGGGGCGGGCCCGGTCCCGCTCTACCTGCGCTACGCCCCGCCCCGCCCGCCGAGCGTCGAGCCCTACACCGTGCGGCGCGAGGCGCAGGTCTATCGCGCGCTGGCGGGATCCGACGTGCCCGCCCCGCGCCTGCTGGCCGAGCACGACCGTCACGAGGCGATCCTGACCGAGAGGGCGCCGGGCCGCGCCGACTACCGCCGCATCGCGAGCGACGCCGAGAAGACCTCGGTCGCCCGCGATTTCGTCGCCGCGCTGGCCCGGCTGCACGCGCTGCCCGCCGACCGCCTGGCGGGGCCCGACGTGACGCCGGCCGGCGACATGCGCGCCTGCGTGGCGCGCGAGCTCGCGATCTGGCGCGGCATGTACGCCGAGACCGGCCGCCGCGACCCGCTGACCGAGCTGGCGCTCGACTGGCTGGAGCGGCGGCTGCCCGACGCGCCCGGCGCGCCCGCCATCGTCCACGGCGACGCGGGACCCGGCAACTTCCTGTTCCAGGACGGGCGGATGACCGCGCTGCTGGACTGGGAGCTCGCGCATGCCGGCGACCCGATGGAGGACCTCGCCTGGTTCTCGATGCGCTCGGTGATGGAGCCGACGCCGGATTTCGCGGGGCTGGTGCGGGCCTACGCCGCCGCCGGGGGCGCGACGCTGGACCGTGCGCGGATCCTCTACCACCGGGTGTTCGTCTCGACCCGCGTGGTCATCATCCGCCACCGCAACGTGACGGGGGAGCCGGGCGCCTCGATCATCTCGCGCGCGATGAACCGGCGGCTGCTGACGGCGGCGCTGGCCGAGGCCTCGGGCCTCGCCGTGCCGCCCGCGCCCCCGATCGAGGCCGCCCAGACGCCGCAGGCCGGCCTCTACGACGGGGTCATCGACGACCTGCGCGCGCGCATCGCCGACCGGGTGGAGGACGGCGAGGCCGTCGCCGTCGCCAAGAACGCGGCCCGGGTGCTGAAATACCTGCGCGAGGTCGACCGTCTGGGCCCCGCCGTCGAGGCGGCCAAGCGCGCCGCCCTGGCCGGGCCGCTGGGCGACGCGCCCGAAGACGTGGCGGCGGGGGAGGCCGAGCTGCTGGCCCTCCACGCCGCCGGCCGCGTGCGCTTCGCGCAGGCGCTGCCCTATTTCGCCGCCGCCGCCGCGTGGGACGCGCAGCTGGCCGCGCTCGCCTCGGGCGGGATCGCGCGCCGCGGCTTCCCCGCCCTTCCGCAAGACCTGTGACGGAGCCCCCGATGCCCCAGACCCATGCCCTCGCCGCCGACGCCGGGCCCGACTTCACCGCGAAGGACGACGGCTTCCACTTCGACGTGATGGGCGACCGGTGGTGGATGACCGAGACGGCCTGGTTCAGCTTCTGCGCGCCGGAGCGGAAGCTGGGCGGCTGGCTCTATTCCATGTTCCGCCCCAACATCGGGGTGAACGCGGGGGGCGTCTGGGTGTGGGACGACGGCGCCCATATCCCGTGGGAGACGCGGTACTACCGCAACTACACCGCCATGCCGCTGCCCGAGGGCGACCTGACCGACACGACCCTGCGCACGGGCGTGAAGATCAAGGTGCTGGAGCCGCTGACGCGATATCACCTGGGCTTCGAGGACGAGGACGGCCGCCTGTCCATCGACCTGGAATACGAGGCCGTCATGGCTCCCCGGGCGCTGCGCAAGCCCAACTCCAGCTTCAAGAACCTCGCCCATTTCGACCAGTTCATGCGCGCCCGCGGGCATATCGTGCTGGACGGGGAGCGGATCGACATCGACTGCCACTCGATGCGCGACCGCTCCTGGGGGCCGCGGCCCGAGCATCGCCCGGGCAAGAGCGCCTACGTCTCCGGCATCGCCTCGCCCGACGACTGCTTCCTGTGCACGACGAAGTGGAACGACCCGACGGGCGGCCTCGCCTACGGCTTCCAGACGCTGGACGGGGAGCTGGGCGACATCGTCGAGGGCCGCCGCATCGTCGAGCGCAGCGCCGAGCACGGCTACGTCGCGAAGATCGTCATCGAGGCGAAGGACCACCTGGGCCGCGAGATGGTCGCGGAGGGGGAGCGTCTGAGCTCGATCACCATCAACCGCCACTCCTTCATCGACTCCAACGCGCTGATCGCTTGGACGATCAACGGCAAGCCCGGCCATGGCGAGGACCAGGACATGTGGCCCGTCCACGACTGGGCCGACTTCCGCCGCCGCGTGCGGGCGGGGGGCGCGGAATGAGCGACGCGCCCTCCCGGGGTCCGATGACCGGCGTGAAGGTCCTCGACCTCTCCCAGATCTACAACGGCCCCTACGCGACCTTCCTGATGGCCTCGGCCGGCGCCGAGGTGATCAAGGTCGAGCCCGAGGGCGGCGAGTCCCTGCGCCGCCGCGGCGTGGTCGGCGGCGCGGCGCTGCCCTTCGCGATGCTCAACGGCGGCAAGCGGTCCATCGTGCTGAACCTCAAGACCGAGGAGGGGCGCGCGGCGCTGGAGGCGCTGGCGCGCGAGGCCGACGTGCTGGTCGAGAACTTCGCGCCCGGCGTGATGGATCGCCTGGGGATCGGGGCCGAGCGGCTGCAGGCGATGAACCCCCGGCTGATCTACGCCTCGTCCTCCGGCTTCGGGGACGACGGCCCCTATCGCGACTATCCGGCCATGGACCTGACCATGCAGGCGATGTGCGGGGTGATGTCCACGACCGGCTTCCCCGACCGCCCGCCGGTGAAGGCGGGGCCGGCGCTGTGCGACTTCTTCGCCGGCACGCATCTTTACGCCGCCATCTCCACCGCGCTGTTCGAGCGGGAGCGGACGGGCGTCGCGCGCAAGCTGCACGTCACGATGCAGGACTCGGTCTATCCGGCGCTGGCGTCCAGCCTGGGCATGGCCTGGGGGAACGCGGGGCGCGAGGATGCGCCGCCGCCGCGCACGGGCAACCGTCACGGCGGGCTCGCCGAGGCGCCCTACAACGTCTACCCGACCTCGGACGGCTGGCTCGCGATCATCTGCGTGCGCGACGCGCACTGGCAGAACCTCGTGCGCGTGATGGGTCGGCCGGAGCTGGCCGAGGATCCGCGCTTCGACACGCTGGGCAAGCGCGTGGCCGCGATCGACGAGATCGACGCGCTGGTCGCCGACTGGACCGGCAAGCGGCCGAAGGAAGAGGCCTTCCAGGCCCTGATGGCCGCCCGCGTCCCCTGCGCCCCCGTCCGCGACCTCGAGGAGGTGATGGACGACCCCAACATGCACGCCCGCGGCAGCCTGCGGTGGGAGGAGCATCCGGAGTTCGGGCGCGTGGTCCTGATGGCCTCGCCCCTGCGCTTCGCAGGCGTCGAGGCGCGCCCGCTCGCCCCCAGCCGCCGGCTGGGCGAGGACACCGAGGCCGTGCTGGCCGAGATCGCCGCCCGCGACGCCGCGCGCGGCTGAGACCCGGTCCCGGCGTGTGCGCCGGGCCGCAACGACGACGGCGCCGCGACGCGCCGAACGGGAGAGAGACGCCCATGAGCGGAATCGTCGGCATCGACGTCGGCGGGACCTTCACCGACCTGTTCCACGCCGGCGCGCCCGGCGCGGCGCCGCGGGTCCTGAAGGTTCCCTCCACCCCCGACGACCCCAGCCGGGGGCTGGTCGACGTCCTGCGCGCGGCCGAGGTCGACCCCTCGGCGCTGGAGCTGATCCTGCACGGCACCACCATCGCGACGAACGCGGTGATCGAGCGCAAGGGCGCCCGCTGCGCCCTGGTCACGACCGAGGGTTTTCGCGACGTGCTGGAGCTGGGCCGCCGCGACCGCCAGCGGATGTACGGCCTGACCGGCGACCACCAGCCCCTGATCCCCCGCCTGATGCGCTGGGAGGTGGCCGAGCGGCTGGATCATCGCGGCGCCGTGCTGGTCCCGCTGGACGAGCCGGAGATGGAGCGGCTGGCCGAGGCGCTCGCCGCCGAGGGGGTCGAGGCCGTGGTCGTCGCCTTCCTGCACGCCTACGCCAACCCCGCCCACGAGCATCGCGCCCGCGAGATCCTGCTGGCCGCGAACCCGGACTGGGAGGTGGTGCTGGCGACCGACGTGGTGCGCGAATACTGCGAGTTCGAGCGGACCTCGACCGCCGTCGTGCAGGGCTACCTGCAGCCCCTCGTCTCCCGCTACGCCCGCAGCCTGGGCCGGCGGCTGGAGGAGATGGGCTTCGCCCGCCAGACCCTGGTGATGCAGTCGAACGGCGGGCTCGCGCCGCTGGCGCAGCTGCCGACGAAGGCCGCGAACATCGTGCGCTCGGGGCCCTCGGCCGGGGTCACGGCGGCGGCGCGGATCGCGGCGGAGGCGGGGTTCGACAACGTCGTCACGGGCGACATGGGCGGCACCTCCTACGACGTGGCGGTGGTGGTGAAGGGCGCGCCGAAGATCGCCGAGACGACCGAGCTCGACTTCCGCATCCCCCTGCGCCTGCCGATGATCGACGTGCACACGATCGGGGCGGGCGGCGGCTCGATCGCCTGGATCGACCGGGGCGGGGTGCTGCAGGTGGGGCCCGAGAGCGCGGGCGCCGTGCCCGGCCCGATCTGCTTCGGCCGCGGCGGGACCCGGCCGACCGTCACCGACGCCAACGCCGTGCTGGGCCGCATCAAGGCCGAGAGCCCCATCGGCCTGACCCATATCGACCGGCTGGACGTGGACGCCGCCCGCGCCGCCATCGGCGCGCTGGGCGCGGAGCTGGGCCTGGGGGTCGAGGAGACGGCCGAGGCGATCCTGACCGTCGTCAACCACATCATGGCCCGCCGCACCCGCCTGCTGTCGGTCGAGCAGGGGCACGATCCGCGCGACTTCTGCCTCGTCGCCTTCGGCGGCGCGGGGCCGCTGCACGGCTGCGCCATCATGCGCGAGGTCGGCATCCGCTCGATGCTGCTGCCGCCGCATCCGGGGGTGCTGTGCGCGCTGGGCTGCGCGGTCGCGGACCTGCGCTGCGACTTCGCCCAGACGGTCGAGACGCCGACCGGGCAGGTGGACGAGGCCATGCTGCGCGAGGTGCTCGCCCGCCAGAAGGCCGACGGGGAGGCGCAGCTCGCCGCCTCCGGCGCGGCGCTGGTCTCGGTCGAGACGCGCCACGCCGCCGAGATGTCCTACCTGGGCCAGATCCACTCCCTGCGCGTGCCCATCGAGGCCGGCTGGCCCATGGCCCGCATCGTGGCGGCCTTCGAGGACGCCTACCGCGCGGAATACGGCAACACGCTGGACGTGCCCACGGTGCTGGTGGGCCTGAAGACCGCCGTCGAGGGCCGCCGCGCCGCCCCCGACGCCGCCCCCCCGCGCCCCGCGACCGACGCGGCGCCCGTCCCGCGCGCCCATCGCCGGGTGCATTTCGGCCGCTGGCTGGACGTGCCGATCTACGACCGCGCCGCGCTCGCCCCCGGCATGCGCCTCGACGGCCCCGCCATCCTCGAACAGCCGGACACCACCTGCGTGATCGAGCCGGGCTGCACCGCCCGCATCGACCCGCGCGGCAACGTCATCGTGGAGGCCGCGTGATGGACGGACATGCCAGCCCGACCGTCGATCCCGTCACGCTCGCCGTCGTGCGCGGCGCGCTGGAGCAGATCGGCGACGAGATGGACCTGCACCTGATCCGCGCGGCCCTGTCGCCGATCATCTCCGAGACCAACGACGTCGCCCACGGCATCTACGATCCCGTCGCCGGCGAGACCATCGCGCAGGGCCAGCTAGGCCTGCCGCAGTTCCTCGCGAACATGCAGTTCTCGGTCCAGCACGTGCTGGAGGTGGCGAAGGGGCAGGGCGGCTTCCGGCCCGGGGACGTGTGGATCCTCAACGACCCCTACCGCTCGGGCACCCACCTGAACGACGTGGTGATGGTGGCCCCGCATTTCGTGGAGGGCGAGCTGTTCGCGCTGCTGGCGAACACCGGGCACTGGATGGACATGGGCGGCGGCTCGCCCGGCGGCTGGTCGCCCTCGGCCCGCGAGATCCACCAGGAGGGCGTCATCATCCCGCCCGTGCGGCTGGAGGAGGACGGCCGGCGCAACGCGGCGCTGATCGCGACCATCGCCGCCAACTCCCGCCTGCCGCAGCAGCTTCTGGGCGACCTCGAGGCGATGACCAACGTCTTCGCGGTGGGGCGGCGCGGGCTCGACCAGCTCGTCGCGCGCTATGGGGCCGGGACGCTGCGCGCCTGCATCGCCGAGATGACGGCGCGGGCCGAGGCGGAGATGCGGGCCTGGATCTCGGACATCCCCGACGGGACCTACGTGATCGAGGACAGCTTCGACAACGACGGGGTGGTCGACGCGCCGCTGCCGGTGCGGCTGGCGCTGACGGTCTCGGGCTCGGACCTGCATTTCGACTTCACCGGCACCTCGCCCGCGGCGACCGGGCCGATGAACATCGCGGACTGCACCGCGAAGTCGCTGTGCTTCGTCGCGCTCAAGCACATCTTCCCGGACGTGCCCGTTTCGGGCGGCGCCTTCCGGCCCTGCCGGTTCACGATCCCCAAGGGCTCGATCCTCGCGGCGGAATACCCCGTGGCCGTGGGGGGCACGACCGACGTGGCCCCGCGCCTGACGGACGTGGTCTTCGGCGCGCTCGCCCAGGCGATCCCGCGGCGCACGCCCGCGGCGATGTTCGGCACCACCGGCGTCGCCACCGTCTCGGGCACGCATCCCGAGACCGGGCGCTACTACGTCGCCGTCTATCCCTATCCGGGCGGCTACGGCGGCTCGGCTGTCTCGGACGGGCTGGTGCACGGGACGCCGCCCGGCTCGATGGCCCGCTTCATGTCGGTCGAGATGTCCGAGCACCGCTACCCCGTCCGCTTCGAATATTTCGCCGTCCGCGAGGACTCCGCGGGGCCGGGGATGCATCGCGGCGGCCACGGCTCGCGCTACGGGATCGAGACGCTGGGCGAGAGCGTGGTCTCGATCCTGGGCGACCGGGTCGACGCGGCCCCCTTCGGGGTGGCGGGCGGCGGTCCGGCCGCGCCCAACGACGTGCGCCTGCGCCTGGACGGCGAGGAGCGGATCCCCCTGATGCGCTCGAAGGCCGAGAAGGTCCGCTTCCGCGCCGGCGACGCCCTGCATCTCGGCTCCCCCGGCGGGGGCGGCTTCGGCGACCCGCTGGCGCGCGATCCGGAGGCGGTGCGCGCGGACCTCGACGCGGGGCTGCTGGGGCCGGAGGCGGCCGCGCGCGACTACGGCGTCGTCGCCCGCGTCGCCCGGCGCATCCTCGACCGCGGCGTGCACGAGATCGACCTGCCGGCGACCGAACGCCTCCGGCAGGACAGGGCCGCCGCCCGCGGGGGCGCGGCCGCGAACCAGAAGCGCCGCTGAACGGCGCCGCAACCCGATGGGGAAGGAGACGAAGATGCTGACCAGACGGCAATTCGCGGCGATGGCCGCGAGCGCGGCGGCCCTCGCGGCCGCGGGGCGGGCGCGGGCGGCGGAGCCGCTGAAGATCGGGGCGGTGAACCCCTATTCCGGGGGCATGGCGCTTTACGGCGACGAGGTGACCCGCTGCTACGAGCTGGCCGCCAAGCAGCTCAACGACGCCAAGGGCGGCCTGCTGGGGCGCAAGGTCGAGATCGTGCGCGGCAACGCCACCTCCGCCCAGGAGGGGATCGCGGCGGTCGAGCAGCTTGTGGGCCGCGACGGGGTCGAGGGGCTGATCGGCACCTACGCCTCGTCGATCTCGAACGCGGCCTCCGAGGCGGCGCTGAACTACGGCAAGTTCTACTGGGAGACCAACGCCCTCGCCGCCGGGCTGACCGAGCGGGGGCTGCCCAACTACGCCCGTTCCGGCCCCAGCTCCGAGGACTTCGGCAAGCGGTCGGTCGAGGGCGTGCTGGACCTCGCGGCGAAGCGGCTGGGCAAGGACGCGGCGTCGATGAACGTGTGGCTGGAGCATGAGGACTCGGCCTACGGGACCTCCATCGCCGACGCGCAGAAGCGCCTGCTGGAGGAGGCGGGGGTCACCGTCGGCATCGGCGCCCACAGCTACAAGGCGATCGACGTGACGGACTCGGTTCTGCGGGCGAAGTCGGCGGCGCCGGACCTGTGGGTCCTGACCGGCTATGTCGGCGACACCAACCTGCTGCTGCGCGCGGCCCGCGACCAGGGCTTCGCGCCGCCCGCGATCATGTCGGTGGGCGTGGGCGACACGAAGGAGACGCTGGACGCGCTGGGGGCGGAATTCCTCGAGGGCGTGCTGCTGGTCTCCTACCCGCGGGCCGACATCTCCGAGGATTACGGCCCCGGCTCGAACGCCTTCCTCGAGCTCTACAAGGCCGAGTTCGGCCGCGATCCGGTGGCGCCGCAGGGCATGACCGCCTTCGTCGGCGCCAAGATGCTGTTCGAGGCGATCGAGGCCGCGGGGTCCACCGACTTCGAGGCGGTGATGGCCGCCGCGAAGGCGATGGACCGGCCCGAGGGGAGCTACGAGACGGGCTACGGCGCGAAGTTCTCCGACCAGATGCAGAACACCCGCGCCGCCCCCGTGATCGCCCAGTGGCAGGGCGGCGAGGTGAAGGCCGTCTACCCGACCGCCGCCGCCTCGGCCGAGGTCGTGAACCTGCCGCGGGCCTGAGCCCGCACGCGCCGGCCCCCGGGCCGGCGCCGCCGCCGCAAGGGAAGGGCGAGATGACCGAGATCCTCAACATCCTGGCCCTGGGGCTGCTGCTGGGCGGCATCTACGCCCTGGTCAGCGTCGGGCTGAACCTGATCTTCGGCGTGATCCGGGTGGTGAACTTCGCCCAGGGCGAGTTCGTCATGCTGGGCATGTATGGGGCGCTGGCCGCGCAGGTGGCGCTGGGCTTCGACCCCTACCTGGGCGCGGTGCTGATCCTGCCGGCGTTGTTCGCGCTGGGCTGCGCGGTCTACTGGCTGATCCTGCGGCCCCTGCAGGGCGAGCCGATGATGCAGATCTTCGCCACCTTCGGACTGCTGATGCTGATCCAGAACGCGGTGCTGGCCGCGACCGGGGGCGCGGCGTTCAGCGTGAATTCCTCGCTCGCCGTCGGCTCGGTGGCGCTGGGGCCGGTGCAGGTGGGGACGGGGCGGCTGATCGTGCTGATCGCGGCGACCGTCGTGACCGGCGGGCTCGCGTGGTACCTGAACGCGACCTGGCATGGCAAGGCGATCCGGGCGGTCGCGCAGGACCGGGCGGCGGCGAAGCTGATGGGGGTAAACGTGCAGCGCGTCTACACGATCAGCTTCGGCATCGGCGCGGCGCTGGCGGGGCTCGCCGGCTGCCTGCTGGCGCCGCTTTATTCCATGACCCCGCAGATCGGGATCAACTTCATCCTGCCCGCCTTCGCCGTGGTGGTGCTCGGGGGCCTGGGCAGCGTCGCGGGCGCCTATCTGGGCGGCTTCATCGTCGGGCTGACCGAGGCCTTCTCTGGCTACTACCTCGACCCCGCGCTGAAGCATGCGGTGCTGTTCGTCGTGTTCATCGTCGTGCTGGTCGTCCGCCCGCAGGGGCTGTTCGGCCACGCCGGCGCCGAGGAGGTGGGACTTCGTGAAGATGGATGAGATCCGCCCGACCTCGGGCCCCGCCCAGCACGCGGCCGTCGCCGCCGCCGCGCGCACCCTGCGCCACGAGGCGCCGCTGCTGGCCGGCGTGCTGGCCGCGCTGCTGGCGCTGACCTGGGCCTTCGCGGGCGACAGCTTCGCGCTGAATATCCTGGCGACCGCTTTCCTCTTCGGCGGCGTCGCCACCGCCTGGAACGTGATCGGGGGGCTGGGCGGGCAGTTCTCGCTCGGCCATTCGGTGTTCTTCGCGCTGGGGGCCTACATGACCGCCAATCTGGTGCTGCACGCCGGGCTCTCGCCCTGGCTGGCGCTGGTCCCGGCCGCGGCGCTGGCGGCGGGGGCGGCGGCGCTGGTCTCGTGGCCCGTGTTCCGGCTGCGGGGGCCGTTCTTCGCCATCGCGACCCTCGCGATGACCGAGGTGATGCTGTCGCTGTCGACCTATTTCGACGCCCTGACGGGCGGCGCGCAGGGCCTGTCGATCCCCTTCCGCCGCGGCTTCTGGAACATGATCTTCGTGGACCGGATGAGCTACGCCCTCCTGATGCTGGGCTTTCTCGCGGTCTGCCTGCTGGCGATGATCGTCGTGACCCGCAGCCGGCTCGGCTATCGCCTGCGGGCGGTGCGCGACAACGAGGGGGCGGCCCAGGCCGCGGGCATCGACGTGCTGCGGGTGAAGCTGGCGGGCATGGCGATCTCGGCGGCGCTGACCGGGGTCGGGGGGGCGCTGTTCCTGATGCAGGTGCGGGTGGTGGACCCGCCCGCGCTCTACTCCCTGTTCGACGTGGGCGTGAAGGTGGCGCTGCTGGCGCTGATCGGCGGGATCGGGACGACCTACGGCCCGATGCTGGGCGCGCTGCTGGTGATCCCGCTGGAGAGCTGGCTGCGCGCCGAGCTGGGCGGGGCGCTGCCGGGCATGAACCTCGCGGCGCTGGGCCTGGTGCTGATCCTGACCGCCCTGTTCCTGCGCCGCGGCATCGTCGGCGCGCTGCGCGGCCTGCGCCGTCCGGCGATCCTCGCCCGCCGCCCGCGCCCGGCCGGGGAGGCCGCCCGATGAGCTTCCTGCAGATCGAGAACGCCACCCGCCGCTTCGGCGGCCTGACCGCGGTCGACCACGTCTCCTTCGCGATGGAGGCGGGCGAGCTGGTCTGCCTGATCGGCCCCAACGGGGCGGGCAAGACCACGCTCTTCAACCTGCTGACCGGGCAGCTCGCACCCTCGGACGGGCGGGTGCTGTTCGAGGGGCGCGACATCGGCCACCTGAAGCCCGAGCGCCGGGCGCGGCTGGGCTTCGGGCGCACCTTCCAGATCAGCCAGACGCTGACCTCGATGACGGTGCTCGAGAACGCGATGGTCGGCGCGCTGCTGCACCACGCGCGCCTCGGCGACGCGGCCGAGGAGGCGATGCGGGCGCTGGAGATGGTGGGCCTCGCGCGTCGCGCCGGCGACCCCTCCGCCGACCTCACGCTGGGCGAGCGGCGGCGGCTGGAGGTGGCGCGCGCGCTGGCGCTGCGCCCGCGCCTGCTGCTGCTGGACGAGGTCATGGCCGGCCTGAACGCCACCGAGGTGCAGGAGATCATCGACCTGGTGGCGGAGCTGAACGCCGGCGGCCTCGCCTTCCTGGTCATCGAGCACAACCTGAAGGTTGTGCGCGCCTTCTCCCGCCGGGTGCTGGTGCTGGACCACGGCGCGCTGCTGGCCGAGGGCGGGGCGGCGGAGGTGTTGTCGGACCCCGAGGTGGTCGCGGCCTATGTCGGCAAGGGGAGGGCGGCATGAGCGGAGCTCCGATGCTGGAGGTGGAGGGCCTGCGCGCCGGCTACGGCGACGCGGAGGTGCTGTTCGACGTGTCGCTCTCGGTCGCCGAGGGGCGGATCGCGGCGGTGGTCGGGGCGAACGGCGCGGGCAAGACCACGCTGCTCTCGGCGCTGGTCGGGCTGGTCCCGCCCCGCGCGGGGGCCGTGCGCCTGCGCGGCGAGGACGTCACGCGCCTGCCCGCCGACCGCCGCGCCGCCCGCGGCATGACCCTGGTGCCCGAGGGGGGGCGGCTGTTCCCCTTCATGTCGGTGCAGGAGAACCTGGAACTGGGCGCCTACTGCGCCGGCGCCCGGGGCGGATCGGCGGCGATGCTCGACGCGGTCATGACCCGCTTTCCCCGCCTGCGCGACCGCCGCCGCCAGCTTGCGGGCCGCCTCTCGGGCGGGGAACGGCAGATGTGCGCCATCGCCCGCGCCCTGATGTGCCGCCCCCGGCTCTTGCTGCTGGACGAGCCCTCGGTCGGCCTCTCGCCGCTGATGGCCGAGACGGTGCTGGAGACGGTCGCCGAGCTCGCCCGCGAGGAGGGGCTGACGGTGCTGATCGTCGAGCAGCGGGTGACCGAGGTGCTGGAGATCGCCGACGAGGCGCATGTGCTGGACCACGGCCGCATCGGGCTGAGCGGCGCCGCGGCCGCGCTGAAGGGCGACCCGCAGGTGCGCGAAGCCTACATGGGTCTGTGAGCCGCCGTCCGCGCCAGCCCGGGAGGGAACCATGAGCCAAGCCGACCGGATCCGGATCGCTCCTGTCTTCGTGCCCAAGGCCTCCGAGGTGCTGGCCGAGCGGCTGCGCGACCTGATCGTGACCGGCCGCTTCCTGCCGGGGGAGGCGCTGCCTCCCGAGCGGGAGCTCGCCGCGGATTCCGGCCTCTCGCGCGGGTCGGTGCGCGAGGCGCTGCGCCTGCTGGAGAGCGAGGGGCTGCTGGCCTCCCGCCCCGGCCGGGCAGGCGGCGCGGTGGTGACGCGGCCGGGACGCGAGGCGATCTCCCGATCGGTCGAGCTGTTCGTGCGCGCGCACGGGATGCGGCTGGGCGCGCTGCTCGACTGCCGGCTGGCGGTGGAGCCGATGCTGGCGCGCCTCGCCGCCGAGAACCGGACCGAGGCCGAGCTGGCGGAGATGACCGCGATCCACGAGCGGTTCGTCGCCTCGGTGGACGTCGTGCCCGACTACAAGCGCATCAACCTCGACTGGCACCTGGCGGTGGCGCGGGCCAGCGGCAACGAGCCCCTGATGGCGCTGATGGAGGCGGTGTCGGCCCCGATCCGGGACGCGCAGGAATACAGCGACGTGACCACGCCGGACCTGCGCCGCGGGGCGGTGCGGGCGCACACGGTGATCCTCGCGGCGATCGCGGCGCGAGACGGCGCCGCGGCCTCGAAGCGGATGGAACGGCATGTCGGCGCCTATCGCGAGGTGGCGCTGAAGCGAGAGGAAAGCGGCGGCGACGGGACGCGCGGCCGCGCAGGGCAGGGAGACGACGAATGACCAATCGCCAATGGGTGCTCGACGCCTATCCCGACGGCGCCGCCGCCGAGACGACCTGGCGGCTGGAAGAGGCGCCGATGCCCGAGCCGGGGCCGCGGCAGGTGCTGGCGCGCACGCGATGGCTGTCGCTCGACCCCTACATGCGCGGCCGGATCAGCCCGGCGGCCAACTACACCGCCGGCGTGAAGCCGGGCGAGGCGATGCACGGCGGCGGCGTGGGCGAGGTGATCGAGAGCCGGCACCCCGACTGGAAGCCCGGCGACCTGATCGAGGCGATGACCTTCGGCTGGCGCGAGCACGCCGTCATCACCCCCGACCTTCCCGGCGCCTCGCGCGCGTCCCGCGTCGATCCCGGCCTCGCCCCGCCGCAGGCGATGCTGTCGTGGCTGGGGATGCCGGGCCTGACCGCCTGGATCGGCCTGACCGAGATGGGCCGGCCGCGGCCGGGGGACACGGTGCTGGTCTCCGCCGCCTCGGGCGCGGTGGGGCAGATCGTGATCCAGCTCGCCGTCGCGATGGGGGCGCGGGTGGTCGCCATCGCCGGGTCGGAGGAGAAGCTCGCCCATTGCCGCGCGCTGGGCGCCGCGGCCGGCATCGACCACCGCGCGACGCCCGACATGGCCGCCGCCATCGCCGAGGCCTGCCCGACCGGCGTCGACGTCTTCTTCGACAACACCGGCGGCCCGATCCACGACGCGGCGCTGGCGAACCTCGCGACCCATGCCCGGGTGGTGATCTGCGGACGCATCGCCGTGGTCGACAAGGCGCCTGAAGAGGATGTCGGCCTGCGCGCCTCGGCCCGCCTGATCGTCACCCGCGCCACGATCCACGGCCTCGTGGTCTTCGACTGGTGGCATCGGCGCGAGGAGGCGATGGCCCGGCTGGCGGCGCTGCACCGCGACGGGCGCCTGACCTTCCGCGAGGATGTGCTCGACGGGTTCGAACGCGTGCCCGAAGCCTATGTCCGCATGATGTCGGGCCGGAACATGGGCAAGCAGCTCGTGCGCCTGTGAGCCGGCGCGCCGCGGGCTCTTAAATGTTATACCATTGACAGAGGATCGGCCTCCCGTCAGTCTGACACCTCAGAACGGAGGTCCCCGCACGTGCCGGAATCGCAGAAGTCCCCCCCGATGATCGAGCGCATCTCGGTCCAGAAGTCCTACGACCTGCTCGCGGACCAGCTGCGGGACACGATCCTGGCCGGAGATCTGGACGTCGGCGACCGCCTGCCTTCGGAGCGGGAGCTGGTCGAGCAGACCGGCCTCTCCCGCGGCTCGGTGCGCGAGGCGCTGCGCATCCTGGAGGTCGAGGGTCTGATCCGCTCGCGCCCCGGGCGCTACGGCGGCATCACCGTCACCCAGCCCGACAAGAGCTCGATGGCGCGGTTCGTGGGGCAGTTCGTCCGCTCCCGCCGGATGCCGCTGCGGGTGATCCAGGAGGCGCGGGAGACCATCGAGCCGGCGCTGGCGCGCTACGCCGCCCTGCACCACACCGACGCCGAGCTCGCCGCGATGGTGGAGCTGAACGAGGCGCTGGCCGATCCCGCGCTCGACCGCCGCGCCTTCGCTGAACTGAACATCCGCTGGCACAACGCGGTGGCCGAGGCCAGCCGCAACGACCTGCTGGCCGCGCTGCTCTACGCGATGAACCACGGCGTCGTCGCCGCGACCAGCGAGGAGATCTACGACAGCCGTGAGATCCGCGAGGCGGTGCACGCCGCCCACGCCCGGGTGATCGAGGCGATCGCCGCGCGCGACGGCGACGCCGCGCGCCGGCGCATGGAACGCCACGTGCGCGCCACCCGCGCCCATGCGGCCGATCTGGAGGAATCCGAGCTCGAGCTCGGCGATCTCGACGACTGACGGAAAGAACCGGCGCGGCGGGCGATCCCGCAAGGCCGGCGCCCACAGGAGGAAGACCCGATGACGGCGACCGCTCCCGCGGCGCACGGAAGACGTGTGCCATCCGCCCCCGATCTCGACGTCCTGATCGTGGGCGCAGGCTTCGCCGGCCTCTACATGTTGCACCGCGCGCGGGGCATGGGCCTGTGCGCGCGGGCGATCGAGGCCGCCTCGGACGTCGGCGGCACCTGGTGGTGGAACCGCTATCCGGGCGCGCGCTGCGATATCGAGAGCCTGCAGTATTCCTATTCCTGGGACGAGGACCTCCAGCAGGAGTGGACCTGGACCGAGCGCTTCGCCACCCAGCCCGAGATCCTGAGCTACATCCGCCACGTCGCCGACCGCCACGACCTGCGGCGCGACATCGCCTTCGAGACCCGCGTCGAGGAGGCGGAATGGGACGAGGGCTCGGCGCGCTGGACGGTCGCGCTGTCGACCGGCGAGCGGCAGACGGCGCGCAACCTCGTGCTCGCCACCGGCTGCCTCTCGGCCGCGCGGATCCCCGACCTGCCGGGGCGCGACGCCTTCCGCGGCGCGACCTACCACACCGGCGACTGGCCGCATGAGGGCGTGGATTTCGCGGGCAAGCGGGTGGCGGTGATCGGGACGGGATCCTCCGGCATCCAGGCGATCCCCGAGATCGCGAAGCAGGCCGCCCACCTGACCGTCTTCCAGCGCACCCCCAACTTCTCGGTGCCTGCGCGCAACCAGCCGCTGGACGAAAACTACGTGCACGGCTGGAAGTCCCGCTATCCCGAGCTGCGCAAACGCGCGCGGGAGGAGACCCGCTCGGGCACGATCTACGACTTCCCGACCCGGAGCGCGCTGGAGGTCGGCCCCGAGGAGCGCGAGCGCGAGTATCGCTGGCGCTGGGAGAAGGGCGGCGCGAACTTCATGCACGCCTTCAACGACCTGGTGCTGGACGAAGCGGCCAACGCCACCGCCGCCGACTTCGTGCGCGACCGCATCCGCGAGACGGTGAGGGACCCGAAGACGGCCGAGTCGCTGTGCCCGACCTCCTACCCGATCTTCACCAAGCGCATCTGCGTGGACGACCGCTACTACGCCACCTTCAACCGCGCCAATGTCGAGCTGGTGGACCTGCGCGGGACCTCGCTGGTGGGGATCGAGGCCGCGGGCGTGCGCACCTCCGACGGCCTTCAGGAATTCGACGCCATCGTCTACGCCACCGGCTTCGACGCGATGACCGGCGCGATCACCGCCATCGACCTGCGCGGCCGCGGCGGGCGCACCGTGCCCGAGAAGTGGAAGGAAGGCCCGCGAGCCTATCTGGGCCTGATGCTGGAGGGGTTCCCCAACCTCTTCACGGTGACCGGGCCCGGCAGCCCCTCGGTGCTCTCGAACATGGTCGTCTCGATCGAGCAGCACGTGGACCTGATCGCGCGCATCCTGACCGAGGCGCGGTCCCGCGGCGCCGCCGCGGTCGAGGCCGAGCGCGAGGCCGAGGACGCCTGGGTCGCGCATGTCAACGAGGTCGCCGCGGCCACGCTGCTGCCCAAGGCCGCGAGCTGGTACATGGGCGCCAACATCCCCGGCAAGCCGCGGGTCTTCATGCCCTATATCGGCGTCTCGACCTATCGCGAAGCCTGCGAGAAGGCGGTCGCGGAGGGCTGGCGCGGCTTCCGCTTCGACGCGGCCCCCGCGGAGGCGCCGGAGGCCGAGGCCGCCGCGGCGCGGGCCTGACGCGGGGGGCGTCCCCGACTGGATCAACCACGAACGGCGCGGGCGCGGCCCGCGCGAGGGAGGACTCATGCCTGGCGTGTATTTCGACGAACTGGAGGTGGGGCAGGTGTTCCGCCACCCCATCCGCCGCACGGTGACCGAGACGGACAACGTCCTCTTCACCACCATGACCCACAACCCGGCGCTGCTGCACCTGGACGAGGAATACTGCCGGACCGAGACGGAGTTCGGCCAGCGGCTGGTGAACTCCTGCTTCACGCTGTCGGTGATGGTGGGGATCTCGATCTACGACACGACGCTGGGGACCGCGGTCGCGAACCTCGGCTGGGACGAGGTGCGCTTTCCCAAGCCCCTGTTCCACGGCGACACGATCCGCGTCGAGACCGAGATCGTGGAGCTGCGCGAGTCGAAGTCCCGCCCCACCCAGGGCATCGTCACCTTCCACCACCGCGCCTACAACCAGCACGGCGACCTGGTGGCGAGCTGCAAGCGCAGCGGGCTTCAGCTCAAACGCCCGGCCGAGGCCTCGGCATGACCCCCCGCTCCTGGCTGTTCATCCCCGGCGACAGCGAGAAGAAGCTGGGCAAGGCCGACGGCTCGGGCGCCGACGCGCTGATCCTGGACCTCGAGGACTCGGTCGCGCCGGAGCGCAAGGCGGTGGCGCGGCGCCTGGTGCGCGAGCATCTCGCCGCCCGGCCGGGAGCGCGGGACCCGCTGCTCTACGTCCGCGTGAACCCCCTCGACGTCTCGGCGCTGGAGGACCTGGCGGCCGTGATGCCCGGCGCCCCGGACGGGATCATGATCCCCAAGACCGACGGGGCGGAGGACGTGGCGCTGCTCTCGAACTGGCTCGACGCCTTCGAGGCGGCGCACGGGATCGAGGCGGGGCGCACGAAGATCCTTCCCGTGGCGACCGAGACGCCGAAGGGCGCGCTGCGGCTGGCCACCTTCGCCGACACGCCGCTGCCGCGTCTGGCCGGGCTGACCTGGGGGGCGGAGGACCTGTCGGCCTCGGTCGGCGCCTCGACCAATCTCGGGCCGGACGGGGAGTGGGCGCTGACCTACCGCATCGCCCGCTCGAACTGCATGCTGGCGGCGAAGGCGGCGGGGGTGGCGGCGATCGACACGCTCTACGTCGATTTCCGCGACGACGCGGGGCTGCGCGCGGCGTCCTCGGCCGCGGCCGACGAGGGGTTCGAAGGCCGCATCGCCA
>Ga0310345_10001696_pt1 | contig 23780 bp, 24 predicted proteins | sample HC15DNA20500_MG_FD_204667 | JGI IMG/M metagenome (GOLD analysis project Ga0310345, IMG submission 204667) | Marine microbial communities from station ALOHA, North Pacific Subtropical Gyre - HC15-DNA-20-500_MG | ecosystem: Environmental > Aquatic > Marine > Oceanic | place: Pacific Ocean: North... | reverse complement strand
GCGCGGTTTGTTATTGCTTAACCAAGAACTTGGTGCCGTCGCGAGGTTTGCAGTCCGGCCGCTTTGGTTTATCGCTTCGGCGAGGCGACAGAATCACTATCCAAAGAGTCGGGGGAAGCGCCATGGAAAGCCTGCTGTCGATTGAGAACTGGTTCACGCTGGCCATGCTTGTGGCGCTACAGGCCGTGCTGGGTTTCGACAATTTGCTTTACATCTCAATCGAGTCGGAGCGGGCACCGCCCGAGCAACGCAAGCGCGTCCGCCAGATCGGTATCGGTCTGGCAATAGCGCTGCGCATCGTGCTGCTCTATGTGGTGATACACGCCATCGACCTGTTTCAGGATGAATTATTCACGCTTGATCTTGGCGGGTTGTTCCAGGGCACTTTTACTGGCCATGCGCTGATAGTGCTATTTGGCGGCGGCTTCATCATGTACACGGCGGTCAAGGAAATCAGTCACATGCTGTCGGTCCACAATATCGGGCACGGCACCGACAGCGGCGGCACCAAGTCGTTCTGGAGCGTCATCACGATGATCGTGGCCATGAACCTGGTGTTCTCGTTCGACTCGATCCTCTCTGCGATCGCGCTGACCAGCGTTTTCTGGGTGATGGCGGTGGCCATCGTTATTTCGGGCGTGCTGATGATCGTCATGGCCGACCATGTCGCGACGTTCCTCAAGCGTAACCGCATGTATGAGGTATTGGGCTTGTTCATACTGTTTATTGTCGGGTTGCTGCTTGTGTCGGAAGGGGGGCATTTGGCGCATATCGAATTGGCTGGTTACCCGGTCGAACCGATGTCGAAATCGACGTTCTATTTCGTGCTGATCGTGCTGGTGATCGTCGATCTGGTGCAGGGGCGCTACCAGAAGAAACTTGCCGCTCAGAAGGCAAAAGAGGTCAACGATCCGAAGATTGTCGCCGAAGAGGCGTGATCTGGGGAACTCAGGCTGGCTTCAGCCGAAGCGTTCTTCCATCCAGTCGCGGAAGTCTGTCATGATCGTGTCGCGGTTGACGTCGTTGAGCCCCTCATGGCGGATTTCGGGGTAGATCGTCGTGGTGACATCGGTGAATCCGGCTGACTGCAGCCTGCGGCCAAGCGCCAGAATGCCCTCGCCCTTTTCGCTCACCGGATCATGCGCCCCGGCGGCAAGGTTGAAGGGCTTCGACCGCGGGATGGGTTCGAGATTGGCGTTGTCGGATGTTTCGATGATCGCGTCCATCAATTGAAGCCACATGCCCACCGAAACCGGGAAGCCGCATAACGGATCGGCGACATATTTGTCGACTTCCGCTTCGTCGCGCGACAGCCAGTCAAAATCGGTTCGGTTGGGTGCATAGGACTTGTTCCAGGTTTCGAAGGTGAGTTTTTGGGCAAGTCTGCTCGGCACATCCGAACCCTTTAACATGCGTTCTGCCTTGAGCAGCATCTGCCCGATGCGGAACAGCAGGCCGGTGGAAGTGGCAGCGTTCCAGACCGCGACGCCGTCGGCGGTCTGCGGATTTCGCATGGTATAGGCAAGCGTGAGCGTGGCGCCCATGGAGTGGCCAAATACCACGACCGGCTTGCCCGGATACTCGCTGTGAATGTGCGCATTGACGAACTCGATGTCACCCAGAACCTTGTCGAGACCGTCTCTGCCGCCGAACTGTCCAAGCGGCGCATCGGGTGCCTTGGTCCAGCCATGGCCGCGATGATCGTGGGCGTAGACCATGATGTTCTTCTGCGACAAAAAAGCGGCGAAACGCTCATATCGGGCGGCGTGTTCTGCCATGCCGTGATTGATATGAACGATCGATTTGGGCTCGGCCTGCCAGTTCGCCTTGTAGAGGCAGATGTCGGCACCGGTGGGCGACTTGATGGTCTGTCGGGCGAAGGGCATGGCTCAGCTACTCCTTCCGGCTTCGGCAAGAAGAGCATCTATCTGCTCTTCATAGAACCCGAGCGCCAAACCAATCTCATCGAGCAGGTTCTTCTCGGAACGATGTTCAATCTTGTCGGACGCCATGACGCGATAGCAACTCTTCAATATGGTCTGGCGCATTTGCGGGGTGAGTTCTGCACGTGCAGCGTGCAACCTGCCGACGATGTCGGAACCTGCGGTGAACTCTGAGAGGATTTCACGGACCTCGTTGGAATCTATAGCCAGCCCCAACATCTCCTCGTGAATGCGGGCGAACTCGGCGACCTCCTCATTGGCGATGTGGCGGTCCGCAGCCGCCATTGCGCCCATACACTGGACCAGCAGCCTGATCTCAGCAGAGCCGGTGTCGTCGGTTGAGTCATGTGACATCACCGCTGAGACCCGACGGGCAACGCCCCACATCAAGACAAGAGTGCCAACAATGATCGCCAGCCAGCACAGCGCCGCCCCAGCGAAACTTGGCGCTTCATAGGCGAAATAGAGGCCGGCGGCGCCCCCTAACAACAGCAGGCCGCCCAGCAGGACCTGCGCTCTTCCCGTCATAAGCCTCCCCCGCTCGTACGGTGGAAACATCAAGCAGGATTGCCGGGCAAATGTCCAGCGGAAGGCGCAAGCAGGCGCGGCAGCGGCGTTCAGCCTTTCTTCATTCAGGTTTGGCACCCTGCGCGGCATTGGGGCGGCCCGCAATCGTAGGGAAAGCATGCAGGACAAGACGGTGCAACAGGCTGGATCGAACTCCGCGACACGGACCGTTCCGCTGGGCCATGTTTGGGCGCTCGTCCCGGCCGTTGCAGACGAGCTGCGCTCAGACCGCACAATCTATCTCAGCGTAGCGGCATACTGCATCGTGGTCGCCGCCATACTTATTCTGACGGGGACCTACGATGGCTCGGTCTTCAGTGCCTATGTGCCAATGTGGCAAATCACCTTTGCCGTTACCTTTCCTGCCGTATTCCTGACATGGCGGCTGGCCCAACTCATGCTCCGGCAAGGTGCGGGGGTGAGTGAAGCCGTCGCCAAGGTGCTTGCGCCTGCGAGTGCGGCAAGGCTGGTGGCAGGCATCGTGTTGATGCAGTTCCTGCTGGCATTCCAGATAGCATTCACCTCGGCCAAGAACGCGATGCCCGTCCTGCAAGGCGGGTTCCCGCATGACAAATGGCAGGCCGATTTCGACCAATGGTTGCACTTCGGCGCTGACCCGGTGGCCTCCCTTCACACATATTTCGGATCGTCGACGCTCACATGGCTGCTTGAGCAGAATTACAGCAAGATCTGGTTTATCGTCACCTTCGGTTGTCTGTTCGTCTTCTGTGTCGCGGAGCAGGCAAGGGTGCGCCGTACCCACTACGTCTTGCTCTTCGTGGCTTCATGGGTACTGGTCGGTAACGTCTTTGCTCATCTGTTCCTGTCTGCCGGGCCGATCTTCTATGGCAATGTCACTGGCGATCATTCCCGCTTCGCCTCTATCGCCCAGCACGTCTTCGACAACGGATCGGAAGGCAGCTTCACGCAAATGGTGCAGGCCTATCTGTGGCAGATGTATGCTTCCGGTAGCACCGCCTTCGGCACCGGAATATCCGCGTTTCCATCCGTGCATGTCGCCGCCACAACGGTGGTGTGCCTTGCCGCCTGGCGGAAGAGCCGGTTTTGGGGATGCGCCTCGGGTGCCTATCTTGCGTTGATCCTGTATTCTTCGGTCTATCTGGGCTGGCACTACGCGATTGACGGTTACTTTGCCATTGGAGCGGTCCTTTTGATCGACTGGCTGCTTCGGCGTATCCTTCGTCCAGAAATTGCCGGCGATTGTGCCGGATGAGGATCCACACCGCAGCAGCGGTCTGGGCGTTCCCGGCCATCTGCCTCATCATCGTGCTGTTGGATCTGGCTGACGGCAACGTCTTCTACGGCGATGTGGACGACCGGTTGCGTGCGCTGCAGATCGCCGATTTGCTCGCCGATGGACAATGGTTCGACCACACGCTGCCATTTATCGCCATGCCGGAACCCTACGTCTCGCCCTGGTCGCGGCTGGTCGATCTTCCCTATGCAGGAGTTTCGCTGTTGCTGGCGCCAATTCTGGGTGGGGAAAATGAGTTGCAGATCGGGTCTCATGTCGTTCCGCCATTGCTGGCGCTCGCGTTCGCGTATCTGGCGCTTCTCGTAATGCGGTCGCTGGCTGAAACCGCGCCCGCTATTGCTCAGCTTGCCGTGGTCGCGCTGACCATGACCTATGCGCTATGGGCCTTTGCGCCGGGCCGGGTCGATCATCACAATATGCAGCTGCTGGCGATGATGGCGATGCTGGCAGGTTTTTGCATGCGGGGCAATGCATGGCTGGGTGGCGCGATTGCCGGCGTGGCGATTACCCTGTCCGTGGCCATAGGGCTTGAGTGCCTGCCGCTGATAGCCGTGGCGGTCGCCACTATTGCTGCTTTCGCACTGTCGGGAGAGGATCGCGCGCGGACGCTCGCCGCAAGCTGCGGTGCAACCCTTGTCATAGCTGCGCCGCTAGCCGGGCTGGCGCTGGTCGGACCGCAGGTGATGCTGGCGACACGTTGTGATGCGTGGTCGGCGCCGTGGGTTGCAGCGCTTTTTGGCGGTGGCATCGTGCTGTGCGGGATCGGGATGCCGGCGATTTCGCGAATGAGCGTAGCAAGACGATTGGGCTTTGCCGGACTTGCGGCAATAGCGCTCGCCATGTCGCTGGCTGCGGCGTTTCCGGCCTGTCTTCAGGGCCCCTATGCAGCGATCGGAGAGGCGGCGCAGGACTTCTGGTTGGACCGCGTGCCTCAGGAAAACTCAGCGACATTCCTCGTAGAGAAATTGCGCTTCGGTGAACTCGCGACGCTGGCAATCTGTGCCTTCATGCTGGCGGCCACTGCCGGAAAAGCATGGCGTGATCTACGCGCCGGAGAACACGGTTTCGTTCTCGTCTGGCTGATTTCAATCGCCGCCTTGGCGCTGGCCATCATGCAGATTCGATTCATCCGGTTTGCTCCGGCCTTTGCGCCGCTGCTCCTGCCTTGGCTAATGGCGGGGTTGAGTGCGAAGCCGCCGCTTATCTCGAGAGCGCATCTGGCGGTGGCGATCGCAGTTCCCGCCGTGGCGTTGGCCTTGGCCTTCACGGCGTTGCAGCAGCGCGCGCACAAACCCGATGCGGTTGACCTGATGGCGGCGGATGATTGCCCCGAGGCGGACTTCTCGCAACTGGCCGCTGTCGACCCCGGCCGCATCATCGCGCCCCTGGGGGTCTCCATGCCGATTGCCGAGGCGATTGTAAGAGACGGCCTCGCTCACACAATCACGGCGCTACCCTTCCACCGCGCCTCGCCGGGCATCGTGCGTGTGGCGACGGCGTTCACCTCCAACGAACCAGAAGCACGCAAACAGGCGCTTGCGCCCTTCGACATGGTTGCGGTGTGTGCCCGCGAAACGCACATTGATCTGACCGGTGCGCCGCTCTATGCGGCGCTGGTTTCGGGCAATGGCTGGCCGGGTCTCGAGCCGGTGGGCGCGTTGCCGGATACGGGTCTGCACCTCTACCGCATTGATCACGCGGCGCTGCGCTGATCTGCAGGCAATGCCAGTTGCCGCGTCATCCCAAAGCGAATAGAAACCGCATCAAATTTCCCTGAATTCGATGCGGAGCTTCAGACGCCATGGCGCGCCAGTTCATCTATCACATGTCCGGCCTCTCCAAGGCCTACGGATCCAAGAAGGTTCTCGAGAACATTCACCTGTCCTTCTATCCCGATGCCAAGATCGGCATCCTGGGGCCGAATGGTGCGGGTAAATCCACCGTGCTGCGCATTATGGCCGGTCTCGACACCGAGTACACCGGCGAGGCATGGCTGGCGGAGGGGGCCACCTGCGGATACCTTCCGCAGGAACCGCAGCTTGATCCCGCGCTCAACGTTACCGGCAATGTGATGCAGGGGGTGGCCGACAAGCAGGCCATTCTCGACCGCTACAATGAGCTGATGATGGACTATTCCGACGAAACGGCGGAGGAGGCCTCGAAGCTGCAGGACCAGATCGACAGCCAGAATCTGTGGGACCTGGAGTCACAGGTCGAGATGGCGATGGAGGCGCTGCGCTGCCCGCCGGGAGACGCGACCATCGACAATCTGTCGGGTGGCGAGAAGCGCCGCGTGGCGCTTTGCCAGTTGCTGCTGCGCCAGCCCGACCTGCTGCTGCTCGACGAACCGACCAACCATCTCGACGCCGAGACGATTGCATGGCTGGAAAAGCATTTGCGCGAATATCCCGGCTCCGTGCTGATGGTCACCCACGACCGCTACTTTCTGGACAATGTCACGGGCTGGATCCTCGAACTCGACCGGGGCAGGGGCATTCCCTACGAGGGCAATTACACCGCCTATCTGGAGGCCAAGGCCAAGCGCATGCAGCAGGAGGGCCGCGAGGAAGCCGCCCGCCAAAGAGCACTGGCGCGCGAATCCGAGTGGATGGCGTCGAGCCCGCGAGCAAGGCAGGCCAAATCCAAGGCGCGTATCAAGGCCTATGACGAACTGGTCAAGGCCGCCAACGACCGCCGTCCGGGCGACGCGCAGATCATCATTCCCGTCGGCGAACGCCTCGGCCAACAGGTGATCGATGCCGAAGATCTGTCGAAGGGCTATGGCGACAAGCTTCTGATCGACGGACTTTCCTTCAAGCTGCCGCCGGGTGGCATTGTCGGCGTAATCGGGCCGAACGGCGCGGGCAAGACGACGCTGTTCCGCATGATCACCGAACAGGAGCAACCCGATTCCGGCTCGATCACCATCGGCGATACGGTCAAGCTCGGCTATGTCGACCAGAGCCGCGACACGCTCGACGGCAACAAGACCGTCTGGGAGGAAATCTCCGGCGGCAACGACATCATCAAGCTCGGCAAGCACGAGGTGAATTCACGCGCCTATTGCTCGTCCTTCAACTTCAAGGGCGGCGACCAGCAGCAGAAGGTCGGCACGCTTTCCGGCGGACAGCGTAACCGCGTTCACATGGCGAAGCTGCTGAAAGAGGGCGGCAACGTCATCCTGCTCGACGAACCGACCAACGATCTCGACACCGAGACGCTGGCGGCACTGGAAGACGCTCTGGAAAATTTCGCCGGCTGCGCCGTCGTCATCAGCCACGACCGCATGTTCCTCGACCGCCTGGCCACGCATATCCTCGCCTTCGAGGGCGACAGCCATGTCGAATGGTTCGAGGGCAATTTCGAGGATTACGAGGCCGACAAGATCAGAAGGCTGGGGCCTGATGCGGTCAATCCGAAGCGGGTGACGTATAAGAGATTGACGAGGTGAATTCAGTCAGGATCATAATCGTGATCGCCGCTTGAATCAGCGATCATAGGACCTGTCTCGCTAGCGGGCCCAATTGAACTCATGGGGACATTATTGAGGTAGCCGTTCACAATTCTCCAGCGGTTTTCATGTTTTCCCTGTCCGGTGATTTGTTTGACATTTGCAAAAGCACAAGAACTCACCTCGACTTGAGGAGTGGTGCTGTCTGGTTCTAATCCAACTAGTAGAATCGGCAATGTAATTGAAAGTTCAGCTGAAGGAAGTTCTCTTCGGGCACGCTCAAAGTTAACGATATTGGAGTCAATTAGCTTGGCAACAGAAGACATTGGCACAACAGACAATCCACACTGAATTAGAGACTTGGAATAGGCAGCCTGAAACTTAAATATGTCGGAATACCAGCGTGCCATGTTGCCGAACTGGATCTCAGCTTGAATGCTTAGTCCAGAGAATGTCTTCCGAAAGTCGGCGGCAAGATTTGAAGACGGTATTCCCGTTGCCAAGGGATGGTGGTCCCAACCGCAGTCAACTGCGAATCGACGGTCAAAATATGTATTGAGTAACTGCTGAACCACCAATAGGTTGGGATTATTCCCACTCTTACCCGGATATATGAACAGCGGAGCGCCTGATAGGATGGTTTCAATCTCTTCCCAAGCTGGCGCGTGGCTTGGATGCTGAAGAATCTCGAGCGCGTAGCGATAGCTGAATATGTTCAGCTTCATACTTCAATGCCCACCGTTGGGCAAAGAGGGATCATAGACCGGCTTGTTCATCGGCCGGGTTTTCAGAATCCCGCGCCTGTAATCTTCGAGGCGCTGACGGCCAATTGCGACATATTCGGCATCGATCTCGCAGCCAATCGCACCTCTGTTATTCTTCAAAGCCCCAATCAAAGTCGACGCCACACCGGCATAGGGATCGAGTACCGTGTCGCCCTCGTCGGTTAGCGAAAGGACGAGTCTCTCGACAAGCTCCACGGGAAACTGGCAGGGGTGGATTGTTTTTTCTACATGGTTGTTCTTTACGTTTGGAAACACCCAAACATCACTGGGGTTCTTGCCCAATGGATTTCCAGAGAGTTGGCCGGCTTTCGGGCCCTTGAAGTGTTTCTTGTTTGGATATTTCGAAGGTACTCTTACAGGGTCCAAATTGAACGTGTAGTCGTCCGATTTGGTGAACCACAATATCGTTTCGTGACGACCGGATAACCGCCTTGAACAGTGCAAGCCATGCTCGAAATGCCAGATAATGCGGTTCCGCAACTTCATGCCCAGGTGCGAGAAGATGGGATACAGCAGAATATCGAGTGGAAAGACCTCGCCCTTATCGATGTGATTTCCAACCTGCCAGCAAATCGAGCCTTGAGGCCGCAACACTCTGAAACACTCTCGAATGACCCGAGTTTGTTCTTCGATATAAGACTCCCGGCTGGTGCGTTTCTCGTATTTTTTTCCGATGTTGTATGGCGGTGATGTGACAATCAGTTGGACGCTTTCGCTGTCCAGCGAAGGCAGAAAACTGATGTTGTCCGCGCGGCGGAACAGGGACTTGATCTCTTTTCGCTGGTGATCGGCCGAACGACCGTGTTCACCGGAATCGACTCTGGCAAATCGCCAAGTATCTTCAAGCTGCATGTGCGTTCCGCCTTCCACTTAGCTAAGTAAGAACAAAAACAGAACATTGACTCCTTGTCAATGTGTTTTGATTCTTCGCGGCTACCGTAATTTGAAACAATCGCATAAGAAACCTTCCAACCTGATTAACGAAGGTCAGTCCACAATTGCTGGGAAACAGGTCCATACTCGGTCTATTGCGCGGCGGGATTCCCGCGCTCCTGTTTCTCGGGTTGTTCACGCTGGCGACCTTCATTCTCGCCCGCCCGGTCGAGAATTTCATGCGCGATGTCGCCATGTCATCCATTTCGCCCTACGAGAAGGAAAAGGGCGAGATCGACGATATCGTCATCGTCACCATCACCGAGGACACGCTCAAGGCCTTCCCCTACCGCTCGCCGCTCGACCGGGCGTTTCTGGCCGAAGTGATCGACAAGCTGTCCGCCGCCGGGCCGAAGGTTATCGGCATTGACATATTGTTCGACCAGGAAAGCGAGGCGGAAAAGGATGCGGCACTGCGCGAGGCAATCGAGACCTCGGTTACCGAGCGCGATGTGCCGGTGGTGATCGTCACCGCCAGCGCCAAAGACGGGCTGACACAGGCTCAGCTCGAATTCCTGCGGAACTTCGCACCGCATGCCGAGCGGGGCCTGGCCAATCTGCGCCGCGATCCCTTCGACGGCGTGGTCCGGGGCCGGTTTGTCGGGCAGGCGGCTGAGACCGAGGACGGGGAAACGCAGTGGCGGCCGGGGCTTGCTGCCGCCATGGCGCTCATCACCGGAAAGGGCGTGCCGGAGGGGGAGAGCCCGCTCATCTATTACCGGCAGGACGGCGCGCAGCCATATGCTTTCCGCTCCTATCCGGCGCATACCGTGAAGGTCCTGCCCGCCGAGTGGTTCAAAGACAAGTATGTGTTCATCGGCGCCGACCTGCCGATCGAGGACCGCCACGCCACGCCGTTCATCGCGCGAAACGGCGTCAGTGAGGGCCGGCTGCCCGGCGTTGCCATCCATGCCCAAGCACTGGAGCAGTTCCTGCGCGGCGAGACATTGTGGAACGCCGATCCTATCGCGCTGACGCTGATCCTCGCGGTGTTCTGCGCGGCGGCGGCATGGCTTTGCTGGCTGCCGCTGGCTATCCTTGCCAAGCCGCTGATCGTCGCCGGCATCCTCGGGCTCTACTGGGTTGCGGCGGGCGTGGCGTTCTCGCGGTTTTCGGTGGCGTTGCCCGTCGCAGCACCTTCGGCAATCATTGCCGGCGTCTCGTTTCTCACCGCCTTCATGGCGTGGAAGCGCGATTCCGACCAGCGGCGTTTCATCGAGAGCGCCTTCGGCAAATATGTCAGCCCGGCGGTGGTGCAGAACATCGTCAGACAGCCAGATTCGCTGAAACTCGGCGGCGAGGAGCGGGTCGTCACCTGCGTCTTCACCGATCTGGAGGGCTTCACCAGTTTTTCGGAGAAGCTGCCGCCGGAACAGACCGCCATCATCCTCAACGACTATCTCGACCGCATGTGCGATATTTTCGTGGCGCATGGGGCGACCATCGACAAGGTGATCGGTGATGCGGTGGTAGGCTTCTTCGGCGCGCCCGCCAGTCAGGACAATGATGCGCACATGGCGGTGCAACTGGCGCTGGCAGTGGACGAGTTCTCCGAAGACTATCGTGCAGGGCAGGCCAAGCGCGGCGTCGAACTGGGGATTACGCGCGTCGGCATCCACCGCGGCAAGGCAATTGTCGGCAATTTCGGCGGCGAGCGCTTTTTCGACTACACGGCCATCGGCGACACGGTAAACACGGCCGCCCGGCTGGAGGGCGCCAACAAATATGTCTCCACACGGCTTTGTGTGAGCAGCGCCGTTGCGCTCAATGCGACAAAATGCACATTCAGGCCCACCGGTACGATATATCTAAAGGGCAAACAGGATGGCATCGACACGTTCGAGCCGATCGACTTGGCCAGGGCAGACGCCGAATGGCTGCGCGAATATGGCGAAGCGTTCGAGTTGATGCGAAACTGTGATGCCAATGCCTTACAGGCATTCGAGACGCTGAAATGCAAATATCCCGATGACCGGCTGATCGCCTTTCATCATGAGCGGTTGTCGAATGCCCAGGAAGGGGCGAATATCGTGTTGGGCGAAAAATAGGAGCGCCGGAACATGACACGCGACCTTGAATCAAGCCGCAGTGCGAGCAGCACCCGCATGTTGCTTGCCGCCGGCGGCATCATAGTGGCTACATTTGGCTACGCTCTTCTTGACCTCCCCTCAATAGCGACCCCTGCGCGGGCGGGCAGCCAGTATGTCATCGTCGGCTCGGAGCCATCTTCGGACGCGTTCGAGCCCGGCAAGATTCTCGAGGTGGAAGACACAATCGAGATTCCCGAAGGCACCATTGTTACGCTGCTGGGCGAGGATGGCAGCGTCAACGCAATTCCCGGTCCCGCCCGCATTACCGTCACCGAGGACGCTGTTCAGGCCGATGGCGGCGCTGACCCCGCGAAGGCCGAAGAGAAGCGTTCCGCCCTTTCGCAGATCGCCAGCCTGCTAAGCGGCGAGCGCGGCAATGCTGACACTCTGGGCGCAACACGCAGTTTCTCAGGCAAGCAGAAGCCGCAGGGCCTCAACGACCCCTGGGCGGTCTCCGTTCATGGTGGCGGCCATGGCTGTGTACGCGGCGAAACGGTCGTGCTGGCACGGTCCGACGCCGACAAGGCCGCGGCGCTCACTGTCGACAATGGCGAAGGAGGAGTGTTGAAGGGCGCCGAATGGAAGGAAGGCGAGAGCCAGTTCGAGCTTCCGGCAGATATTCCTGCCACCAGCGCAGAGATCGAGATACGCCACAATGGACAACGGTCGCTGGTGCAGTTGCACCTTGTTCCCGACGCCATCAACCAGAAAAACCCTGTCGAGGTAATGGGCTGGATGATCACCAGTGGCTGCGAAGGGCAAGCGCTGGCGATGACCAAGCAATTGACTGCGGAGGCGCAGTAGCAGGACTGACTAACAGGTTTCGCTTCGCCCACGCGAAGCTAAATCTGCCCCGGGGCATCTCAGAACTCATCTCAAGGAAGAGCAGGATGAACGAGAATGTTTCCCCGGCTGCTGCTGTACAGGCGCCGTTGCAGCGTTTCGGTTTCGAATTCCGCGGAAATGCCAAAGAGTATTTTGGCATCTGGATTGTCAACCTGCTGCTCTCCATCGTCACGCTTGGTATCTACACCGCATGGGCCAAGGTGCGTCGGCTGCGATATTTTTACGGCAACACCTATCTCGACGGGCACAATTTCGAGTACCACGCCCGGCCAGTGCAGATCCTGATCGGCCGCATTATTGTGGTCGTGGTGCTGCTGATCTATTCCGGCCTCAACGCACTGAACCCGTTATTCGCGCTATTGTTGATTCCCTACTTTTTCGCCTTGCCCTGGCTCATCAACAAGGCAATGGCGTTCAATGCCAGAATGACGAGCTACCGCAATGTGCGCCTGTCGTTCCGGGGCAGCTATTGGCGGGCGTTCGGAATTTTCGTGCTGCTACCCTTCGCTGCGATATTCACGCTCGGCATTCTCATCCCGTTCGTCTCGCGCGCAGGCGCCAACTATATCGGCAACGGCATGAAGTTCGGCACGGCTCAATTCGCCACCGATGCGCCGCTGCGCAAGTTCTACGGCAATCTCGGTATGTCGGTCGTGTTTATGCTGGTTGTCGTTGCTTTGGTTGGCCTGTTGGTCACCGCGCTTGCCTTCGGATATATTTCTCTTTCAGAAGTGAGTGATGCTGAGCTCGGCCAGATAGGCATCTGGCAGTTAGTTATCATAGGCGTGTTTGCCGGGCTGTTTCTGGCATTCCCGTTCTATGCGGCCGGCGCGCGCAACATCGCGTTCAACGCCACCACGCTGGACGGCAAGCATCATTTCGTTTCGACGCTTGGACGCGGCAGATATGTCTGGATACTTGTCTCCAACCTGTTTGCAGCAATCCTCACCATCGGCTTGCTCAGGCCCTGGGCGGCGGTTCGCACATGGCGTTTCTTTGCAAACAACACCGCTGTCGAAACCGCCGGATCACTCGATGGGTTTATCGATGAAGCCGCGCCCTCCGGTGAAGTCGCCGCGGCCGAGTTCTTCGATATCGAAGGCATCGACTTCGGATTGTAGGACCGCGCCAGCATGATCGAGGGCCGCTACTTCGCAGCAGGCGCATCGGGATCGAGCCCCGCGAAACTGTGGGGTTCGCCCGGCGATCTGCGCATGCAGGTTGAGGGCGAAAACGTAGTGCGCGAGGTCGTTCATGTGCATCTGAGCGACAGACTGGGAAACGTGCCGCGCAAGCTCACTTTTGATGATGGCGGCGTGTTCGAGGCACCTGCGGAAGCCGACATTGACGGGCTGATGGGTACGCATGCCAGTTTCTTCTCCCGGCTGTCACGGTTGGAGACGAACTGGCGGTTCGTTGCCTTCGCTTTCGTGGTGACGCTGATCGCGCTGGTGGGAATTTACCGCTACGGCATTCCGCTGGCGGCGAATGGGGCGGCGGCAGTAACGCCTTCCGTCATTCTGGAGACCATGGATCATGGGACGCGCGAAACGGTTGACCGGACCTTTTTCGATGAGAGCGAACTGGATGGCACCCGCAAAGCCGAAATTCAGCGCATGTTCGACGAGCTTGCCGAGCTCTCCGGCCAGGAAAGCCCTGAGCTGAAACTGCTCTTCAGGGACGGCGGCCGGCTTGGCGCCAACGCCTTTGCGCTTCCGGGCGGTACGATCGTGCTCACCGACCAACTCGTTGAAAAGGCGGAGAGCGACGACGAGATTGCTGGGGTGATCGCCCATGAAATCGGCCATGTGCAGGGCAGGCATTCGCTCAAGCAAATCTATCGCGTGCTAGGGCTGTTTTTCATGATCGGTCTGATCGGCGGCGATTCAAGCCAAATCATCGACGATGTGGTGGGGCAGGCGGCTGCACTGCAGACTCTGTCCTATTCGCGCGAGTTCGAAACCGATGCCGATAGGCGGAGCGTTGAACTGATGGTCAGGGCCGGCCGCGACCCGGTGGCTTTCGTTCATCTGCTGGAACGGCTGGGCGGCAAAAACGACAAGCAGCAGGACAAGTCCGCTACCAGCAATGCTGGCGAAGAGGAACCTTCGCGCAAGAGCGGCACAAGCTGGATATCGACCCATCCGGCGACCGAGGATCGCCGCGAAGCGGTCGAACAGCTGGCAAAGGAACTGGGCTGGGAGGGCTGATCTCGTTCCCTGTCAACGCGCCCAGGCGTGATACTCATCATTTGGGCGCATGTCGGTGGCCGCGCTCATGCGGTTCGACATGTTGAAGAAGCTGGCCACCGCCGCGATATCCCAGATATCCCTGTCAGTCCAGCCAGCCTTACGCAGCGCCTCGCGGTCGGGCTCGTCTATCGCCTCGGGCTGCTTTGTCAGCTTCCAGGCAAAGTCCAGCATGGCGCGCTGCTTGGGTTCCAGATCCGCGGCACGGTAGTTCATCGCCAATTGCTCGCCGAGTTTGGGGTCGCCCGACAACTGCCTTGCGGCTGCTCCATGCGCAGTCAGGCAATAGTAGCAGTGATTGATCGATGAGACGGTTACCGCGATCATCTCGCGCTCCAATTTGGACAGGCCGGAATCGCCCAGCATCAGCTCGTTATACATGCCGGTGAAGCCATCGAATTTCTCGCCATGCCAGGAATAGGCGGCCAGCACATTTGGGACGAAGCCAAGCTTCTCCCGGCAGACTTCGAGGTATTTTTGCTGCCGCTCATCAAGCGGCACTTCGTTTTGCGGCATTTCCAGCGCCACGATTTCCCGTTTCGTCATTTGCGATCGTCCTCCCTTGCCAAGTTCACTCCTCCCCGCACGGATCATGTGTCGCCACGGATGCACGCTTGCATGCGATATGATACGGTTTGCCCAACAAACGGAGATGCAGGATGAACAAGTCCGAAACATCGTTCAAGGCGGTTCGCGAAATGGTTCCGCCGCGCAAGGTTAAGGGGAGCGTGTCCCGTGTGCTTGCAGCAGCAGGGAAAGACTTCGTATCCACCGAGGTCGGTGAACTCAAGCTCAGCTATGGCGGCGTCGAAGGCGATTTTCACGAAGGACTGACCCGCAAATCCGGCGGCCGCGAACCGTGGTATGAGCGCGGAACCGAGATGCGCAATGAGCGGCAGGTTTCGATACTCTCCGAGGAGGAACTGGCCGAGATCGCGGAAAATCTTGGTGTGATGAAGCTTGATGCGGGCTGGATCGGCGCAAATCTGGTGCTGGAGGGCATTCCCGAGATGAGCTTTCTGCCGCCACGCACACTGCTGTTCTTCGAAGGCGGCGTTACCTTGCGCGTTGACGGGTACAATGCGCCCTGCCGCTTGGCCGGCGGTTCCATAGCAAGGCATTTGGGGGCCGAGCGCACCGGTGGCGGCATGGGCAATATCGGACTTGAGAAGGGCGAACTCGACTGGACGAAGACCGACATGGCGCTGGCCTTCAAGAATGCCGCCGAGATGAAGCGCGGTCTGGTGGCCTGGGTCGAGCGCGAAGGTGTGATCAAGCCCGGCGAGGGAGTGACTGCGCGCATCTGGGAGCAATGGATCTACTGATCCGCCCTACGGGTGTGATTTGCCTCAAATGCGAGCGGATTGCGGCAGGCGATTCGTGACACGGGTGTGAATTTCCACCACCTAACCGGCATTGTGGAAAGAAAATTCTGCTGCGGCGCAGCATGGGGAATATCGCTTCCTTACACGGATTTGACCGGATGATTATCTGTCATCTGACGGTTGTCACGTTGTCTATTTGCGATGCAGCAACGAATTCGGATTGACGGCTGACAAGACCGTCTTAGACTTTCGAATTAGTGGCGGGCGTTAATTTCGCGACCTGCGGGGACTGGAGTGACGATGATGGAAATTGCCCAAAAAGTGAATGTTCTGCTTTTCTGCGCAGCCCTTGTATTCGTCGGCGCACTGGTTTTTGGCGTATTGTAGCGTTTCCAAACGCCGAATCATGAGAATTGAAGGGACGGCCACGTAGGCCGTCCTTTTTTATTGTGCTCTCATCAAGCTGCAGCGGGGATTTCGCCTTGCGGACGCAGTCCAAGCATGTGGCAGATGGCGTAGCTGAGATCAGCACGGTTCATCGTGTAGAAGTGGAAATCCTCAAAACCGCGACCAACCAGATCGTTGACCTGCTCGGCAGCGACAGCGGAGGCGATGAGTGATGCGGTGTCCGGATCGTCTTGCAGTCCGTCAAAACGGTCGGCGAGCCATTGCGGGATGGAGGCGCCGCAGCGGGCGGCGAAACCGGCCACCTTCCAGAAATCGTGAATGGGGAGGATGCCGGGCACAACCGGAATGTAGATTCCCGCCTTTCGTACGCGCTCGACATAGGCTTCGAAAACATCATTGTCGAAGCAGAACTGGGTAATCGCGCGCGTCGCGCCATTGTCGATCTTGCGCTTGAGCATGTCGATGTCTGTGGCGAAGTCCCGGCTTTCGGGATGTTTCTCCGGATAGGCGGCGACGGAAACGTCGAAGCCGCCATATGCGGTGATCGCGGCGGTAAGTTCGGCTGCGTTCAGATAGCCTTCCGGGTGCGGCCTGAATTGTGTCCCGGCACCCGCCTTGGGGTCGCCGCGCAGCGCTACAATGTGGCGAATTCCGGCCTCGTGATATCTCCCGATGACCTCGCAAACTTCCTGGCGCGGCGCATCGATGCAGGTCAGGTGGCCGGCGATGGAGACGGTGCCCTGGGCAGCGAGTCTCGCCACTGCGGCCAGGGTGCGTTCGCGCGTTGAGCCTCCAGCACCGTAGGTGACCGAGATGAAGTCCGGCTCAAGCCGCGAGAGGCGGTCGAACGACTGGTTGAGCTGTTGTTCAAGCACCTCATTGGCCGGCGGGAAGAACTCGAAGGAAACACGGATTTCCTCGCGGGCCCTGGGGCGGCGCGAGAAACCGTTTATTGTCGTGCTGCGCGTAATCATCTGCCTCAAGCCTTGTCAGTTGAATTTGCCGATGCCATGAGCCGGCGGGGGTCGCGCGCCAGCCAGAGCGTTACTGTCAACCGGTCCTGCCGGTCCTGTACGGATTTGCCCTCCGGCGCCAGATCGCGGGCCTCGACGGTTTCCAGGCCAGCCTCCTCCAGCCAGCCATTGATCTGCTCGTGGCTGAAACCGAGGCGCAGATGCCGGTGCTCGTCGCGCAGGAATTCGAGGCTGTGCGGCGCGAAATCGGCGATCAGCAGCCTGCCGCCGGGCACAAGCGCGCGCGCCGCCTCGCGAATGGCTGAAGCGGGATCGTCGAGATAGTGGAGAACCTGATGCAGCGTCACGAGATCGAACTGGCCTTCGGGCGTCGGCAGAAGATAGATGTCGCCATGGCGCACCTGCACGCGGCTCAGCCCTGCCTTATCGAGATTGGCGCGGGCCACCGAAAGCATGTCTCGGCTGGCATCGACGCCGACAGCGCGCACATAGACCGGATCGAAAAGTTCGAGAAGGCGGCCGGTGCCTGTGCCCAGATCCAGCATCGCCTGCACCGGCGCATTGCCGACCATCTCCAGCATCGCCTTCTCAACCTTCGATTCGTCGAGATGCAGCGAGCGGATCGCGTCCCAGCTTTCCGCGTTCTCCGCGAAGTAGTTCGCGGCCTGTTCGGCGCGGCGGCTACGCACCGCTTCGAGCCGCTCGCGGTCGCGGGCCACTTGCGGATCGGCGGGATCGAGGTGCGAGATCAGCGTCGAAGCAAACTTGGCTACTGCGCCTTCCTCAACAAGCCGGAAATAGGCCCAGGCGCCCTCCTGATAGCGCTCCAGCAATCCGGCCTCGCCAAGCAGTTTCAAATGACGCGAAATGCGCGGCTGCGACTGGCCCAGTATCTCGATGAGGTCGGTGACGGTGAGATCGCCCGCCGAAAGCAGCGCCAGCAACCGCAACCGCGTATGCTCGCCGGCGGCGCGCAGCAATTCGACATTTTCCTCCAGCGAGAGGGTGGTGGGCTTGAGCAAGTTTCCGCTCCGGCATTAATCAGATAAAGATATCTTTATATGATTTGCCGAGGCGGTGCAACAGCTTTATCGCCCCTCCTTTCCGTGGCCCCAAGCGGCGCGGGAGGGGGGTGAGGTGTTCTTTTGCTCGCCTTCTCGCTTCGTTTGTCGAACTGCCTCATCCTATCCCGGCGGGTGCGTGCGGGGAGAGATTTTCCTGCATCTCCCCTGCAAACGATGCGCGCTACTACCGCAGCGCCTATATTGGCGCCATGAGCACCGCTCGATATTCGGCACCGCCGGACAAACCGAAACGCCCCAACACAAAGCGACGCCGCGAGATCGCCAAACAATTGCGGGTTCTGGCGCCGCGCATGCCGCTGGCTGATTTCCTCGCAGTCGAGGAGGGCGCTGCCGCCGGGCATCTGCGCCATCTGCCGCCGGCGATCGCGCTGTGGCAGGCGCTTGCCAGCCGGGTGCGCCATGCGCATACCGACTATGAGGCGCTGCTCGATGACGGCTATGATCGGGACGCGGCGCGGTTCTTCGTTGCCGACGCGATGAACGATGTGCTGGCGGACTGGGGCTGCCACCGCCGCATCGATGCAAACGAGCCGGAAGCGTAGCTAGTCCTGGCACGCAGGCGCGGGCGGAAGTAACGAACTCGTTGCTTTTGCGCAAACGCATTGTTGATAAAATCGCCCCTGTTCTCATGGTTCTCCCTCCCGATATTGTGTCCGCTTTTCGAGCCCGAAAGGAATTTTCATGCCCAGCCTCGACGATTTTCTCATCACGAAGAAATGGCCCGCCAAGAACCCGGAAATCATCCAGCTCTACTCCCTGCCGACGCCCAACGGCATCAAGGTGTCGGCCATGCTCGAGGAGACGGGGCTCGCCTATGAGCCGCATCTAGTGAGTTTCTCCAGCAACGACCAGACGAGCCCGGAATTCCTGTCGCTCAACCCGAACAACAAGATCCCCGCCATCATCGACCCGAAAGGCCCGGACGGCCGGCCGCTGCCGCTGTTCGAATCCGGCGCCATCCTCATCTACCTCGCCGAAAAGACCGGGCAGTTCATCTCGCCCGATTCCGCCAAACGCTACCAGACGATCCAGTGGCTGATGTGGCAGATGGGCGGCATCGGCCCCATGTTCGGCCAGTTCGGCTTCTTCCACAAATTCGCCGGCAAGGAGATCGAGGACAAGCGCGGCTTCGAACGTTACCGCGATGAATCGCGCCGGCTGATCGGCGTGCTTGACGGCCGCCTCGATGGCCGCGAATACATCATGGACGACTATTCCATCGCCGATATCGCCATCTGGCCCTGGCTGCGCGGCATGATCGGTTTCTACGAGGCCGGCGACATCATGGAGATGGAAAAATACCCCAACGCGTCGGAATGGCTGGAACGCTGCGCCGGGCGCGAGGCGTCGAAGAAGGCGGTGAATATCCCCGCGCGGGATTAGTTTTTCGCTCACGCGAGCAGCTTTGCTGCCCCTGCGCGGGCGCGCCGAATGGTCGGCGGGCGGCTCTTCGCCGCCTTGCGAGATGCTGCGCATCGCTTGCCCTGCGGCGCAGGGAGGGTGCCATACGGCGGACATGGCTGCTTGTTCACGCGGCGCATTCAGCGTCCGTGTCATACGATGTTTCCGTATGATCCGGCCCAAATCGCACGTGAAGCCGAAGGCGCCGCGCAAGATTTGGGCCAGACCAACACTGGTTCAGATCTTGCGCTTCCCTCGCCTGCGGCTCGGTCAACGTGCGATTTGAACTTGCACAAACCACAGGGCGGCCTCGCCGTAATCCTGGGGCATGTGTGCGGCCCTGGCCGCCCTGCTTGCGGAGATTTGTGGCACCGCACCGGCTCTTCAGCACACTGTCCGCACGGCCCTCAAGTCAGCCCACAGGCTCCTGTTTCAAGCCATGGCCACTGACGCTCCGCTGCTGCCACCCAACCGTTTCGACGGCGATCGATCAAAACCGGCGTTCGTGCCCGGATGACAGTGCGAGGATTATGGAGAGGGTTTGGAGGGCGGGGATAGATTTCCGGTCATCGTCGGGCTTGACCCGACGATCCATACCATGATGCCAATTGCCAATGCCGTTCTATGTTTACATGCTGGCCAGCCGCAAGGGCGGCACGATCTACACCGGTGTGACGCGGGACCTGAACGACCGCGTCTTCCAACACCGCGAAGGCCGGGGCAGCCAGTTCACCGCCAGATACGGGGTTCGGCGGCTGGTTTGGTACGAGAGCTACGATAACCCTGCAGACGCAATACAGCGTGAGAAGAACATCAAGCAATATTACCGCAAGTGGAAGATTGACCTCATCGAGGCGATGAATCCGGAATGGTATGATCTGTACCGCACACTCGGTGACTGATCGAAATTCAAAGCGTGTTGAAGCGGAACGGTATGGATCGTCGGATCACGCTGCGCGGTCCGACGATGACGGAACAAGGGGCGCCCCGAGAAATCCTTCTTCCCATGCGCTATACTCTTCCGCAGGGAGGCAAGGGAACGCGGACCCATGAGCCCGAACATGAGCACCGATACGCCGAAAACAGTCACCAGGCCGAAGACGAAGGTGAAGCCGAAGGCGGAGCGCCCGAAGCTGCACAAGGTGCTGCTCGTCAACGATGATTTCACCCCGCGCGAATTCGTCGTCGCGGTGCTGCGTGGCGAGTTCAAGCTTTCCGACGACCAGGCCTACCGGGTGATGATCACCGCGCACCAGAAGGGCGTGTGCGTCGTCTCCGTCTATCCCCGCGATGTGGCCGAGACCAAGGCCAAACGCGCCACCGACGCTGGGAGAAGCCAGGGCTTTCCGTTACTGTTTACGACCGAGCCGGAGGATTAGCTGTCTTCGATGTTCAATGCAAAGGTTTACCGCAACTCCTACTATCGATAACATCACCTCAAACAAGATATTTCTGCCATGTTTCGGGAACGGCCATGCTAGACCATCTGGACGTTGAAAATGTAAAAAGCGGTGATTCCGTCTTACTTCTTGGTGCAGGAGCATCTATTGGAAACACAAGATTCAATAACGATAATCGACCTATTCTCGATTCAATGAGCCTCTCTAGGAGTATTTCTTCTTCTGTTGGACTTGATTACAATGGAGAATCTCTCAGAGATACATACGATGCAGCTATATATACCAAGACAAAAGAATGGATACAAGAACTGTTACGTAAAGAGTACTCCGACATCGCACCAAGTGAACATTTGTCGAGACTGTTTAATTTTCCATGGTACAGAATATATACGCTAAACATAGACGATAGTCTTTCAAACATACCTCATAAAAATAGAGTTCAGAAAATTGAGTTCATAAATGGTGTCAATTCTGATAGAATTGAAGGGAAGTATAAGGTTGACGTACCAAAATGGCGTCATTACATGATTCGGCTGACAGGCCGGACTCTGAACTAAATGAGATTGAAGTTACGCCAGCAATGATTGAGGCGGGTGTGAGCGAACTCGCTCGTTTCAACCCTGACTATGAAGCCGAGGCGGATGCGGTCGTTCGGATTTTTCGAGCCATGACAGCATCTGTTCCCAATTCGAAAATGGAACCGCGATCTGCGCCCCGGCGGATAGTGCGGCATAGCGCTCAAGCACAAGGGTTAGTGTAGATGTCGTGTTTGCGTACTTGAGGCGCTGTTCCGAAAGTGATGTGTCGTCCAAGCCCGACGCCTTAATTCGCTCCCTAGATATGCCAATCTTGCTGCCATCCATGGATGGCAATTTGTCGAGTTCGGCGTTTACGAGAGGATGATCGAAAGGGATGGGTTTTACCGTGTGAGCGAACGCGTTTCGGATGTGGCGTATCGAGTCAATGATTTTGCCAATCTCTGGCAAGAATATGCCTAGCGCAACAGCCAGTCTCGTCCGTGCCGAAAGGCTTGATAGCGGCGCATCGGAGTTGAAAAATAGGCGCTCGACATCATCTTCACCGTTGTGAAACACCATTTTCGTTGTTAGCGCTCGAAAGAGCGCCGCATCAACCTGGGCGCATCCTAACAATGCAGCGGAACGGTCCGTACCTTCGATAAATTCCTTAAGGAAGGTATCGAACTCATCTTCCGCAAGCAGTTCCCGACTAAGGTCACGCAATAATGGTTTCTTCTTCCCGCGACTCATCAGATTCCCCAGAAGAGCAAGAGCGCGATCAAATCCTGAAGCGCCTGTTGAAAACACCGCCTAAACCTCGTCCGAAGCGAGAGCGAGAGACCTCGCGCAAGTCTAATCAGGAATCTGAGAATGACAAACGAAGCCGGAAAAAATCAGACTGAGGTGTTTCGAGTGACGGAACCGGACGGCCGAACTTACCGCTTGTTTGCAGACGGTAAGATCAGAGGTTTCGCGCCGGGCGCGGTTGTGTTCAATCGAATACCTAATCTGTTTTACGGCAGCGTGTCCCAAGCGTCCGCATGTCCCACGAGCAAAGAAGCATCTTCGCGCGAAGGAATATTGCCGTCTGCTGCCGCCCATTTCGCTAGACCGACAGAGAAAATGTCCGCCGCAGCGGGGGAGAAGAAGTAGAAATATTTGCGGTGGCCTTCATGGTTGGAGAACATCGCAGCGGTTCGAGGAGCGCCGGTAGCAGTAAACACGGCCTCGAACTCGTCTTGCAACGTGTAGTGGCGGAGTTTTGCGACGTCATCGCCAGTGAGGGTCACAACCTTCCAACTCATCTGGCTTTCCTCCGGCGATAGAGTCGCCGCGCTTTCTGTTTAAGCGTTCGCGGCTTCACTAGATTGATTATACATGAGGCGCTTGCCTTTTGCACGGCGCAACAGTTCATCAGAGCGCTCGCCATCATCCCATTTGCGGGTGTTCCAACGGTAGTCAAATTCGCTCAAGTAGCGGAACAGATGCTGTTCACTGACGCTGTGGAATGAGCCGGTGATACCGCGCTTGAGGATGGCGAAATATGCCTCAATCGTGTTCGTGTAGAAGAACGCCTTGCGGACATATTCATCGGCGGAATGATTGACCGTTCCATGCACGGAATACTCTTTGCCGATGGACTCATACACAACCGCTTCATCGGTCATCAGGGCTGACTTGCGGCTGGCGTGTTTGACCAGAATGGGGCGCAAGGTCTTAGCGTTGACGTTGGTTACGTGAAAGGAACGCACCTCGCCTTCGCGTTCCACGAGCGAGAACACGGCGTGTTTTTTGGGTACGGGCTTTCCCCGCTTTGCGTTCTTGGCCTTACCTCCAACGTAGGTTTCATCTGCCTCGATGACCTTGTTCTGACCGCCTACGGGCGAGGGCTTGGCGTCGATGGTGCATTCACGCAGGCGATGGAAAAGGAACCATGCGCCCTCGTATGAAATGCCGAGCATCCGCTCAAGCTGCTTGGCGCTCATACCCTTTTTGCTGGACGCCATCAGTTGCGCCGCCAGCACCCATTTAGCCAGCGGGATTTTGCTGCGTTCCATGACGGTTCCAACGGTCACGGTGAACGGTTTGCGGCAATCCTTGCACTTGTGAACACCGGGGCGAGTGGACTTGCCCTGCAACTTGGTAATGCGATCACCGCCTACGCCACAACGGGGGCAAACCGGGCCATTGGGCCACAGGATTGTCTCCAGATGTTCGCGGGCCTTGTCGTTATCGTGGAAAATGTCCTTGGTCAGATCAACTTTTGCCATCGTTCTCGCCTTCCTATTGAAACCAATATAGGAATTGGAACGTGGTACGTCAACCTTATACTTCCCGAATTGAATGGAAAGGGAGAATGCAATGCCAAGCTGTATATTTACACGGCATGGCCAGAGAAATCGAGAATGGAGTAGTATTTTCAGACGAGGAATATGGATTAGTATTTGAGAGAAGATTAGGTTGGTATCAACAGCTTAGGGAAGATTTTCGTACAAGAAATGTTTATATAATTGGCAGTTCGTTGGACGA
>Ga0310345_10001695_pt1 | contig 23782 bp, 21 predicted proteins | sample HC15DNA20500_MG_FD_204667 | JGI IMG/M metagenome (GOLD analysis project Ga0310345, IMG submission 204667) | Marine microbial communities from station ALOHA, North Pacific Subtropical Gyre - HC15-DNA-20-500_MG | ecosystem: Environmental > Aquatic > Marine > Oceanic | place: Pacific Ocean: North... | reverse complement strand
GTCTTCTGGAGGGTTTGGTGCAAACCCTCCCCCCATTGGGCAAAGCGCCAATGGGGCCCCCCTCCCGACTCCGTCGGGGCCTCGCGCGCTTCGCGCGCTGGCCCCGCGACCCCAACGACGGGGCGCTGGGGGCCCTGCGGCTCGCGCTCGCGCTGCGCGCTCGCTGGCCGCCCGCTGCCGCGGGATCGGACGACTCGAGTGGCGCGGGCGGCGACCTCGCTGCGCTCGTCGCCCGCCCGCCTGGGTGACTCAGGGGTGAGGTGCTATATCGGATCGATGCGGATCTGGCTGGTGGCCGCGTGGCTCGCTCTGGCGGTGGGCTGCGACGGCGGGGGGGAGCTCGACGCCGACGGCGGCCTGGCCGACGCGAGCCGCTCGGAGGACGCGGGCCTCGGGGACGCGGGCCTCGGGGACGCGGGTGTCGGAGACGCGGGCCTCGGAGACGCGGGGCTCGGAGACGCGGGGCTCGGGGACGCGGGGGCTCCGGACGCCGGGCCGGGGCGGGTCGACGCGCTCGCCGCGCGGCTCTCGGATCCCTCGGCCTCCGCGGCCGCGCTCGACGCGCTGATCCACGAGGTCGCCTGGGCGGAGGGCTGGCCGGTCTCGGACGGCGCGTCGTGGCTCTTCGCGACCCGCTGGGACGACGCGCCGCCCGAGGTCTCGCTCGTCTCGGACGTCAACGACTGGTCGCCGGCGCGAGGCGCGGCGAGCCGGGCGGCGAGCGGCGTGCACTACTGGGTGCGGCTCGACGGCGCGAGCTTCGACGTCCCCGCCGCCGGCGCCAAGTACAAGTGGCGAGGCGCGCCCGACGTGTTCCGGGCGCCGCCCGAGGCGACCGCGTACGGATACGACGCGTTCGGGGAGCACGGCTACGTCGCGCCGCCGACCGACGTCCGCTGGCGAGAGCGCTTCCCCGCCTTCGAGAGCGCGTCGCTCGAGGCGCCCCGGGCCTTCCGCGCGCTGCTGCCCGCCGGCTTCACCCCCGGCGACGCGGCGCGCGTGCTCCTGCTGCACGACGGCCAGAACGTCTTCCACCCGGACGCGCCCTTCGGCGGCTGGCGGGTCGACGAGGCGGTCTCGGCGGCCGGCTACGAGGACGTGCTCGTGCTCGCCATCGACAACGCGCCCGATCGGATGAGCGCCTACACGCACGTGCCGGACCGGATCGGCGGCGGGCCGACCGGAGGCCGGGCGGACGACTACCTCGACCTGATCGAGCGAGAGGCGCTGCCGTTCTTCCGCGCGCGCTATCGCGTGGCCGCGGCCGGGGACGGGCTCGTCATCGGCGGCTCGTCGCTCGGCGGGCTCGTCTCGCTCTACGCGGCGCAGTCGCGGCCCACGCTCTCCGGCTGCGTCATCGCGATGAGCTCCACCCTCGGCTGGGGCGCCTTCGATCCCGCCGCCGACGGCGCCGACGCGCTCGTGCGCCGCTGGTCGACGCGGGCTGGGCCGGCCCTCTACCTCGACAGCGGCGGCGGCGGCACGTGCGGGGATCCCGACGGCGACGGAGTCGCCGAGGACTCGGACGACCGCGACAACTACTGCGTCACCAACCAGCTCCGGGACCGCCTCGAGACCCTCGGCTACGCGCACGGCGTCGACCTGTTCCACTGGTACGAGGCGGGCGCGGGGCACCACGAGGCGGCCTGGGCGGCGCGCATCTCCCGCGGGCTCGCCGCCTGCGCCTCCGCCGGGTGGACCGCACGGTAGCGTCGATCAGCGCGGGCGGAAGCGGATCCGGAAGAGCACGAGCGCGAAGGCGCCCACGACCACCGCCCACCAGAGCGTCGCGAGCCGGGTGAGCATCGTGGCCGCGGTCGCCGCCGCCGCGTCGATGGCCCCGCCGGAGAGCGCCTCGATGAGCCCGGTCATGCCCGCCTCGGTGACGCCGAGGCCGCCCGGCATCATCGCCACCGCGCCCGCGATCGTGCTCGCGCTGTAGCTGAAGACGCTCGCCTCCCAGCCGAGCCCGCCGCCGGGCAGGGCGTCGAGCAGCACGTGGAGGGCGACGCACTCGAGCCCCCAGCTCACGGTGGCGAGCGCGGTCGCGAAGAGCAGCGGGGCCGGCCGGGTCATCGCGTGCAGGCTCTCGTAGGCGACGCGCAGTCGCGGCGTGATCCTGTGCACCAGCGGCAGCTTCTCGGTGAGGTCCAGGAGCCGCTCCCCGAGCGGGCGCCACGCCGACGCCAGCAAGACGAAGCCGACGAGCGCCGCGCCGCCGGCCGCGACGGGCACGCCCTGCGCGAACGAGAGGCTGCCGGCCGCGGTGAGCAGCACGAGCGCGATGAGGTCGGTGAGGCGCTCCGCGAAGACCACCGGCGCGGTCTTGGCGATCGAGACGCCGCGCGACTCGTAGAGCAGGAGCGACTTGAAGACCTCGCCGAGCTTGCCCGGGGTCACGCTCATCACGAAGCCGCTCAGGAACACGAGCGCGCTCTCGCCGTGCGGCACCTCGACGCCGATCCGCTTCAGGTAGTACTGCCAGCGCAGATACCGCAGCACGTAGTTCCCGCTCGCGAGCCCGAGCGCGATCGCGAAGGCCTCCCAGCGGAACGCCGAGAGGTTCTCCCGCAGCGACGACAGGTCGGCGTAGAGGCTGAGGCCGGCGAAGACCAGCGCGCCGAGGAGCGTCCCGATCAGCACCTTGCGCACGAGGCCGCGGGTGGCCTCCTGGGCGGCCGAGACGTCGGTCTCGTGCTCGATCTCGGCCCGCTCGCTCACGACCGCTTCTTGCGCCCGAGACGCCACGCGAGCGCCGCGCCGGCGCCGAGCACGACCACGCCGCCGCCCACGTAGACCAGCCAGCCGGGCACCGGGAGGGAGCCGCGGCGCATCGAGCCCTCCGGGGGACGCACCACGCGGGTCCGCACGCGCGCCACGCCGGCGTCCGGCTCCTGCGCGGCGACGGGGGCGCTCGCGAGGAGCAGCAGCGTGATGAGGAGGGCGCGCAATTCGCCGGGAGATTGTCAGCCGGCATCGAGCGCGGCAACCCGCGTTTTGACTCACAGCACCGGGCCTTCTACGCTCGCGCGACCGATGCGCGACGGCGTTCGACAGGGGCGCGGGAGACGTTTGATCCGGGACGACGATCCCCCGGCGAACGAAGACTTCCTGTTCCATCTGTCGCGCGGCAGCGAGCTGCTGATGCAGAACCGCGTGGTCGAGGCGAAGGAGGAGCTCGAGACCGCGCTCTCTCACCGCCCGCAGGACGCGCAGAGCCAGGACCTGCTCGCCGGCGTCTACTTCCGGCTCGGCGTGTATCCCACGGCCATCCAGATCTGGCGCGCGCTGCTCGAGGAGTTCCCCGAGGACCTCACCCTGTGCGTGAACCTCGGCCTCTCGCTCTTCAAGACCGGGCAGCCCGAGGAGGCGCGCGACTACCTCCAGCAGGCGCTCGAGCTCGATCCGGACCACGAGCGCGCGTGGGGCTACCTCGGCCTCGTGCGCTGGCGGCTCGGCCAGCTCGACGAGGCGCGCGAGGCGTTCCTCCGGGGCGGCCAGCTCTCGATGGCCAAGCGCATGGAGGAGCAGTCGAGCGCGGGCGCGGTCCCGGCGCCCGAGCCGGAGGCCGAGGAGCTGGCGCCGGTCGAGCAGGACGACGCGCAGGTGAGCGCGATGCGCGACGCGGCGGGCGAGGCGGAGGAGCGGATCTCGCGCGGCGTGTCGCTCTCGATCGAGGCGGAGCGTCCGCGCCGGCCGAGCGGGCAGTGGAAGGTCGTCGAGACCGGCGCCGATCCGATGCCCCGCGCGCGCACCGCCTCGCGGCCGGTCCTGTCCCTGAGCCCGCCGCGGCTCGGCACGGTGGCGGAGAGCTGGGCCGTCGAGCTGCCCGAGGACACCCCGCTGGCGGTCGGCCCGGAGGGGGAGCTGCTCGTGCAGGCCAAGGGCGCCGTGCACGTGCGCGCCCGCGGCCTCCGGGCGCTCCGCGGCGCCGCCCAGACCGAGCCGGTGCAGCGCCGCTTCCGTGGCCGGAGCCCCGACGAGGCCCTGGGCGGCGACGAGGATCCCATCCTGCGCTGGCACGGGCCGCTCGCCGCCGTCTTCGCGGCCCCCGAGGCCGGCCGCTACCACGCGCTCCGGGTGAGCGGCGGGCTGCTCTACGTGCGCGAGTCGCTGGTCCGCGCCTTCGACGATCGCGTGGGCTACGAGAACGGGCGCCTGCCGCTCGCCGGGGAGAAGGTCGTGCTGCTCTCGTTCCACGGGGAGGGCACGGTCGTGCTCGAGCTTCCCCGACGCCCCACCGGGCTCGAGGTCCGCGCCGACGAGGAGGTCCGGGTCGATCCGCAGGCCGTCATCGGGTGGACCGGCCGCCTCTTCCCCACCCAGCTCGCCGACGCCGACCCGCCGAGCGTGCCGCTCGCGTTCCGGGGGCAGGGGATCCTGCTCGTCACATGAGCGACGCTCCCAAGAAGGCGCGCCGCACGAGCCTCCGGCAGGACGCGATCAACGTCCCGAACCTGCTGACGTTCCTGCGCATCGCGCTCATCCCGGTGGTGCTGCTCTTCATCGCCGAGGGCACGCCCCGCGCGAGCTTCTGGGCGGCGATGGTCTACGGCGTCACCGCCATCACCGACTTCCTCGACGGCTGGCTCGCCCGACGCCAGGGCCTCGTCAGCGTGCTCGGCAAGTTCCTCGACCCGCTCGCCGACAAGCTCCTCGTGATGGCGGTGCTGGTCTTCCTCGTGCACCTCGGCCACGTGCCGGCGTGGGCGGTGATCCTGCTGCTCGCGCGCGAGCTGTCGATCACGTCGCTGCGGGTGATCGCGATGAGCGAGGGCGTGGTCATCGCGGCGGGGCAGGGCGGCAAGGACAAGACCGCGCTCCAGATGGTCGCGCTCCTGATGCTGATCATCCACCACCCCTACGACGTGCACTTCGTCGGCTTCGGCAGCTTCCGGGCCGACTTCAACACCGTCGGTCTCTACCTCCTCTACCTAAGCCTCTTCTTCGCGTTCACCTCCGCCGGCGAGTACATCAAGCTCTTCGTCGAGGCGGTCGAGGCCAAGGAGGAGCGCCTCCGTCAGGAGGAAGAGAAGCAGAAGGCCGGCTGAACGGGGGCGTGCTAACGAGGGCGCATGTTCGTCCTCGAGAGCAAGACGCAGCGGCGAATCCTGGCCCGGCTCGAGCAAGGGGAGGAGCTCGTCGCCTCCCTCGTGAAGCTGGCCGAAGAGGAGGGGATCGGCGCCGCCTGGATCCGCGGCGTGGGCACCCTCGAGTGGGTGGAGCTCGACCGGCACGATCAGGGCCTCAGGCGCGCCGAGCCGCCCCAGCGCTTCTCCGCGCCGTGCGAGATCCTCAGCCTCGAGGGCAGCCTCGCCGGCGGCGCCCCGATGCTGCACGTGACCCTCTCGCGCCGCACCGACAACGGGGTCGAGGTGCTCGGCGGCCGCCTCACCGCGGGCCGGGTGTTCTCGGTCGAGCTCTACCTCGAGTGCTTCGACGACCTCGCGCTCAGCCGCGCGAAAGACCGCACCACCGGCCTCGACGTGTGGGAGGGCGAGGCGCGCGCGGGGGCGGCGGCCAAGCCGGCCCCGAGCCGCGCCTGGACCGCCGAGCCGGAGCCCGAGGACGACGACGACGAGGGCTACGACTTCGAAGACGAGGACGACGACCAGGACGACGACGAGGCGCCGTCGGCCCCCTCGTCGGGCGGCGTGTCCTGGGCCGACGTGGCCGCGGTGAGCGCCGCCCCCGAGGTCGCGCGCCAGCCCGAGCCGGCGGCGCCGCCGAAGAAGCGCAAGAAGAGGCGCGAGGCCCCGGTCGGCTTCAAGCCGCCGCCGCTCCCCGAGAAGAAGCGGACGAGCGAATCGGAGTTCATGGACGAGCCCATCCCGGAGAAGGGCGACTTCATCCAGCACCGCCAGTTCGGCCTCTGCCGCGTCGACAAGGAAGACGGCGAGGGCGGCATCGTGATCAAGCTCCCCTCGGGCGTGCGCAAGACCATCAAGCTCGACTACATGGAGGTCGGCCAGCCCCGCATGGAGGGCAACAAGCGCGTCTACCCCATCCGGCCGCGCCGCCGATAGAGGGGCAGGGCAGCTCTCGAGAAGTGGCAAACAATGGCGCCGGGGCCCCCCGCCCCGCTTCCACGGCACTGACCCGAGACGACGGCAGGCGACGAGCGCAGCGAGGTCGCCGCACGCGCCATCCCCCCGGGTTCGATCCTGCGGCAGTGGGCGGCCAGCGAGCGCGCAGCGCGAGCGCGAGCCGCAGGGCCCCCAGCGCCCCGTCGCTGGGGTCGCGGAGCGAGCGCGCAGCGCGAAGCTCCGACGGAGTCGGGAGGGGGGCCCCATTGGCGCTTTGCCCAATGGGGGGAGGGTTTGCACCAAACCCTCCGAAAAACTCAGCCGTCGCCCATGCGGACGCGCGGGTCGAGGGCGCCGACCGCGACGTCGGCGAGCAGGTTCCCGACCTGGACGGCGACGGCGGCGAAGAGCACGACGCCCATGATCATCGGGACGTCGAGCGAGTGGATCGACTCGATGGCGAGGCGGCCCATGCCGGGCCAGTTGAAGATGGCCTCGGTGATGATCGCGCCGTTGACGAGGAACGGGAGGCTCAGGCCCATCAGGGTGACGATGGGGAGCATCGCGTTGCGCACGCCGTGGCCGACGACCACCTGCACCGGGCCGAGGCCCTTGGCGCGCGCGGTCCGGATGTAGTCGGCCTGCATCGTCTCGATCATCTCGGAGCGCATGATGCGGGCGTAGGTGGCCGCGCCGAGGATGGCCATCGTGAAGGCGGGCAGGAGCGCGTGATAGACGTGGTCCGCGAAGCCGACGCCGTAGCCGCCGATCGGGAACCAGCCGAGGCGGAAGGCCATCACCATCAGCAGGATCGGGCCCGAGACGAAGCTCGGGATGCTGATGCCGAGGTAGGCCATGCCCATGAAGCCGGTGTCGAGGAAGGTGCCCCGGCGCAGCGCGGCGAGGGTGCCGATGAGCAGGCCGAGGAAGATCTCGAAGGTCAGGGCCATGCCGCTCAGGAGCAGGGTGCGCGGCAGCCGCTGCCAGACCACGTCGCCGACCTTCTGCTTGTCGCGGAAGCTCATGCCGAGCTCGCCCTGCAGCAGGCCGTGGTAGCCGGAGGGGATCTCCATGCCCTCGCCGTAGGGGAGCACGCCGAGGTAGCGCAGGTACTGGACGTGGAGGTCCTCGTCGAGGCCCCAGCGGCGGCTGAAGTCCTCGCGCGCCTCCTGGCTGGCGTTGGCGCCGAGCGTGGCCACCGCCGGGTCCCCGATGCCGTTGGCGACCAGGAAGATCGACGAGAGCGCGAGGAAGACGATGACGACGCCGACGAGCGTGCGCTTGACGATGAGCTCGATCATCGGCGGCCTCCGAAGGGCGTGAGCACCGCCGCGAACCGGGAGAGGCGACCCGCGGGCGACAGCGACGCGCGCCGGCGCGGCAGATCGAGCCAGACGTCGCGGTAGAAGTTGTCCCAGACCTTGTGCGGTCGGTAGTTGCGCACGTAGGGCTGCCACATCTCCATCGCCATGTCGCTCCAGATGAACGCCCACGGCGCGTCGTCGACCAGGATGCGAGAGGCCTCGCGGTAGAGCGCCACCCGCCGCTCGTGATCCGACTCCACGCGCGCCTCGTCGAGGATCCGGTCGACCTCGGGGTTCGAGTAGAAGGACCGGTTGTGGGAGCCCTCGGGGTGGATCGAGCGGCTGTGGAAGAGGATGTCCAGGAAGCTTGCCGGGTCCGGGAAGTCCATGGACCAGCCGCCGAGCAGCATCTGCGCCTGGCCGGGCTTGCCGGTCTCCTGGAGGTAGATGGGGAAGGCGACCTGGCGCAGGGTGACCGTGATCCCGATCTCGGCGAGGTCCGACTGGATCAGCTCGCCGTAGGCGCGCCCGGTCTCGCCCTCGCCCAGCCACACCTCGACCGGCTCGTCGAGGCCGTCGGGGTGACCGGCCAGGCGCATCTCCTCGCGCGCCCGCTCGAGGTCGTATTCGTGCTGACCGGGCAGGTCGGGGTCGTAGAAGCGCTCGAGGGCCCGCGGGATGGGCTGCCCCTGGAGCACGAGCCGGTTGGCCCGGGCGCGCCGCCACCGCTCGCGGTTGATGGCGAAGGCGACCGCGCGGCGCAGGTGGCGGTTCTCGAAGGGCGCCATCTGGGTGTTCATCTCGACGCCCCAGATGTTGATCTTGGGCCGCTCCTCCCGGTACGGCGCCCAGGCCTCCATCTCGCGCAGGGTCAGGTAGTCGGCGGGCGTCTGCCGGTGGATGTGGTCGAGGTCGCCGTTGCGGAAGCGCATCGTCGCCGGGATGCGCCGCAGGTTCAGCGTGTAGACCATGCGGTCCGGGTAGGGCCGGCCCTCCTCGAAGTAGTTCGGGTTGCGCAGGAAGGTCGCCTCGACGCCCGGCTCCCAGCTCTCGAGCACGAACGCGCCGGTGCTCACCGGGTGGCGGCGGGTCTCGTCGCCGTAGCGGGCGTAGGCCTCCCGCGCGACCGGGTAGGCGAAGGTCATCGCCATCGCGTAGAGGAACGTCTGGTCGGGGCGCGAGAGCCGGAGGTCCACCGTGTAGCGGTCGATCACCCGGATGCCGGAGATGTGGCTGGCCTCGCGAGCCCGGAACGCCTCGACCCCCTCGAGCAGCTCGAAGAAGGTCACGCCCGGCGAGCCGGTGTCGGGGTGGAGCATGTGCTCGAGCGACCAGCGGACGTCGTGCGCGGTGAGCTCGCGGCCGCGGCCGCCCTCGAAGCAGGGGTCGTCCTGGAAGCGCACGCCGCGCCGGAGACGGAAGCGGTAGGTGCGTCCGTCCGCGCTCGGCTCCGGCACCGCCTCGGCGAGCCGAGGGATCAGCTCCATCGTGTCGCGGTCGTAGTCGATCAGCCCCTCGTAGAGGAGCTTGACCGCCATGTTGCTGATCTCGTCGTAGGCGACCTGTGGGTCGAGGCCACGCAGGTCGCTCTCGTGGTGGAAGACGAACGTGCCGCCGCGCTGGGGCGTCTCGTGTCCGGCGCCCTGGTAGCGCGGCCCGTCGGGCGCGTCCGGCAGGAACACCGCGAAGAGCGCCGCCACCGCCGCGAAGAGGCCGAGCGCGGCCATGCCGGCCCAGGCCTCACTCCTTCGGGTCGAGCGCATCGCGCAGCCCCTCTCCGAGCAGGTTGAAGCCGAAGACCGTCGCGACGATCAGGAGCGCCGGCCAGAGCAGGAGCCGCGGCGCGTAGACCATGTACTCCTGGCCGTCCCGCAGCATCGAGCCCCAGCTCGCGGTCGGGGGCTTCACGCCGAGGCCGAGGAAGCTCATCGCGCTCTCGATGATGATCATCGCCGCGATGAGGGTCGTGCCGAGCACGATGGCCGGCCCGAGCACGTTGGGCACCACGTGCCGGAAGAGGATGCGCATGTGCCCCATGCCGAGGGCGCGCGCCGCCTGCACGTACTCGAGCTCGCGGGCCTGCAGCGTCTTGGCCCGGGTCACGCGCGCGAGCCGGGTCCAGCTGAGGGCGCCGAGCAGCACGCAGAGCGTCCAGAGCGAGGGGTTCTCGATGACCCGGTTGAGCGCGATGGCGACCAGCAGGAAGGGCAGCGAGAGCACGAAGTTGATGAGCTGGATGATGGCCCCGTCGAGCACGCCGCGGAAATAGCCGCTGAAGAGGCCGGCGCAGAACCCGAGGGTGCCGGCGATGGCGACCGCGCCGAAGGCCACCGCGAGCGAGACCCGGCCGCCGTAGAGCAGGCGGCTGAGCTGGTCGCGCCCGATGTTGTCGGCCCCGAGCAGGAACTGCCCCGACGGGCCCACCGGGACCCCGGCTCCGTTCAGGCCGGCGTCGAAGATCTCGTTCGGGTCGAGCGGGGCGAGCAGCGGGCCGACGAAGGCGGTGAAACCGACGAAGAGCACCAGCACCGCGCCGGCGAGCGCGCCCCGGTTCTTCCGGAAGCGGCGCCAGGCGCGGGGATCCCCGATGCCGGCCGGGTCTCGCGCGAGGCCGAGGCCGAAGAGCGCGGCCCCGAGCACGAAGAGCGCGGCGCCGGCCGCGGGGAGGGCGTTGGGCGACCCCGCGAGGCCGACCTCGAACGCGGGCAGGACCATCGCGGCGAGCCCGAGCAGGGCGACGCCTAGGCCGATCCTTCGCACGGGCCCTCCGTCTCGCGAGTCCTCACGCGCGGGACAGTAGCAAGCGCCCCGCCACCCGCTCCACGGGATTCTGAGCCCCCCGGAGGCGTCGCCTCGCGCGCGCCCGTCACGGGGGTGACGTCACTCCTCGCGCGCGCCGACGCCGAACGGGGTGGGGGCGCCCTGCGTGCACACCAGCACGTTGTCCCCCGTCAGGCCCGAGCACGCCCAGCCCCGAGGGCACTCGTCGGTCGAGGCGCAGCTCACGGTGCAGACCGGGGCGTCGCCGGCCACGCCCCCGACGCAGAGCCCGTGGCGGCAGTCGTCCGCCTCCTGGCACGCCTCGCCCACCCGGCCGTCTCCGCGGCTGCCGTCGCTGCACGCCGCCAGGGCGAGCCCGAGCGCGGCGCCGAAGAGGAGAGATCGCATGGCCCGGAGGGTGGCCTTCGACTCGCTCGCCGGCAACTCGATCGCCGTTCGTTTCAAACGATCGGGGGCGAGCCAGGGCAGCACGGAGATCGCGTCGCGCACGGGGCGATCGCGATCTGCCGGCTCGAGGTGCGTGATCGGCCCGCCGAGGGGGTCCGAAAACACGCCAAATTTCAGGGCTTATAGCTAAGTGTTCCCGCGTTGCACATTTTGTTTGACACGATTCCATTCAAGGGAATACATTCGCGGTCGTTCGAAAGGTTGGATCCAACGAGCCGATCCCGCCCACGCTGGAACGAGCAGCCATGAGTCACCCCGGAGCCACACGAGACGGTTGGAGCGAGCAAGAGCTCGTGGCGATCGAGCGCGCGCATCCGGAGGGGATGACGGTCCAGCAGATCGTCGAGGCCTTCACCTCGCGCGGCGGCAAGCTCACGGAGGCGACCTTCCGGAAGTACGTGCAGCTCGGCCTGCTGCCCCGGAGCGTCCGCGTGGCCCGCAAGGGCAAGCGGCGTGGCTCCCAGGGCCTCTACCCGGCGAGCGTGGTCCGTCAGATCGACGAGATCCGCCGGCTGATGGGGCAGGGCTACACGATGGACGAGATCCAGCGCGAGTTCCTGTTCGTGCGCGGAGATCTCGAAGAGCTCACTCGACAGCTGGACAAGATCTTCACGGCGGTCGAGGGGGTGCTCGCCCAGCGCGAGCGAGAGGGCGACGCGGCGGACGCGTTCGCCAAGAAGCACCTCGAGGAGGCGCGTCAGCTCGGAGCGGAGCTGATGGGGCGGCTCGAGGGGATCGAGAAGCGGATGTCGCTGCGCGCTCGGATGGCCCGAGCGGTGGTGTAGGGAGCCGCCCGGGGTGGGTCCGGGCGACGGTCAACGAGACTTCTGATGTCCAGGGGCGAGCTCAGGGAGGGCTGGCCCGTAGGAGGAACGATGGCGGAGGAACGAGGGGCGATGGATACGGCGACGGAGCAGACGGTGGCGGTGGGCGAGCCGCGTACCGAGGGCTCCCTCGCGCTGGCGCTGAGCGAGCCGGAGGTGGCGCCGACGCCGACCGAGGGGGAGCAGCCGCGCCGCAAGCGGGGGCGTCGCAAGCGCCGCAGCCGCGCGCGGGCGCGGACCATCTCGATCCGGCGGCTCAGCAAGACCGAGCTGAACCGGGGCAAGATGCTCTACCCGGAGACGGACTACTGGAAGCCGCGTACGCGCGCCGATTGCGTGGACATGGAGCGGCCCTGTCCGTACGTCTCCTGCAAGTACCACCTTTACATCGACGTCCACCCGGTGCGTGGGTCGATCAAGGTGAACTTCCCCGACCTCGAGGTCTGGGAGATGACCGAGACGTGCGCCCTCGACGTGGCGGACCGTGGCGGCATCACCCTCGAGGAGGTCGGCGAGATCATGAACCTCACGCGCGAGCGTGTGCGTCAGGTCGAGACCGCCGGGCTCGCGAAGCTCTCGGCGATCCAGGACATCGCGCGGCTCAAGGACTACCTCGGCGAGTGACCTGCGCGCCCCGCGCGCGTGTCGTTTTCTCTGCGAGCAGCGGCGCGGCGGAAATGCGCGTGATGGATCGGCGAGCGCGACGTCGCGTGCAGCGCGGCGGGCCGACGAGGAAATGCTTCAGCATTTCGGAGGAGCGACTGGCGCGCTGGACGCGGCGTCCCGCCGGTGAGGCGCGCGCAGACATTTTTGCCGCGCGCTGCTAGCGTGATCCCATGGGTTGGATCAGGCAGGCACGAGGCGAGGGGACGCAGGACGACGCGCCGCGGGACGTCATCAGGAGCTACGCGCCGGCCACCGGCGAGCTGCTGGGGGAGGTGCCCGTCATGGACGCCGCGCGCGTCCGTGACGCGGTCACCCGGGCGAGGAGAGCCCAGGAGGCCTGGGCGCTCCTGCCCATCGAGGAGCGCTGCGAGCGGGTGCGGAGGTTCCGCGACGAGATCGTGGCCCGCGCCGACGAGGTGGTGGAGCTCATCGCCCGCGAGTGCGGCAAGCCCCGGGCGGAGGCGCTGGCGCACGAGGTCTTCATCACCGCGGACCTCGCCACCTGGTATGCGCGCGAGGCCCCCGGGATCCTCGCGCCGCGCGAGCTGAGCCTGCACCTCCTCAAGCACCGCCGCGCCGAGGTCCTGTATCAGCCGCGCGGGGTCATCGGGATCATCTCGCCCTGGAACTTCCCGTTCGTCATCCCGATGGGCGACGTGCTCGCCGCGCTCGTCGCCGGTAACGGCGTCGTGCTCAAGCCGAGCGAGGTCACCCCGCTCATCGCGCTGAAGGCGAAGGAGCTCTACGACGCGGCCGGGCTGCCCGACGACCTCTTCTCGGTGGTGACCGGGGACGGCAAGACGGGCGCCGCGCTGATCGACGCCGGGGTCGACAAGATCGTCTTCACCGGCGGCGTCGAGACCGGACGCAAGGTCGCGGCCGCCTGCGGTGAGCGCCTGATCGAGGCGACGATGGAGCTCGGCGGCAAGGCGCCGGTGATCGTCTGCGACGACGCGGACCTCGAGCGCGCCGCCCGGGGCGTGGTGTTCGGCGGCTTCGCCAACTCGGGCCAGGTCTGCATCGGGGTCGAGCGCGTCTACGCTCAGGACGCCATCTACGACCGCTTCGTCGAGCGCGTCGTGGCGCTGACCCGCGAGCTCCGGCAGGGCGATCCGCTCGGCGACGTCGACCTCGGCGCCATCATCTTCCCGCCCCAGATCGACAACGCCACCCGGCTCATCGAGGACGCGGTGTCGCGCGGCGCTCAGCTCCGCTGCGGCGGCGGCCGGCCGGACCGCGAGGGGCAGTTCTTCGAGCCCACCGTGCTCACCGGCTGCGGGCACGACATGGCGGTCATGCGCGAGGAGATCTTCGGCCCCATCGTCCCCATCATGCGGGTGGCCGACGACGAGGAGGCCATCGCGCTCGCCAACGACAGCCACCTCGGGCTCGCCGCCTACGTCTTCAGCCAGGACCGCGAGCGCGCCCGGGCCATCGGCGAGCGCGTCCGCGCCGGCATGGTGCTCGTCAACGACGTGATCATCGGCTACGCGGTCGCCGAGGCGCCCTTCGGCGGGGTGAAGGCGAGCGGCTACGGCAAGATCCACGGCGCCGAGAGCCTGCGCGGCATGTGCGAGGCCAAGCACCTCGGGACCGAGCGGGTGTCGATGCCGGCCCGGGATCCCTTCTGGTTCCCGTACCGCCCGGCCATGGTGAGCGGCATGCGGCGCGCCGTCCGCGCCATCTACGCCCGGGGCAGCCTCGGCGAGCGCCTCGGCCGCCTCCTCTCGTAGCGGCTCAGTCTCCGGAGGGGGCATGCGCCCCCTCCCGCCCGACCGGCAAAGCCGGCTCGGGCTCCCACCCCATCTCACGCGCTCACGCGCGTGGAAGGTGCGGCAATAATTGCCGCACCGTCACTCCTCTTCGTCGCTCGGCGGCGGCTGGGTCGGCTTGCGCTTGGCGCCGTCGACCGCCTTCATCACGTCCTTGGTGAGCCGCCCCAGCTCGTCGGTGAGCTGCTTGGCGAGCGGCTCGGCGGCGTCGCCCAGCTTCTTCGCCACCCGCTCCGCCTCCTTGCGGGCGTTCTTCACCGCGGGGTCGGTCGTCGCGCGTTGGAAGAGGATCGAGGCGGCGTTCTTGAAGTGATCGATCGCCTCGAACAGCTCTTCCTTCGCCTGCTGCGCTTCGTCGCGCTTCGGCGGCACGCCTTCGTCGCTCGTGTCCTCGTCGCTCATGCTCCGAGCATCCTTCAAGGGCAGCTCGGGCGCCAGATGAGCACCTCGTTGTTCGACTCCCGACACTCGGCGACCGAGCCGCCCATCACGTCGGTCGGGTCGTCGAGCACGGCCCAGTAGTCGACGACCTCTCCGGCGAGGTCGACCTCGAAGGTGATCACCTCGCTGTCGCCCATGGGCTCGAGGGTGCGGGTGGTGCGCGCCTCTCCGACGCGCTCGCCCAGGCCCGGCCGACCGCGGTAGAAGCCGACCACGACCCCGGCGCCGACGCGCTCCAGGCCGTAGTTGGCGACCTCGATCGAGATCCGCGCGCGGCCCGGCGAGGTGCACTCGTAGGTGCCCCGGCCGCCCCAGAGATCGGGCACGACCAGGACGTCGGCGCCCTCGCGCAGGTTCTGCCGGTAGGCGTTGAGCACCGTCCAGCTCCGCGTCTCGGGCGATGCGATCCGGCCGGTCTCCTCCACGTTGGTGATGTGGTAGGTGTGCTGGTTCCAGATGCGGCGCGCGCCGACCCAGCGGCCTCGCGCGTCGCCCCAGATCTCGACGCCCGGGTCGGTCCAGAAGTCGCGGATGAAGCCGGCCTCGGCGTTGGCGCTGAAGACGATCTCGGCGTCTCCGTCGTTGTCCACGTCGGCGACCACCGGGTTCTCGGTGCGGGTGCGCGAGCTGTTGGCGTGCTCGAAGATCGCGCGGCCGGTCGTGCCGTCGTACACGCGGAAGAAGTACTGGTCGTTGTAGACGACCTCGGCCCGGCCGTCCCCGTTGAAGTCGAAGACGCTGGACCCCGTGCCGCTCGACGACTCGTCGCCGGTGGGCGTCGCCCAGAGCAGCCCGCGGGCCGCGCAGCCGGCGGGGGTGCCGGTGCCGGTGCAGCTCGGGTCGTACACGCCGTAGCGGCCGCCGTGCGCGATCCCGACCTCGGGCCGCCCGTCGCCGTCGAAGTCGGCCACCGTCGGCGCGCCGCCGATGCCGCCCGAGATGGAGCTGCGCCCCTCGATGATGCGTGACCAGAGGATGGAGCCGTCCGCGCCGCTGAGGACGTAGAGGTAGCCGCGCGAGCTGAGCATCACCTCGGGGCCCGGGTTCGTGGTCAGCAGGTCGGCCACCGCGCAGAGGCCGTCGCCCATGCCGGTCTGGTTCCACATCACGGTGCCGTCGGCGCGGAACGCGGTGCGGCCGGCGATGACCTCCTGGGTGCCGTCCCCGTCGAGGTCGGCCACGCAGTTGATCGGCCCGAGGAACTCGTTGGTGCCGCGGGTGGTGATCGAGGAGTCGCCGGTCCAGCGACGGGTGCCGTCGATGCCCTCGAGCACGTTGCGGCCGCTGATCACCTCGACGGTGCCGTCGCCCTCGAGGTCGGCGAGCGAGACCGTCGTCCCGATGGTGCGGGCCCAGCGCTCACCGCGGTCGGTGACGGTCGGGTAGGGCGAGTGCCAGAGCACCGAGCCGTCGTGGTTGATGGCGATGGTGCCCGAGTAGACGCCCATGCCCACGAACTCGGCGAAGCCGTCGCCGTCGATGTCGCCCGCCGCGATGTTGCCCGTCGCCTCGAAGATGCCGAGCTCCATCGGGTCCGACGGGTGGCTGATCGTGGTGTGGGTGCGCGGGTTCCAGATGCGCAGGATGCCGCGCTCCTCGCCCCGCAGCGTGGCGTAGCTGATGAAGCCGACGACCGGGTCGTCGAGCCCGTCGGAGGGGTCGACGTCGATCACCACCGGGGTGGCGCACACGTGCACGGACGAGTCGTGCTCGATCGGGCCGTCCGGCCAGCGGACCTCCATCACCGGGTCGGTGAAGGGGAAGATGTCGGGCTCGATGCGGCAGGTCGTCGGATCCGGCGCGCGCGGCAGCGGCGGCTCGGCGTCGCGCCCGGAGGCGTCGGGCCCCGCGTCGAGGTCGAGGCCGGAGTCGATCCCGCTGTCGGGCCGCAGGTCGGCGTCGAACGGAACCTCGGCGTCCCCCGGGGGCGGCCCCGCGTCCGGCCGCACCACCCGGCCGTCGGGGAGCACGACGACCGAGCCGTCGCCCGGGTCGGTGCCGCCGCCGAGCTGGTGGCTCTCGAAGCAGCCCGGGAGCCCCGCGGCGGCGAGCGCGGCGAGGGTGGGGAGGGCGAGTCGTCGAATTGGTGTCACGAGTGCTCCTACGGGGCGGGCGAGGTGGGCCCGCGCGCGCGTCTGAATCAAGGGGCGTGCCAGAGCGGCCCAGGACTCAACGTCGCGAAACTAGCAAGAAAAGAAGGGAGCCGCCCGTGAGGGTCGGTGGGCCGATGGGCCCGGCGTAAAGATTCTTACGGCGAAGTACGGACGCCGTGCACGAGCGTCCCGACCCCCTCGATCTCGACCTCGACCTGCTGACCGGGGGACAGCGGGCCCACGCCCTCGGGGGTCCCGGTCAGCACGAGGTCGCCCGGCTCGAGGGTCATGACGCCTGAGATGTAGGAGATCAAGGCCGCGATCCCCCAGACCATCTGCGCGGTGCGCCCTTGCTGGCGGAGCTCGCCGTCCACCCGGGTCCGCAGCACCACCGCGTCGAGCGCCGGGGTCTCGGTCTCGATCCACGGGCCGACCGGGCAGAACGTGTCGAAGCCCTTGCCGCGGGTGAACTGCACGTCGGCCCGCTGGAGATCGCGCGCGGTCACGTCGTTCGCGCAGGTGAGGCCGAACACTCCGGCGGCCGCCGCCTCGGGGGTCACGTCCCTCATCGGCCGCGCGATCACCGCCGCGACCTCGCCCTCGAAGTCCACCCGCTCGGAGGCCGCCGGCCAGACGACGTCGTCCCCCGACGCGAGCAGCGCGCTCGGCGGCTTGAGGAAGAGCAGGGGCTCGGCCGGCACCTCGTTGCCGAGCTCCTCGGCGTGCGCCCGGTAGTTCCGGCCCACGCACACGATCTTGCTCGGCGCGACCGGCGCGAGCCGCCTGGCGCCCGTCGTCTCCCCGTCCGCCTCTCCGCCGTCCCAGGGGGCGCGGTCCAGCAGGATCGCCCGCTCCCCATCGAAGCGCGCCCAGCGCGCCCGGCCCCCGTGCTCGACCCGTCCATACCGCATGATCTCGGGCTACCACGGGCCCGCCGCCCCGTGTAGTCACCGGCGAGGCCCGACTCGGTCTCCGAGTGCGACTCCAGCTCCGAACGACAGCGAGCCCGAGCCCGAGCGCGAGCCCGAAACCGAAGCCGAGACCGAGTCCGAGTCCGAGACCGAAACCGACGCCGAGTCCGAGTCCGACTCCGACTCCGAGACCCACTCCGAGACCCACTCCGAGACCCACTCCGAGACCCACTCCGAGACCGGCGCCGAGTCCCACCTCGAGCCACGGTCCGAACCCGAGCCACAGTCCGCCTCCGCGACCGACTCCGAGCCCGAGTCAGAGTCCGAGTCAGAGTCCGAGATTGCTGGCGATCGTGACTCCGGCGCCCAGCCCCCACCCCGAGGCCCCCCGGCCGCTTTGCGTCCTTGCGTCTTTGCGAGAGCCAATTCGCAGCCCGACGAGACCCACAGCACGAAGCCGGCGATCGTGAACCCGGCGGCCAGCCGCCTCCCCGTCGCCCCCCCAGCCCCTCTGCGCCTCCGCGCCTCTGCGAGAGCCAATTCGCAGCCCGACGAGACCCACCGCACGAAGCCGGCGATCGTGAACCCGGCGGCCAACCGCCTCCCCGTCGCCCCCCAGCCCCTTGGCGGCCTTGCGCCTTTGCGAGAGCCAACTCGCAGCCCGACGAGACCCGCAGAACGAAGTGCGCCCGGGGCTCACTGCTGGGCGATGACGATGGTGGCGTCTTCGGCGAAGCGGACGACGCCGCTCTCGCCGGCGCAGCCCCAGCAGGTCGACCAGAGCAGCTCTCCGCGGGACGCCCGGGTGCGGAGCACCGCGAAGGGGGGCGGCTCTTCTTCACGCACGAAGAAGCTGGCCGCGTGGGAGAAGCTGCCGTCCGGGTGGGTGTAGAGCGCGGCGAGCAGCGAGACGTCGCCGCCTCGGCCCGACACGATCCAGACCTCCTCGCCGGTCGACGGCGACCACGCGAAGGGGTGCCGGGTCAGCTCCCACTGCATGTCCTCTTCGCTCGCCCCGCCGCGCGCCAGCGCCCGCAGCGCCGCCGTCTCGCCGTACGGGACGAAGTCCTGCGCGTAGGGCGCCAGCTCGGGCACCGAGGCCAGGATCTCGCGCCAGCGCTCGGCGCCGACGTCCTCGAGGTCGCGCCAGAGCCGTCGCACGCCCACGTCGGGGTAGCTCACCGAGGGCGCCTCGCCGCCGCAGCAGCGGAAGGCGAGGGCGCGGCCTCCGCCGGCCGGGTTCTTCACGTGGCGCGCGCCGCAGCGGTGCGACGCCAGGCTGGAGTCCGGGCGCCCGCCGCGCACCACCGCGGTGCGCTCGAGCCGGGCGAGGCGCTCGTCGGCGTCGCTCGCCGTCCACTCGGGCGCGCGGATGCCGAGGTCGAGCACGCCCAGCTCGGAGGGGCAGGCGGTCGGGTCGGCGACGCACGCCTCGAGGTCGAGCGCGTCCCCGGTCGCGAACTCGTCGTCGCCGTCGCCGCGGCACGCGCGCTCCCACTCGAGCTCGTCGCAGAGCCGGCGGCCGCGCGCCTCGCAGAGCTGCGCCGCCTCCGCGCGGGTGGCGGCGAGCTGGGGCTCCCGGTCGGGATCGTTCGGGTAGGGGAGACGGTCGATGTCGAACGCCGGCAGCGCGAGCGGGGTCAGATCCGCCTCCACGCTCGGGCGGCGGTGCGGCACCCCCGGGCGGCTCCCCACCTTCAGCGTGCCGGCCGCCACCGGGACCACGTCACCGGCGCGGGCCACTACCGCCGGGCGCGCCGCGGGGGGGGGCGGCTCCGGTCGCGCCGGTCGCGCGGGCGGGGCCGGCGGCGCGGTGGTCACCTCGGCGGGCGCGCCCGCGTCGACCGTCGCCGCTGGCGGCGCGGCCTCCCCACCGCAGCCGAGGCCGAGGAGCACACAGACGATCGCGAGGCGGAGGGGACGCACGAGCCGACGGTATCGAGCGCGCCGATCCGGTCAACTTTTCGCGTGCGCGCCTCGCGGGGCCGGGTTACCTCAGCGGGGTCGGAGCGGCTCGGGTGATCGCCGGCGCGCGGGCTTCGGTCCGCGAGCGGGAGGAAAGTCCGAGCTCCGCAGGGCAGGATGCCAGCTAACGGCTGGTGGGGGCGACCCCCAGGAAAGTGCCACAGAGAGCAGACCGCCGTGTCGCTTGCGATACTCTCGTGAGCCGCACGGTAAGGGTGAAAGGGTGAGGTAAGAGCTCACCGGGTCGGCGGTGACGTCGGCCGCACGGCAAACCCCATCCGGAGCAAGACCGAATAGGGAAGCGCTCGAGGGTGACCCGCCCGAGCTTCCGGGTCGTGTCGCTCGAGGTCCGTGGCAACGCGGACCCTAGATGAATGATCGCCACCCGCGAACCGATGACGGCCGCGGGAACAGAACTCGGCTTACGAGCCCTCCGACCGCGGCGCCTCCCATCTCGGGGGGCGCCGTCGCTTTTTGGGGACAGAGGCCGGGCGCCAGAACCTCACCCCAGAATTTGCTTCAGCGCTCACTCGTTGAGAATGACTGCGCTTTCTTCGCCCAGCCCGCGCTGTTGATGTCGGGCTCCAGGAGCGCGTCGAGGCGGTACAGGTGGCGCGGCCGGATGCTCGTGAACCGGTGCAGCCGCATGCGCATCCGGAGCAGGCCGTCGAGGATCTCGCCCCGCCCGAGCCCCAGCCCTCGGACGTCGGGCAGGAGGGCGTCGAGGGCCTCGTGCGCCTCGGGGGGATGGAAGAGCGCGCCCGGTGTGACCTGAATCGATCCCGATACGATGAGCAGCCGTCCGTCGAAGACGTCGCCGGGGCGGAAGCGCTCCGAGAGCCCGGACGGAAGCCGCACCCGGGCGCCGAAGACCAGCTCCTCGACCTGGAGCGGCACGGCGTCGACCACCCGGAAGAGGCCGCGCTCGGCGTGGAGACAGGCGGCCGCCACCTCGGCGAGCGCGGGGTCGCGGTTGCGCGTCGGGGGGCGGGTGCCGTCGGCGCCGACCCAGTCGCAGAGCCAGAAGTCGAAGAGCGCCCGGGTGCGCGCCTCGTAGAAGGCGTCCTCGAGGCCGAAGTCGCCGGTCCGCGCGCAGAAGGCCTCACGCGCCCGGTCGAGATCGGCGCCGCCGTCCGCGTCGGTGAGCTGCTGCGTGAGGGCGTCGAAGGCGGCGTCGAGCACGGGCCGCGAGCTTGGGCCTCTCCCGGGCCGCCGTCCAGCCGCGGCACCTTCGGCTTGACACCGCGGCGCCGCTCGACGGAGATCACCGCATGAGCGCAGATGCGGACGTGGAGAACGCGGTCGGCCTGGTGGAGCGGACGATCCGGGGGCTCGGGATCGATCCGGCGTCGAGCCGGACGCAGCGGGAGGGCCACGTGGCGTACGCGCTGCGGCGCGGGAGCGCGCGCATCCTGATCGCGGTGCACGCCCCGAGCGGCGATCTCACCGAGGGGCGCATCCGGGTGGTGGCGCCGGTGATCCACCTCCCGGCCGCCGACCAGGTGCCGGCCCTGTCGCGGGAGCTGCTCGAGGCCAACGCCGCCAAGCTGGTCGGGGCCGCGTTCGCGATCAGCGGCGGCGAGGTGGTGGTGGTCTCCGAGCGCTCGGTGCGCGACCTCGACGCCTCGGAGGTGGACGGCCTCATCCGCAATGTGGGCCGGGTGGCCGACGCCTGGGACGACGCCCTCGCGCAACGCTACGGAGCGCGCCGCTCGAGCGACGCGTGAGCTGACCGGACGTGGCGCGCCCCTGGATCGCGCTGAGCTGCGCGCTGGCGAGCGTCGCGATCGGCGCGCCGGTCGCGCGGGCGCTCGACGTCGAGTTGGACACCGACACCAGCTTCCAGGTCTACGAGGTGCGCTCTCCCGGCGCGCGGGCGTTCTGGGCGCGGCGGCGGCTGCTGTCCCGGCTCGCGCTGCGGCTCAGCCACGACCTCGAGGAGCCGGATGACGAGGGCCGGGTGCTCCGGGTGACGGCGGAGGCCCAGCTGCGGCTCGAGCAGGACTTCGGCGAGACGTGCCTGCTGGACGCGGAGCTCTGCGTGAACGCGGTGGACGCCGACGATCCGGGCGCCTGGCAGCCGCTCGCGGCCGACACCCGGCTCGACGTGCCCGCGGTGTGGGTGGAGACGTCGGGGCTGCCCCTCGGCACGTCGGCGCGGCTCGGTCGTCAGCTGGCGCTCGACGACATCGGCTTCGCGCGCTTCGACGGGCTGAGCGTCCGGGTGGTGCCCGCGTCGTGGGTCCGGCTCGAGGCGCTCGGCGGGCTGCTCGTCCGGGGCACGAGCCTCGCCGGCACCCCGCGCTCGGAGTTGCCGGGGGCGATCCGGCTCGACGCGCAGGACGTGCCCTGGGCCGATCCGCCGATCGACACCTGGGTCGCCGGGGCGTCCGTGGCCGGCGGGCCCGGCCGAGCGCTTCAGCTGCGGGTGGGGTTCCGTCAGATGTGGGAGACCGACGGCGAGGTGCTCTCGCGGGTCTCGGGCGCCGCCTCGAGCCAGCCGGTCGACTGGCTGCGCCTCGACGCCAACGGGGTCTGGGACCTGCTGACCAGCGAGGTCATCGCGGCGTCCGGGCGCGCGGCGGTGGGTGACGACACCTTCCTCGTCCGCGCCGGGGTCTCGCGGCACGTGCCGCGCTTCGATCCCGGGACCATCTGGGCGTGGTTCGTGGTGGCCCCCATCGACCAGGCCGACCTCGGGGCGCGCTGGAAGCTCAGCGACGATCTCACCGTGGGCGGGGCGCTCAGGGGTCGACGTGCGGAGCTCGGGCCGCCGTTCGGCGAGGATCTCGACGCCGGGATCGACGGCTGGTTCCGCGCGCGCTGGGAGGGCTTCCGCTTCGGCGCCACCGGGTTCGCGTGGAGCGGCGCGCTCGGCCCGCTCGCCGGCGTGTCCTTCGACGTGCGCCGTCCGCTGCTCGGGTGGCTCGAGCTCGGGCTCGACGTGTCGGTCTGGCACTTCGACGACCCCAACCGGGAGCAGCTCTACGGCACCGTGGTCTCCGAGGTGCTGAGCGGCCGCTTCCGCCTGAGCCCGGAGACCCTGGTCCTGGCCGAGCTGCAGCACGCGGCGAGCCGGGTGATCGGCAACCGCTTCCGCGCGGTCCTCGCGCTGAGGGTGGACACGTGGCGATGAGGCGCGCGACGATCTGTCTGGCTCTCCTGGCGCTCGCCTCCGCGGCGGTGCTCGGCGCGCACCGCGGCGCTCGAGGACAGAGCCGGCCGCCGGCCGCCGCAACCGACGTGCCCCGCCTGCCTTCGCCGGTGGTCTACCCGCCGCAACGGATCGCGCTCCGCATGGACCACGCGCTCCCGGCGCACCGCGAGCTGCGCTGCGTGCGCTGCCACCGCGGCGCCGGCGTGAGCGAGCGGGCGGAGGATCTGCTCATCCCGCCGGAGGACAGCTGCCAGCCCTGTCACGCCGCCGACCTCGACCGCGACGCCCCCGACCGCGAGACCCGCTGCGCGACCTGCCACCAGGGCTTCGGCGAGCGCGGCGATCAGCTCGTCCCGGCCTCGGACTTCCCGACCGCGCGCCTCCGCTTCTCCCACCGCCAGCACGTGGAGGACGGCATGCGATGCCTCACCTGTCACCAGGGCGTCGGCCGCGCGGGCCTCGCGACCCGGGAGCACCTGCCCACGATGCGGCAGTGCTTCGAGTGCCACGGGCCCCCCGGCTTCGCGGCGGAGGCGACGGCGCCCGCCGAGTGCGAGACCTGCCACCTGACCCGCCCCGACGGCATGCTGCGGACCCGCTGGCCCGAGGGCGAGCTGAACCCGCCCGAGTGGCTCTTCGGCATGCGCCACGACCACGAGTGGCTGGTCCGGCATCGCTGGGTCGGCGCCGACCAGGGCGGGATGTGCGGGGAGTGCCACCAGGAATCCGACTGCGCCGACTGCCACGACGGCCGCGTCCGCCCCCGCCGCGTGCACCCCGGCGACTACCTCACCACCCACGTCGCGCAGGCGAGGCGGGATCAGCCGCGCTGCACGAGCTGCCACGAGACCTCGCGGTTCTGCACCGAGTGTCACGCCCGGCTCGGGCTGTCGCCGCTCTCGGCCCCGGACGTCCGCGCCGCCGAGCGCTACCACCCGCCCAACGCGGTCTGGGTGCGAGGCCCGGTGCTGCACGGCCTCGAGGCCCGCCGCGCGATGAACGCCTGCGCCAGCTGCCACGCCGAGCGCGACTGCGTGCAGTGCCACGGCGCGCTCGGCATCGGCGCCGGCGTCAGCCCGCACCCGCCGGGCTTCGTCGCCTCGTGTCTCCCGGCCCTGCAGAGCAACGCCCGGGCCTGTCGCACCTGCCACGGAGACCTCGACGCCCTCCGCACCCGCTGCGGCGGCTGAAGGTGCGGCAAATATTGCCGCAGCTTCAGCGCGCGTCAGCGCGCGAGATGGGGTGGGAGCCCGAGCCGGCTTTGCCGGGCGGGCGGGAGGGGGCGCATGCCCCCTCCGGAAACTGAGTTTGTCGGGAGGGGCTTTTCAAGCCCCTCCCCCCCGCTGCGCCGTCAGACCTGTCTCCGCTCCGGGTGCATCCGCACCCTCCGCATAG
>Ga0310345_10001694_pt1 | contig 23788 bp, 24 predicted proteins | sample HC15DNA20500_MG_FD_204667 | JGI IMG/M metagenome (GOLD analysis project Ga0310345, IMG submission 204667) | Marine microbial communities from station ALOHA, North Pacific Subtropical Gyre - HC15-DNA-20-500_MG | ecosystem: Environmental > Aquatic > Marine > Oceanic | place: Pacific Ocean: North... | reverse complement strand
GCGTTTCAGGGCAAGGCGCGACGACGAGTCGATGCACCGCATCGGCGAGGAGGAGCAACGCCGCCCTGGAGCGTCGGGACAAGCCAGGTCCCCTTCTACCGGGATGGATCTCGCACTAGTCAGACGACGCAGCCGCGGCGGCGGAGCTCGGTCGCGACGTGGGCGCGGCACATGCGCAGGGCGGCGAGCAGCCCGCGGCCGGCCGGATCGAGGGCGCCGTCCTCCAGCTCGAGGATCTCGCGGCTGAGGCGGGCGTGCTCGGCGACCGCCAGGGAGAGGCGGGGATCGTCTCGATGAACGAAAGACTGTTTCACTGCATCCTCCACGCGGCGGAGTCTGGCGCGGAGGACGGGAAGCGCTAGAGACGGTTGGGTGACGTGACGAAGTCGACGCGGCGCGGATCGTTTCGGAGTATCATGCGGGCGCGAAAGGGTTGACGATGGGCGACGATTGGAACGGACCGGACTTCGCCGACGAGACCCTCCCCGTGCTCCGTCCACGGCGGGCCGAGCGCAAGGCGCCCGAGGCGCACCCGATGGACATCGCCGGGCAGACCGACGTCGGCTGCGCGCGTGACCACAACGAGGACACCTTCCTGATCGCCGACCTCGGGCGCTGGCTGGAGATCCGGGACGGCTCGCTCTCGATGCCCGAGGCGCAGCGGCGCATCCCCGGCCCCAAGGGGACCTTCCTCATGGTGGCCGACGGCATGGGCGGGCACGGCGGCGGCGAGGTCGCGAGCGCGGTCGCGGTCGACATGATCGCGCAGTTCGCGCTCTACGCGATGCCCTGGGTCACCGCGCCGAGCGACGAGGACGAGAAGGAGCTCTGCGAGCAGCTCGGGAACGCGCTGAGCCAGTGCCAGTCCCGCCTCGAGAAGGTCGCCGCGCGCAAGGAGATCGACCAGCTCAACCCGGGCACCACGCTCACCGTGGGCTACGTGCTCTGGCCCAAGCTCTACGTCAGCCACGCCGGCGACAGCCGCCTCTACCTCCAGCGCGGCGACCGGCTGGTGCAGATCACGCGGGACCACACGGTCGGCCAGGCGCTCCGCGAGTCCGGCGCGATCCCGGCGGGACCCAGCCGCTTCGACCACATCCTGGTGAACGTGGTCGGCGGCGGCGGGGAGCGCGTCGACGCCGAGGCGCACGCGCTCACCCTCGAGCCGGGCGACCGCGTGCTGCTCTGCAGCGACGGGCTCAACGGCCACGTGGCCGACGCCACCATCCTGCACGAGCTCCGCACCGCGCACACCTCGCGCGAGGTCTGCGAGCGCCTGATCGAGGCCGCCAAGGCGGGCGGCGGCCTCGACAACATCACGGTCGTCGTCGCCTCGTTCTAGCCGCGCGGTGCTAGCGCCGGAAGAAGTCGGCGAGCGGGTAGGCGGTGATCGACTGGATGGTGCGTTTCTTCATCGGCTGCGCCGGAGCCTCGGTGGCGTCCTCCAGATAGCGACGGCCGAGGTCGTCCACGCTCGGGTTGAGCGGCTGGCGCTTCGGCGGGCCGTCACCGTCGTCCTCGAACACGTCGTAGACCTCGTCGTCGGGCGTGATGTCGTCGCGGTTCAGATCGTCTTCCATGCAGATGCTCCTCTTTCTGCGAGGAGCTTTCGCAAGAGCGACGCCAGCCCGCGTGGCCGGGGCGCGGGGCGCCGCGCCGCGCCAGCGCATCCCGACGTGGCGGATCGACACGCCTCGATCGCCGCGCGCCTCGACCGGGCGGGGGAGGCACGGAGCGTGCTGCACTTCGCCCCACCATGGAAGAAGTCCTCGCTCGGCTCCAGCTCGACGGTGTGGACGCGGTCGATCTCGCGGTGAACGTGAGCGTGCTCGCGATCGCGCTGCTCTTCTCCATGCCGGTCGCCTGGGACCGCGAGAAGAGCACGCGCGCGATGGGCCTGCGCACCTTTCCCCTGGTCGCGGTGGCGAGCGCGGCCTTCGTGCTCGTCGGGCGCGCGGTCATCGGCGACGGCGACCCCGACGCGCACGCGCGGGTCATCCAGGGGCTCGTGGCCGGCATCGGCTTCATCGGCGGCGGCGCCATCCTGAAGAAGGGCGACCGGGTCCTGGGCGCGGCCACCGCGGCGGCGATCTGGGCGACCGCCGGGATCGGTCTCGCGGTCGCCCACGGGCTCTACGCGGTCGCCGGCGTGCTCTCGCTCCTGAGCTTCGCGGTGCTCCGGCTGCTCCGCCCGGTGAAGGAGGCGATGAACGGCAACGACCAGTGGGCCGACGGGGTGAGCGACGAAGAGGAGGCGACGTGAGGCGCCGCGGATTGTCTCGGGCCGGGGTGGTCCTAGGAGCAGGGGCGTGAAGAAGGTCGCTCAGCGTTCTCTCTGGCTGCTCGTCTTCGCGCTCGCGGCGAGCGCGTGCGGCGGCTCCAACCTGCGTCGCTTCGCGGCGCGCCCGGTCGTCTGGGACGACGCGGCGGATCGGCGCCCGTTCCGGCCGGCGCCCGAAGAGACCCACGTGACCAACTCGTGGCCGGCGATGGACAGCCTGATCTTCAGGCCGCTGAGCCAGGTCTGGCTCTTCGAGCCGGGGACCCGCTCGCTGAACGTCAACGCGGTCGACGAGGTCCCCGACTCGAGCTGGTACCAGAACCGGATCTCGCGCCGGCCGATGAGCCCGGAGGAGGTCGCGCGCGGCGCCTGCCCCGAGCTCGACCTGCCGGTGCGCGCGCCGTGGCGGATCGTCGACGGCAAGATCGACGGCGCGACCCTCGGCTTCCAGATCGAGGACGTCGACGGGAACCGGTACGTCCTGAAGATCGACCGAGCCCAGCAGCCCGAGCAGGCGACGGCGGCCGACGCGGTCGTCTCGTCGATCTTCCACGCGGCCGGCTACCACGTGCCCTGCAACCGGGTGGTCTTCTTCGAGCGCGACGAGCTGGTGATCTCCGCCGACGCGACCCTCTCCCACGCGGGCGGCGAGGAGCCGCTGACCTCCGACCACGTCGAGCGGGTCCTCGACGCGGCGCAGCGCACCGCCGACGGGCGCTATCGCGCGACGGTCAGCCTCTACATCGACGGCCGCCCGATCGGGCCCTGGGACTACCGCGGCACCCGCGACGACGACCCGAACGACGTGATCCCGCACGAGCGGCGGCGCGAGCTGCGGGGCATGTACGTGCTCGCGGCCTGGGTCGGCCGGTGGGACGCGCGCCCGCACAACACCCTCAGCGCCTGGGTCGATCGCGGCCCCCAGGGCGGCTACGTGCGCCACTACGTGATCGACTTCGGCGAGTGCCTCGGCCTCGTCGAGGGCAACCACCGGCGCGCGAGGCGCTTCGGCCACTCGCAGTGGCTGGACACCCAGCACGTGGTCGAGGACGCGCTGACCTTCGGCGTCGTGCGCCGCCCCTGGGACGACGCGCCGGAGGGCCCGGAGGTCCTGGGCAACTTCGACGTCGAGCACTTCGACGCCGACCAGTTCCGCCCCGACTACTGGAACGGCGCGTTCGACGCGCGCTCGGAGGCGGACTCGGCCTGGATGGCCCGGATCATCGCCCGCTTCGACCGGCCGCACCTCGAGGCCGTCGTCCAGCTCGGGCGCTACAGCGATCCCGAGGTCCAGCGCACCCTCGTCGACGTCCTGATGGGTCGCCGCGAGCGCATCCTCGAGCGCTACCTCACCCGGCTGTCGCCGCTGAGCGACCCGCGCCTGCGCACGACCGCGGGCGGCGCGGAGGCCTGCTTCACCGACCTCGCCGTCGCCAGCGGCATCCGGGACGCCGCCGACCGGTCGCACCTGGCGCGGATCTACGCCGGCGACCCGCTCGCCCCGGTGTCCTCCCCGGACGTCCGGACCGGAGCCGGCGGCGAGGTCTGCGTGCCGGTGCCGGCTCGCTCCGCCGAGTCCGCGGAGGAGGGCTACGTGGTCGTCGACGTGCACGCGTCGACCCCGGGCCGCGATCAGCCGGCGCCGCTCCGCCTCCACCTCGTCATGAACGGCGCCAACGCCCAGATCGTGGGCCTCGAGCGCCCCGAGGGTCACTCTCCTCCCAGCTGAAACCCCTTGCATTTCGGGGCGGCGTCGATCTATGTGCGCTGCGTGGCGCGCGGCCCCACGACGGTCGCCGCGCCGGGTTCTGGCTAGAGGAGAGCAAGCATGCGAGCGGTCTCGGTCCAATCATCCGAGCGCGGTCACCTACGCGTCTGGGGAACCGGCAGCTTCGAGAACGAGGCGGCCATGCGCTGGGTGGAGAACCTGGAGGACGCCCCCGACCTGGAGTGGGTCGTCTCGTCCCTGGACGAGGTGCTCGAGGCGGACGAGGCCGGAGACGCGCCCGATCCCCAGTCGGCCTCCCGCGCGATCGCGGCCGCCGAGACCGTCGCGGCGCTCGCCAGCGAGCCTGGCCCGCAGCTCCCGGAGGAGGTCCGGCAGTGGTGCTTCGACAACCCGGGCGCCGAGCTCGACGAGATCACCCCGCGGGCCCTCCAGGCGCTCGGCGTGGTGCTCGGGGAGTCCGAGCTGCGCGAGGTCTACGAGGCCGCCGGCGAGCTCGAGGGCTGGGAGGCCGAGGTCGAAGGCCTGCGGGATCGCCTCCGCGGTTGAAGAATTCGCGGTCGCCCGCGTAAGTTGGCGCGAGCGCTCGCATGTCCGCGATCCAAAGCCCGCCTCGCTTCGCCGCGTTCGGTCGCTACCTGCTGCTCGAGCGGATGGCGACCGGCGGCATGGCCGAGGTGTACCTCGCCAAGCACTTCGCCGAGACGGGCGAGGTCAGCGATCTGCTCGCGGTCAAGCGCATCCGGCCCTCGCTCGCCGCGGACTCCGAGTTCATCCGAATGTTCCTCGACGAGGCCAAGATCGCGGGGCAGCTGCACCACCCCGGGATCGTCCAGATCCGCGAGCTCGGCCGCATCGGCGCCAGCCACTACCTCGCGATGGACTTCGTCTGGGGCAAGGACCTGCTCCAGATCATCCGGCGGTGCCGCATGCTCGGCGCGCAGCTCTCGCCGCCGCTCGTGGCCTGGCTCGGCGCGAGCCTCTGCGAGGCGCTCCACTACGCGCACACCCGGAGCGACAAGCACGGCGAGCCGATGCGGATCATTCACCGCGACGTCTCGCCGCAGAACGTGCTCGTCAGCTTCGACGGCCGGGTGAAGGTGATCGACTTCGGCATCGCCAAGGCGGCGTCGCGCAGCACCCACACCCAGGCCGGCGTGCTCAAGGGCAAGGTCGGCTACATGAGCCCCGAGCAGGTGCAGGGGAAGCGCATCGACCACCGCTCGGATCTCTTCGCGGTGGGGACCTGCCTCTGGGAGCTGCTGACCCTGCGGTCGCTCTTCGCGCGCGAGAACAACTACGACGCGATGGAGAACGTGCGCCACGCGCGGACCCACCCGGTGCGGAAGCTCCGGCCGGACGTGCCGGAGGCGTTCGCGGCGGTGCTCGACCGCGCGCTCCAGGCGGACCCCGAGCAGCGCTGGCAGAGCGCGCGGGACATGAAGGAGGCGCTGCTCCGCTACGTGAGCGACGCCGACCCGAGCTTCGATCGCGTCACCGCGGTGGGCTGGATGCGGGACGCGTTCCGCAAGGAGTTCCACCTCGAGCGGGGCCGGCTCGAGGCCTTCGATCAGCTGGGGCGGCCCCAGGTGCGGCCGACCGACGAGCCGCGGCGGACCTCGGTGGTCGACCTCCAGATCCCCGACGCCGCGCCGCCGGACCCCGAGTGGGCCACCGAGCACGCGACCATCGATCTCGATCTGCTCGCCCCCTTCGACGGCGGGCCGCCGATCGGGCCCGACGAGGTCTTCTTCACCGCCACCGAGATCACCGAGCCGCCGATCCCGCAGACCGATCCCGGGCAGACGGTCGGCTCGGACGCGCCCCCGCCCCACGAGGCCGAGCCCGAGCCGCAGCCCGAGCCCCAGCCCGAGCCCCAGTCCGATCCGCAACCGCTCTCGATGGGGGGCGACGTCTCGGTGGCCCCCCAGCGCATCGACTCCCAGGTGATTCGCTCGCTGATGCCCACCGAGGACCCCGAGGCGGAGGAGCGCAAGCGCTCGGCCCGAGAGCCCACCGCCCGGCAGCAGATCCCTCCGCGGGACGCCATCGCCCCGCCGGGCCGCCGCGGGAGCGGCGCCTTCGCCAAGGTGCTGGTGGCCCTGGTGTTCCTCGCCCTCGGCGTGGGCGGCGGCTGGGTGTGGTTCACGATGGCCGGTCGCGCGACCATCGAGGTGCGCACCGTGCCCGACGTGGGCGCGATCGTGCTCTTCGACGGCGCGAGCCGCGGGGCCGCCCCGCTCCGGCTGGAGGAGGTCGCCCCCGGCCGGCACGCGGTGACGATCGTCGCCGACGGCTACCGGGACGTGACCCGGGAGCTCGACGTGGCCAGCCACGCCCACGTGGTGGTCGAGGTGGCCCTCGAGCCGCTCGACGATCCATGAATTTCGAGCCTCGCGGCGTCGCTGGTACGTTCGGCGGCGGTGCTCAGAGGTCCTCAGCGCTACGGGCTCGCCGCCGCGATCGGCGCCCTGATCATGGTCGGCTCCCAGCCGGGCCGGGCGGAGGCGCCGCACTACACCCTCGCCGAGGGGGTGCGGCTCGCGCCCGAGGTGCGCCAGACCCTGGGCCAGATCGCCGACGCCTTCCACGCGCGCACCGGCCGGGGCATTCACGTGACCAGCGGCACCCGCACCCCGCGGGAGCAGGCCGACGCGATGTACGACAAGCTCCGCCTCGGCGTCCAGCTGACGCGCCTGTACCGCGACTACGAGGCCGCGTCCGAGATCCAGAGCGCCTACCGCGGCTGTCGACGGCGCGCGCGCCAGCGCTGCGTGCGGGAGATCGCCCGGGTGATCCGGCGACAGGTGCGCCGCGGCTGCTACATCTCGCGCCACCTCCGGGCGAGCGCGGTGGACGTGCGGAGCCGGGACATGAGCCGGCGCGAGCGGCGGATCTTCGAGCAGGTCGTGCGCGGGTTCGCCGGCGTCTCGGTCCTCGAAGAAGGCCGCCCGCCCCACTTCCATCTCCAGATGTGAGCCGCCGATCTGGGCTATCGTGTCCAGCGTGCGTCTCTCGATCCTTCTGTTCTGCTGCGCGCTCGTCGCCTGCAGCCCCGCGCCGTCGGGCGTCTCCTCGACCTCCCCGCTCGAGGTCCCCGAGCAGTCGCTGGACGGCCTCACGCTCGCCGCGGAGCCCACGCAGCGGCTCGAGACGCCGGCCGGGGCGACCCGGGCGTCGGCCCTGGTGACCCTCGAGGGCGACGCGGCGCCGCGCCTCTTCGCGCGCGCGATCGACGAGGCGGGTGAGGGCCCCTGGCAGGCGCTCGAGGTCACGTGGCGCGAGGACGGGATGCTGGTGGCGGTGGCCGACCTGGACCGGGTCGCCGCCGCGGTGGAGCTGCGGGTCGAGGGCCCGGTCACCTTCCTGACCTGGTCGGCGGTGGTCCCCGAGCCCGCGACCGCGCTCCCGGACGTAGGCGCGAGCCGGCAGGCGCTCACCGCGGAGCTGGCCGCGCTCGGCGTCGTGGCCCGCGAGGACTGGGGCGCCCGGGCGACGCGCTGCTCGGACGAGAACCGAAGCAAGTACCGCATCGCCGTGCACCACACGGTGACCGCGGCGATGGGCGACCCGACGACCAACCTGCGCGGCATCCAGAGCTACCACATGGACGGCCGCGGCTGGTGCGACGTCGGCTACCACTTCCTCGTCTCGCTCGACGGCCGGGTCTGGGAGGGCCGGCCGATCCACCTGCTCGGCGCGCACGTCGGCGGGCACAACACCGGCAACATCGGCGTCTCGTTCATGGGCTGCTTCCACCCCACGAGCGACTGCTCGAGCTTCCCGCCCCAGGTCCCGCCCGACGAGATGATCGCGGGCGCGGCGAGCGTCATCGCCGGCCTCGCCGAGATCTACGGGATCCCCCGAGACGCGGCGAGCATCAAGGGGCACCGCGACCACACGGGCCAGTCGACCGCCTGCCCGGGCGACCACCTGCACGCCCGGCTCGGCGACCTGCGGAGCGGCATGGCCGGGGGCCCCGCCTGGGGCGCGCGCTACGTGACGCAGACCTTCCCGCTCGCGTCGGAGCCCTTCGAGCTGGCGCCCTACGAGCCGCGCGAGGGCTACCTCGAGCTGGAGAACGTGGGCACCGAGACCTGGCGCCCCGGCGAGGTGTTCCTCGGGACCACCGAGCCGCGGGACGGCTCGAGCGCGCTCTCGCACGCCAGCTGGGTGAGCACGCGTCGCGCCGCGACGGTGGATCGCGAGGTGGCGCCCGGCGAGACGGGCCGCTTCGTCTTCAGCGTGCAGGCGCCCGGGGTCCCGGGCGATCACCCGCAGTTCTTCAACCTCGTGCGCGAAGGCGTGGCGTGGTTCGGCGACCCTGGTCAGGGCGGCCCGCCCGACGATCAGCTCCAGATCCGGGTGACCACCCTCGACGTCGAGCCCTGGGAGCGACCGGACGCCGGCGTCACCCCTCCGCCGCCCACCGACGCGGGCGAGCCCCCGGTGACGCGCGACGCGGGGACCTTCGTCCCGGTGGACGCGGGCGACGGCCCCCCGCTCTCGGGCGGCTGCGGCTGCCGGGCCAGCGGCTCGGGCCCGTCGGCGACCTGGGCGCTCGCGGCGCTGGTCGGGCTGGCGATCACCGCGCGCAGGCGCCGTCGGCGAGCGCGCTGAGCTGCGCCTCCACCCAGCGCCGGGCCGCCGCCTCGCCGGCGTCGTCGAGGTGCCCCTCCACCCGGACGACACGGTCGAGCACCGGCGGGGCGACCGTGTGGAAGACGTACTCGCCCTCCACGTCGTACTCCATGAGCGCGGGGTGACGGCAGACCGGGCCCTCGCACGCGATCGAGGGCTCGTCGCTCGGGTCCCGGTTGCGCCGCTGGAGATCGGCGTCGAGGCGCGCGAGGGCCGCGTCGAGCTCGGCGCCGCAGAGCCGGGAGGCCTCCCGGATCACGCCGTCCGGATCCCGGCGCGGATCCTGGTCCGAGGCGTCGACCTGCCAGAGCACGTAAACCAGCCCGCGGTCACGATCGACGAGCGAGGCCAGCGAGCGCTCTCCGCGCACGACCCGCACCATGGCGCGGTTGAGGGAGATGTCCGGCTCCCGCGGCGCGGCCCCCGACGAGCCCGCCGCGCCGCAGCCGAGGGAGAAGAGGATCGAGAGCCAGAGAGGTCGTCGCACGGCGGCGACGATAGCCGCTCACCGCTCGACCTTCACCCCGTTCCAGAAGGCGACGTAGCCCTCGATGTTCTTCGCGGCGTCCTTGGCGTCCGGGTAGTACCAGGCGGCGTTCCGGTTGACCTCGCCCTCGACGAGGACGTCGTAGTACTTCGCGGTGCCCTTCCACCCGCAGACGCTGGTGTGGTCGCTCGGCCGGAAGTGCTCCTGCGCGATCGCCGACGGCGGGAAGTAGACGTTCCCCTCCACGACCTCGAAGTCGTCGCTCTCCGCGATCACCGCCCCGTTCCACGTCGCCTTGGCCATGCGTGCCTCCTGACGAGACCTTCGGACCAAGCGCCGGCGCGCGCAACCGCGGTGCGCACTTCCGTCGTAACGTCCGCGCCTCGAGCGCGCTCCGTCTCGAGAGGAGGCTCCGCATGACCCCCCGTTCCACACCGCAGAGACCCACCGGACCGGCGATGGCGCTCGAACCCGAGACCGACGAGGAGGTCGTCGAGGAGGTGGTCGGCGGCGAGGCGGCGCGCTTCGAGGTCCTGATGCGTCGGCACAACCAGCGCCTGTTCCGGGCGGCCCGCGCGATCCTCAAGGACGACGCCGAGGCCGAGGACGCCGTGCAGCAGGCCTACCTCACCGCCTACGCGAAGCTCTCGCAATTCGAGGGGCGCTCGCGCTTCTCCACCTGGCTGACCCGGATCGCCGTCAACGAGTCGCTCCGCCGCCGGAAGAAGCAGGGGCGGCTGGGCGACCTCGAGCTGGCGCCGGAGCCGCGCGAGAACCCCCTGGGGCACACGCCGCGGTCGCCCGAGCAGCTGGCCGGGGACGGCGAGCTGCGGGCCCTGCTCGAGCGCGCGATCGACGCCCTGCCCGAGAGCTACCGGGTGGTCTTCGTCATGCGGGAGCTCGAGGAGCTCGACACCCGCGAGACCGCCGAGTGTCTCGAGCTGTCCGAGGAGGCGGTGCGGGTGCGCCTCCATCGCGCGCGAAAGGCGCTGCGCGAGTGGCTCTACGAGCAGGCGGACACCCTCGCTCAGGAGGCCTTCGCCTTCGCCGGCGAGCGCTGCGACCGCATCGTGCGGTACGTGCTCGCCCGGCTCGATCAGAGCCCGGCGACGTAGCGGCCCCGCTCCATGATCGTGCGGCCGTCGATGGTCACGGTGCTCTGGCGCCCGAGCAGCTGCACGAGCAGCTCGCCGTTCCATCGCGCGCCGGTGACCTCGGGCGCGGTGTAGCTCAGCACGAGGTGCAGCCCCGGCAGCTTGCCGTCCTGGCAGGCGACCCCGATCGGCGCGATGACGCCGACGTTGGTGCCGAAGATGATCTGCCCGACGCGCCGGCCCTCGCGGCCGGAGTCGAGGTGGGTGGAGAGCTGCTCCACCAGGTTGTCCGGGCCCTCGATGCTGGTCAGGCGGCCGCCCATGAAGGTCAGCTGGAGCCGGCGGAGCTGCGCCCGGTCCATCATCGTCCCGTCCGACAAGCGCAGGCCTCCGTCGGGCACGAAGACGCCGTCGACCATGCTCGGCGTGGTCGTCAGCTCCCCCGCCGGGAGGTTGGTCCAGCCCGGGCGGTGCTGGAGGCCGCCGGCGTTCACCCAGCGCGCGCTCGGATCGGCCTTCACGGTCAGCGAGGTGCCGGCCGGGGTGTCGACGCGGATCTCGCTCTCGGGCTTCAGCTTGGCGCGGAGCCGCTCGCCGAGGGCGTGCACGTCGCGGTAGTCGATGCGCAGCGACTGACGGATCACCGCGTCGGTGAGCCCGAGCATGTGCACGTGCCGTCGGTCGCCCTTGGGCGAGGCCACCACCCGCCGCACGTCGCGCGAGAACTCGTAGCCCGCCAGCATCGCGCTCGCGTCCGCCTGATCGCAGCGCGTCTCGAGCTTGGCGATGACGCGCTCCGAGGTGGAGCCCTGGGTCAGCCCCACCGCGTCGAGCTCCGCCTCGGCCTCGTCGGCCGCCATCATCAGCGCCGCGGCCAGCTCCTCGAACGGCTCGCGCTGCTGGTAGACGACGAGCAGCCGCTCCCCGGGCTTCACCGCGAGGCAGTCGCCGACGACACGGCTCGCGGCCTGCACGTAGGCCTCGTCGGGCTGCAGTCGCCGCAGGCGGCTCACCACCTCCGGCATGATGAAGCTGGATGTCCGGCGCTTCCTCACCTCCCCAAGCATGGCCGTTTCGAGCCCTCCGCGCGAGAGATTCGTCCGAGAAGGGTTGAACCAAAGGTGCGGTGTTGGCGATCGTGCGCTCGACGGGATGCGACGACGTCGTGACAGCGGGGACGCGCCTCAGGTGATCCGGGCTCACATCGTGGGCGCGGGGCCGCGCGTGGTGCTGCTCCACGGCGGGCCGGGGCTCGACCATCACGTGCTCTTGCCCTTCGCCGAGCAGCTCGCGCCGCACTACGAGGTGTGGCTCCCGGACCTGCCCGGGCACGGTGAGCGCGGGGCGCGCCGCAAGCCGCCGAGCCTGAGCGACACGCTGTCCCGGCTCGAGCGTCAGCTCGGCGCGATGAGCGGCGCCCTGGACGTGCTCGCCGGCCACTCCCTGGGCGCGCACCTCGCGCGGGAGCTGCTGCGGCGCGGCGCGGTCCAGCCCAAGGCGAGCGTGTGGATCGCGCCGCCGGCCGGCGACCGGGAGCGGGCGTCGCTCGCCTGGCCTCGGGTGCGACGGGAGCGTCGGATGACGCCCGACGCGATGCGGAGCGCGCTCCTCGCCGAGGTCGAGCGCGAGGCGGGGAGAGCGCCCTCGGCCCGGTTCCGCGAGGCCGTGGGGCGCTGCCACGTCCGGGCCCCGGCCGAGCACGAGGCGCTCCTCAAGCAGCTCTCGCTCTCGCTCTCCAAGGCGACGCCGCGCTGCCGGAGCGCGGGGCCGGTGCTGGTGGTGAGCGGCGATCGCGACGAGGTCGTCTCGCCGCACCAGGCGAGCTGCGTGGCCTCGGCCACGCCGGGGGCCACCCTCGCGGTGGTGCCCGGGGCCGGTCACGTCCCGGGCGCGATCGACGGCGACGGCTTCGCCGAGGTCGTGCACGAGTTCTTGACCGCCGCGCTTCAGACGCGGCGGTAGCGCACGAAGAGCCAGGCCACCTCGACGCCCTCGTCGGGATCGGTCCGCTCGCGCGCCTCGGCGAGGGCGCGGTCGGCCTCGGCCGGGCTGAGGTCGGCGGCGATCGGCGTGATCATCGCCGGGATGCTCATCAGCTCCATGAGCTCGCCCTGCCGGCCGCGGTAGACGAGCTCCTCGCGCAGCGTCTCCTCGAAGCCGAGCGAGGCCGCCACCGCCGCCATCGCGTCCGGCTCGAAGCGGCGCGCGGTCGGCACGAAGGGCTCCTCGGTGCGCGCCTCCACCGCCCGGGCGAGCGCGACCTGGAAGGGGTGGGAGCCGCGCGCCTCGGGGCGCCGCTCGCTCGGCACGTTGAAGGTGAACGAGCCGCCGCGCGGGACGCGCTCGGCGAGCTGCGCGAGGACCGACTCCCCCTCGGGGAACTGCCAGAACGCCGCGTTCGAGAGCACGCGGTCGAAGGGGCCGCGCGCCACCTCGGCGAGCGACGCGGCCGGCGCCACCACGAAGCGGGCGCGGGGGTCGAGGGTGTTGGCGCGGGCCACCTCGATCATCTCCGGCGACGCGTCGACGCCGAGCACCTCCGCGTCGGGCCGGATGCGCGAGAGCACCGAGGCGGTGGTCGCCCCGGTGCCGCAGCCGAGGTCGAGGACCCGGGTGGCGCCTCCGAGCTCGGCGCGCTCCGCGAGCGCCTCGTTCAGCCAGCCGTAGATGGCGTGGTGGCGGACGAAGTGATCGTATCGCTCCGCGTTCTGCCACCCTCGCCAGCGTCCTTCGGCCTCCATGCGGCGGAAGGATGGCGCGCCGGAACGATCAGCGCACCTCTTTCGGCAGATCCCGGGCCAGCACGAGGTTCACCGTCTCGGTCCGGGGATCGAAGGCGACCACGATCTCTCCGGCGTCGAGCTGGCGGCGCACCTCGGCCCGCTTGCGCTCGAGGGTCGGATCGTCGTGACCGTAGTCGGTCCCTTCGCGGAGCACGAAGTCGTCGATCACGCCCTCGAGCGCGGCCGGCGAGAGCCGGTCCTGGGGGACGCGGATCACCGGCCGATGACGCTCAGGTTGCCGCAGTTCGCGGTGCGCCCGTCGTCGATGACGCGGACCATGCCGCCCCCCGAGCTCCCGGGCACGCGCACCTGCATCTCGCCCTGCCCGCGCGCGGCGACCTGCGCGAGCTGACCGCCGATCTGCACGCGAGCCTGCGCGCCGAACGCGCCGCGCACGGTGACCAGGCCGCCCTCGGGCGCGCGCGGGGTCTCGACGCGGCAGCTGAGCACCCGCGCCGGGGTCTGCCCCCGATCGACCTCACGGCCGTCCTCACGCTCGACGGGGCGCTGCACCTGCGGGGGCTGCCGCGGGGTCGGCTGGCTGCCGCTGGCGGTGGTGGCCCCGCGCTCGTGGGGGCGGGTCGCCGGCGCGCTGCCGCTCGAGGTGGTGGCCCCGCGCTCGTGCGGCCGGGTGGCCGGCGCGCTGCCGGTGGCGGTGGTGGCGCCGCGCTCCGGCACCTGCGCGCGGGCGGGGGTGCCGTCGGCGCGATGCACGGTGCCGCCGCTCGGGCTCCGCGCCGTCACCGTCGCGCCGCCGCTCGTGCGGCCGCTCGTGGTGCCGCTCGGGCTCCGCGCCGTCACCGTCGCGCCGCCGCTCGTGCGGCCGCTCGTGGTCGCGCTGCCGCTCGGCGTGCGCGCCGTCACCGTCGCGCCGCCGCGGGCCGTCGCGGTGCCGCTCGGGCTCCGCGCCGTCACCGTCGCGCCGCTGCGCGGGGGCTCGGGCGAGCGCACCGACACCCGCACCGTCCCGCTCCCGCGGTAGGCGGGGGCCGGCTGCGCCTCGGCCGGACGCCAGTAGCCGGGGTGGTACTCGACGCGACCGTTCACGTCGTTGGCGACCGGGGCCACCCAGACGTAGCCCGCGCGATCGCGCTCCCAGTGCCCGTCGACCCAGACCCACGCGGTCCCGCTCCACTGGTAGTAGCCGGACACCCAGACGGCGTCGTCACCCGGCTTCGGGGGGCGCTGGGCGACGGCGGGGCGCACCGGCGGCGGCGCGGTGGTCACCGTGACGGTGGACGGCACCTGCGCGCGGAAGGCGACGCGCGCCCGCGTGTAGCAGCCCGAGAGGCCGAGCGCGGCGGCGATGAGCAAGAGGAGCGTGGTGTGCCGAAGCTGAAGCATGGCTCTTTCCTTTCTCGCGAGCCCGAGGTCTCCCGGAGCAGTGCAAGCTCCGGGCCGCGCGCCCCATGTAGGCGCAATCGTGGGATTCACCCGCCGCACCCCTACCAGAACGGAGGGGGTGGTGGCGAGAGCCCACAGGCGGTGAGGGGAAAGCCCCCCGGTCTCGTCGTCGCGCGTGTCGAGCACGTGGGGATCGACGTCCCGGCCTGGCGTTCGCTTCAATTCGCCTGCTACCACCCGGCGATGTCGGCGGACCCGCTCCTGACCCTGCGCCCCACGCACCTCACCCTCGAGGCGGAGGCGGTCGCCCAACACGAGGGCCGCGAGGTGCGCGTGCCGGGCGCCTTCGGGGGCGAGACGGTGGAGGCGAAGATCGTCGCCCGCTCCCGCCACCACGCCCGCGACTTCGCGTCGCTGACGCGGGTCGTCACCCCGCACCCGAAGCGCCGGCCGCCGCCCTGCCCGCGCCACGAGGAGCGCGAGGGCCGCTGCGGCGGCTGCCCGCTCATGCCGCTCTCGATCCGGGCGCAGCGCGAGCAGAAGCGCCTGATGCTCGCCGCGCTCGGGCTCGACGTGCAGGAGGTCGTCGGCGGCGACGCGCTCGGCTACCGCTGGTCGTCGAAGCGGGTCGCGTTCGCCGAGGACGGTCGCCTCGCGCTCGGGAGCTGGGCCAAGGGCTCGCACGTCGGCGCGTCGATGGAGGGCTGCCTCGTCGATCACCCGAAGCTCACCGCGGCCGCGGACGAGCTCGTCGCGCAGGCCAACGCGCTCGGCGTGACGCCCTACGACGAGCGCGCGAAGACCGGCGACCTCCGCTACGTCTGGCTCAAGACCGACGGCGAGCGCGTCCTGGTGACCCTGATCACCGCGGGGGAGGAGAGCGCGGCGGAGTCGCTCGCGCGAGCGCTGACCCTCCCGACCGGCGTCGCGTGGAGCGTGCAGGGAGAGGCGGGCAACGCGATGCGGGGCGAAGGCGCGCGCCTCCTGCGCGGCGAGGGCCTGGTGCGCACCGACGCGTTCGGCGCCGCGATCGAGGTCGGCCCGCTCGGCTTCCTGCAGCCGAACCCGCGGGTCATCGCGCTCGCGCAAGAGCGGCTGCTGACCGACGCCTCGGGCGCGCCGATCTCCGGTCGGCTCGCGTGGGACCTCTACGCGGGGGCGGGCGCGACGACCCGGAAGCTCGAGGCGCGCTTCGACGTCGTGCGGGCCTGCGAGAGCCACCCGGAGAGCGCGGCCGCGCTCGGCGTCGCCCCCCAGGCCGCGCGCGACTTCCTCGCGGCCCAGACCGAGGCGCCCGACCTCGTGATCGCGAACCCGCCGCGCAAGGGCCTCGGGGAGGCGGTGGTGGACGCGCTCGCCCGCCTGCGTCCGAGGCGCCTCCACCTGATGGAGTGCGGCCCGGCCGGCCTCGCCCGCGATCTGGAGCGGCTGCTGGCCGCCGGCTTCACCCTCACCTCGCTCGCGGCGTTCGACTCGCTGCCGCAGACGCCTCACGTCGAGCTGGTCGCGCGGCTGACGCTCTGAAGGGCGGCCGGCGCGTTGAAGGGCCGCCGGCGGCGCCGCATCCTCCTCCGGCATGACGCAGACCCTCCCGGAGCCGAGCCCTCCCCCGCCGCGCGGCGCCAGCGACGCCTGGACGCGCGCGATGCAGAACGTGCCCCGCGAGCACGGGTTCGAGCCGCTCGAGGTGGAGGGCACCCTGCCCGACGCGCTGCGCGGCACCTGCTACCGCAACGGCCCCGGGCTCGTGGAGCTGCTCGGCCGCCGCTACGGGCACTGGTTCGACGGCGACGGGCTGATCAGCGCGGTGCGCTTCGAGGGCGGAGAGGCGCGCGGCGCCGCGAGGCTCTCTCAGACCGCGGGGCTGCGCGAGGAGCGCGCGAAGGGCCGCCCCTACTTCGGCGCCTTCGGCACCACGCCGCCGGGCTTCTTCGACCCGAGGCGCGTGATCCGCGCCGCGCGCGGGACGAGCAAGAACCCCGCGAACACCGCGGTGATGAGCTGGGCCGACCGCCTCTTCGCCCTGTGCGAGATCGGCCGCCCGTTCGAGCTCGACCCGGAGACCCTCGACTCGATCGGCGAGACCGATCTCGACGGCGTGATCCCGCGCGCCTTCAGCGCCCACCCGCACGGGGTCGCGGCCCGCGGCGCGCTCTACAACATCGGCACCCGCATCGGCCGACCGAACGCGCTCGATCTCTTCGTCATGCGCGACGACGGCACCGCCGGCCGGCTCACCACCTTGCCGCTCGAGGCGCCGACGATGGTGCACGACTTCGCGGTGACCGAGCGGCACGCGGTGATCTTCGTGGCCCCGCTCCGGCTCCAGCTGCTCCCCACCCTGCTCGGGCGGAGGGCCTTCGTGGACTCGCTGGTCTGGGATCACGCGCGGGGCACGGAGGTGATCCTGGTGCCCCTCGACGCGCCCGCCTCGGCGCGCCGCTTCCGGGTGCCGGCGTTCTGGGCCTGGCACTTCGGCAACGCGTTCGAGCGCGACGGCCAGATCGTCGTCGACCTCGTGCGCTACCGCGACTTCCCCACCAGCGCGGCGTGGCTCGCGGGCATCGCGCGCCGCGAGATGCAGGTGGACGGCGCCGACGGAATCCTCGGGCGGGCGGTGATCGACCCGAAGCGCGAGTCGCTGGAGTTCACGCCGCTGCGGAGCCGCACCGGCGAGTTCCCCCGGGTGGCGCCGGCGCGCGAGGCGCGATCCGCGCGCGTCGTCTACTGGACCGAGCACTCGAACCCCGACGTCGGCCGCTCGGGGCCGCCCGACACCGTGGTCCGGGTCGACGTGGAGCGCGGCGACGCCGACGCCTTCACCTTCCCCGAAGGGCAGTATCCGTCGGAGGCGGTCTTCGCGCCGCGGCCGGGCAGCGAGCGCGAGGACGACGGCTGGTTGATCGCGTCGGTCTACGACGCGCGCCGGCACCGGACGAGCTGGGCGGTGCTCGACGCCGCGCGCCCGAGCCGCGGCCCGATCGCCACGGCCCACATGCGCCAGCACGTCCCGTTGACGTTCCACGGGGTCTGGAAGCCCACTCTCTAGCAGCGCGCTGCTAGAGCGCGTCGAGGAGGTCGAAGAGCTCGCGCACCTTCGGCGGCTTCACCAGGTGACCGTCGAAGCCGGCGGCGGACGAGCGCTCGCGATCCTCGTCGCGCCCCCAGCCGGTCAGGGCGATCAGCCGCACCCCGCCGAGCGCCGCCTCGCTCCGCACCGCTCGCGCGACGTCGAAGCCGTCGACGCCGGGCATGCCGAGGTCCACCAGCGCCGCGTCGAAGGTGCCGGAGCGCAGGGCCGCGATCGCCGCGTCGCCGTCGTAGACCGTCTCCGCCTCGTTGCCGTGTCGCTGGAGCAAGAGCGAGAGCATGTCGGCCGCGTCGCGGTTGTCGTCCACCACGAGGATGCGGCGCCGCGCCGGCTCCGGAGCGGCCGCCTTCTCGGCCGCCGCCTCGGCCTCGTCGGTCGCCGGGAAGCGGAGCTCGAGCTCGAGCCCACGGCCGAGCCCCTCGGAGCGCGCCACCACCGCGCCGCCGTGCAGCTCCGCGACGCTGCGCACGAGCGAGAGCCCGATGCCGAGCCCGGCGCGCGCCTGCCCCTCGCCGACGTCGAGCTGGGTGAACATGTCGAACATCGCGTCGAGCTGATCGGGCGCGACCCCCACCCCGTCGTCCTTCACCCGGATGACGACTTCGCCCCCCTCGCGGCCGGCGAAGAGCGAGACGTGGCCGCCCCGCGGGGTGTACTTGGCCGCGTTGTCGAGCACGTTGGCGACCGCCTGGGTCACCCGCACCGGATCGGCGTGCAGCGCCACCGGCGCCTCGGGGAGCTCGACGGTGAGCTGGTGGCCTTTGTCCCGGAGGTGCCCGCGCACCGAGTCGACGGCCGCGTCGATCGCGTCCCGCAGGCGCACCCGCTCGCGCCGCAGCTCGATCGTGCCGCGGTCCATGCGGTTGGCCTCCAGGAGATCGTCGACCAGCCGGGTCATGTGCCGCACCTGGCGCCGCATCACCCGCAGCGCCTCGCCGACCGAGGTCTCGGAGCGATCGGCCTCGAGCAGCTCCACCGCGCTCTGCATCGGGGCGAGCGGGTTGCGGAGCTCGTGGGCCAGCACGGCGATGAACTCGCTCTTGCGCCGGTCGCGCTCCCGCAGCTCGCGCTCCGCGTTCTTGAGCGCCTGGATGTCGAGGTTGATGCCGGCCCAGCACTCGATCTGCCCCGAGGCGTCGCGGATGGGCACGCCGCGCGCGAGGACCGAGTGCCACTGGCCGTCCACCCCGCGGAAGCGATGCTCTCGCTCCCAGTGGGAGCCGGTGCGCACGCACTCCTTCCACGCCGCGATGGTCGCGTCCGCGTCGTCGGGGTGGAGCACGTCCCCCCAGCCGAACTCGGAGCACTGCGCCTGGGTGATGCCGACCAGGTCGAGGAAGGACTGGCTGGCGTAGGTGTTCCGGCCGTCGGCGGCGCAGATCCAGATCCCGTAGTCGATCGACTCTCCGATCGCGCGGTAGATGCGCTCGCTGCGGCGCAGGGCGTCCTCGGCCCGCCGCTGCGCGTCCACGTCGGTCACCGACGCGAGGTAGGCGGTGACCCCGCCGGGCAGGGACATCTCGCCGATGCGCACCTGCACGTGGAAGCGCTCGCCGGAGCGGCGCTGGAACACCAGCGCGTAGCCCTCGGGGGGCGCCGACCCGCGGATGGTCTGCTCGAACGCGGCCTGGATGCGCCCGTGCTCCTCCTCCGGCCAGTAGGCGAAGGGGGGAGCCACGCCGACCAGCTCCTCCGCGGCGTAGCCGAGCATCTCACAGAGCGCCGGGTTGACGTAGATCTGCCGACCGACGGCGTCGCAGGCCGCGATGCCGTCCGGGACGGCTCGCTCGATGGCGCGGCGCAGCTCCATCTCGAGCCGCGTGCGCGCCTCCGGGTCGAGATCGGCCCCGAAGAGGGACTCGATGGATGCGCTCACGGAGGGATTGTAGTCCCGCCTCGTCGACTCGAAGTGGGTTTTCGCCACGCCCGCCGGGTACCCTGTCGAGATGCGAAGCCGTCTCCCGCTCTCCCTCCTGCTCCTCTCTGCGTGCGGCGCCCCCGCCCCCGAGCCGAGAGAGGAGCCGGCGAGCGCGGGCGCGGAGAGCTCGGCCGCCGTGCGGGGCGAGGTCGAGGTCGAGGCCGAGCCCGCGCCGGAGCCGGCGTCCGAAGAAGAGGAGGAGCCGCAGCTGGGAGCGCCCCTCGAGCTCGCCGAAGACACGCCTCCGAGCGAGGACGAGCCGGTGAACCCGGACTCGATCAGCGACACCCCCTCGCACGCGACCTTCACCCACTGCGACCCCGAGCCGGCCGCCGACTGCGAGGACTGCGGCGTCCGGGTGAGCCTCCGGCGTCGCCGCGGCTGGCGTCCGGCCGAGTACCGGTTCGAGATCCTCACCGAGGGCAACCACATCCGCTGCCGGGTGAGCCTGCCCTGCGACGACCCGCAGCCGGTCGAGTGCCGCGCCTCCCCTGGCGCCCCCCAGGTCACGGTCGAGACGAGCGGCTGCGCCGAAGGCGACGGCGAGCTCGCCGCCCTCCGCTTCGAGCCGGCCGCCTGCCCCGCCGAGATGCGCATCGAGTCCTACCGCGACGGCATCCGCACCGGCGTCCAGGACTGGCGCCCGCGCTACCAGGACGGCGCCGCGACCACCGTTCACGCTCTCGAGCGCTAGCGGGGCAGCGCGAAGCGCGGCCCCGCTCCCGTGCCCCTGCCCGTGCCCGTGCCCGTGCCCGCGAAAGCCACGAAGCTCACGGCGCCGCGTCCACCACCCGACGCAGCCCCGCGAGCTCGACCGGCTCCAGACGCCAGTGACGCTCGACCGCGGACGCCTCGACGCACGCGTCTCCCCGGCGCTCGAACACCCGCTCGACCGGCTCGCCGACCCGGAGGTATTCGATCGGGCGCGAGAGCAGAGGCACGGCGACCGCCGCGAGACCATGGAGCGCGCACGACTTCACACGGCGACATTGACACATCCCCGCGGCGGAGCCCGGTCTCGGGGCAGCCGGACCCAAGCTCGCCGGGAAGGGGTGGGTCACAGGCGGGATTCAACGGCGGCTGTCACCCCGTGGGCAGCCTTGCCACACTGCGGAAGGAGCGCCGGATGTCCGTCGCGCCCCTCGGAATGGTCGTGCCCACCGAAGCTGCCCCTGCCCCCGCTCCCGTCGAGACCGCGCCCCCGAGGCGGGCGGCGTGGACCGGCGCGGAGTCTCCCGCGCTCGGCGCCGCCCGGGCGCTCGCGCCGTGGCCGGTGTGGGCCCTGATCCTCGCGCTGGGCGTCCCGGGCGCGCTGCACCTCGGGCGCCTCGTGCACGGGCCCTTCGCGCTGGCGCTGGTGCTCGGGCTCATGGTGCTGTGGACGCACCGGCCGGCGAGACGATCTGCGGCCCGGTGGCTCGCCGCGGTGCTCGGATCCGGGCTGATGGCCGAGCTGCTCGCGAACGCGGTCACCGACATGGGCCGCGCGCGCGGCTTCGGTGGGCTCGACGACGCGGGCCGGGCCATCGGGGTGATGGTCGGCTGCGTCGCGATCTACGAGGTCGCCCCGATCCTCGCGGCCACCAGCGGCATCACCCGGGAGGAGCGCCGGTGGATCGGCCTCGATCTGGTCGCCTACCCGCTCTTCGCCCTCGCCGCCCTCGCTTGCTTCGCGTGGGCGCCCTACCGCGACCCGGGCATGCTCTACGCGCCGCCCCCCGAGTCGCTGCCGCTCGCGTGGAAGGCGTCGCCGTGGATGGCCGCTTTGATCGCCCTCCCCTTCGCGGCCGCGCGGTGCGGGCCGACCCGAGCGCTCCGGATCCCGCCGCCGAGCGCGCGCGGGGCGACGCCCTGGCTCCTCGCCGCGATGGCTTGGGCGGCGGCGATCGGCTTCGGGCTCGCCGAGCGGGACGCGCTCGACGACGCGCTGTGGGCGATGCGGCGCGGCGCGTCCCCGGCCGGCGGGGCGCTGCTCCTGCTGCCGGCCCTCTCGGCGCTGAGCGCGCTCGGCGCGGCGGGGTGGCTGCTGAGCCGCGCGGTGGTCGTCCGCCACGCGCCCAGCGGGGTGGCCCGGGCGAGCGCGGACGGCGGGCTCACCCTCGAGCGCGACGGAGTGGAGGAGCCCACCCACGTGGCGATGGATCGGGGCACGCAGCCCGCGGAGGGGGCGGCCGTGACCTTGCTCGGCGCCCGCCGCGACCCGCCCGAGATCGGCCCCTTCCGCGACGGCGCGCCGCGCCTCCGGGCCGAGCGGGCGTGGCCCGGCCCGCGGCAGGCCCTCTCCCGCTCGCTGACCCAGCGCGCCGGGTGGTGGACGGCGGGGGCGGCCCTCGGCGCGCTCGGCGCCCTCGTCCAGCTCGCTCTCGTGTGAGGCCCCGGGCGCCTCGGCTATGCTCGCGGGGCCATGCGCGCTCTCGCCACCCTCGTCAGCTCGGCCCTGCTCCTCGTCGCGTCGCCGGCGCTCGCGCGCGTCGACCTGGTCAGCGGCGGCGGCTTCCTGTTCGACATCCACGAGTCGTCCGACTTCGCCGGCGCCGGCAGCCTCGGCAACGGCTCGGTCGACGCCTACGACACCTGCTACGCGCTGCGCGTCGGCGGCGTCGACTACATGCCGATGGGCGCCTCCACCCTCTCGCTGGCGGGCCGGCAGGTCGAGCTCCCGACGCAGTCCATGGCCGGCCTCACGGTCCGGCGCCTCGTCTACGTGCCGGCCGCGGGCGGCGACTGGGCGCGCTATCTCGAGATCCTCGACAACCCCGGCGCCAGCCCGGTGACCACCACCGTCGAGATCTTCGGCAACCTGGGCAGCGACTCCGGCACGGTGATCAGCGCGAGCAGCTCGGGCGACGCCCGGGTCGACACCTCCGATCTCTGGTTCGCGACCGACGACGCCGCGGACGGGGCCGGCGATCCTTCGCTGGCCCACGTCTTCAGCGGCGCCTCGCCCGGCCTCGGCGTGAGCACCGCGTCGATGAGCGGCGACAACCTCGAGTACTCGTGGTCGGTCACGGTGCCGGCGAGCGGGCGCGTGGTGATCATGCACTTCGCGGTGCAGACCACGAACCGGGCCGCGGCCGCCGCCGAGGCGATGACGCTCGAGAGCGCGCCCGACGCCGCGCTGATGGGCGCCGACACCTACCTGGACGCGATCGTCAACTTCGACCTCGCGAGCGAGGGCGCGCCGCAGGTCCGGTTCGAGGGCCCGTTCGAGGCCGAGGAGGGCGCGGAGATCGTCATCGACGTGCGGGTCGAGGACCTGGAGGGCGACGCGGTCGAGCACTCCTGGGACCTCGACGACGACGGCGTCTTCGGCGAGGCGATGGGCGCGCTCAGCCACACCATCCCCGCGGGCAGCACCGACGGGCCCGGCACGGTGCGGGTCGGCGTCGAGGCGCGGGACGCGCTGGGCAACACGGCGCGCCGCTACCGCGCGGTGCGCATCGACAACGTCGACCCTCGGGTCACGAGCACGCCGCCGGCGGTGGTGAGCGTCGGCGTGGACGTGGGCTACGCGATCGAGGTCGAGGATCCGGCCGGGGCGATGGACGCGCCGACGTTCACGCTGATCGAGGGGCCCTCGCGCATGACGGTCTCGGACGGCGGGACGGTGAGCTGGGTCCCGAGCGAGTCGGACGTCACCCTGCCCGGCGAGCCGATCGAGGTCGCGGTCACGATCGACGACGGAGACGAGGGCGTGGTCGAGCATCGGTGGAGCCTGCAGGTCTCACCGAACCGCCCGCCGAGCGCGCCGATCCCCGCCTACCCCACCGACCGGGTGGCGATCGTGGATCGCGCGCCGCGGCTGGTGGCGCAGAACGCGGAGGACCCCGACCTCGATCCGCTCCGCTACGAGTTCGAGATCGACACCGTCGACACCTTCGACTCGCCGGACCTGCGAGCCTCGGGGCCGATCGAGGAGACGGCGGGCTTCACCGCGTGGACGCTCGACCCGCCGCTCCGCGAGGACCAGGTCTACTTCTGGCGCGTCCGCGCGCTCGACGGCTCGGTCGAGAGCGACTGGCGGCAGGCGAGCTTCTTCGTGGTGCGCGATCCCGATCTGCCGCCGCCCGACGCGGGCGCGCTCGACGGAGGCGTCGGCCCCGAGGGCGGCGTGATCCCCGGCCCGGACGCCGGCGTCGGCGGAGGCGGAGGCTGCGCGATCGCTCCGACCGCGACCTCGCCCTGGCCCCTCGCCGTCCTGCTCGCGCTCCCGCTGCTTCGCCGTCGACGTCTCGGGAGGTGGCAAACAATGGCGCCGGGCACCCCCGCCCGCTTCCACGACACTGACCCGAGATGATGGCAGGCGACGAGCGTAGCGAGGTCGCCGCACGCGCCACTCGAGTCGTTCGATCCCGCGGCAGCGGGCGGCCAGCTCGCGCGCAGCGCGAGCGCGAGCCGCAGGGCCCCCAGCGCCCCGTCGCTG
>Ga0310345_10001692_pt1 | contig 23819 bp, 24 predicted proteins | sample HC15DNA20500_MG_FD_204667 | JGI IMG/M metagenome (GOLD analysis project Ga0310345, IMG submission 204667) | Marine microbial communities from station ALOHA, North Pacific Subtropical Gyre - HC15-DNA-20-500_MG | ecosystem: Environmental > Aquatic > Marine > Oceanic | place: Pacific Ocean: North... | reverse complement strand
CAGCGCCGCTTTCCTCAACCGCGCCAGCTTGTTTACGTTGTTTGCTTGTAGAGTCCCTTCGCGATCTGAACAAGTTGTTAAATCTGCGTTTGCCTTTGCGTTTGCGTCTAACTCGGTGTTCCGCTCCAGCCTCTTGGGCAATACGTGGGGTATCCTGAAGATTCGCTGGGCGTCTCGTTCGCTCAAACGCAACACTCCAGACCGGCGTGTCCGTCAGAAACATCCCCTCAGCCGACCCCAGAAATGATTTGACGACGGGATTCCCCATCAACCCCTTTTCAACGCCCTTTCTCAAACTTTCCGGCCACGCTTCAGGAGTCGCCGCAAAATCTTGGGCGCGTTGGCGATCCCCAAAAAAATAGATTGAGTTGGGGCCAGTTTGCGTTAATGAGACTGGCTCAATAAGCCAAGCCCTGTGCCCTATACCTGGATCTTCAGGAACCTGCGTTTCGGATACGGGTTCACCCTCCGGCCCCACCGATTCTTCTACTATTTGCCGCAACCCCTTTCGGCCAATGGCGGGCGGGGGTCCCGTGGATTGCTCGTCCTCATAAACTCTGATCGCGCTGGTACCAGCCGAACCCTTTCGGAGGAGCAAGGCTACAAGCACGTTAATGGCGCCGCCAGCACCACCGCCAATGAAAGCCTCCCGGTATCTTTCCCAAAATTCACCAGTAGGGTCTACGTCAATCAAAAGGGCATTGAGTTTTTCTTCGCTCCACTGGCTCAAAACTTCTTGGATCGTCTCGGCAGCCACAGCGCCCACGGCCCTGACGGTCAGGTCTTTGCCTTGAATCGGCCTCCTCATAACATCTATCGTCCGTGGGGCTTTTATGCCGGTAAGCTTCGACGTTAACCTTCTGGAAAACACTTGGACGAACCCATCTATCTTCGTAAGCGGCCCCAAAAATCTGAAAGCTGCCGCGACCGGCACCACTTCCAAACCCGATATCGCCCCCCTCAAGGCAGAATGTATTCGTTGTTTCGCCTTGGGAGGATTGTTCCCCTGCTCTATCGATGTAAGCAAATCCACCTGCGCTTCGTGTATCCCATTCAAAGTATGTGTGCCGAACACAAAGCCCCACCCAGATGCTACGCCAGCAAGCCATATAGACAGGAGTTGGCCCATGGTGGATTCTATAATCTGGCTTACGGTTGGCGGCTGCCCAGGGGTACTCGGGTCTATGCGACCGACCAGTTCCCTGGCGGCTTGTGCCATGTATTGCGGGGACAAAAGCATAATGTCTTTCAAGGCCTGCGCACCTCTCAACACCCAATCTGCCTTGCTTTCGCTTGGTTTGCGATAAAGGATGCTGGAGAATCCGCCCCTTACGTAAGGAACGAATTCCCTATCCCCCAGTGGCACATCCTTGCCCCCACTCTTCTGCGTAAGAGGCCGAGGCCCCATGTATTTATGCGGCTCAATGGAGGATTCCGCTAAGGAATCCGCGGCAGCTTGCGCCGCGCCTAACACCGGCGCAGCCCCAGCCGCAAACATACGCCGAAGGGATATCAACGTGTTGTCAAATAGCATCCCCCCCACCCTGGAAAGGTACTCCCCCGTTCCTTCGTTAGGCATGGGATGTATATTGCCATACGTGATCGGCGTAATGGCAGGTCGCTTCTCGGCTTCTTTGGTATCTGCTGGCGGAGGAGTTCCCGGCGCCTGGGGTATCGGTGGCAAAACCCCAGATGGCGGCTTTATCTTGTCGTGGTTCTCTCTCGCCCACGAATCAGCTTCTTCGATGGTAGCGAAGTTCGGGAAGTTCCCCATCCCGTACTCTCTAGCTATCGCTTCGGATTCAGCCACGCTGTACCTAGCCCCGCCAATCAGGGTTGGGATAACATAATGGCGCTCTGCTGCGCCGGGATGGTCCCGGCCTACCTCAACCAGTTCCCCGTCTCTGTTGTCTACAAACTGAGTCACTGTAGCCAACAAGACATTTGAAGGCCGCCCGTCAATTTCCACCATTGGGTGCTGAGTAGGGAACGGGCTTGCCTTAGTAGCTACCCCGCTTACTCCCTTTTCGTCGGGACGAGTCCCCGGCGGCTGCGCCTCTGCTACCGGTACATTCGCCACCGGGGGCGGACCTTCGGTCTTGATCGGTTCCTGACGCAACCGCCCGGCATCGTAGTCGGCCCAATACTTCTGTTGGTCGTCAAAACTTGAGAAGCCCTGGTCTTGGGCGGTTACATCCCGCATATATATCGAGTCTTCGCGAGCTATCCTCGCTTCGTCCGTTATATCCCCCGTAATCCCATACTCTTTATTAAACAAATCCCTTTCTTGAGCCTGGGCCGATTCCTGCCGCAACCGATCGTTTTCAGCGTCAGCGCGCATCTCCCCCATCGCAGTTACCGGCGCAGTTACCGTCGCAGTTACCGGCGGCCTTTTAGCCGTAGCCGTACCTGCCACATGCGCTACAGGAGTAACAGGCGTTGAGACACCCGTTCGGCCTGTCTTCGTCTCCCCCGCAGGTAAGAAAGCGCCGGTATTTGCACCCAGCACATCCGTTTCCACGCCAACCCCACCCGCCAGTTCTTTATCATGTTTCGGCATTATGGAATACTCTTTCACTGCGATCTTAATTGCGCTTTGGTGTTAGCGACAATCTCTTTATAGGTCTTGGGGATTTCTCTCGCACCCCCCTTCCCTTCTTGCACCCTCAACCTCTCTTCTAAAAGTTTCAATTGGATGTTCGCCTTCTTATCAGCCCTATCGGTGACGCTGCGGGGGAATGGGAGCGCATCGGCTCTTGCCCTAAATTCTTGCCAATTCGTGGGAGTCTCTCCTTCTTCGACCAAAGGTATCGGCTCAAGGCCGTCCTTCGCCCGCCTTCTGTTCTGTGCCTCTATAGCCCGATTCCCAGAGGCATGGACGTCCGCCCAGGCTCTTCGAATACTTTCCTGGGTGGCCTTGTCTTTCGCCGCATCATCCCTAGCCTTAGCCGCCGCCACCGCCGACGCCTCAGCCTTAGCCACCGCCTCAGCCTTAGCCTTAGCTTCCGCATTATCTTCTCTAATCTGCGCGTCGAGTTTAACCCTTGCGACTGCGCGGGCGGCTGCTTGGTTCTGCAAATCGGTAGCAGGGGCAGGCCGGTTCAAATATTCTTGAAGGCCCTTGTGCCATTCCACGTCTTTCTGTTTGGCATCCTCTTGGGCTTTCATTTCCGACCTCCAACGCTCAACCGACAAGGGGAACTCTTTTGCGATTTCTTTTTCGAGGCCCCCGAAATGCTTCGCAAGCGAACCAGGTCCCAACGGCATCGGAAGCGCAGGTGGCGCGGCTGAGCCTGTATCCAACTGGCCGTGGGGGGTTTCCGGCGTCGGGCGCTCGTCCGGCTTCGGGCGAAGGTCTAATGTTTCAGGCGCCGACGGGATGACTCTTCCTGTTGCCTCAAAAAAGTCCACGCCTGCGTCGTAATGCCTATTGGCCCCCGGCTCAGATCTCCCCGACGCACCCATCCGTATTTTGTTTGCAAGGTTCAGGCCGAGATACGGAGCCAGCTCCCCTGACGCCTCGCGGCTTCGCTGGCCTAATGCTTTCTTCCGAATCCGCATAATTGCATCATCTGGAAGCTGCTGGCGCCTTGTATACTGCGAAAACGGCACATGCGCCGGAGGGCGAGGGTTTATTTTCTTATAAGCAAGAAGATCCATGTCCCGCTTGCTCATGCCTGGCTGGACCGGGACTCGCGTCTTGGCCTGAGTTCCAGGCCTGAACGGGTCTTTGCTCCACCTGTACGCCCCAGTCGTTGGGTCGAATGTACGTTCCGCCATAATTAACCTCAAATCGCAGTTGGGAGAAAATCAACGTAGGGGCCGAAGTTAACGGAAGTCTGGTGTATGCCATCGGGGCATTTAATCGGATTGGCGTAAGTGCCCTGCAATAGCTCGTCCGTCCAGCTTGTCCCCGCGTAAAGAGAAATATCGGTAAACGTATAGCTCCCAAGCCCTTGGACGACCGCCCTCGTAGACCCGAACAGGTTTGTCGTCGTATAGGTTTGGGTAGACATTAAAACCAGAGTGCTGGCCCCACTGAAATTCCCTTCGTTGTAATCTCCGTCTAGCTGCCGATACTCCGCGTCTCTGCAATCAACTTGCGAAGTGTCGGCGTAGTTTCGGATTACCCCGCCGGTTTGGCGGATATTTAGAATCGGACCAGGAGTATTGGCCTGCACATCCTTGCCAATGGTTACATCGCAGTCTGACGACCGGCCAGATGACGTTAAATAAGAGACATTGACATAATCAACCTCAGTCGTGGTGTCGTCCGGCTCTACCCCAATCCCCACTACCCCTTTAAGGATATCAATGCCGGTCATGTCCGTGCCTTTGATCTCAAAGGCGTGCTGGCCAATGGCGGGCGACCCGCTGCCTCGAACTTCCGGGGCAATCGTACTTGCCCCGATGTCGATTCTGGCGCGACTGCCTGTACCGGCATAAGTCATGTAGTTGGGGCCAGTCCCCGTCAAAGATATTTGAAGGAACTCCGTAGCCGTTCCGATGTCATATGCGAACCCACCTTCGACTTCAAAGGATGTAATGGCTACAGATGAAGCATCCAGCCCGTCATTGATCGGGTACGACGCCTGCGCCGGGATCACCACAGCATCGTTAGCCGCCGGGACTGCGCCGTCAACCCAATTAGCCGCCGTCGAGTAATCGCCGGTTCCGCCAGAGTCGCCGCCTCGCCATGTTATAACAGCCATTTAAAATCTACCTTTCTACGCCGCTGCGTAATCCGAACAGCCTTTGCAGCAAGCCACCAGATTTCCCAATCTGCTCCGCAAACTGCATTCCCCGTGGACCTCGCACCGGAACACCTTGATCCTGACCCTGCCCAAGCACCCCTTGCATTCCTCGGACCTGGAAGACTCGCCAAGATGTCTGCACGGCTGCCTTGGCGCAGGATTTGTTTTCTTGTGCGACCATGACAGCAACTTGTCATCGCGATCCCATTCGACGCGGAAAGCTCCATAGCTGCTGTCGCCCTCAACTACTCTCCCACCTGACTTTGTTGGCCTGTAATGTAAAGCCATTACCATTCAACCTTCGCGATTCCCCCGGAATACAAATCGGGGTACAACGGGATGCCATCAAAGGCGCCGCCATGGTCGATCCCCCCCTTTACTGTCCCAGGCGCGCTACAATATGCAGTTGCGAATTGGTCGATAGTGTCCGTCTCTTGGTAAAAGGCTTTCGTGCATCCATGGTCCACCAAGTTGCCAAACTCGCTGCCTTTTACCGCTGTCATATCCCCAGAATTGAAGGCAAGCTCGATGCTAAAGCAGCGGACTCTTTCCGTGTCGGCATTTATCCAGCAATTAGCAATTATTGCGTCTACTCCCAAACTTATATCTCGGTAAAAGGGGTTGCCCTTCGTATCTTCCCACCTCTCTCTGGCACGGGAATTACAGTCTTTATCTGCGTAAATATCCCACCGGGCGGCCCCAAGCAGGGCTGAATAATGGCACAGAGATTCTTCCTCAAGCTCGGTCTGAGGCGAGCCGACCCACTCAAGCGTGTGTTCTCCATTTATGTCGCCATCCCAAAAGACATCCTCACTTGGGTAGCCGTATTCGTTAATACCCAAGTAAACAAACTTTACCCATCGCCCCGCAGAGCCGCCCTCGCGGTCCTCCCGGCATGGATGAACGTCCGAGCACAGGTCTACCAGATCGTCAGGGGCGGACCCGATAGTCACGGTTACTTCGTGTATCCTCACGCCACCAATTATGCACCCTGTTGCGGGGCAGCAACATACTCGATGTCGTCCTGAAGCACTCATGATTCAAAGCAAGCCCCGTCTTCGCCACTGTACGGCATCAGCCAGCATTCTCGGACAACCTTGACACTGCTTTCGCCTTCTCTTGGCGGCGTGCCAGGCTCGACGCCTACTTCGATAACCATGCCTGGGTGTATACTTTCGTTTTGCAACGGCTGCATCTTCCAGTTCGCGGGGTAAGAAGAGTTGTCGTGGTTCACCCCATTTTGAAGCTGGCCTATCCCCGTATTCAAATCTTCCAGAAAGTTGTACCCTATCCCAACGAATGGGTCCGAAACCACCCAGGCTTCCATATCCGTTCGCCCTTTCCTGCTGTATCCGGCCTTGGCTTTCCGAACCAAGCTGACCGAATATGTCCATTGAGTTGGGTTGCCATTATCGTCGTCGCTTTCGCTTGCGTCTCCGCTTCCCGAGACAGGGGTTGAACTGTTTATTCGGAAAACTCTGAGTTGGGAGACAATAGAAGACGAATCCAAACCCAATGCTTTATCCATCGAGATGACCCGCCCATCAGCGCTTTGAGAAACACTGATGCCGCTCCCACCTTCCGCTATAGCTCCACGGTTGGCTGCTCGGCGGATATCGTCAAGCCACTCCAGCAAAGGCTGGTCTGGCTGCAACGGGGGTATCATATGGCTTTGGTTCATCAGGCGGTTATCCCAGACCCCCACTGTTTTCGCGGGAACATGTACGCCCAGGACGGCTTGTCGGCCTTGGCTGACCACACCGTCCACTGGTCCGCCCTGGCCAGCCACTTCAGCCTTACGATCCACTCGTCATAGTTGCCACGTTTATTATGAGTTGCGTCAAACCCCTGGAACCATAATGTCGCTGGCGTGTAAGTCACACCGTCTATTTTGAAATCGCTCATGTTTAGCGTATCGATATATCCCACAAGATTGCTTGGTCCGGCACCCGCGACCACTATCGGCATGGAAATGCTATGTTGCGACACGCGCAGCTTCCGAGGTTCAGGCGCCAAGCCAGCTTCTATAAGCTCTCCCCTCCTTTTTTCAGTCTTCCCCAGCATATCGGGGAGGTTGTCGCCTGGGTCATTGAAAGTCACGGCCACCTCTGCCGAAAACGCCTGGCGCGTGGAAACCTCAAGATCTGCGCCGCCATGCGCCCTGGACCGCCCCGTCCTTACCCCGTAACGTGCAACAGCCACGGCGCGGCCACCGCCTTGGGCAACAATATCCACGGTTTTCAGCGGCAAAGAAGTATTGCCAGGGAAATTAATTGGGAATACTTCGGCCTTGTTCGCCAGATCTGCGAGGGAGTCCACTCCGCTGTTAAACTTGTGCGTGACCGTAGCCTCGGTGTCACGAAGCCTCGCCGCCCCGTATCGGTACTTCGTGCCCGGTTGTATGTTTACCAGATTGTCTATTCGCGACTCGGCCATTAGCCTGTAATCCTTATCCCATTAGACTGCATATCCCCAAGGTGACTTTCGATTTGCGACAACAGCGCGATAATCGCGGTATCGTTATCTAACGACTGCTTCCATGAATCCGCCAGACCGCCCTGGCCCCGATCATCCATAGCGCCTCCGGGGCGATCCTCTTCTGCGGGCTTCTTCGCAGCCTGATCGCTATCGCCCGATGCTGCCAGCGGGAGTTCCTTACCCTTTGAGCCGCCAAAAGTGGCTGGCCACTTTATGCCCCAATCTATGTCGTTCACCCCGTCCGGCGGCTCCGCTATATCCGGGGCGGGCGTGCCGGTTGCCTTGTTGGGTTTCTCCTCCCATCCCTGACCGCCGCCATCGGGCCATTCAACGAACACCATCGTTACGGCTACACCGTCCTCGCCCTTAATTACTTTTTCGTCGCCTAGTTTCGGCATTAGCCACCTCTGCGTTTGTTATGGTGCTACAAAATCGCCTGGCTCGATCGTAGGCTCAGCATCTGCACCCGTTAGTACACCGTCACCGGCAAATTCATACCTACAGGAAAACGGGAGTCCTTTAGTTCCCTTACTGCCAAAGTTGTAAACAAAAGACGTTGACAGCAAAACTACTGGCCCTTCAATTTTGTCGCCCGTGGTAGTCAATAGTTTTAAGTCCCCCCTTATGTTTCCCAGAAAAGTCTCCTCCGAGGAAGCCATTGGGCCTATCCACCCGCTCATTTCACCGGAATACTTGGACATCCCGCCGGGGGCGAGCACGCGATAGGTATCGCCTACGGTGGTATGGTCCTCAATCTGAAGATCTTCCACCAAGGTCACCCTGTAAATAAGGAACATTGCGACAGGGGAAGTAAAATTTGCAGATCCGCGCGTTGGTATTACTAAAGCCATGGTAGTCTCCTAGTCGATTGCATCCCGGTATGCAGCGCCACGCTCGCTACCATATTTACCTCGTAGCGATCCAACGTATTCTTTGAATTCGCGCCACGCCGTGGTCTTGCTAAGTTCTTGGTAATCAAAATTAAATTGCAAAGCCGGGGCCGCTCCGAAGTAGAGCAGTGGCCGGATAATCCTGGCCGGAACCCCGAAGCTGACCGCCGAAGGGCTGCCCGTGCCTGCCGTGAAATTGGCGATATCCGATCTCCATTTCAGGGTAATCGTGTAAGCCGCGTCTGGCACTGGAGATAGGTACGCCGTTGTGTTTGTTTCAAACGCCAGTAATTGAGGCTGGCCTTCCGCCGTACTGGCGTCCAACTTCTGCCGAACGGTATCGAAGTCAGCCTCCGGCAGTGAGTCGTAGCCGATGCGTGCGTACACCAACAGTGCTTTGTGGAATCCGCTGATTGTGCTCAGGTCCACGGTCGCTTGGCTGCCGGTGGTCGCCTTGGTATCTGTCGTCGTCAGTAGCCCGGCGCGTTCGTTGGCATATCCCAAGACCATTTGGATGGCGTGGTCAATGGACTGGTTGTTCCACAGCGTGTCGTCGTTCGCCACCCGCAAGCAGGCGTCGAGAACAATTGCCCTGGCCTCCGTCAGAGTAATGGTGCTGCCAGCTGGGGCGCTGGGAGAAGCGCCGATTGTTGTCCTGGTCAGCTGTACCGGGCCTGCGATGACATTGTCGCCCTCGGCAGGGGCCACGCCTGTTGTATAGCGACGGTAAATAATCGCCAGGTTAGTACCTGATGCGATCCACGATGGCATGTCGGCTGCATACCACGAACCCTTATGATCTGTTAAGGGCAAATCATATTGGTCAATGTTGCCAAGGACGTAAGGTTCAAATACCCCAGAGCCGTCTCCAGTCACCTTGGCGATGGACCCAGGATTATCGCGATCGCGCAATTGCGCGTAAATGTTTTTTTCGCCGGTATAGATCAGTTCTAGTTCGTTAGCCATTAAAACTTCGCCTCCGAGGACAGAAGCTCGATGATCAGCTCTTGGTTGGTTTCCGTCGCGCTGCCGCCACCGCCACCACCTGAGTTGTTGCGAATGGCTTCCAATGAATCGTTGTCGTTCTCGAAGCTACTCCAAACCGCAGTGGCCTCCTCGGAAACCAAATAGGCAAAAACCGAATTGTCCACAACGTCATCATCGGTAACAGCGACCTTTAAAAGATGGTCAAGGTTGTTTGCCACCAGCGCGGCTTCGGCCCCGCTCTGCACATCCGTATCCCAAGCCGAATTCCATGGGATCGCGGTCAAGCCCGCCCCGGCAGCCCCTATCACTACCGTGTCTGCCAAGATGTCTTCCGTATCAGACTTAATAGCCGCAACTTCGGTATCGACAAAATCGTCAATATCGTCAATCTTGCCCGATATGGTCGCGAGTGTTCCAGGGATATCATCTACCTGAAGCTCGCCCGTGTCCGCCAGGATGTCGTCAACGATGCCGTCAATATCGTCGATCTTGCCCGATATGGTCGCGAGTGTTCCAGGGATGTTGTCTGTTTGTAGCTCGCCCGTGTCCGCCAAGATGAGGCTGACATTCGTGTCAACCGTTGCGAGATTCGCTGCCGTGGCCAACAAAGCGTCAGCTACGGCAACATCACACGCGGTATTGATCTGATCCGTCGCATCAGAGCCTTCCACCTGCACCGCGTTCGCGTCGATCGCCGTCGATGTTCCGGGGGTTGTATAGATCGTCAGCGGCTCCAGCAAGATACCGCTAGTTGCCGATTTGGCGTACAAGACGATCAGGTCGGCGTTTGTCTCCGCCTGCGTCATAGTAAACAAATAAATACCGGGGGCATTGGCCGAGTCCAACTCAGTCGGCTCAGAGTCGTTTGTGGCCGACATGGCGGCGCCGTCCAAGGAGATTTGCGCCGTAATGCTAGCCGAATCCCCAGTCTTGCTCGAAGCATCGCTGCTGTCGTAAGCATAGACCGCAAGTATTTGCGAAGCTACGTTTTTGTAAATTGCCATATTATGCGCCACCTAATACTTTCGGGTGCCTTCGTATCGTTCCACCACCTCCACCACCACCTTCCTCTTCTCTTTGGGCTGCCCCTGTATCAATGAACGTATTTGTGGACGAACCCTTGAATTCGGTGGGGTAGCTTTTGGCCTTAGCAGAACTTCCCACACTGAAATCTCCCCCGTCTACATCGGTGAAATCTGGGTTATCGACCTCGTTGTTTTCTAAATCGTGAAGTACCGAACCCGAATAATCCTCACCTGGCGTATTGCCGTGCAGGTGATTGTACCCGTGATACAGGACAATCCCGCCACTGTCGTTGTTTATACCTATATCCCAATCTTTCACGATATTCCCCACGGCCATCACAATATCTGTAGCATTGAGATCAAGGCCGTACTTACCCGCAATGTCCTCGCCAACCACTGTGTTGTTGTTGATGATGTGCATCTCGTTGCTGGCACTGTCGATCCCATTCTCACCAGTTGTATGAACCAAGTTATTGGTGAGAACGATCATGTTGCCATCAGCCCAAATGCCGTGACCAGACACATCATGGACATAATTGTTACTCGCATAGGCATAGTAGCCGAGCCTCAGAGCATGCGTAGCACCGCCTTGTTCAATATCATGAATGTGGCAACCATAGACGATGCCAATTGACCCAGGGTCCCAGCATGATCCACCATATGGCCCCACATCTGTGATCTCACACCGGAACATCCCCCAAAAGGAAGAGAAAGACACCATGTAGCTTGTGCAGTTGTGGATCTTCAAGTCCTTGAGGAAAAAGTGTGAGGGTGCATTGATGAAAATTTTAGCTATCTCATCAGCGCCATCAATTTCGCCAATCCCTCCATCCCCAGGGGTTGAGGTATAGCCACTAATAATCAAGGGGTTGTTTTGGCTAGTACTTACACTTAGGCCAGACAAGTCATAAGAATTTCCTCCTTCAGGGGTGACGTGGGCCGCATTGGACTTAACATTGATTTGATTACCAGCGGCACCATCAATCTCGTCAATTGCCCTCTGGATTGTTCCATAGGCGTCACCATCGGAGTCCCCATCATCGAGATCACTACCCCCCGAGAAATCTACATATTTATGGGTAATAGCCATATATTATTCTCTAGCCCATCTCGCGTCGAAGCCTGAACTGTCTGCATCGTCTTCCACTGAACCCGACCAGTCATCTAGCGGGGCGAGCCACTTCCACGAACGGCCATCGTCGTACTGCAAGCGAATGTACTCGGGACTCTTCCCAGACGTAGGAGTAGCTCTAACTACCTGCCCGACCATGCCGGTTTCTCTGAAAGTCTGGCCGTCAATGACCAGCTCCTCTTCTCGTTGAATAACCTTGACTGTGCTTTTCATACGTCTAAGTCTAATTCTAATAGTTTCAGCTTAAGAGCTTGGAGCTTTTGTATTGACGCGCTATTGGCAATAGCCAACCTTCGTTGCGATACGGGCAAATATCTCCAAGGGATTTTTATGCGGTTTACAACCGTTACCACTCCTTCAATCTGCTGAGACAACTCGGGCAAATCAAACTCCGCGTCGATATTTACAGTTCGCTTTTTCATCAGGTAATCGGCGCCATCCCAAAACCCGCCCGAAAATAATTCAAGATGCCAACGGCGGTGTAGTCTTCATCCCAGAATGTTTTCTGCTGCAATAGGCAGCTCGCGATGACCCCCTCTTGCGTTCCCCCGCCGCCAACGCTTGTGCTATACGTTTCGATTGTCCTGTCTGGGTCGGGGTAGTTTTCCTTGGCCTCCTTAGCGGTCGGCTCGACATTTTCTGTCCACCAAGCGAAATCCCGATCCCCGTACCTGGTCCGACTTCCTACGCGGAACCCAACCTCTGTTTCGCCTTCTTTGCGGTTGTATATATTGCCGGAGAACGAAAACTTTCCGTAGTTCTCGCCGAGTATCGAAACATACGTCGGCATGGAGTTCGCCCCCATCATGTCTTGCCAGTCATTGTTATCTGTATTCACGCCAGAAACATTCGCGTAATTGGCTTCCCTGACCACCAACCCTGACCGCCAGTTGTACGCGATGTTGGCGTCAATGCTGACTTCGTGAAGACCCGCAGGCCCGTTGTCTGCGTCTAACTCAATGACACAGCTATTGTCCTCGCCGCTCCTGACATCGTTGAGGAACAAATTGCCGCTAATCACTAAGCCTGTTTTGTTCACATTCGCAACCTGGACCCCGACCCCGCGATCTGCGCCATCTATTTTCTTCGGGTCGATAAACAGGTTGTCGCGGATACTTCCCGACACCCCTGCATCCCTTGCCGGGTTATCTTTCGATCCGCCCAAGACATACCCAAAGCTTTGCAGTGCGGTATCGATAAATACGTTTTCGTCCATCACCCCGCCGCAGCGAAGTTGAACCCCATGACTAGACGACGACATTGAAATGTTGCGCCGGAACACAATGCCCGTGCAAGTGGATGTGATGTACGCATTATGCGTGAACTTGTCATCGGGTACGACATTTTCTTTCCAGCCCAGGTGATACAAGAAGTTTTCCTCAAGCACCCCGCCGGTAACGCCCTGCCAGTAGATATGGACCCTGCCGCCTACCGCATATGGCGCATCAACCACATTGCGGCGGAAGATTACATTCTCGACTGGGCCATGCCCGGCGATTCGCTGCGAGATCATCGCAGTACCATCGAACAGGCACCCCTCGATATGGAAGGTTGTCCCTTCAGACCGCCAAACAATATGAGGAGGCCGGACAGAGCCATCATGGCCGTCAGGAACCAGGAAATGCAAATCAGCTATCGCGACGTAACTGCACTTAGTGCCTTCCCGGCCAACCAGGATTTGCGACTCTTTAGCCGGTTGAACCATAGGGCGGGAGCCAGAACCATACGCCCCAATCAACATCATGGCATCCGCGTTCTTGCCTGAAACAGACCATTCGCCAAAGTCCTGGCCAACGAACACATCGCCTCGCTTCAGCAGAAGCTGATCGCCTGTGCCATTCGCAAGCAGGTCTATCCCTGCCGCAAGAGTCTTGACCGGCTCTGATTCTGATCGCCCGCTGTTGTCGTCGTCACCTCCGACTGAAACGAAAATCTGTTTCGCGCCTACCGCCAACGGCCATTCGGTCCAGCCGCCGGGCTGCGAGTCCGGTAGTTCCGCCGGATCAAAATCCTCGCTGTTGGAGGGCGCGGCGGGGCTATCCATTTCCTCCGCAGAGTTCTCGCGCGAAGGCACGTCCTCGCCAGGCCCGGCACTGGGTGTTTCCAGAGTACGGACCAGATCCATAATCCGATCCATTTCGATCAAGTTATTCGGGTGCAGTGTGATATCAACTTTCACAGCGCCGTAGCTCCTAGTCCACAGGTTCATTCGGGCGGATCTGGCTTAATAACGGAACCGCCTTCCAAACGACCGCGAATCCGTGCAACCTCTCGATCGAGTGAATGCAGCTTGTCGCTGTAATCGTCAAACCGAGCACGGAATCGCTTTAGCTCGTCAATCATCATTTCCAGTTTGGCATTCAGTAATCCCGTAATTCTTCCCACTGCGAGTGCGCAACCGCCAACGGTCAGCACAATGGTCATACCAGCCGTCACCCAGGTTGCTACAGCACCCATGTCAGTCTCCATATCGAAAGTTATGCCCCACCGGAACTGGGGACCGACCGGAACGGGAAACATTTAAGCGCACTTTGCGGGGTTGCGTTGAAGACCTTCAGCCCAGCCTTCTCGAATACCGGGGCCAGGGCTTTCAGCCGATCTGAAAGCAACTGCGCCATACTACGACTGAAGCTATTGTTGTCCGAGGGCATCCCCCGGCCCGCGACCATATCGACCCCCACCAGGTAAACCACCCGGAATCCCTTGTTCCACAGCAATCTAAAAGCGGAAATCATTGTCGCCCGTATGCCCAAATGCCCAACGCTAGTCGGGAATGGGAAATCACCCCAATAAACGGTGGGCCTCGTAAAATAGGTCTTGTGGTCACCGCCCGTGCTGGACTCAAAAAACTCCACATTTGGGCAATCCTTAAATGCCCGGTTGTTATCCGGGGATATAGGAGCATCTTTCAAAACAGCCCTAATTAGTTTTAGTGGCCGTGGGTCAGGGAGGTATTTTTCATAATGACGATGTACGGGCGGATCGCACGCGACAACCATATCCACATCCAAGCCAGCGGCGATTGCATGGTGATTCAAAGCTAACGTAGGCAGGCGAAGGTCTTTTTGGCGTACATCCCCCAAGGACTTGCCGCCGCCCAGCATGATTGCCGATTTGGCCATATAGATTTCCAATCCGAAAACCCAGCCCCGGCCTTTCGGGCAGGGCTGAGTAAAAACGGAGCCAGAGGGAGACGAACCCCCTGGGTTGCACTGAAGCGTGAGTCCCGTTAAGCGGAACCCGCTGTCACATCCGTTAGCTTGACCTGGAGGTCAGGCCGACGACAGGTCAGTCGGGTTTTCGCTCTGATAGTCGTCCATCTGTAGAACGCGCCTCCTTCCTCGGTTACCCACTTACGGGTCCAAGGTTCAATCATGAAGTTGGCGCCACGCTGGACTTCAAACACCCAGAACTCTGGCGTGAGAACATAAACTTCGCCACTGGGGCAATCGTGATCCCAAACGATAAGCGCATCATCAAGCCGGATAGCCGGGTTAGTGAAACCGGCTCTGGCGAATTGAGGAATATCGTTTGAGTTAATCTGATTCTTGCCGTCTGCTTCATTGGCAAGCTTCTCCCAAAGAGTGGGAGTCGTAATGATCAGATTGCCTGCCGATGCGTACTTCTGGCGGATCGCACCATACGCTGTAGTCAACCGGGCTTGACGGCACTTCCGCAGAAGGATCGTCGTCACCCCGGTGGTGACATTGCCCTTCAACTCTGTATGTGTGGTTCGAGCCACGCCACCGACATGCGTCATGTCCGTGTCGGCCACACCGTCATCGCACCAGTGCTGAACGCCGATGTAATCAACCCAAGTCTGCGTATCGTGATCCTGCTGGGCTGACGTAAGGGTTCCTGTCCACAACTGCGCCTGATGCTTTTCAAGCATGCGTTGGAAACCTTGAGCTACCGCCTCCTCGATCACCGAAGCGATCTGGATGCGGGCCTGGGCTTCACTCCCAGCATTCTGGGCATTTAGGACACTGTCCTCTCGCACTTTGATCGGGCACCAGAAGCTAGTCCAATTCACGCCGATGGTCCCAACATTGTCCTCTGCGAACAAAGTTGAGGTCGGCGTAGCTGCACCAGCCGCTACATTCGAGGCGGCGTCCGTCTGCCCCTTCTGGTAGCGCCAGACATGGGTTTTGGAACCGTTGAGTGTCTGCCGCTCGCCAATTCCAATTGCCTTGCCGCCATAGAAAGCGCCAACGCTTGGGTCGCCCAACTTGTCAAGCCCCGTCGTGGAGCTTCCAGCAAGAAAGGCCAAAAGTGGTTTAGTTTTCGCGTATGAACTTTGCAGGACCGGCGTAATCAGATCCCGCACATATGTGTTAATCGCTTCGTCTTTCCAAGCCAATGGAGACACCTTTCAGTAAGCCCGACAAGGCGGGCCGGTGCCTCGATCAGTCGTGGCCAACAATCTCGTTCAACGCCAACGGAAGCCCGAATTCATCACGCGGGATATCTTGCGTTGGCGAAGCACTAGATCGGCCTGACGCCGAGGCACCCTGTCCTTTTAATATTTTGGCGCCTCTAGTGTTCTTCGGGGCTTTGGCCTCTTGCCCATTCTCGGCAGTAGACTGGCGATGAGCTAAGTTCACCGCTTGTTTGAACAGGACATGTGCGGCTCCGCGACGTTCGTCGCCTTCGAGTCCTTCCTTATCGACTGCGGCAATAACATGGCCCAAGGCCTGGTCGTATTGCGTATCAGTCATCCAGCCGTTCTTGTCCAAGACCGCCCGCTTGTGAGCATCAGCGTTCTCCTGGTGCTCCTGTACGGCGCGTAACTTGGCCCGCTCTTCTTTGGCTGCCGCAAGTTCTTCTTTTAACTGCTTGTGCGTTTCAAGAAGCTCAGGCGACATATTGCTTCTCTTCATGGAGGCTTTAACCAGTTTCAACATCTGGTTTTTGTCCGCGTATTCCTCGTCGGACTGCTCCAATTCAGAAATAGCCTCAGCCAAAGCGTCGGGTTCGGCTTCTTCACTCTTGGTAGGCTGCTTAAAAGAGGCAAAAGATTGTTCCAATTTATCGGACAATTCTTGGCTCTGCCGCTCAACCGCTTCCTTGAGGCCCTTAATCGCCTCTTTGTTATACGATTGTTCTTGCCTAAGCCTTTGGATGATCGCGTCCGGGGTACCCGGCCTTTCTTTGGAAGGCTCGGCGGATGTCTGAAGGTCGGGTTCGCCAGCCGACTCTCCAGGCGATTCGCTAGGCTGATTTTGTTCTTCTAGAACTACCTCGGCCTTGTCGGTTGGAATATCCCCAAGGCCAAAATCCGGCAAGCTCTCAGCGGTTGCAACCGTGGACTCAACTGCACTCATATCCTGCGTGGCGTTTACTTCCGTGGGGGTTTCTGCCATTGCCCTGAATCTCCGCTCGGCTTGCCGTATCCCTGACAACCAGTCGCCTAGGCGCCGAAGCACCCTCGGCTTTATTTGTCTGGGCCGGTATCGGCCTGCTCACTTCGAGGACCGCGCCCAGCCAGGAACACCCTAGCTGGGACTTTCAGACGTTCGTTCGAGACGCCAATTCATTTGGCGGGCCGTTAAGACGTTCTTGCCTATTCGCTGCTGGCGGCGCTGTGCTCTCGCCTCCCATGGCCGCTGGCGGCGTCATCATGTTTTGTTTTGTGGTAATCTCTTGAACTTGCTTTCGCATCTCCCGCCTCGGGTTCGGATGCTCTTGCATGTCCAAGTAGGTTTCTTGGCTGATTGCCTGCCTATCAAACATATTATCGGCCTTGGCGGCAGCCAGTCTTCTGTTTTGGCCTCTTCCCTGGATCGCTTCAACCACCAGATCATATTGGAGATTTTTCATCCTCTGCCGGTAAGCCGACCTGACCGAAGGGCCAAGATTGCCAAGGTATTTATCCCACTCAGCATCTTCCATTAACTCAATGATGGACCAAATTGTCAGGTGCGATATCCACTCGAAACACCACTCCATCGTTTTGGCCTTGTATTGCATCACGCGGCCACCGGCTTGCTGAAGCGTGTCGAGTGCTACGCCAGAAGATTCCGAACCAGGGGATTGCCCAGACAGAACATCGACATCCCCAGCAAGCACCTGGTGCTCGTTGAGCAGGGCCATCAGAAGGTTGATCCAACTCGCGGGAACCTCCGGCGGTTCGACATAAAAGCCTTTGCTCGTATCACGCCTTCCGAAATACTCCAACCACATTTCGTCAGGTATTTTTAGTGTCCTACCGGGATACCCGTGAAGGTTCAGGCCGGTCGAAGCGCCCATGTCCTGTGCTTGAGTGGTCAAAAAGTCGTAGACGGTCTGAGGTAGAACTTGTTCTGGGTATTGGTTGTACCTCAGTACATTCAGAATGGCTGATGCGAGCCTATTGATAAGCTGAGCGATATCTTCCAGCCGGAACGGCTCGCCTTGCCCATACGGGGAATGGGGGATGGGGATATTTTTGATGTACGGCATCGGGATCTTGGGGAACGGAGATTCGATGTCCTCTAGAACCCGAACTGACTGGCCTCGATAGGCCAAGACCACAATTTGGCGGATTCCATGCTTTTTCGGCCAGCGAGGATCTTCAGGACTAACTGGCTCGTTTGTTTTCGTCAGAAGCAGCTTGGCGCTGGCCGGGCTGATCTTTGTATTTAGATATTCCAGGCCTTCGTCCACTTCTTCGGTCACATGCTTTTTAGAGATCGCCTCTTCTTTGGTCAGAGGCACCATGCGGCCCACCCGCCAAAGTGTACGAATGGTCACTTCGGGCAGGCTTTTGGCGCGATCGCTGCGATATTGGTCGCCGCCGCCATGACCCCAAGTGCTGGACCCGCCCTCCTTGTTCATGGAGGGAGTTCCCAAGCCACTATCGCCCCCGTCAGATGTAAGGGCGTTGATGTCGTCCGCAAAATCAGGGTAAAGCTCCAGCGCCTCCACAACCGGGAGCCGGTAATCAAGAAAAGCGTACTTGGCGTCTTGAATCCAACTCGAACGCGGATCGTAGCGGTAGTTGGTCCAATTAGGCGTTGTTAGCCGGACCTGCTGCGCTTCGTCGTCCCACTCGAAAAGCACGGCTTGGTCACCCGTGATGTTCGACATCGTTTCGGCTTCAATGGTGTAGTAGTCGCTGAACGCCTCTTTCAGCTTGGCCGCAGCGATCAGCTCCATGTACTCGGCTGCTTTGCCGTCGTTCACCAAGACCAAGTGACGGCCCTCTTCTAGAGGGGGCCTACCCAGCAGCGGGTTGAACTGCAACAGCGTCTCCAGCGCTTCGAGATGGGCAGGGTCGATAGGCGTTGCCGCCGTGTACTGCTGGTTGTCGAAGCCTTCCAGACTCAGAAACGGCGCGCCGGTCGTCGGGTCCGGCATTGCCATCAGCCGCTTAATTTCACGAATGCCAGCGTCGGTCAGGAAGCCGACAGGCGGGTCATCCGTTTGCTGGGGCGTCAGCTTCAGCCGCCAAGGCTGCTCAGTCTGGACTGAGGCAATGGTATTGACCGCCGTACCAATTCGATTGATGGTGGCCTGCTTCAGGCCCGGCTTCGGAGAATTGTCGTGATGGTCCCCCAGATATCGCCGTTCGTTGCGTTCGCGAATGTCCCACAAACTCAGGGGAACCCCTGATTGGTTCGCAACGACAGCCGTCAGTCCTGTGGCCGAATCAGCCCATAGCCGATCCACCAAGCCCAGAACCTTCCGCTCCTTCTGACTAATTGTCGGTTCATATTGTTCAGCCAACCGCAGCACCTTCAGCCTCACGCTTCAGTGCTCACGGTCCAGGTCTATCACCCCCACCTGGCATTCTAGTCGCAGAATACCTCTCTGTATCAAGTTTCTTATCACCTTCTTCGAGTATTTTTTTAGTCTTCGGATCTGGGTCGCCTAGCCGGAGCATGCGATAAAGTTGGCTAAGGCTGCCTGGGCCTGGGATCGGGGATTGGCCTCGCATCCCTCTATATGTAAGCATTGCCCCGAAAGCCACCGAAACGAATTGCCAGGCGGCGAACAGGATCAGGTTAATTTGCGTTTCAGTCATCAGTCGCCTTCAGCTGCATTATAGACACCTAAATCAGGTTTGTTGAATGTAAGGTTCTCTGCCATCAAATACTTGAGTGCATCGCAGGTGTGATCATTCCCAGTCTGAAACGGCTCGTTCCCGTAGGGGTCGCCGTCGCGAGTCTCCTTGTAGGACCACACCTGATGTTCCCTCGAAGTGTTCGGGCAGGTATCGAAAATCATGATCTTGTCATTCTCAAACCATAGCCTGACCTTGGCCACCATCGCATGGTGATCGTCCAGGTTGGTGGCCTTCCGGCCCTTCTTGCACTTCACGCCATGGGATTCCAATTGGGCTGCGATGGAGGTCACTTTCTCACCTACGGTCTGATCCCTACGGTAGATGGAACTATCCACAATCATCCGCCCGGAAAACCGATAATACTCACCCTTGGACATCTCTTTGAGCACCCTGGACTGCCTGGGGATCGTAAAGCCAGGGGCATACCACTCCCGGTAGACCGCCAGAACCTCTCTTTCGGTTTCGCGGCCTGCCCAAATCCCGCCAGCCTCTTTGGGGATCGGCGTCCCCACCGGCAGGAGTTCGCACCAGAGGCAAGTGGACGGCGCCCTGAAACCGTAGTCATAGCAACGGTATCGGGCGCGAATGACCCCCGGCTCCCAGGTCTTGATTACCAGGCCGATCTGCTTGCCAATGTCGAAAGGCTTAACCCTGTGCTTGCCTGAGTCGTACTGGGGGTACACCACCCCAAATGCGGACCCGTCCTTGCCCTCGATCCTCACCATCGCGTCTTCGTCCGACATGGTGCTTCGCTGGAATTTGATCTCGCCCACGGGCAGGTTGTGGGCGTTGTCCTGCATCGCAAAGCGGATATGGTAGATGTCCTTTGACCCCTCTTCTGCCGGGATCTTGATCCTCATCCGGTGCCAAGCCTCTCTCGGGACGCAATCCATGAGAACCCAGCCCTGGTGCTTGGCAAGACGCGGCAAAAGAGCGTCAAAAATGCTCTCTCTGCGGCATTCGGTCCACCAAATCCCGTTGAGCCTGGCCGACTCCACCACATCCAGTGACATGTCCTCCGACCACAGCCACAACTCTACCGTCCCTCGTTCCTCTGGCAGGTTAAGGACAATGGTGTTGGTCTGGCCGAACCCGGTTTTAGGGTTATAAACCAGCCCATGCGGGAACATGGCCCGAGGCAGCATGTCCCAGAGTGTCTTGCACGGGATATCCCGCAAGGTTTGCGTTGTGCGGGCCATCACCCAAAAAGTGTCACCGTCGTTGGCGTAGTCTCTGAGCCACGTACAAAACGCCGCACCCACCGCAACGGTTTTCCCGCTCTGGTTCGCTCCATCTGCGCTGTAAATTCGGTATTTGTGCTCAAAGAACGTGTTATAGAACTCGATCTGCTTTGGGCTGGCCCCCGGTTCTCCGCCCTCTTCGCCAGGAGTGCCGGACGGGATTAGATAGCTTTCGATCTTGTGCTCATCGAGCGTCTCGGCAACCGCCGTTAAAAGCTGGGGGTCTTCATCCTTGAGCCGGTCATCGTGAACCAACTCCTGAAGCTCTCTAATAGTGTCAATCGTCGTCAAGTCATAAACCTCTGATATACCGGACACGGGCGAGCAGAATCTTGCGGATCTTCTTGATTTCCCAAAACGCGCTTGTCTCCGAATAGCCAGCTACACGGGCAGACTCTTTATAAGACATCCCCTCTTGTAAGTAAAGCCTAACCAACAACTTAGATCTTCTTGTAAACTGGGCCATCAGGCAATTCAATTCGTCTTTGTCGTCAACCCGGCGCCAGCCCTCATCGCTTCGCGGCGCTGGGACATGGCGTTCGGCTTCATGGGCGCGGCTACCCCATTTTGTTTTCGCTTCCGAGGGGAACTGGCAAAAGTACCCAGGGCCATCACTTCGCCGCAAGACCCCTTCCAAGGTGATCCTCTTTTGCCAATCAATCCGCCTTAGATAGTCAAGCACCGCCCCCCTGATCCGGCGTTGCATATAAGTGGTAAACTTGACCCCCTTGCAGGGCTTGTAGGTTCTCACCGCGCTCATTAGTCCAATCGATGCCTCTTGGATAAGATCTTCGAGAGGGATCGCTTGGGGGTACGACCGAGACATCCAATGGACAATCTTCCGCATTTCGGGAAGATAGACTTCAACCAGGGCGTTTCTGGCCTTGTCGGATCTATCTTGGAAGTAATTTGCCCAAAGATCGGAAAACGGAGCGTCGTGGGTATTATCGGGCGTATCTGGCACCAGATCTTAGATTCCGGCGGAATACACCCCTACCCCTCCAAATCATGTTAAGGAGGCCCCTCACATGGGTCAACACAATCCCCCCGATCTGGGCAAGGCTCGCGCCAAGCAGATCGCTTCAGTGAAACAGACCATAGCCAACAACCTCCAACACGGAGATGTCCTGGTTTGTTACGGGAAAGGCTGGATTCCCCTGTTTATTTCAATCTGGACAGGGCTATGGAACCCATTCAAGTGGGGCCGGAACCGATTCTCCAGCCCATCGCATATTGCGTTTGCCAGCGAGTATTACCATACCGGCAGCGGTGCCAGCGGGGAAAAATCGCTCCTAGTCTTCGAGTCTACAACATTGAGCAAGCTCAAGGACTGGGTCAGCAAAGCACGCCGCAGCGGAGTTCAGGCCCACGCCCCCTACGAATGGCTGCACCACTACACGGGCAGAGTCGAAGTCATGCGGTTGCGAACCCCAATGACCACAGCAGGGAAGGAATCATCCGCCTTATATGCCATGAGCGCTCATCGGCGCCAAGCCGAATACGACACCAACCAGGCGTTCGGGGCCGGGCTGCGAACCATCCTGAACACCGAGGACGGCACGGCACTGTTTTGCTCAGAATTCTGCGCTTTTTTCCTCCAGAAAGGGGGCGTCTTGACCACAGCCAAAAACTGCTCTGAGCAGACCCCCCTGGACGTAGCTCGTTTCAAATGCCTGGCCACAGAAGAAACACTCGTTAGCTTGCACAAGGCTTCCCTTTAAGGCTTCTCATTTCCGCTCATTTCTGCTCATTTCTGATTATGTACCCTTATGTACCCTTATGTACCCTTATGGGCGCGCCTGGGCGCGCGCATACGCGCGCATACGCGCGCATAGACGCCTGAATTCATCTCTTTAATTGGCAACGTCTTACGTTAGAAAGCGCGCATGATAGCTCTAGGCATTTCTGATTATGCACCCTTATGCACCCTTATGCACCCTTATGCACCCTTATGCGACTGCATGCACCTGTATGCGCCTGTATGCGCGAGTGGTTCTCGCGTTACGCGGCAGGCCAAGCTGAGATCTTCTGGAGTGTCAATGTCCATCACCTGGCCCGGCTCGGTAATGATGGCCCGGCGGTCATAGCCTAGATAGGCGTGGGGATTGTTGGGGTCCACCGTGTACAGGCAGGATCGGGTCATAACCAGCGCCCCGCCGTCGATCATGTAGAGGGGCGGCAGGTCTTGTCGGCGGTAAACCGAGTTAGGCTCATACGGCCTCAATGCCCCATCAACGGGGTCCACAGTGCGCATCCACAGCGGGTGAATCTTCCCGACCGGGTAGACGCTTTGGACACTGTCGCAGCCGGTCTTGTCTAGGAGGAGCAGGGCTTGGTCGATCAAGCCCATGGGCCGATACGCCACATTACCGTACAAGATCGCAACGTACTTGGTTTTGCCTTGGAGGTCGTTGGCGATTTCCCAGCAATCCAGCCCATGCCTCGCCGCTGCATCAACTGGGGCTTCGTCGCCGGATTCGGCATGTGAGCGGTAGTAGCAGTGGTATGAGGGCCGCTCATTATCGGTCGCCTCCCTAAACTTGGCCACTTCGTCGCAGGCCGCATCGGAAATGTCCGTGTCGTCTGTAGTCAGTACAACGTGGTCTACATAAATACTGCCCATGGCATCTTCCACGGACCATGCGACCAGAGGCTTGCCGCGAACCTCGCAGAGATTTTTCCTGGGGAGTCCCTTACTGCCAATTCGGGCGGCAATGACCGCGACCGTAAGCGCGTCGCCTTCGCCGTAGAGTAGATCACTGACTAGAGGGGCCATGTGGTAATCTTATCCCCCACGTCCAGCCGCGACCAACATGAGGGGAAATTCCTTTCTGGCAAAACCACCGACAACCACACCTCAATGTTCGCACAGAATGCGCAGAATGCGCAGAATCGACCCACAGTACCCCACAATTACCCACTAATTACCCCATAAGTACCCCATAAGTACGCACATGGATGCGGAAAACATGCTAGGGCGTCTAAAATACCGGCTAATACCGGCTACGAGCGGCTACGAGCGGCTACGAGCGGCTAAGGGCAAGGAAGGGGTTGACAATCGACTACGCACCAGAGGGACTCCCCTTGTTCTGACACTGACAAAACCGACAAAACCCCCGATTCCGTTCCGTGAGGGCTGTTTGGCCTCTGCGCGGGAGGGGTTTTGTCAGTATTGTCGATGGCTACCAATGGTCCGTTCGGCAATCAATAGGAAATTAGACGGAAATTAGACGGAAATTAGACGGCAATTAGTCGGCAATATGTC
>Ga0310345_10001691_pt1 | contig 23828 bp, 22 predicted proteins | sample HC15DNA20500_MG_FD_204667 | JGI IMG/M metagenome (GOLD analysis project Ga0310345, IMG submission 204667) | Marine microbial communities from station ALOHA, North Pacific Subtropical Gyre - HC15-DNA-20-500_MG | ecosystem: Environmental > Aquatic > Marine > Oceanic | place: Pacific Ocean: North... | reverse complement strand
TTCGGAGGATTGCGCTATGCGTTTTCTTCACCTGAAATGCCTCCTTTCGGGCCTCTCTGAAGATTCTTTGTCGAACTCCAGAATACCTGACAGGTCGGGAATTCCAGGTGTTTACACGTGGTTTAATCCACTTCCATCTACTTGTTTTTGGGCTAGCTCCTGTCAAGCAAAAGCTCCTTGAGGAGCCACGTCAGGGTCCCCTTCGGGCACCGCGACGAGGAAATGCTATGCTTGCCGGATCGACTCGACTAACACGGAAGGATAAACAACATGAAGGAAGGTACCTCAGACGACTATCCGATCAAGCTGGTTATCTTGGATCCAGGACATTTTCATGCGGCCCTTCTGCAGAAAGTGATGTATCCCCAGGTTTCTCCGGTCGTGCACATCTACGCTCCCGGAGGGGCTGAGGTGGATGATCATGTGAAGAAGATCGAGGGGTTCAATACTCGGACCGAGAATCCCACCCAATGGCAGCAGCAGATCCATACTGGTCCAGACTTTCTAGAGAGGATGCTCTCTGACGGAAGTGGAAACGTCGCCGTCGTTGCCGGCAACAATCGCAGGAAGACCCGATACATCAAGAGCCTCGTTGATTCCCGAGTCAACGTCCTCTCCGACAAACCGATGTGCATCGATCAGACAGCCTGGCAGCTTCTGAAGAGTGCTTTCGAGTCGGCCGGTGACCGTGGAGTGCTGCTCTACGACATCATGACCGAACGATTCGAAATCACCACCATCCTACAACGGGAACTCGTCAGTAACGAGGCGGTCTTTGGACACCTTCAGATGGGATCTCCAAGTGACCCTGCGGTGATCAAGGATAGTGTCCACCACCTGTTCAAGGACGTGGCGGGAAAACCGCTTCAGCGCGCCGGCTGGTACTTCGACGTGGAGCAACAGGGCGAAGGAATCGTAGATGTGGCGACTCACCTGGTCGACATTGTGATGTGGGTGTGTTTCCCGGAAAAAGCCATCGACTATACCAACGAAGTGGAGATCTATTCCGCCCGTCATTGGCCGACGAGAATGACTCGAGCCCAGTTCAACAAAGTCACGGGAATGTCGGACTTCCCGGATTTTCTGATCGATCAGCTGGACTCTGAGGCCGTCCTGCCATACTACTGCAATGGTGAAATCCAATATGCCCTGAGAGACGTGCATTCGAAGATTTCGGTGGTCTGGGATTTCGAAGCTCCGGCAGGAGGCGGCGACACCCACTTCTCAGTTATCAAGGGTTCCAAGTCGCACGTCCTGATCAAGCAGGGTGAAGAGCAGAACTACCAACCTGAGGTGTTCCTGGAACCGGCGCAGGGCGCCGACTCCGACACCCTGGGCGAACAGTTGCGGGCCACGATCGAGCGCCTGTCGGCAACGAGTTATCCAGGACTCGGGCTTGAGCCTGCCCGTAATGGCTGGCATCTGCTCGTCCCCGACCGCTATCGCGTAGGTCACGAAGCCCACTTCGGAGAAGTCACAAAAAAGTTTCTGAGTTACTTGAATCAGGGAGAGCTACCCGAATGGGAGATCCCCAATATGATCGCAAAATACTACACCACGACTCGCGCCCTGGAAATCGCTAAGAAGGCTGACGGCTGAGGGCTCAGTAGTGAGCAGTAAGGAGTGAGCAGTTTCGAATGCGGCGCTCGTCGATTGAATGATCCTGCGAGTTCCTAACTCCTGTTGCTCTTGACTATCAGGTAAACCGCGGCTGCAGCTATGGCAACCACCAGCGCGGTGCCCACATTGACGATTCCCTTCTCCGAGTACCAGACGATCGCGTAGCCGATGGATCCAGGAAGAAGGGCATAATAGCTGAAGGGAATGAGCGTTTTGCGAATGACCGCACCCTCTCTTCCCAGCAATCCTACTACTGCTGAGGCAGCCACCACGTTGTGGACACAGATCATGTTGCCCGCAGCTCCTCCCACGGCCTGAAGCGCTACGATCCAGGTCGGGTCCACGCCGATTCTCTGTCCCACCCCAAACTGAAACAGAGAGAACATCATGTTGCTGACCGTGTTGCTCCCCGCCACGAAGGCACCGAGGCCCCCGATGAAGGGGGCGAAAATAGGCCAGGCGCTGCCCACGAGGGCGGCCACACCGTCGGCCAGGACAATCGGCATCTTCTCGAATCCAGCACCGCCGTCCCCGCTATTGATGAAGACTTGAACCATTGGAACGGTAAAGACCAGGGCCGTTGAAGCCGCGATCAAGGTTCTGAGGGAACGCCCCCAGGCTCTACGATAGGAAGACCAATCCATCCGGTGCAAGAAAAAGGTCAGGAGAGAAACGAACACGAAGATCGAGCCTGGAAGGTACAGGGGCCGCACGGCGGCTGAGATCTCGGTTCCAAATAGATTCGGAAGCGAAATCGTCCAGGCATTGACCAGATCGTAGAAAGGAAGATTACGTAGACGCGTCAGGACCAACAGCAGAGCTACGAGGAGATAGGGAGCCCAGGCTGCGCCCATCCCCATCTTCTCACTCGCTGCGTTCTCCTCGGGGAACTCGAAGTCGCCGGTCCACTCCTTTTCCCAGCGATCGGAACTCTCGAAATCCCAGTGTTCCTCCGGTACAGGTGTCAGGAACCCTTTCTTCGCGGCGGTCCCGACCAAGACCAACCCTATCAACCCACCAAAAAGGGAGGGAAACTCGGGTCCCAGAAAGTACGCGACAGTAAGATAGGGCAAGGTCATCGCAAAGGCCGAAAAGAGCGCGAACCTCCAGACTTGAAGTCCTTCCCGAAAGGAGCGGTTCCGGCCAAAGAAACGAGTCATCAGGGCCAGGACAAAAAGCGGGACGAGGATACCCGTCAGAGCGTGAAGCAAGGCAACCTTCGTACCGATCATCGCAAGAAACTGGTGCCAATCGGCATGTCCCCCTGCCAAGGCGAAACTGACAATCTCGGGATCTGCCGATAGTCCGGTATTGACGCCCACCAGGATCGGTGTACCCACCGCACCAAAAGAAACCGGAGTGCTCTGGATAATCATTCCAGACATTACGGCGGCCATCGCGGGAAACCCTAGAGCTACCAAGAGAGGGACTGTCACCGCAGCTGGAGTCCCGAATCCGGCAGCGCCTTCGATGAAAGAACCAAACAACCAGGCAATGATGATTACCTGGATTCTGCGATCTGGAGTGATCTCGGTAAATGCGTGTCGAATGGTCCTGATTGCCGAGCTCTCCTCCAGCGTGTTCAGCAGCAAAATGGCGCCAAACACGATGTACAGAAGCGACGCCGCTACAATCAGACCGTTGGTCGAAGCTGCCGCAACCTGGGCCGGTGAGACTCGCCAAACAAAGAGCGAGAGAATCGCCGCAACAGCATATGAGATCGGCATGGCCCTACTGGCTGGCCAACGAAGAATGACCAGAAACAAGGCCACAACCACGATCGGAATCAGCGAAAGAAGTGCAAGCAAGTCAACCTCACAAAGAAAGATTCAAAGGTCCGACGAGATACAGAAGGTCAATCCCAACGGGATTGACCTCGCTGGTTTTCTTGGAAATTCCCATTTCCTCTCCATTTAAGGATCCGAGAGCATACAATCTGATCCGAATCTAAGCGGAGATCGAAGTTGAAGTCGATCCCAGTTATGGCGATGCCTAAATGGCTCAACAGAACAGTAGTTATCTTGGGTTTAGAACGCATCATCTTCCGCTGCGATCACACTGAGATCCTTCCGCGTATAGGAGCCCAGACTCCGAAAATTGAACTCGACATAGTTCTTGATCCACTTGAGGGAAATCTTGTAGGCATCCCGATAGCGACTCACCAACTGCGACTGCCCCGTGGCTCCAGCGCCGGGTCTAGCTGCCTCCAGGATACTTTCCAGCTCCTCCCCAAGAAGGCGCTTCACCAGAGGGAAATCGTGCTGCTGATCGGTCTCTACATCTCGCGCCGCGTGAAGCACCCTCTGGGCGATCTGGGCTACCGAGATGCGGGCGGTGGCCAGATCCTCCATAAGAGCTGGATGAAGGCCCGGTCGACCGTGGAGGCTATCAATTCCCTTGGCGCCTCGCCCCTGTAACCAGCCCTCGAGATATTCAATGAGGGTGCGAGCGTTTCGCCGAGTGCCGTCGATCGTAATAGGACCCTCGGGAGCGCGTACCTCGACCGGGTAGTTCTCAGGAAGAAACATCTCCGGAGAGGGCTCCCAGCCGGAGGCTCGTAACTCCTTGAAAGGATCTGCGGCCGCTTTCATGTGGAAGATATGTGCAACCCAACCCCTCAGAAATCCCTGCTGTGCCTCCCATTCCTTGTCGGCCCGAATCGATTCCCCGGCAATCCGATTGACCTCAGTATCCCTACTGGGAAGGGCCGTCGCCATGCCACCGATGGGCACGGCTCCACGCTTGAGACAGATCGCTACCAGCCGCCTGAAGATGTTGCTGAGAAAATCGGTGGTCTTGATGTCCACACCGAACCGATCCGGCCATACCGAGGCAGGATCGGCCATGACGTATTCCAGAATGCTTGCCTTGAAATCCCAGCGAGCAGCGTTGAGTCCGGCGCCGTAAGGACCTAATGAATGCAGAATCTCCTCCATCTGGTAGGCGGCGGGAAGAGACTCTATAAGAGCTATGGCTCGAATCGTCGCATTTTTCAACGCAGCCACCTGCCCGCGGCTGGCATCAAAGAAGTCTCGCCAGAAGCCAGCCTCTTCCGCCGACTCCATTTTAGGAAGGTAGAAATAGATACCTTGTCCCCGATTAGTATGAGATTGGCCAGCATGGAAGAGTGTCAGTGCCGTTCCAAGAATGCTAGCCGAAATCGGCTCTCCATCCACACTTACCGAGGGCTCGTCCAGATGAAGTCCCCGCTCCCGATGCATGAAAAAGGGAATCTCACCTTCCGCCAACTTGTACTCCTTGTTCTTCTGAGAATCGTAGTAGGTCAGGGTCCGATCAACGGCTCCCTTTCGATTCCAGGCAGCCTGGACGGTATCCTGGAAACGATGACCGGCGGAGTCCTCGTCATCATCTAGATCTCCCTCGGCACGAGTGCCGTCGGGACCCGGATTCAGCGCGTTGATGAACATGCCAGTGATAGAGGCGGGCCCCGATATCTCGATCCCCGGAAGCTTGAGATCTTCCGGTACCGTCGGTGCCTTCCAGGCACCGGTATTGGCCACGCTGGACGGTAGTTGGGCCGGCAGTTTTCCGTGCTCCAGGGCCTGCGTCAACACAACAGCGCGTTTCTCTCTCAGCTCTTGAATCCGGGGGCTAAACTGGTCATGAAGGTTGAGAAGATACTTCACAAACTCCAATGTAAAGAGCTCAGCTGCTCCTGCAACTGGTTCAAACTGCACTCGTTCTGACGACATTTGGCTTCTCCTTTTTCCGGCTCCTCGGTTGGCAAGTGGGACAGTAATGGGTGCCCCTCTGACTGATTACCATCTTCTGAATGACCGTGCCGCACCGATAGCAAGCTCGCTCATCTCGACCGTAGACACGCAGCCCGTTCTGATTCTGACCCGGTTCTCCGTCGCTTCCCACGTAGTCGCGGAGCGTAGTTCCGCCATACAGCAGCCCCTTTTCGAGCACTTCCGGAATCGCTCGAAAAAGCGCTTCCTTCTCGGCCCGGCTCAAGGAGCGTACCGTGCGAGCCGGATGCAGTGCGGCCTCAAACAGGGCCTCGTCGGCATAGATATTACCGACCCCGGCAACGAATCCCTGATTCAGAAGCATGGATTTAAGCCGTGTCTTTCGGCCTTTCAGCTTCTTCAAGAAGTCTTCCAGACAGTAGGACGATCCCAGAGGCTCCAGGCCCAGAGATCCGAAGAAATCTGTAAGGGCCCCTTGAACCTTGGCAATCAGAAACACCCGTCCAAACTTACGAACATCTCGAAAGGTCATCACCTCACCCGTAGAAAAACGAAGGGCCAGGGGGGTATGGCGATCAAGTGCATCGGCAATATCCGGGAAGCCATCCGGCCTCCGGTCTGAGCCAGCTCCGGAGGCGTCTTTGCCCTTTACGGTCAGCTGCCCGGTCATGCCCAGATGAACGACCCAATACCAGTCGTCCAGTTCGATGACAAGGTATTTTCCGCGACGGTCCAGAGCAACGACTCTCTGGCCAACGATCTGAGAGCGAAGCCACTGCGGATCGACCCGAAAAACACGATTGGAAGCCACTGCGGCACTTTCGATGGATCTGCCACGTATCCGCAACTCGAGTCCCCTACGCACTGTTTCGACTTCGGGGAGCTCAGGCACCGTCCTGCTCCCACCGGGCCCTCGAGACCAGCATCCCCACGCCCGGGAAAGAGAGGCATACTTCTATGGCCCCGGACCCAAGCATGGGGTTGTTTAGAGTGTTTTCACCGTTTGACATAAGAGGTCAATCCCAGCGGATTGCGACTTCCCGCCCAGGGTTTCCGAACCCTGGGTAAATGGAAGATAAGCCACAAGTCAGCCCTGAAGAGGTTGCGTCATCCGATGCCGCGATGAAAAAATGGCGCTTATCGATAGTCGCGCTGCCCATCGGGATCGATTGTTCATTTCAAACCTCGAAAACAAGCCGGACACCCGTCCGACCTAGTCATAATAGCGCACCCTCAGGGCCCGCACAGAAACAACTTGGCATTTTGGCATCTCGGATTCACACCATCTCCGGCCGCTCCCCAATCGCGAAATCCTCAACGTGGACCAGGCTGCTCCTGCGGTTTCTCTCAATCGTTCGCGGCCAAATCTGGAGTAAATCCTAGCGCAAATTCTACCAAATTATTTCTGCGCGGGCCCTCAGTTCAGTTCAAACGCCGCCTCGAACCGGAACTCCTCAAGACAGAGGTCCCTCGGCCGGTAAGATCTCAGGACCGGAGTCCAGGAGGAACTAGAGAAAGGTCTCGGCAATAGGGGAAAGCTTCAATCGACGGTTAACGACGATGTAAAAATCTCGCTTCATAGCCTCTACGCCTTCGATGGATAGGATCCTGAGCAGCCCCTTATCCAGCTCGCGGCGAACCGAAAGCAGAGACACGACAGATACACCCAGTCCGGACCTTAGACCTTCCTTGATCGCGTTGTTCGAGCCAAGGGACGCCACGACGTTGAACTGATCGAGACTGCGCCCGACGCTCTGCTCAAAAACCATCCGGGTTCCGGAGCCCCACTCCCGTGCCAGAAAGGGCTGAAGGGCAAGTCGATCGAGGCTGATCGACTCGGTAGAAATGCGATCCTCCATCTTTGCGCTCCAGCAAACCCAATTCATCTTCGGCAAACCGGTGAAACTGCAGATCTGCCCCCTTAATTCGAGCACCGACGCAACCCAGTTCCGAGCGGCCGTCGAGCACTTCCCTGCAGGCCCTACTGGAATCCGTGTTTTTTGCCTCCAGCTTGACGCCGGGATAGCGCGAGTGAAAAGAAGCCATCACCCTCGGCAACAGATACTCACCGGGCACCGTGCTGGCTGAGAGAACCAGGAATCCTGAAAGCCGATTCAAGAACTGCTGCAACTCCTGTAAGATGGCCTCGCGTTCGTTCAACACGACCTGCCCATGACGGCACAGAATGTCCGCCGCCTGGGTGGGCACTATCGTCCTAGACGATTGAAAAACTTGACCTCCAGCTGGTCCTCCAGATTCTTAATATGGCCACTGATGGTGGGCTGAGACAAGAGCAGCCTTTCTCCTGCCCTGGAGAAGCTCCTTTCCGAATAGACGCTGCAAAATATCTCCAGAAGACGCAAATCCAGGCGCATGGGTGTCAACTCCTCCAGACCTCGTCTAGACTCTCCTATTTTGACACTGAGACACAACATTGCACACCCCGTTTCCTTGGCAGTACTCGGCTGAGTAGCGATAAGATGGCCAAGAATGTTTGGAAAATCGAGAGAGAATTCAGAAAGGAAAGCTGATGCCGTTCATTGACCTTTCAACCGTGACTCCTCAGCAGATCTTTCCCGGTGTCCAGATTCGGGCACCCTATGGCGAAAACCTGATGCTGTCGGTGGTAGACTTTGAAGCCGAATCTGAGGTCCCGCTCCACAGCCACCCCCACGAACAGGCGGGGGTCATGCTTGAAGGACGCATGGAGTTGACGATCGGAGAAGAAACCCGGGTACTGAACCCCGGCGAGTTCTACATCATTCCGCCCAACACACCTCACGGCGCTTCGGCTGTAGGAGGACCAGCAAGAGCATTGGACGTCTTCAGCCCCATCCGCGAGGACTATGCCAAAGCCTTGGCCGACTGACCAGTGAATCTAACTTGATTGAGCACGAACGCAGCATCTCCATGCCACTCCGTGCCGGCGAATCGCCTCCGAAAGGGAATGTGAAACTATGAAGCCAAGACGGAACGTGTATTTGATCGGAGGAGCACACAGCGGCTTTATCGGCAAGTTTCATCCGGATTTCATCTGGAAGGGGCACCCTGACTTCGGGAAACGAGGCAATCCCTCTCTGGAGGACCACCTGCGGACAGCCGTCCTGGGGGCCTTCGAATCGACTGGCACAGAACCCTCGGCGGTACAGAAAGGATACGTCGGAAACTTCACCGGCGAACTCTTTGCCAAGCAAGGACACCTGGGGGCCATGCTTGCAAGCCTGCATCCGGATCTGAAGTACAAACCCTTCTCGAGAGTGGAGGGAGCGTGTGCCTCGGGAGGCTTGGCACTTATCTCGGGAGTGGATGCGATTTCTGCTGGCAACGATGTGGTCCTGGTGGCCGGCGTCGAGATACAGACCACGGTCAACGCCCGAGAGGGGGCCGAGTACCTGGCACGGGCAGCTCACTACGCAACTCAGCGCGCTTGTGATGCGTATACCTTCCCCTGTCTCTTCGCCCGCCGTGCTAAGGCCTATCGGCAGGCCTACAACATCTCTGAGGAAGACCTCGGCCTCGTAGTGCTAAAGGCATATAGGAACGCCAACAAGAATCCTCACGCCCATATGAGAACCGTTCAGATGACATTGGAGAGGGCAGCAACCGTTTCCGAAAACAATCCGCTATTCCTCGAGAACAATGATTATCGAGAGTACCTCAAGTTGAGCGATTGTTCCCAGGTCTCGGATGGAGCATCGTCGATCGTCCTGGTCTCGGAGAAGGGGTTGGATCAACTCGGAAAATCCCGGGAGGACGCCGTGGAGATCGTTTCCTACGGCCATGCGACAGCACCTCTGGACGAAGTACCCGATCCTCTAGTTCTGTCCACCGCGGAGCGAGCAATCCAGGAGGCTTTCCAGGATGCCAATGTTGGACCTGATGACATCGGAGTGATCGAAGTACACGACTGCTTCAGTATTACAGAGCTGTTGCTCTACGAAGCCCTCGGGTTCGCAGAACGGGGTCGGGCCATCGATCTGCTGAGGGACGGCGCCACCGATCTGGACGGGCGGCTACCGGTAAACACGGGAGGTGGGCTCATGGCCTTCGGCCACCCAGTTGGGGCCACCGGCGTGAAGCAAGCTCTAGAGATCTTCAAACAGCAAAAGGGCCTGGCTGGCGAGTATCAAATCGGGAATCGACCCAAGTACGGTACCGCGGCAAACCTGGGGGGAGACGATCGCACCGCAGTCGTCACGGTCTACCAGAACCCAAACTGAGTCCGACCCCTCGGCTGCAAGCCGAGGGGTTCAAAGAGATGTCGAATCGAATTCGACTCATTCTGCTGACCTTCGTCGTGGCGGTGGTCTCCAGGCCGCCGTTGATCGAGCTAACCCGCATTTCTCATCGCTTGTCGTAGCGAGGCGCCGGCAGGGGCCGTCCTGGCAAGGCTTGCGCCCGAGACCACTCGTGGCGAGCCCCGGCAGTCGTACTCGTGCAGTACGTCGAGGAGGCCGACAGAGCGTAACGACGCCAGGACGGATGTTTGCGGCGACGCAGTAGACCAGAGATGAGAAATGCGGGCTAGGCTCGACCGCTACACTTCGGCCTGGAGATCGAAGCCACGTCAGAGACCGACTCTACCACTTTCAACTTCACTCGAAGATGACCCTACCGTCCCTGCGGGACTTCGGGAACCTTCTCTTCGACTGAAGGCGAAGGGTTTCCACCCTCCCCAATGAGGCCACTGATTCCGGACGGCTGCAGGCCGGCTGCAGGCCGGCCGCCCCGGTCCGAGCCATGACCTTTTTGAAGCAAGAGCTAATAATTCTGGGCCCATACCGCTACAATCTCCTGACATGGCATTAGCCGATCGTTTCGGGCAGCGGGTCGTGACCCTATGCGCTCTCTACTTCGCCCAGGGGCTCCCCTGGGGATTCATGACCATTGCCTTGATCTCGTTTCTGACCTCTCGAGGCATGGGAGAGTCCGAAGCGGGGGAGCTCGCGGCGATCGTCCTTCTTCCCTGGACCTTCAAGTTAGTCTGGGCTCCCTTGATCGACACCGTCACGATTCGCTCCATGGGTCGCAGACGACCCTGGATCATCGGGGCGGAACTGATGATGGCGGTCACCATGCTGGGCCTGATCCTCATGGGAGACCTGACTCACGATCTGAAATTGCTGGGATGGATGTTCTTCATCCACAACTGCTTTGCCTCCCTTCAGGACGTCTCTACGGATGCCCTGGCCGTCGACGTCCTTCCTCGTTCAGAGCACGGGCGAGTCAACGGGTTCATGTGGGGATCCAAGCTGGTAGGAAAAGGAGTAGGAGCGGCTGTGATGGCTCAAGTCATGGCGACATGGGGTCTCTCGGCTGCAGTACTGCTTCAGTTCATCTTACTGCTCGTCATCATGTTGGTCCCGCTCATGGTCTTGGAGCGGGCCGGGGAAAAGCGCTTTCCCTGGAGTGCCGGAGGCGCGGACAAGACGGGTCAGGAGGCAAGCCTGTGCAACCCCTTAGAGGTGTTGAAAGACCTGGCTCGAGGCTTCGCACTGCAGGCGACCCTAGCCTTCGCCGTCGTAGGCACTGTCAAGACGATTGGTCACGGTCTGGCGGAAATTGTCTCAAAGACACTCTACACCCAACAACTTGGCTGGAGCTTCGTGGAGTTATCGGTATTCATGGGCTACGCCGTCATTCCCGAGTTTATTGGGGCCGTTGGTGGCGGCTTCCTGGCGGATCGCTTTGGCCGACGCTATTTGCTCACGATCAGTCTGGTTTGTTATGCGGCCTTCACCATCGTTTTCGGCTCCTTCCCCAATCTTTGGACGGAGACCTGGTTCGCCACCCTCTACCTCGTCCTCTACCCAGGGATATTCGCCGTTGTCACGGTGAGCTATCTTTCGCTCTCGATGCGAATCTCCTGGACACGCTCGACGGCAACCATGTTTACCACCTACATGACGCTGTCCAACGTCGGCCATGTCATCGGCAACTGGCTGGCGGGGCCTGTGCGGGGGTCATTTTCTTTCGAAGCTTCGTTCGTGTTGGCTGGTGTCCTCACACTCGTGACCCTGTTGCCGCTGATGATGGTTACGCCCCGCCAGGTGGACGAGCAACGGGCTGCCGATAGCTCTACCTAAACAGTTCCGAACTGAAGCCAATATGGATCGGTGTACGATTGGTAGAGATCTACTCTTGGTGTCGGGGAGAATAGCGAGTCAATGACATCATGCTCGGGAATGACGTTTGACGTATGCTCGTTAGGAGCAGGAGAGTCAAACCCTGAGATCACCGGGTAGCAAGGCCCACCTAAGCAATTGCAGTCCAACTAGCAGAACCATCGGTGAGAAATCTAGCATTCTAGCGGGTGGAATAAGCGAGCGAATCGGCGCAAGCACCGGATCTGTCAGTCTGCTGCAGAACCCAACCACAGGATGAGACTGAGAACACTCCCATCAACGGAAGGATGAAGGTCACCACGAGGACTAGCGAGTAGATGTTGACTGATCTGGCTAGCGACATCTGTGATCCTATCTGAGCTCGCGAGCTCACCTGAAAGTTTACGACCTATCATGACACTCTTCCCGTCAGAAAAGGGTGATAGCGAACACGGTCCCGGGACCGTAATACCTTAATCGGCAGTGAATGGGCGAGCTATTTGGGCCTGAGTTCAACGCGGAAGTTCGCGATAACGCACTTGGAAACAAGGGTCTACGGGAAAGACAAGGAGGTGCTCGGAGGCTAGGACTCGAACCTAGATCGGCGGCTCAAAAGTCCGCAGCTTTGTCTTTCAACAACTCCATAAACCCTTTGTGTCCTAATATTTTAGCGACCGATTAAACGCGGGTAATAACACCCGAATTTACCAGGTATTCCTATCTGAAGTGGCAACAAAACGGAAACATTGGTCCGGTCTATCGTGTATCTAGCAGACCCAGACACAGACGGTAACTGCCACATCTACGGAGAGCAGATAGCCGAGGGCCATTCTCTCGAGTGTGACGCCTGCGAGAGCATCTGCTGCGGAGATTGCTGCTGGGAGACGCGGTGGCCTACTTCGTCAAGCGGGGACACCAGCTAGTGTACGAGTTGCCGCGACAAGGCATGGAAGGAAGTTTGCGGATGAAGAAGAAATCGATTTACGTGTTTGAGGAGACTTCGCTGGCGGGCCTGGAAACCCTTAAGCGCATCGAAAGTGTGCCGCCATTTCAAACGACAGGGAAAGCGCAGCGCTGGATTGAGTTGAACCAGGGCCCAGGGAAGTTCTATCGAGTGCGATGATTACTTCGGACAGGTTTGAAATCCAAGAGAAGGTTAAGCGCCGTCTGGTGGTTTGTGATGAGGGCAAGACGGCGACAGCTACGGAATAAACACCAAAGGCCTGAGAGTGTGAGCCCCCAGGCCCTTGGAGCGTCATGGTAAGAACAGAGAGGAGTTTCGCACATGAGAGAAACAGTGGTCAACATGGAAGATAGGGCCCTTGAGAGAGAGTGTCTAGCGAAGTTCAGCTGGGCACCCTAATCAGCGGCAAGAAGCATGTCCGTGTTGAAGGGTGGCTGACGCTGGCCACGATGCTGGGATGTACGCCCCGAGAGGTCTCAGCAGCACGACTCGCCCAGGATGGAGAATTCCCGGGCGCCTGGGAATCCAGCGTTGAAATCGTGCGCATGAAAAACGGGGCGGTGATTTCCCGAGCGTCGGCCATGGTATCGGACGATGAGCCGATGTGGAAGAGCCGTTCCCACTACGCACGGCGCAGCATGGCGACGACACGCACAACGAGTAAGGCCTGCCGCCTCACCTTCTCCTGGATTATGTCTCTGTTAGGTTACGCGACGACACCCGCAGAAGAGATGCCGCAGGGGACTGCGCCACAGGATAACCAGGTTTCTCCTGGTCTCGGCGATGGGTCGAACTGCCCTATTTTCCAGGCGAGCATGGCGATAAAAAATGGCTCAAATGGAAAATTCTGGGGATGCGTGAATTACCGTGAGAAGGGTTGTAAGGGGACTCGCCCGTGCAACGTTGTCGACGCAGAGCAAGAGCAGAGCAACACCTTCGACCATGTCACCAGCGACGAGGATTAGCACGACGAGGACTATCGTAAGGGCTGAGAGATGAGCGAGCGGCAAGCCCTCATCGAATGGGAGCAGCGGTCGGGTCGGTCCTACGACTACCTCGCCCCTGAGAGCGGCTGGCGTGCTGCGCTGGCTCGGTTCTTCGGGTTCTGGCATGTGTGATTGGTTCGGGCAAGCGACTGTAGAGAAGCAAATGATCATCGAGGGGCATAACCATTCCTGGAACCTGGTGCGCGAACAGGGATGGTTGGCGATCTATACCTGGGCATCTCGGCTAACACGCTGAGGAAGTACACCGACGAGGGGCGGTCAGGGCAAAGAGGCTTCCCCGCGGTGACAGGCTCTACGACAAAGCGGGGCTTGATGCCTTCGCCGCTAGTTTGCCGGATGCGGTCGAAGCGGCTACTTTTAGGGGAAGAAAGAACGGTAATGGGAGTTCGTAGCTATCGGGGGCGAATCGTCTGCGACAAGCACTGGCCCGACAAGACCCGGACGATTCGCGTCTGCCGCAACCGCACCGAGTCAAAACAGCTACTGATTAGGATTGAAGCGGCCATCGTGGACGGGACGTGGCCCGAAGGCTCAGCCTTCGCGACAGAGGGAACATGACCCTGGAGGAGTTCTCTGTCACCTACATCGAGGACTATGCGATGGCGCGCAACAAAAAGGGATCCTGGAAGCGAAAGAAGGTGCTAAGCAAACAAAACCTCGAGAGCCAACAACCTCCCCCCCGTCCGTCTTCATCGTTATGTCAAAGGCCGCAAGCTCCAGGGCGTCACCAACGCGACCGTCAACCGGGACCTGACCACCCTGAAACATCTGCTGCCCCATGCTGTCGAGTTCGGAATCATCGATACACACCCAGCCGCAGGGTTCAAAAAGCTCGTTGAGGAAGAGAGGCAACGCCCTCGCTTTAGCGCAGAGCAGATCCAGCAGGTGTTGGACGCCATCAGGCCCGAGTGCCGCCCCCTGTTCGTCTTCATCCGTGAGACCGGATGCCTACGAGAAGAGGCGCTATCCCTTCAACACTGGCAGGTCCAGGAAGACTCTGAGCTGGTCGTCTTCAGCGAAAACACCAAATCCAAAAAGCGGCGCTATGTCGGCTTGTCCGAGGAAGCGATCGAGGCGGTCAATTCCCTTCCCCGTCTGGATAGTTGCCCCTATGTCTTCTACAGCCTGCGCTTTCTAACGCGCTGGGCCGTCTGTAGGAAGCCTTTGGAAAATGCCGCCAAACAAGCGGGAGTTCCCGACCTGCAAGTGAAAGACCTGATCCGGCACTACGCCATTAGTCTTGCTGAAGGTGACGCAGGCATGCACGACATTCAGCAAGCCCTGGGGCACTCAAGCGTGGGAATCACCAAAAGCACTACGCGCAGTTCTCGCCCCGGCATTCAGCACGGAAGATTTTGAAGCTCCTGAAAGGGGGGGCATCCTCGAAAAAGCGCTCTGAAGTCGAAACAAAACGGAAACATGGCCAAAGGAATAAACGCTCCAAAGGATGAGAAAAGTAGCACGGATTACCTTGTAAAGCCCTGTATTTAAAGGGTTTACTGAAATACGAGAGACGTGGCTCGGGGGCTAGGACTCGAACCTAGATCGGCGGCTCCAAAGGCCGCTGTCCTACCAATTGGACGACCCCCGAATCAGAGTCGCATGATATCCCAAAAGGCCACTGCAGCGAAAGAGTCGTTCATCGAGCGTCTTGAATCTGAGACTTGAACCTAACCTCACAAACCAACTTGAGAACCAGCCGGAGTCTCTGAAAATCTGGAATGCGAGATAGGCAGCTCTGCGGCTGACGGATCGCTGCCCTATCCGAGATTACTGCCCTACAGCTTCAACCTGTTTCAAAGGCTTAATGATTCCCAGGGCAATCTTCACCTTGTGCTCGATCTCACGAGATTGGTCTTGGTTCTCGATCAGGAATTGCTTCGCATTCTCACGCCCTTGTCCCATGCGATCCTTGCCGTAGGAAAACCAGGAGCCGCTCTTCTCCACGAACTGGTGTTCAACTGCCAGATCCAGGAGCTCTCCCTCGCGCGAGATTCCCCGCCCAAAGGAGATGTCGAACTCTGCCGACCTGAAAGGTGGTGCCATTTTGTTCTTGACCACTTTGACCTTGGTCCGGTTGCCCACGTGCTGGTCACCTTCCTTGATCGTTGCGACCCGACGGATCTCCAGACGAACCGAGGAATAGAACTTGAGAGCACGACCTCCAGTCGTGGTCTCGGGGTTACCGAACATTACCCCGATCTTCTCCCGGATCTGATTGATGAAGATCAGACAGGTGTTGGACTTGGAGACAATCCCGGTCAGCTTGCGGAGCGCTTGCGACATCAGGCGAGCCTGGAGTCCCATGTGAGAGTCTCCCATCTCGCCCTCGAGCTCCGCCCGAGGTACCAAGGCGGCGACGGAGTCAACCACCAGGATATCCACGGCGCCACTTCGGACCAGCATCTCCCCGATCTCCAACGCCTGCTCGCCATAGTCGGGCTGTGAGACCAGGAGATCATCTATCTTGACTCCCAGATTGCCCGCGTAGACGGCATCCATCGCGTGCTCGGCATCGATGAAGGCAGCAGTTCCCCCGGCTTTTTGAGCCTCGGCAATGGCATGCAGCGCCAGCGTCGTCTTTCCACTGGACTCGGGGCCGTACACCTCGATGACTCGGCCCCGAGGAAAGCCACCAATCCCGAGGGCGGCATCGAGAGAGAGGGAACCAGTAGAGACCACGGGAACGTCCAGGCTGATCCCGTCGCCCAGTCTCATGATGGAACCCTTTCCAAACTGTCGCTCAATCTGAGCTAGAGCCAACTCAATAGCTCTGTCCTTGTTCTGTTGTTCATTCATGGTCTATTCCTTTCCTCGAGCACACTCCCCGCCACCCGAAGGGCTGAACCCGCCACACAAGCCCCATCGGCAAACATCATCTTATTATGAAAGGGAGCACTTGGTCCGCATTTCTCATCGCTTGTCGTAGCGAGGCGCCGCAAGGGCCGTCCTAGAAAGGCTCTTGCGACTGAGACCACTCGTGGCGAGCCCCGCAGTCGTACTCGGACAGTCGTCGAGGTAGCCCACAGAGTTTAGCGCAGCCAGGACGGATGTTTGCGGCAACTCGGTAGAGCAGCAACGACAAATTCGGGTTAAGACGCATAGCTATAGAAACCCCTACCAGACTTCCTTCCCAGCCAACCTCCGTCGACCATCTGTCTCAACAAAGGACAGGGCCGATACTTCGTATCCTTGAAGCTATCATAAAGCACTTCCATGATATCCAAACAGATGTCCAAGCCAATCAAGTCCGCCAGCTCCAAGGGACCCATGGGGTGGTTCATGCCCAGCTTCAGCACCTGATCAATCGCCTCCGCATCTGCCACGCCTTCCATCAAGGCAAACACGGCTTCGTTGATCATCGGGATCAGAACCCGATTGGTCACGAACCCAGGGGAATCCCGCACTTCGATAGGTACCTTCTCGAGACTCAGAGCCAAAGCCTTCGTCTTCTCGATCGTCGAGGCACTGGTAAGCAGGCCCCGTATCACCTCCACCAGCTTCATCCGAGGCACCGGGTTCATGAAATGCATTCCCACAACCCGCGCTGGGTGCTGGGTTGCTGCGGCCAGTCGCGTAATGGAAATCGACGAAGTATTGCTGGCGAGGACGACTTCGGAAGCGCAGATCCGGCCCAGTTTCTCGAAGACTTCCCGCTTGGACTCGAACTGCTCATAGACGGCCTCGATGACTATATCCGCGTCCTTCAAATCTTCCCACTCGGTGGTGGGGTCGATGCGTGCAAAGCTCTCCTCTGCGGTCCCGGCATCGCCCCCAGCGGCCCTTTCCATCCTCTCGAGGCCCCGTCTGATCCTCTCCATGGCAGGTTGGAGCAACTCGAGTCGAGCCTCCTTCAGATGCACTTTGAGGCCATGGTGGACACAGACTTGTGCAATCCCGCTCCCCATGGTTCCTGCTCCAACGACACCGATGACCACTTGGTTTCCCGCTCTCTGCCCTACAACCTTAACGACTCAAAGACCCAATCTTCGAAGCTAATTGTAGCCGACGGCTATGACTTTCCAAACAGCATGCGAGGCCTCTCAATCACTCCCCTTGGCGAGCATGGGATCCCGCATAAGGCACCGATCGAGTTTGACAACAGGGAACTCAGAATGATAAAAAGATTCCTTACCCTTGAGGTGGTAACGCTATGTCCATGGTTTGCGAGCTTTGTGGAAAGGGGCCCATGTCAGGAAACCATGTTTCCCATGCCCACAACCTCACCCGACGACGCTGGAAACCCAACATCCAGAAAGTTCGTGCCGTGGTCAACGGAACGGTTCGAAGGATCCGAATCTGCACCAAGTGCCTCAAGTCAGGTAAGGTTCAGAAGCCCGCCCTGACCTAAATACAATAATAAGTAGCTGCGCAGAGTTGGCGCGAGATTGGTCGCGTACGCACATGAGTGCCTCGCCGTGCGACGTTCCGACACTCAGACGCATCGTTAGAACAAACCCGGGCAGCCCTGCTCACCCGACCCGCTATCTCATGCGGGCCCGGCCACGCCGCTCGATGGATTGGATTCCTGCGATCCCCTTGAGAAAGCCAACAATCTTCTGCAGGTGCTTCATATCCCTGACCTCGATCGTCATCCGGATCTCACCAAACTGGCTGTTGACGGTCTTGGCATGGGCATCGACAATATTTGTATTCAGGGTCGCTACGCCAGCCGTGATTTCGGCCAGGATACCGGTACGATCTTCCGTCGCAATGGAGAGACGCACTGGATACATCACCTCACCAACCCCATCACTCCATTCGACCTCGATCCTGCGCTCTGGGTTGACCAACAGATTTTCCACATTACGACATTTCGTCGAGTGTACTGAGATTCCGCGGCCCACCGTGATATAGCCAGTGATTTGCTCACCCTGAATCGGATTGCAGCATTTAGCTCGAAACACCAGTAGATCTTCGTACCCTTTGACCTGTATGGCAGCATCCGAGCTTCCGAAAACCCTCTCGACCACGGTCGACAAGGCCGACTCCTTGCTCTCCTCCTTGGCCACGCTCCCCGGATCCAACCGTTTCAGGACTTGCTTTGGTCCGATCTTTCCATAGCCAATGCTAGCGAACAGGTCTTCAAGCTTGGCCGCCTTGTACTCCAAGGCAATCGAACCCAACTCGGTCTTGTAGTTCTTGAGATTGAGCTTGCACTTGCGTGCCTCCTTCTCCAACATCTTCTGCCCTATTTCGATCGCGCGCTCCTTCTGCCTCTGATTCAACCAGCGCCGGATTGAGTTTCGGGCTCGAGATGTCTTGACGAAATTCATCCAGTCGCGACTCGGACGCTCCTCGCTGGAGGTCAGAATTTCTACAATCTCCCCGTTTCTGAGCTCATATTTCAGGGGTACGATACGACTGTTGACTTTGGCGCCCACACACCGGTTTCCAACCTCGCTGTGAATGTAGTAGGCAAAGTCCACAGGCGTCACGCCTCGCGGAAGAGTCACAACCTCTCCTTTAGGCGTAAACACGTAGACCTCTTCCGGAAACAGGTCGATCTTGAGATTGCTCAGGAAATGATGAGGATCCTCCACCTCCTGCTGCATGTCGAGGAGCTGACGCAGCCAAAGGAATCGCTTTTCATCTCCCTCCTCTTCCAACCTACCTTCCTTGTATTTCCAGTGGGCGGCGATCCCTTCTTCGGCAACCCGATTCATCTCATGCGTCCGAATTTGGATCTCGAAGGGTTGTCCATTGGGACCCACCAGACTCGTATGAAGCGACTGATACATGTTGGGACGCGGCATCGCGATCAGGTCTTTGATGCGTCCCGGCACCGGATTCCAAAGGTTGTTGACCAGACCGAGAATGGTGTAGCAGTCGCGGACCGAGTCCACCAGTATTCGAATCGCGATGAAGTCGTATACCTGATCCGAGGTGATTCTCTGGCGCATCATTTTCTGGCGAAGGCTATAGATCTGCTTAATCCGGCTTTCGATCTGAACCTGGATCCCTTGCTCCTGAATCCTCTGGAGCATGACATCGGTCACTTCTGCTATGAACTGCCTGCTGTTCGCCTTCTTCTCTTCAATCTGTCCCAGCAGGTTCTGGTAGGCCGGGGGATCGAGGTAGCTAAACGACAGATCCTCCAGCTCTCCTCGCATCTTCGCCATGCCCAGGCGATGAGCGATTGGAGCGTAGATGTCGAGAGTCTCCTGAGCAATTGCCTCTCGCTTTTCCGGCGATAGATATTGAAGCGTGCGCATGTTGTGAAGACGGTCTGCCAGCTTCACCATGATCACCCGCACATCGTCAACCATCGCCAGAAGAAGTTTGCGGAAATTCTCCGCCTGCCGTTCCTCTCGTGAAGAGAAGTGGATCTTGCTGATCTTGGTAAGCCCATCGACCACGTGTCCAATGTCGTCGCCGAAGTACTCGCGGATTTTCTCGATCCGCGTCAGGGTATCCTCGACCACATCATGCAGCAGTCCCACACTCACGCAGGAGACGTCGAGCTTCATTTCCGCCAGGATGTTGGCTACTTCCAGAGGATGTGAAAGATAGGGCTCGCCCGACTGGCGGACTTGCCCCTTATGCTCGCGAGCAGAGAAAACATAAGCTTTGCGCAGCAGTTCCAGGTCGTCGCTGGGATGGTATTGATGAACTTTTCGCTCTAGGTCTTCGAAACGAATCATGGCACGGCAACGGCCATTCTAGCAGGTTGGTCGGGGTTTAGGTGGCAGGTGGCAGGTGGCAGGCTAAAGCTTGAAGCCTGACGCTGACGCCCAAGGGGATTGGTAAGTTCTGATTGCTCTAAAGAGTTTCCGAATAAAGGCGGATCTTATCTGGAAGGAAGATCGACGGGGCTGACCGCCAGGTCCGGTCAACCTGAAACCTGTGCCGGTCCACCTTCTTATTCTTTCTCCTTATTCTTCCTTCTGGGCCGCGCCACTGATGGTTCGCCGCGCCTTCTCGGCTTCTTCTTCCTGCTTCCGCTTCATTTCGAGCGCTTCGAGGGCCAACTTGTCTGCTTCCAGCTCCCAGTTCTGCTTCTCTTCCTCTTCGGTAGCGAGCTTGCCCTTTTCGCGGTAGAGCAGATTCAGGTACTGCATAGCTTCGGTATAGCCAGGCCTGATCTCGATCGCTTCTTTGAGCACACCGACCCCCTCGTCAATCAGCTGAGTGACCTCGGCGTTCTCCTCTTCTGTCAAGTACTCCACATTCTCGCCCGTCATGCCCGTCTTGTCGTAGGAAAGCTGCCAGTTTATGGTTCCAAACGCATAGAGTGGCTCGGGATTGGTAGGATCAGCCTCCAATTGCTTTCGATACCACACTTTGGCATTTTCATAGTCACCCATGCTGTTGTGAATACCCGCTATACTGGCCAGGGAGGTGCTATTTTTAGGATCGATTTCGAGGACCACCTCAAAGGCGGAGATGGCCTGCTTGGCCATCTGCAGGTTGTCCAGGCTCTGGGACCCTGGCACAAATTGGGCACGATAGGCGGTTGCCAGATACAGCTGGGCATCCACGAGTTGGGGGTCGAACGCTACCGAGGCCTTGAAGTGCTCGATGGCCTCATCATACTTCTGGCTCGAGTACGCCTTGACCCCTTCGTTGAGTTCGTTTCGTGCCTGGAGCTTGTCATAAAGACTTAGCACGCCGCAACCTGACGTCGCGCCAAAGAGGAATACTCCCCCGACCGCAAGTAAGAAAGACTTCGTCATACGGCTCATTAGAAACTTTGTCTCCTGACTGTTTTTTTAAGGACCGCTCTCTTTCTGACGTGCGGGCAGGTACCGATCAGGTACCTATCAGGTCTCATCACTCCGGCGTGAGCAGGCCAATGTCGCCCACCCCCGACCCTTTGGCGATATCGATGACACGCACCACATCCTCAAAGGGCAGCTCCGGATCACCCTGAATGAACAGGTTCTTGTTGGCTCGGGCGCTGTAGATGTCAAAAAGCCGAGCATCCAGCTGCGGCAGCGTCACCGGATCGTTGTTGATCCTCAGCAAGCCACCCGCATCGATCGAGATGACAATCGCATCGGACTTGACGATCACGTCTTCCGGAATGTCATCAGGCGTCTTTTCGGGCACCCTGGCTCTCAGGTCATACTGGGTCGTTGGCTGAATCACCATGAAGATGATCAACAGAACCAACAGAATGTCGATGTAGGGAGTGATGTTGATGTTCGACATCGACCCACCACTACTGGTCTGCATTGCCATCTTTAAAAGCCCCTCATTAGAACCCTACAGCGCTGCCGTCCTGGTTGACCCGATCCACCAGCAGACCGATCCTCTCGACACCGGTCTCCCGTGCCTTGTTGATGAGCTCTACCACCCTCCCATACGGAGTGGCGACATCACTCTTGATGAACAACGGCTTGTCCGGAGCCAGGGCGACCTGGGCTTCGAGCTTTTCCAGCAACACATCATCCGGAACGGCCATTTTGTTCACATAGATCGCGCCATCTCGGGTAACGGTGACTGTGGTGGCGTCCTCGCCCTCAACCTCAGGTGCCTCCTGGGCATTTGCCGCCTTGGCCTTGTTGACGAAGACCCCTTGCTGCAACAAGGGCGTGGTGATCATGAAGATGATCAGCAGGACCAGCATGACATCCGCCATCGGAGTGACGTTGATGTCATTGACCACAGCACTGCCGGAGCCCCTACTACTGATCGCCATGCGGCTTCGCCCCTCTCCGGGCCAGGAAAAAGTCGATCAACTCAGACGATGAGTTGTCCATCTCAACCACAAAGGACTCGATCTTGCCCGTGAAGTAATTGTACATCCACACGGCTGGGATCGCCACGAACAGACCAAATGCGGTGGCAACCAGGGCCTCGGAGATTCCACCCGCTACCGCAGCCAAACCCGTATCTTCGGCCGCGCTCATACCGGAAAAAGCGTTGATGATACCGATGGTGGTGCCAAAGAGGCCTACAAAAGGAGCGGTACTTCCGATCGTCGCCAGACCTCCCAGGCCTCGCTTGAACTCCTCGATGCCGACCGCGGTAGCTCGCTGAAGGGCACGCCGAGAGGCGTCCACTTTTTCCCCAGAAATTCTGTCGGTCTTCTCATGGGCCTGAAATTCCTTCAAGCCGGCGACCAGGACTTTTGCCAGATGGCTCTTGTTCTTCCCTTCCGCCAAGTCGATGGCCGCTTGAATATTGTTACTCTTCAAGGCGTCGGTCACCTCAGGAACAAACGCTTCGGACTGCTTCCGTGCCGCTCGATACATCAGAAAGCGTTCGATCATCACTCCAATAGACCAAACCGACTGGAGCAGAAGGATGACTACGACAAATTTTGCCAGCACACCCATCTGGCTCCAGAGCTCCATGAATCCTAGTTCCATTCTCTATCCTCCCAACAGGCTGTTTTAAGCGACCTAAATATCTCCTACCTAAGGACGAAATTCACGGTCACGGTGGCAATGACAGGTACCGGCTCTCCGTTGAGCAAGGTAGGAGAGTATACCCACTGCTCTACCGCACTCACGGCGGCGTTGTTCAACAGGGGATGCCCCCGAATAATCTTGATCGAGACTACATTCCCTGCCTCTCCGACCGTAACCTGAAGTATCACCATGCCCTTGACTCGGGCTCGTTTTGCCAGTTCCGGATAGGTTGGCTCCACACGCTTTACCAGCTTGGACGCCTGAACATTTCCTCCTACCCGGATCGGATCTTTCTTCTTCTTTGGAGGAGGAGGTGGGGGAGGGGCATCGGTTGGAATAGCCCCAAGGACTCCACCCAAAGCACCACCTGGAACTCCGCCCACGGCTCCACCTGGGATTCCGCCCGCAATGCCTCCGGTGATCCCGCTAAGACTCGAAACTTCCGGGATGTCATCCATCGGAGCCGGGATCTCTTTGGGGACTTCGGTAGGCGCAACAAACTGAGACGGATCCAGCTTAACCACCTGAACTTCCTGTCGCTTTACCGGAGCTGGAGGAGGAGGCGGAGGAGGAGGCGGAGGAGGAGGCGGAGGAGGCGCCAACATCGTCAGCAGCTCGTGTTCAGGCAATACCGCGTAGTAGTACAGCGGAATGACGATCAGGATAGCTACCATCACCGCGTGCACCAGGAAGGAAATAAGAAAGGTACTCTTTGCCCTCGAACTCTTCTGCGATGAGGATTCTATTAGATTGTCAAACATGGTATCGTCCTATTCCTTTCCTCCCCAGACTCTCCCTCAACTAAAGGCTGGCGACAATGGGCCGATGTTACACTTCGAATTTGGTCGAGTCAAGAAATTTTTTCGAGCCTCTTTTTTGTCGTAACCCGTTATGCTTTAGCCTGTTATAAGAACCGCTTATAGGGCATCTACTTCCGCACTGGGAATAGCAGCTGTCTCATTTCCGTCTTCGCTTTTGTTCTGATCGACCGTACCACCACACGACGATCGGGCTGGCAATTGCGACGGACGAATAGGTTCCTACAAATATACCGATCACCA
>Ga0310345_10001690_pt1 | contig 23831 bp, 22 predicted proteins | sample HC15DNA20500_MG_FD_204667 | JGI IMG/M metagenome (GOLD analysis project Ga0310345, IMG submission 204667) | Marine microbial communities from station ALOHA, North Pacific Subtropical Gyre - HC15-DNA-20-500_MG | ecosystem: Environmental > Aquatic > Marine > Oceanic | place: Pacific Ocean: North... | reverse complement strand
GACGAGGAAGTCGCCGCCTTCGTGAAAGCCGTGCGCATCCCCGCCGGACGCTTCGGCGATGCGGAGGACCTTGGCGCGATGGTCGCGATGCTCTGCAGCGCGCAGGCGAGTTTCGTCACCGGGCAATCGCTGGTCGTCGATGGCGGGATGGGAACCTCGATCTTCTAGTTCAGGCGGTATCCCGCTCCCCGGATCAGCTTGCCCGGCCGTGCACCGGTGGACTGATCGAACCGGCGGATCACTTCGCCAGCGACGATGGTCGCTTCATAGCCGGTCGCGCACTGATGAAGGCGCCTGCCGCCAGCAGGCAAATCGCGCACCACTTCGGGGAGGTGCAGCGAAAGGCTATCGAGGTCGATGACGTTGAGGTCTGCCCGTTCTCCCACCTTCAGCAATCCCCGATCATCGAGGCCGACAGCCCGCGCGGCCTTGCGGCTGAGCATATGGACGGCTTCGGCCAGCTCGAGCTTGAGCGGTCCGTCACCCTTCACGAACTGGGTGAGCAGGTAGGTCGAATAGCTCGCATCGCAGATCGCGCCATAATGCGCGCCGCCATCGCCAAGACCGGGGACGCAATAGGGGTGCTTCAGCATCTCGTGGGCGCTGTCGAGCGTCGCGTTCTCGTAATTGCCGAGCGCGGCGAGGAACAGGCCGTACCCGTTGGTCTCCAGAATGCGGTCATAGGCCACTTCCTGCGGGGTGCTTCCGCGCGCGGCGGCTTGCCCCGCCATGCTCCTATGCGCTGGCGGTGCGTAGTCGGGCGGATTGTCGAGCGGGAACAACCAGCGCCAGTTGCGCGCGAGCGCGTTGAACGGGTGGCCGGGGGCAAAGTCCTCGCTCAGCAGCGCCTCGCGCAAGGCGGGATCGCGCATGGCGGTGACTTGCTCGGGGATCGAGAGGTGCGCAATCTTCGCCCAGCTGGGGCAGAGCACGAAGGGGTGCACCGTCAGTTCGAGCCCGGCGATGAGGCCAATGGGGCGCGGCATGACCTGCGCGTGGGCCATGCCGCCTGCCGCATTGGTGGCCTCCAGCTTTTCGAGCACGCGGCGCCAGCGCGGCGGGGCATCGTTGCCCGAAGCGAGGGTGAAGGTGGCGGGGCGCCCGCTCGCCTCGATCACCCGCTCGATGACGCGGTATTCCTTGTCCCACCCGACGAAGGCATCGAGCACGACCTGGAATGTCCCCGCGCCGACATCGCCCATGCCGCGCGTGATCGCCTCCAGCTCGGCGATATCGGCATCGAAAGTGGGGATCGCGCCGCCGTCGGCGGTCTTGTGGATCGAGAGGCGCGAGGTGGCAAAGCCGATGGCCCCTGCCCGCATGGCCTCTGCGGTCAGGTGGCGCATCAGGGCAAGGTCGGCCTCGGTCGCCGCCTCGCGGGCCGCGCCGCGTTCGCCCATCGCATAGACGCGCAAGGGCGAGTGCGGGAGATAGGCGGCCACATCGATGTCGCGCTTTCCGGCGGCGACGGTGTCGAGATACTCGGGGAAAGTCTCCCAATCCCATGACAGGCCTTCGGTCATCACCACACCGGGGATGTCCTCGACGCCTTCCATCACGTTGATCAGCATGTCGTGATCGGCCTTGCGGCAGGGCGCGAAACCGACGCCGCAATTGCCCATGACCGCCGCAGTCACGCCATGCGCGGAGGACGGCGAAAGCTCTTCGGCCCAGATGCACTGGCCGTCGTAATGGGTGTGGACGTCGATGAAGCCGGGGGTGACGATCCGGCCCTTGGCGTCGATTTCCTCCGCGCCGTGACCGCTGAAGGCACCGATCGCGGCGATGCGCCCGCCCGCGATGGCAAGATCGCCGTCGATCAGATCGCCGGCGCTGCCATCGGCGATCGTGCCGCCGCGGATCACCAGATCATAGTCAGCCATGCGTCAGGCTCCCACGCCCATCTTTTCCCATTGCGCGGGTTCGAGGCTGGCGCTGCGCAGGCAGCACCGCAACTCGCAATTTTGAGGCAATCGCAGCGTCAGCCGCCGCGGGCCCGCAGTTCCTCCTTGAGTGCGGCCTTGGAGATCTTGTTCGCGCCGCTCAGTGGCATCGGCTGGTCGCGAATCTCCAGCGTGCGCGGGCATTTGTAGTGCGCGAGCAGCGTGCGGCAGTGGTCGATGAGTTCGCGCTCGCCGGCCTCCATGCCGGGCTTGAGCGTCACGACGGCATGGACCGCCTCGCCCCAGTGCTCGTGCGGCCGTCCGAAGACCGCGCATTGCGAAACAGCGGGATGGGCCGCGAGCGCGTTCTCCACTTCGAGCGAGTAGACGTTCTCCCCGCCCGAGATGATCATGTCCTTCAGGCGGTCGATGACGAAGAGGTAGCCGTCCGCGTCGATGTAGCCGATATCGCCGGTGTGCATCCAGCCGCCGCGCAGCGCCTCGGCGGTGAGGTCGGGCCGGTTCCAGTATCCCAGCATCACATTCGGCCCGCGCGCGACGATCTCGCCCGGCTCGCCCGGAGGAAGCAGGCGGTCCTGCGCATCGACCACGCCGATTTCGGCAAAGAGCACGCACCGCCCTGCTGAACGCAGGCGGCCGCTGGGCCAGTTTTCGGGCAGGTGATCGTCGCAATTGAGGATCGTCACCACCGGCGAGAGCTCGGTCATGCCGTAGGATTGCAGGAAGCCGACATGGGGCAGCGCGGCCATGATTTCCCGCAGCAACGGTTCCGGCATCGGCGCCGAGCCGTAGGAGAGGACGCGCAGCGAGGAGAGGTCCGCCTCGATCAGCGCCGGATCATCGAGCATCGCGCGCAGCATTGTCGGCACGAAGGTGGCGTGGGTGACGCCGGTCCATTCGATGGCTCTAATGACTTCGCTCGCGACAAACCGCGGCAGGAGAACGTGGGTGCCCGCAGCGTGCGTCACCGAAAACACCCGCGCGGCGGCAGCCACATGGAACAGCGGTCCGTGGTGCAGGTGGACGATATCCGGCCCGAAACCGAGTTCGCCATAGGTGTTCGCGGTATTGGCGACGAAGTTGGCGTGGCTGAGCATCACGCCCTTGGCCGCGCTCGTGGTGCCGCTGGTATACATCAGGACGGCCAGATCATCACCGCAGCGCCCCTGATCGGGGAGCGGGGACGCTTCTTCGATCAGCGCCTCGTAGGCGTGCATGCCATCCGGTGCCATGCCATCACCCGCATGGACCAGCGCCGCCTTGCCGCCCGCCGCTGCCAGCAGTTCGCCGCGCATCTCGCAGAAGTCTTCACCGAGCACGATCACGTCGGGCGCGCAGTCCGCCACCTGATCGCGCAGTTCGATCGGGGAGAGGCGGTGGTTCAGCGGCGTGATCGCGCCGCCCGCGTGCATCGCGGCGAAGAAGCATTCGAGCGAACGGTGGCTGTTGAGCGAAAGCAGCACAACGCGGCCGTTCGTGCTTAGTCCGAGCGCCTTGAATGCGCCCGCCAGACGCGCGACGCGATCAGCAAAAGCGTTCCATGTGAATGATTTGTCGCCGTCGATCACGGCCACGCCTTCACCGCGCAGATGGACCGCCCGCCGCAGCGCCTGCCCCAGACTGACCGACTTGTTCACGCGGCGACTCTCCCTGTTCTGCCCCGGTCTACGCGCTTGGCTGCAACAGCAGGAGCTGTTCAATATGGCAGCGCCGGGTTTTCACCGCATAAGGCAGTGTGCGGGTCTTGCCCAGAACCGCGCAAACGGGCCATGCGCCGAGCGATGACGCTCAAGGTTGATATGGGATTCGATGGTGCCGGGGGTGCGGCGCTGGTCGATCTGGAGGAGTTGCTGGCAACCCGGCTGCTCGTCCAGGGCAATTCCGGCTCGGGCAAATCGCATCTGCTGCGGCGGCTGCTGGAGAAAAGCGCCGGGCAAGTCCAGCAGGTGATCATCGATCCCGAGGGCGATTTCGTGACGTTATCGGGGCCTTATGGGCACGTTTCGATCGAGGCGGTCGACTACTCCGTCAGCGAGATCACCCACTTTGCGCGCCGCTGCCGCGAGCATCGGACTTCGGTCGTGCTCAGCCTCGAAGGCCTTGAGATGGAAGGCCAGATGCGCTGCGCCGCCGCCTTCCTGATGGGGCTGTTCGATGCCCCACGCGAGCACTGGTTCCCGGCGCTGGTGGTGGTGGACGAAGCGCAGATCTTCGCTCCTGCGGCGGGCGCGGAAGTCAGCGAGGAAGTCCGCCGCGCATCGCTCGGCGCCATGACCAACCTGATGTCGCGCGGGCGCAAGCGCGGGCTCGCCGGAATCATCGCGACGCAGCGTCTGGCCAAGCTCTCGAAGAACGTGGCGGCGGAAGCGAGCAACTTCCTGATGGGCCGCACCTTCCTCGATATCGACATGGCGCGCGCGGCAGACCTGCTCGGCATGGAGCGGCGGCAGGCCGAATCCATCCGCGATCTCGCGCGCGGGACGTTCCTCGGGCTTGGCCCCGCCATCGCCCGGCGGCCGGTGATGCTTAAGATCGGCCCGGTCGAGACATCGGCGCGCAGCAGCAGCCCGGTGCTCGTGCCGCTTCCCAATGCGCCCGCCGGAGACATGCGGGAATTCCTCCTCGCCGGGCTGGAGGATGCCGCGCCCCTCCCCGCCCCGGTGCCCACGCCGCGCCCGCAGCCGGCGACGCTGGTGCTGGAGGAACTCGCCCGCGTACCCATCGAACCGGTTGCGGAGGAACTGCCCGAACCGGTCGATCCCGAACCGGTGATGGTCGCTGCCTTGCGCGCCATTGTCGGTGACGAGGAAGCGACCGGCAAGACGACGGCGGTGCTGTTTCAGGATTTCCAGGTCCGCTGCCGCATGCACGGGCTGCGGCAGGCGCCGCTCGATCTGGCAGGCTTCACCCGCCGGTTGGCGGCGGCGCGCGCCGGCATTTTCGAGGGGCTGGAGGACGAATGGGCGCCCGCGCTCGAAGCGGGCCGCCGCGTGCCGGACGATATGCTCGGCGCGTTCCTGCTCATCGCGCGGGCGGCGAGCGAGAACCAGCCCTGCCCCAGCGATCAGGACCTCGCGCTGGTCTATGGGACGAGTTCGCTGGGCCGGGCGCGGCGCGTGCTGAGCTACATGGAAGAGCGCGATATCATCGTCGCGCGCACCGACCTTTCCGGCCGCCGCTCGATCACGATCCCGGCGCTAGGGTGGACAACGCAGCCGACCGAGCCATGATCCCCGTCAGCCTCCCGTCAGGCTCGCTTGCTATTGCCCGCCCGTTGGCCATAGCGGGGTCGAATGGCGCGGGTTCTGATCATCGAGGACAATGAGCGGCTGGCCGGGCTGATCGCCGATGGCCTCGCCGCGCAAGGCCATGTCTGCGATGCGGTGCATACGCTGGCGGCGGCGGAAGATGCGCTGGCCGCCACCTCGTTCGACGGCATCGTGCTCGATCTCGGCCTGCCCGATGGCGACGGGGTCGACTGGATGCGCGCGCAGCATGGGCCGCGGCCGCCGATCCTTGTGCTGACGGCACGCGATGCGCTGGAAGACCGCATCAAGGGGCTGGATGCGGGCGCCGACGATTATCTCCCCAAGCCCTTCGCGATGAGCGAGCTTGCCGCACGGCTGCGGGCTCTGCTGCGGCGGCCCGGCGGGCGGCAGGATGCCATTCTGAGCCTCGGCAACCTGGCGTTCGATCCGGCGAGCCAGCAGGTGACGGTCGATGCCCATCCGCTGGACCTCACCCGCCGCGAAGCCGCGCTCATCGAACTCCTGCTGCGCCGCGCCGGACAGGTCGTGCGCCGTGCGGTTATCGAAAGCAGCCTCTATACCTTCGACGAGGCGGTGACGCCCAATGCAGTCGAGGCGAATATCTCGCGCCTGCGCCGCAAGCTGGAGGAGGCAGGCGCCGCGCTTGAACTGCACACGATCCGCGGTGTCGGCTACATGGCGAGGGTGCGCGGGGCATGAGCAGGCCGCCGTCGATCATTCGCCGTCTGACCGCCAGCCTTGCATGGGTCGGCGGGCTGGGGGCGCTGTTGCTGCTGATCGTGATCGGCATCGAATATCGCATATCATTTAGCAATCTGGGCGATCACGACGCCTTCGTCCGCGCAATCCACGAACTAAGCGAACACGTTCTGCTGCCGATGGCCGTGCTCATCCTGCCGATGGCGCTGGCGGGACGCTGGGCGATCAAGAGCGGCGTGCGCCCGTTGATCGAGGCGGCGGCGCAGATCGATGCGCGGGCCGGAGAGACGCGGGGCGTCCGGGTCGATACCACCGGCTTTCCCATCGAGGCGCGCCCGTTTGCCGACGCGATCAACCGCGTGCTCGGCCGCATCGACGGCGCCGCGGCGCTGCATGAGGCCTTTGCCGCCGATATCGCGCATGAACTGCGCACGCCTTTGACGCTCCTGTCGCTCGAGCTGGACCGGCTCGACCATCCCGATGCCGAACGCATGCGCGGCGATGTCGCGCGGATGCGGCGGCTGATCGACCAATTGATGCTGCTCGCGCAGATCGACGCCGATCATGCCGCGCAGATCGCGCCGATGCCGGTCGATCTGAGCGATGTGGCGGGTGACGTCCTCGCCCAGCTTGCCCCCATCGCGCTCGACCGGGGACTGCGGCTGGCACTGGAGGCAGACGTGCCGGTTGTTGTCACCGGGCGGCGCGAAGCGATTGGCGCGGCGCTGCGCAACTTGATCGAGAATGCGCTGCGAGCGAGCCCGGCCGGTGGCTGCGTGACCGTCCGCACCGAGGCGGGCGGCTTGCTGGCGGTGCGCGATGAAGGCCCGGGACTTTCGGCGGACCAACTGGCCACATTGACGCAGCGCCACCGCCGCGCCGATCACGCGAGCAAGCATGGTGCGGGGCTTGGCCTTGCCATCGTCGAGCGGATCATGCGGGCGCATGGCGGGACGCTGGAAACGAGTTCCGAGGCGCGGGAATTGCGGCTGCGGTTTCCCTCTGCCGGCGCGTCAGACTGACGTCAGCTTCACGAACTAGGGCGGGCAGCATGAAGCAGAATGCGTTGATCCTGGGCGGCGTGGCCGCCGTGCTGCTCGCGGGCGGCGGCTGGTGGTGGATGGCCTCGCAAGTGGCAAGCACTGCTGTGCCCGCCACAGCTGCTGCGCCCGGCGCCGCCAGGGACGGCATGATCGCCCTCTCCGCTGAACAGATGCACGCGCTTGGGCTGACGCTTGCGGTCGCATCGGCGGCCCAGACGGTGCCGGTGGCCGAACTCCCCGCGCAGATCATGCCCCAGCCCAATGCGCGCGTTGCGGTCGCGGCGCAGTTTCCCGGCGTCATCACCCGCATCTTCGTGGTGAACGGCCAGGATGTGACTGCGGGCCAGCCGCTCGCCACGGTTGCGAGCCGCGACATGGTCAGCCTGACCGCCGAACTCGCCCGCGCCCGCGCACGGTAGAGCGTCGCACGCGCGCAGGCTGCGCGGCTCGGCCAGCTGGCGCGCGAGGGCATCATCGCCCCTGCCCGCGCCGATGAAGCGGCCTCGCTGGCGCGTCAGGCGGATATCGACGTTGGCGAACAGGGGCGCCTCGTCGGGCTTGTCCCCGGCGGACGCGCGGGCGGTGCAGGCTATACGCTGAGTGCCCCGATCAGCGGCCGCATCAGCGCGATGAGCGCCGAGACGGGCAAGGCGGTCGACCCGGCGATGGCGCCCTTCGTGATCGACGGCGGCGGCCCGCTGCAAGTCACCGCGCAGCTTCCGGAGCGACTGCTGGCTACCGTGAAGCCAGGCATGTCCGTACGCATCGGCACCGTTTCCGGCACGGTTACGGCGGTCGGCCAGTCGCTTGATCCTGCGACCCGTTCGGCCGCGGTCACCGCGACCATACCGGCAGGCAGCGCGGCGGCGGGCAGCGCGACCTCAATCGGTATCGAAGGCCCTGCTCCGGCGGGTGCCGTTCGGATTCCGCTTGCAGCGCTCGGCGAGGTAAACGGCGGCAAGGTCGTGTTCGTCGCGGTGCGCGGCGGGGTCCGTGCGCGCCCGGTAACCGTGGCTGGCGTATCCGGCGACAGCGCGGTCATCGCACGGGGCCTAACCGCAGGCGAACGCGTCGCGGCGAGCGGGGTGAGCGAACTTTCCACGCTCGCCGGCGCCAACTGATCGCCTCGCCGCCATGCTCCGCGAACTTCTCGCCAAGGCGTTGTCCTTCCGCTTCCTCGTGCTGACTGCCGCGCTGGTCGTGGCGGGCATCGGCGGCTGGACGTTCGCCAACCTGCCCATCGACGCCTATCCGGATATCGCGCCGACGCAGGTGAAGATCATCCTCAAGGCGCCGGGGATGACGCCCGACGAGGTCGAGACGCGCATCCTTGCGCCCATCGAGCAGGAAATGCTTGGTCTGCCCAAACAGGCCGTGCTGCGCGCGACCGCCAAGTATGCGATAGCCGACGTGACCATCGACTTCACCGACGGCACAGACATCTACTGGGCGCGCCAGCAGGTGAGCGAGCGACTTGCCGGGGTTATGGGCGATCTGCCAGCAGGTGTGAACGGCGGCCTCGCGCCGATTTCGACGCCGCTCTCCGAACTCTTCATGTTCACCATCGACGGGCCGCAGAGCCTGGAAGAGCGCCGGACCATGCTCGACTGGACGATCCGTCCGGCCCTGCGCACGGTACCCGGCGTCGCGGACGTCAATGCGCTGGGCGGCTATGTGCGCACCTTCGAGGTGCGGCCCGATCCGCTCGCGCTGGGCGCGGCGGGGTTGACGATGGCGGATGTGAAGGTCGCAGTCGAAAGCGGCAACCGCAACGACGGCGCGGGCCGGCTTGCCAATGGCGAGAACGCCCTGATCGTGCGCGCGGTGGGGGCGATCAAGACGCTTGATGACCTGCGCGCGCTGGTGCTCCACGCCCCGGGCGGACGCGTGCTGCGACTGGGTGATGTCGCCACCATCAGCAACGGCAGCTTGACACGCTACGGTGCCGTCAGCGCGGACGGGCATGGCGAAACGGTCGAAGGCCTAGTCATCGCACTGCGCGGGGCAGATGCGCGCAAGGTGGTCACCGGCGTGAAGGCGCGGCTGGCTGAACTGCAGCACAGCCTGCCGCCCGGCATGACAATCAACGTCTTCTATGACCGGTCAGACCTGATCGCCCGCGCGGTGGGCACCGTGGAGGAAGCGTTGCTGGAAGCGACGATCCTTGTCGTCGTGCTGCTGGTGGTGTTCCTCGGCGATTGGCGCGCCGCCGCGATCGTCGCCACCACGCTGCCAATGGCGGCCCTCATCTGTTTCATCCTGATGCGCGGCTGGGGCCTGACCGCCAATCTGATGAGCCTTGGCGGCCTGGCCATCGCCATCGGCATGCTGGTGGACGGGGCGGTCGTGGTCGTCGAGAACGTGGTCGAGCGGCTCGCACAGACGCACGACGACCAATCGCCGCGGCTCCACCACGTGTTCCGCGCCACCAGCGATGTGATCGTGCCGGTCTCAGCAGGGCTGCTGATCATCGCGCTGGTGTTCCTGCCGCTGGTTTCGCTCGAGGGACTTGAAGGCAAGCTCTTCGCGCCCGTCGCGCTGACCATCATCTTCGCGCTGGTGGCGGCGCTGTTGCTGGCGCTCACGCTGGTTCCGGTGCTGGCCTCGCTTGGCCTCAAGTCCGGCGCGCATGGTGAGCCTTGGCTCATGCGCCAATTGGCCCCGCGCTACAGCGCGCTGCTCGGTGCGGCGTTCGCGCGGCAGAAGCTGGTCTATGGCGTGGCGGGCCTGGGCCTTGCCGCCGCTGTCGTTGCCTATGGCGCAGTGGGCAAGACTTTCATGCCGCAGATGGACGAGGGCAGCGTGATCGTCCAGCTGGTCAAGAGCCCCTCCATCGGCCTCCCGCATTCAGTCGCCGGTGACATGGCGGCGCAGCGCATCCTGAAGGCCAAAGTGCCTGAAGTCGACCGTGTGATCTCGCGCGTCGGTGCGGACGAACTGGGGCTCGATCCGATGGGGCTCAACGAGACAGACACTTTCGTGACGCTCAAGCCGCAGAGCGAATGGCGGGGCAGCAAGGAAGCGATCATCGAGGACATGCGCCATGCGATGACGCTGCTGCCAGGCATTGGTTCGAGCTTCACCCAGCCCATCGAGATGCGCGTCTCCGAAATGCTCACCGGATCGCGCGGGGATCTTGCGGTCAAGATCTTCGGTCCGGACGGCACAACGCTGGGCAAGCTGGCGGGCCAGGTCGAGGCGATCCTCAAGGGCACGCGCGGCGCGACCGAGGTGATGACCGTTGCCAACGACCGCGTCGACTATCTCCAGATCGATATCGACCGCCTTGCCGCCGGGCGCGCGGGGCTCTCGGTCGACATGATCGAGGACACCTTGCGCGGCCAGCTCGAAGGCGTGCGCGCGGGCGTGGTGGCGGAAGGCAACCGGCGCATTCCCATCGTGATGCGCGGCCGAGAGGGCGTGGAGGCCAATACCGCCGCCTTTGCAGATACGCTGCTGCGCGGAGATGATGGCCAGACGGTGCGGCTGAGCGATGTCGCGCATGTCCGTCCCGTCGCGGGTCCGGTGAAGATCGATCACGAGAACGGCTCGCGCTATGCACTTGTGCAGGCGTTTGTGTCGGGCCGCGATCTCGTGGGCTATGTGGAGGAAGCCAAGGCCGCGGTGACCGCGAAAGTGCCGATGCCAGCGGGCTACCGCGTGGTGTGGGGCGGCCAGTTCGAGAACCAGCAACGCGCCGCCGCGCGGCTTTCGCTGGTGGTCCCGGCGGCGCTGCTGCTGATCTTCTTCGTGCTGCTCGCCACGCTGCGCTCGCTACGGGCGGCGCTGCTCATCCTCGTCAACATTCCCTTTGCCATGGTCGGCGGGATTGTCGCGCTCTGGGCGGCGGGGCAATACCTTTCGGTGCCCGCGTCGGTCGGGTTCATTGCGCTGCTGGGCATAGCGGTGCTCAACGGCCTCGTCCTTGTCTCCTATTTCCGCCAGCTGCGCGCCGAGGGAGTGCCGATGGCCGAAGCGGTGCGCCTCGGTGCAGAGCGCCGTCTGCGCCCGGTGCTGATGACGGCAAGCATCACCGCCTTCGGGCTCGTGCCGCTGCTCTTCGCGACAGGCCCCGGCTCCGAGATCCAGCAGCCGCTCGCCATCGTCGTGATCGGCGGACTGGTCAGCTCCACACTGCTGACACTGGTGCTGCTGCCCATCCTGTTCGAACGCTTTGGCGAAAGCCCCGAGGAACGCGCCGATGGATGATGTCCTGCTCACTCTCCACTGCGCCGCTGCCGATGCCGAGATGATCGGCGAAGCGCTGCGCTCGGCACTGCAGACGCCGGTCCATGTGCGGGCCGAGGCCGTGCTGGGGCTCGACTTTTCCGACGCCACTACCGCCGAGCGCGTGACGGCGCGGCTGGACCGACGCGCGATTGAAATTGCGCTGCCCGAGGCGGATGTGCCCGCGGCGCTCGCGGCCTTGGACCGCGTGCGGCGCAGTGGCGCTGTGCGCTGGTACACCAGCCCCATCCTCGAACGGGGACGCGTCGCATGATCCGCCGCGCACTGATCTTCGCGGCGCTGCTGCCCGGTCTAGCGCTTGCGCAAGCAGCTCCGCCGCTCGACCAGCGTTCGGACCTCCCGCCTGCCCCGCTCGTCAGCGAAGCGCTCGACAGCTACCCCGGCGTACTTTCAGCTGCTGCCCGCATCGATGCGGCGCGGGCACAGGCGGGAGCCTTGGCGCGCGGGCCGCAGGAAGTCTCGATCCAGGCGACCGCGCTGCGCTGAGCAGTCGACCGGGAAGGCAACTTCGCCGAGTTCGACGCCACGGTGACGCGGCCCTTCCGCCTCCCCGGCAAGGCATCGCTCGATCGCAAGACGGGCGCGGCGGGAATCAAGTTTGCGCAGAACGAAATGGCCGATGCCCGCCATCAGGCCGCGCTGGCGCTATCCCAGCAGTGGTTCGACTGGGTCGAGGCTGGTGCCTTGGCCGCCAGCGATGCCGCCAATATCGCCTACCTTGAACGCGCGCTCGGCGCCGTCGAACGGCGGGCCGCGCTGCGCGATGCGGCGGCGCTGGATGTCGATCAGGCACGCGCGGCGCTGTCTCGCGCCAAGGGCCAGCGCGCCGATGCCCTGGCCCGCGCCGCGGAGGCCCGCGCAAGGCTCGCGGCGACCTTCCCCGGCATTCCGCTGCCGCCCGAGCCCCCTGCCCCGACCGTGCCGGCCGAACCGGCCATCGGCTTCGATAAGCTGGCCAAACTGGTCATCGAACGCAGCCACGAGATCGGCGCGGCGCAGGCCATGGCTGACCGCGAGGGTTTTGCTGCCGACCGCGCCCGCGCCGAACGCCGCGCCGATCCCTCGTTCGGGGTGCGCGCCTTCAGCGAGCGTGGCGGGATGGAGAAGGGTCTCGGCGTCGTCGCAACGATGCCGCTGGGCGGCGGGTACCGGCGCTATCAGGCCGAGGAAGCCGCTGCCAATGCCCGCGCAGCTGCGCAGGACCTGGCCGGAGTGCAGCGCTCCGTGGCTGCCATGGCGGCGGCAGACAAGGCGCTGGCCGAAACGCGGCTTGCGGGCTGGCAGGCGCTGGCGCAGTCAGCCGATGCGGCCAATGCCGTCGCCGAGCGCACCGTTGCGGGCGGCAAGCTGGGCGCCATCGATCTGGCCGACGTGCTGTTCGCCCAGCGACAGGCCGGCGACGCGCGGCGCGAGGAAATCGCCGCGCGCATGGCGGCGCTGCGCGCGATCCTCAAGCTCGAAATCGATTCCCACGTCGTGTGGATCGATGCAGACGATCACGGCGAACCAGGCGCGCCCTGACCTTCAGGCCGCGCCCAGCTTGCGCCACGCGAGCTCGGCGAACTCGCACAGCAGCGGCCGCGTATCGCGCGGGTCGATGATGTCCTCCACGGCGTAGCGCTCGGCAGTGCGGAAGGGCGAGCGGACACGGTTGAGGCGGTCGCGGATCATTTCGAGATGCGCGGCCGGGTCCTCCGCCTGTTCCAGTTCGCTTTTGTAGGCCACTTCGATCCCGCCTTCGATGGGCAGGCTGCCCCAATCGCCCGAAGGCCACGCGAAGCGGTACTGGAAATCGTCGGCGTTGCTCATCGCGCTGCCGGCGATGCCATAGGCCCGGCGCACGATGACCGAGGCAAGCGGCACGGTGGCGCGGTAGATCGCGTTCATCGCCTGCACGCCGTAGCGGATCGTGCCGCTGGTTTCGGCGGCAAGGCCGATCATGAAGCCCGGGTTGTCGACAAGGTGCACGATCGGCAAGCGAAACTGGTCGGCGAGCTTGACGAAGCGCTCGACCTTTTCCGAGGTGCGCGCTTCCCATGATCCGCCGAGGAATGACGGGTCGCTGGCGAGCAGCGCCACCGGCCAGCCGTCCAGCCGCGCAAACGCGGTGATCGCGGCGCGGCCCCATTGGCGGCCCATCTCGAACACGCTACCCTTGTCGGCCACGGCCTCGGCCACGCGGCGCATCGAATAGACCTGCTTGGGATCGCGTGGCACGGCGGAGAGCAGGAATTCCTCGCGGCGGTCAACCGGGTCGCGCGGCCTGGTGCGCGGCGCGGGTTGGCCGACGCGGCTCGGCAGGTAGGAGAGGAACCGGCGCGCGCGCTGGAAGGCTTCGGCTTCGCTGGCGACTTCGTCATCCACCACACCGTTGCGGGTGTGGATCGCGCTGCCGCCGAGGCTTTCCTTGTCGCTCGCCTCGCCCAATGCCTCGACCACGGCTGGCCCGGCGGCAAAGAGTTGCGAGAGGCCCTTCACCATCAGCGAATAGTGGCTCGCGACCACCCGTGCCGCACCGAGCCCCGCCGTTGGCCCCAGCGCCAGCGCGACGACCGGGACAGTGTCGAGGTTGCGGATCACGTCGGACCACCCGGGAACGGCCGGCACATAGGTCGCGCCGATTTCCTCCAGCGTACGTACCGAACCGCCGCCGCCGGTGCCGTCGATCATGCGGATCATGGGAATGCCCAGTGTGTGCGCCATCTTCTCGCACTGGACGAACTTGCGGTGGATCGCCGCATCGGCTGCTCCGCCGCGCACGGTGAAATCGTCGGCGGAGGCGACGACCGGGCGTCCCTCGATATTGGCGCGGCCGAAGATCAGGTTCGAGGCGCTGAGGTCCGTGAGATCGCCCGCGGCGTCATAGTGCCCCTTGCCCGCGATCTTGCCAATCTCGCGGAACGAACCAGCATCGACCAGTCCGGCAATCCGCGCCCGCGCATCGAGTTTGCCACGCGCATGCTGGCGCGCGACTTTGTCCGGCCCGCCCATCTTTTCGGCGAGCCCCTCGCGGCGGCGCAGTTCATCGATCTCGGCTTGCCATGTCATTGTATACGCTCTCCCGCCAAGCGATGTGCCATGTCCGGCGGCGCGGTGAAAGGGGGCAGTCCGCCGGTCATTGCTGTATGGCCTGGCGGCGCCTACGAGTATGCGGCAATGCCTCCGAACCACCTTCTTTCGCTGCTCGGCATCAGCGTGCCGTTGATCCAGGCCCCGATGGCAGGCGTCTCCTCGCCTGACATGGCCGCTGCCGTATCCGATGCAGGCGCGCTCGGCTCCATCGCGGTCGGCGCTGGCAGCGCAAATGCTGCTCGGGACATGATCCGGTCAGTGCGGGCCGGGACGGACCGGCCATTCAACGTCAATCTGTTCTGCCATGCTCCCGCAAAGGCCGATCCGGCGAAGGAAGCGGCGTGGATCAGGCGATTTGCGCCGCTGTTCACTGAATATGGCGCGCCCCCGCCAGCAGAGCTGCGTGAAATCTACCTCAGCTTTCAAGTGGATGATGCAATGCTGTGCGTTCTTCTGGAAGAGCGCCCGGCGGTGGTGAGCTTTCATTTCGGCCTGCCCCCGGCGGCGACCATTGCGGCGCTCAAGGAGGCCGGTATCGTACTGCTGGCAAGCGCAACCAACCTTGCCGAGGCCCGCGCAATTGCGGCCGCGGGTATCGCTGCCATTGTCGCGCAGGGCTGGGAAGCGGGCGGTCACCGCGGCAGTTTCGATCCCAACCTGCCGGATGAAATGCTCAGCACTTTCGCGCTTGTTCGGCTGATTGCCGCCGCGCTCGATATACCGGTGATCGCGGCGGGCGGCATCATGGACGGGCGCGGGATTGCCGCCGCGCTTGCGCTGGGAGCCTCGGCCGCACAGCTGGGAACGGCGTTCATCGCCTGCGACGAAAGCCTGGCCGATGCCGGATATCGCGCCGCGCTGATTGAAGGCGGCGGGGCAGGCACCGTTATGACACGAATAGTCTCCGGTCGCCCGGCGCGGATCCTGCCCAATCGCTTCGCGGCGCTGTATGGCAGCTGCGAGGAGGCAGCCATACCCGCCTATCCGATTGCCTATGATCTCGGCAAAGCACTTCATGCCGCCGCCAAAGCACGCGGCGAACAGGGCTATGGCGCCCACTGGGCCGGACAAGGCGCGCCGCTGGTGCGTGCAATGCCCGCAGCGGACCTTGTCCGGACAATAGCGGCTGAATTGGCGCAGGCTATCAATGTGGAGACACACCCATGACCGAGTTCGCGAATTGACGTGAGTGCGCAACCCGAGGCGGCCGAGGTTCAAATCCCTCTCTATAGGGCGCTAGGTGTCCTTGCCCGAGGTGCGGTAGTCGCCGAATGCCCCGTCCCGGGCATCAAGCGCGCCGCGCACGTCTCCGGCACGGAAGCCCGCAAACGTCTGCCGCGATGCCTCCGTAGTCATGGCCAGCGCCTGCATTTCCGTGCCCGCGCGGATCGCCGAGCGCAGCCCCATGGCTTCCATCGCGCGGTGGACCGATCGCTTGTTGATCTGCTGCACTTCCGGGGGGACTTTGGCGACGCGTTCGGCAATCGCGAGCACTTCGCGTTCGAGGTCATCGACGGGAAACGCCCGGTTGGCAAAGCCGACGCGGACGGCCTCGTCCGCCGTCAGCGCATCCCCGGTCAGCATCTGCTCCATCGCCGAGCGGAAACCGCAAAGCCAGGGATGGAACTGGTTGTCTGGCGGGCTCATCCCGCGCACAGGCGGATAACCGATCCGGGCGTCGTCACCCAGGTAGACGAGGTCGCAGGCGGTCGCGAGTTCGGTTGCTCCGGCAAGGCACCACCCGTGTACCTGCGCGATGACAGGTTTCGCCATGTCCCAGATCCGAAACACCCCTTCGACGACATGCCGAGGCCAAAAGCCCGGGCCACCGGCAGTGTAGTAAGGCGGCGCCTGCGTGCTCGCCTCGGGCGAAAGGTCGTAGCCGGCGGAGAAACAGGGTCCGGCACCGCGCACGATGATGACCCGTATCTCAGGGTCCTTGTCCGCACCTTCCAGCGCTGAAAACAGCTCTCTCCTGAGGTCGTTGGAGAGCGCATTGCGCTTTTCGGGGCGGTTCAGTGTCAGGCGGCGGATGCCGGGTCTTGGCGTGTCGCTCAGGACCAGCGGCGAGGACGCATTTTCCATGGCGATACCTCCACGAGGATCAGTAGATCGTGTAACCGCCGTCGAGCACAATGCTGTCGCCGGTGTGGAACCGCGAAGCATCGGAGGCGAGGTAGACCGCGATCCCGCCGAAGTCCTTTGGCTCCAGCCATTGCCGGAAGGGCACGCGCGATATCACCTGCCGGTTGAACTTCTCGTTCTCCTGCGCGCTTTGCGTCATTTCGCTGACCGTCCAGCCCGGCAGCACCGCATTGCAGCGCACGCCGTAGCGGGCGAACTCGACGGCGGTTGCCCGGACCAGCGAGCACAGCGCGCCCTTGGCGGCACCATAGGCCTGGTTGCGGGCCGCGCCGTGGATCGCCGATGTTGACGAGATCGCGACCAGCGAACCTCCCGGATCGCCCGCTTCGGCCCGCGCCTTCATGTGCTTGCAAGCCTCGCGCAGCGTGAAGAACACGCCGTCGAGATTGACCGCCATGACCTTGCGCCACTGCTCGGTCGGAAACTCGGCAAAGGGCGCGCCGCCGCCGACGCCGGCATTGGCGATCACCGTATCGATGCGGCCGAACTCGGTGACCGCCTTGTCCATCGCCGCGATCACGGCGCGCTCGTCCGCAACATCGACGATCTCGCTGGCGATGCGCTGCCCGGTTGCTTCCAGCTGCGCTTTCGCCGCTGCGTTCTTGGCGGGGTTCATCCCCCAGATGATCACCGATGCCCCCGCCTGCGCCAGCGCTTCGGCCATGCCGAGGCCGATGCCACCGTTGCCCCCGGTCACGAGCGCGACTTTTCCGGTCAGGTCAAAAGGCTGGTAAGGCATTGCAAGGGTTCCTCGACGGGCGCTCGGCGGGCGCTCGGCGGGCGCCTTGTGCATCAAGGTTCCCCAGATGCCCTAACCAGTCCACTTGTGCAAAATGCTAGGACAAAGGGAGATGCCATCCGGTTGTACCGCCGTCGATCCCGTCGTCGCCGTCGTTGTCCGCAATGGTATTGAGGCCGGACCTGCCGACGAGGACCGTGTCACCCGTGGTCTGGTCGGCATTGTACAGGTTGACGGTGGCCGCCGCCCTGCAGTCAGGCGGTGGGCACAGTGCCGCCGTCGATCACATGCTCTGTGCCTGTTATCGTGCCGGCACGGTCCGAGGCGAGGAAGGCGATCAGGTTGGCGATTTCGTCGGGCCGTGAAGGACGGCCAATCGGTACGCCGCCCAGTGAATGCATGATCATCTGCCTCGCTTGCGCCACGCTGACATCCTGCTCGGCCGCCACCCTGCGCGCCAGCTCCACCGAGGCATCCGTTTCAATCCAGCCAGGCGATACCCGCACAACTCGCACGCCCTTGGGAGCAACCTCTTTCGACAGGCTTTTGCTATAGGTCGACAGCGCGGCCTTGGCAGCTGCATAGGCGGTGGTCGCCTCGGGCAGTGGTAACACGCGCTGGATCGATGTGACATGGATCACCACGCCCGACCCACGCTGTGTCATCGCGGGGACCAAGGCACGGTCCAGCCGAACCGCAGGCATCAGATTGAGATCGAGTTCGCTGCGCCAGTGTTCTTCGTGCAGCGCGCGAAATCCGCCTGCGGGTGCAGCAGACCCGCCAAGCATGTGCACGATGATGTCGACCTCGCCGAGGCGCTTGATCACCGCCTCGGCGACCGCGGCGCAACCTGCCGGAGCCGTCAGATCCGCAACAACGAACTGCTCTTCCGGCTCGTGCTCCGGCCGTTTGCGCGCGGTTGTAAGCACGGTTGCGCCGAGCTGCCTGAACAGCGCAACCGTGGCGGCACCAGCACCGCGCGTACCCGATGTAACAAGCGCGCGCTTTCCCTTGAGCGTGATGAAATCGTTCACGGTACGATCTCCAGCGCAGCGATCAAATCACCCTCGATGGAGAACAGGTAGCGCAAGTCCACCGGGCTGCCGGGAAAGTTGCCGGCGAGCCGGCTGGTGACAACGATCTGCCCGGCCTCGTGCGCCAGCGAAAGGGGTTGGGCAGTGTACTGATACTGAGTGGAAGCATTTGTCATCCACTGCCGGATGGCGTCGCGTCCGGCATGAGTATTGCCTTCGTCGGTCACGACGGCATCGGGCGTGAAGCAGGCAGCAATCGATGCGGGATCGCTACGCTTGTCGGCAGCAAGGTAGCGGGCGATCGAGGCGGGCAGATCGAGGCTCATGGTCATTCTCCGGTGCGGCGGTTTGCCTTCCGAAACCGGAATAGACCTTTGACATAATTCAGATAAGCAGGATAAACATACATGAATTGTTGCGATTTTCAGGACAATGCCCAACTACAATCTCAGCGACTTTGACGCTGTTCTGGCCGTCGGGCGGCGCGGATCGTTCCGTGCGGCGGCGCTCGACCTTGGCATGTCGACCAGCGCGGTCAGCAACACTATCGCCAAGCTGGAGAGTCAGCTGGGCGTCCGCCTGTTCAACCGCACCACGCGCAGCGTGGCCCTGACCGACGCGGGACGCCGGTTGATCGAGCAGATCACGCCCGCACTCGGCGAAATCCGCGAGGCGCTGGACACGGTTCGCGCGCAGCAGGACACGCCCGCCGGCACATTGCGGATCAACACGTTCGCCACCGCCGGACGCGAGATCATCGCGCCGCTGGTGCTTGAATGCCTGCGCCGGTTCCCGCAGATCCGGATCGATCTGGTGACCGAGGGCAACCTCGTCGACATCGTGGCGGACGGGTTCGACTTCGGCATTCGCAGCCGGAACCTCGTGCCCAATGACATGATCGCCATCCCGCTTGGTCCGCCGCGCCGACATGCCGTGGTCGCTGCGCCGGCCTACCTTGCAGGACGGGACTTGCCCAAGGTTCCGGCCGATCTGGCCCGGCACACCTGTATCCGCACCCGCTTGCCCAATGGCGCGCTCCTGCGCTGGCAGTTTCAGGATGACGGAGAGCCAGTACACGTGGATGTCGATGGCCCTCTGACGCTCGATGAAGCCAGTCTGGCGCGGATCGCGGTGCTGGCTGCGACCGGCGTCGGCTACTTCATGGAGTCCGACGTGCGCGAGGATATTGCGGACGGCAAGCTGGTCCGGCTGCTGGCCGACTGGACGCCGCCGCTGGCGCCGCTTTGCCTCTACTATCCCAGCCGCCGCAATCCGCCGGCGGCTTTCACGGTGTTCGTCGATCTGGCGCGGGAACTGGCGCGGGGAAGAGCCGGGTAACAGCGAAGGACCCGGCCAACCCTGCGGCTGACCGGGCACCCTATCGTGGATCGATCAGGCGGCGCTTGCCACCTCGATCTTGACCGCGATGTTCCCACGCACCGCGTGGGGATACGGGCAGACGCTATCCGCTTCGGCCACCAGCACTTCGGCGGCAGCTTGATCGAGCCCCGGAAGCACGACCTGAAGCGTGACGGCAAGGCCGACCGCGCGGCAGTCGAGGCACTGAACGGCCAACTCGCCGCGCTTGGCAAAGCCCTGCGCAATACCGCGGTGCGTTAGGACGGGTTCAGTATTCCAGTCGGTCCTCGTTCATTCGCATGCAGCGATCAGACCCCGGCCAAGCGATAGACCGCCGTCGTTCGCCGGAACAATCCGATGCACGAGCGGGACCAGCCCATGGCGGCGCAGCGCCTCGCACACGGCTGTGAGCATGACGCGGTTCTGCATCACCCCGCCGGACATTGCGACATATTGGCCAGGGCGCGCCAGACTCCCGGCGGCCTCTGCCACGGCTGCTGCCACACCGAGATGGAACCGAGCGGCTATCCGGCCCGAATCGCGCATTGCGGCGAGATCATGGAGCAAAGCGTCCCACAGTGGAGCCCAGTCGATCGTTCCAGCAGCGTGTCGTCCTGCCGGGTAAGGCTCCTTGCTGGCGGCATGGGACCGTGCCAGCGCCTCGAGCGCCACCGCAGCCTGGCCCTCGTGGCTGATCCGGGCAGAATGGAGCCCCAGCGCCGCTGCTGCCGCATCGAACAGGCGGCCTGCTGACGAGCAGGGCGGGCAATTGGTGCCGCTCGCCAGCATGCGCTCCGCAAGCTCAAGCCGGCCCGCTTCCGGCAAGTGCTGAGGGACGGGTGCCGCGCGTGCTCGCCAGTCCGGACCGAAGGTGGCCCTCGATGCGGGTCACCGGGTCTACCACCATGCGCTTGCCGCTGGTGTCGAGGCTGAAGCCGTTGGGGGTGGCAAGCGTGGTCATTGGTTGTGTCCCTCCAGTTCGCTGGTGGCGGGGGTAGTCGGAGCGGGATCGTCTTCGCCGGCGCGCTGGCGTGCGCGCTTGACGGCGCTGGCGGCGGCATGGGCGGCAGCTGCGGCGCCAACGACGCCCGCTGCCGTGCCGCCGATCTGATCGGCATTGGCTTCCACGCCGAAGCCGGTGATCGTGGTCAGCCAGTCATAGAAGCTGCCCTTGTCCCAGATACCCTCTTCCGAGCAGCCGATGCACGGATGCGGCCATGATCGTATCGTCGTAATCGAGGCTGATCATCGAGAGGATCACGTCCTTGGCCAGCGGGTGGCCCGAACGGATGAAGCTTTCCGAGCAGCACGTGCATTCAAGGCCATGCATCCACAGAACCGGAATCCGCAGCTTGGTCTCCATCGCCTGATCGATGTCCTTGGCATAGGCAGGCGAGAGGCCCAGCGCGGCGGCGGTGAGGCTGCAGAATTTCGAGAAACTGCGCCGGGTGATGCTCTGGCGGCGCATCACGTCATAGAATGTTTCGGTGGCCATGCTTGTTCTTCCCCCGCCTCTGCCGCGGCCCTGCCACGGGCACGCGCTCGAAGATTTCGGCTGAAGGACCTGCAGCAAGGGCTGTGCCAGATATGTTTTCTGTTTCTTATAAGTAATTTGCTGATTCCAAGTATCAGACGAAGTGGCAGGTAGGTTACCAGGTGTGGCTGGAAACATTCCATCCATTGACCTCGTCCCCGTTCGCCAACCTTTCCATCCGGATTTCCGGCAAGCTACAGCACAATGCGTCCAGCGACTGATGCCGCTGGACGCATTGCGTTTGTCAGCGATGAAAGGACGCGCGGGAACGTAGGTCGCGCAGCATTCCGTCACCTAGCGGAATGTCTTCGCCAGGATCACCAGCGAAGGCTCACCCTCGAACGGTTCGGGCACGAAGCCCTTTTCGCGCTCCAGTTCGATGGCAGCGTGGTTGTCGCGCGATTCGATGGCAATCACCCGGCGCACCCCGCGCGCGGCAGCTTCCTCGGCCAGCACATCGAGCGCGGCCCAGCCGATCCCCTTGCCGCGATAGCGCTGGTGAACCGAAACGGCGACTTCGGCGGTATCGAGCGGTCCGTCGCAAGCGAGCAGCGCAGAGGCGACGATTTCGCCAGTCGCACGGTCGATGGCGACGAAGCTTTCGCTGCGGAAATGGTCGGCGTGGATCAGCGGTTCGAGTTGCTCGTGGCTGACATGCGCCGAGGCGGCGAGGAAACGGAAGCGGCGGTCCTCGTCACTGACCGCATCGAAAAATGCGACAAGGGCTGGCTCGTCGGCGGGCTCGGCGCGGCGGATCACGAGTTCGATTCCGGCGCGGGTGCGGACGGCAAGCAGGCTTTCGGTGGTCATGGCAGCGACTCCATTCAGGTGTGATGGAGCCTTGTTGCACCGCAGCAACCTGCCGCGCCTTGATCCATGGCAAAGCGCGGCAGGTTCTCCTGGGGAAAAGATCCGTTTCAGTGCTTATCCGTCGATGCTCCGGCGGTGGGTTTCCGGCAGGAAGACCAGACCGAACACGAAAGTCGCAGCGGCCACCACCACAGGGTACCAGAACCCGTAGTAGATATCCCCGTTGGCCGCGACCATCGCGAAGCCGATCGCCGGGAGCAGTCCGCCCAGCCAGCCGTTGCCGATGTGATAGGGCAGCGACATCGAGGTGTAGCGGATGCGGCTCGGGAAGAGTTCCACCAGCATCGCCGCGATGGGGCCGTAGACCATGGTCACCAGCAGCACGAGGTAGAACAGCAGCGCCACCACCAGCGGCTTGTTGATCGCGGCGGGATCGGCCTTGGCGGGATAGCCGACCTTGGCCAGTTCACCCACGACCGCGGGCTTGGCGGCAACCGCAGGCTTGTCACCCTCGGCAGGCTTGGCGGCGACGGCAGGGGCCCCCACGACTTCCGCCGTGAACGCGGCAATCGCGGCCTTGCGTTCGTCACCCTTGAGCCTGGACGGATCGGGCGCGGTGATTGTCACGTCGCCAATCTTGACCGAAGCGATCGTGCCGGCTGGCGCGGCGACATTGGTGTAGTTCACCGCCGCCTTGGCCATCGCGTTCTTGACGATGTCGCAGCTCGTCGTGTCGAACTTGTTCTGGCCCACCGGATCGAACTGCGACGAGCATTCGGCCGGAGCGGCAACCACCGCCACCGGAGCCGTCGCCTGCGCCTGGGCCAGCGCCGGATTGGCGGCAGCAGTGAGCGCATGGAAGACCGGGAACAGCGTCAGCGCCGCCAGCGCGCAGCCGCCGAGGATCACCGGCTTGCGCCCGATCCTGTCGGACAGCGCGCCGAAGAACAGGAAGAACGGCGTCGCCAGGATCAGCGCCGTCATCGTCAACATGTTGGCGGTGAGGCCTTCGATCTTGAGCATCTTCTCAAGGAAGAACATCGCGTAGAGCTGGCCGGTGTACCAAACCACCGCCTGCCCGGCGATCGCGCCGAAGAAGGCGATGAACACGACCTTGAGGTTCTCCCACTTGCCGAAAGCGTCAGTGAGCGGCGCCTTGGAGGCGGTCCCTTCGGCCTTCATCTTCTGGAACACCGGCGATTCATGCAGCTTGAGGCGCAGCCACAGGCCGACGCAGAGGAACAGCCCCGACATCAAGTAGGGAATGCGCCAGCCCCATGCCTTGAAGGCCTCCTCGCCGACCCCCGTCACCGGCGAGCGCACGAGGATCACGATGAGGAGCGCCATCGCAAGCCCCGCCGTCGCGGTGATCTGGATCCAGCTGGTGTAGAGCCCGCGCTTGTCGTTGGGCGCGTGCTCGGCCACGTAAGTCGCCGCACCGCCGTACTCCCCGCCAAGTGCGAGGCCCTGGAACATGCGCAGCACGACCAGCATGATCGGCGCTGCAACGCCCGCGGTCTTGTAGGTCGGCAGGCAGCCGACGAGGAAGGTCGAGAGCCCCATCACCAGCAGCGTGATGATGAAGGTATAGCGCCGGCCCACCATGTCGCCGATGCGGCCGAACACGAGTGCACCGAACGGGCGCACGATGAACCCTGCAGCGAAGACCAGCAACGCCATGATGAACGAGGTCGTCGGGTTGAGCCCGGTGAGGAACTGCGCCGCGATGATCGCGGTGAGCAGGCCGTAGAGGTAGAAATCATACCATTCGAACACGGTGCCGAGCGAACTGGCGGTGATCACCAGTTTCTCGCTTCGGGTCGCCTCGTGGTGCTGGGGTAAGGCATCGGACCTGCTTGCCATGGCTACTCTCCCTCTTTTTTGCGGTTCAGAACGTATACTTTGCGGCGAATTCCATGCGGTCGGTCGTGCCGGTGACCCCGCTGACCAGTCGCCGTTCGCCGTGGCGATACTC